>Ga0182743_1000025_pt1 | contig 336232 bp, 305 predicted proteins | sample eDN3rd30CKraftOP_FD_128522 | JGI IMG/M metagenome (GOLD analysis project Ga0182743, IMG submission 128522) | Enriched Organic Plus compost microbial communities from Emeryville, California, USA - eDNA 3rd pass 30_C Kraft OP (version 2) (version 2) ... | reverse complement strand
GCAAAGACAATACAGAAGCGGGGTTACGGATTCAAGAACCCTGAAAACTACCGGCTTCGTGTCCTGAATGCTTGATTGGATAAGGGTTTGGCGGAAGTACCCACCATGAAGAGAGTAGAACCGTAAAAGGGCCTCCAGCGTTGCCCTCGAGGGCTGCCGGATCGGATTTGACTTTGCCGTTTGTAAATTTGCGAGATGGGTTAGATGGATGGGGTAGCAGGACTCGAACCTGCGAATGACAGAATCAAAATCTGTTGACTTACCAACTTGTCGATACCCCAACAAGATGACTTACGAACCGCTAAATTACGGATTTTGGGGACGAAAAGCAATAAAAGATACTGTGCGTTAAAAAAGAAACAGGCACCGTTTTTAGCGGTGCCTGGGGTGTTTTTGAAGCCGCCGCGGTTTGAGTTCTTCCACAAATAGAAACACAAAGCGGGCGTGTGAGCAGGGAACTTCAGTTAGTAATCGTCGCCGTAGTCGCTGTTTGGCGCCTTCTGGCGTTTCAGATTTACTAAGGTCTCACCCATTGATTTTAATTCTTTTTCGTACGCCTCAAAAATGAGGTCCTCGATCATCGTGCGCGTCTCCTGATTCAGGGGATGAGCGATGTCGCGGAATTGGCCGTCTTTGCGTTTCTTGCTGGGCATGGCCACGAACAAGCCGCTGGTGCCTTGGATGACTTTCAAATCTCTCACGACGAAGCAGTTGTCGAGAGTGATTGAAACATAGGCTTTGAGTCGATCCTCATTGACCGGAAATACTTTGACCTCGGTGACTTTCATAGAGTCCCTTTCCTGTTGCCGTTCTTGTTGCAAACCGTGGAGCCATACTATGGTCCATCATTCTTCTCGGGAAACCCCGGTAAAAACTGAAGACCTAGGTCGAGGAATTTTTTAATTCTAACAAAAGGCCTCTGCCGTCGTCCCAAAGCGAGACGGTGCTTATTTATATAGCAAGAATTGTTTAAAGACTAGAACCTGTTTCTTCGCCGACCTGCGTGGTCGCGACAAAAAGCAAAGGCCTCCTTTGTCAGGAGGCCTTTCTTATGCGCTGTAGACAGAGAAAAGTACCAGGAACCTTATTCGATGTTGATGATTTGGATGCGGGTGTTGCGGGCGATACGCAGAGTGTTTTGGCCCTTTTTGAGGTTTTTCAAAACGTCTTTGGCGTTATCGACAGGCTTTTTATTTACATCGAGAATCACGTCACCGACGCGCAAACCGCTGCGGCTGGCGGCAGAGGAGCGCTCTGTCTCAATCACCACTGGTTGAGTCATGTCGGCAGGCAAGCCCCATTCTTCACGCAATTCCGGAGTGGGATCGATAATCGAGAAGCCGAGATTGAACGGCGCTTTTTGACCGGAGTAAGACTTCTGAGCCGCGCGAACCAGCGGCCGCTCGTCTTTGCGTTCAGCCACATTCACAGTCAGATTCACCGTTTTTCCATTACGCAAAACTTTGGCTTTCGCGGCTTTGCCGATCGTCGCATCACTCACAGCATCGATCAAATCCAGAGAGCTGTTGATGGTCTTACCGTTAAACTCCGTCACGATATCATAAACGCGAAGGCCCGCTTTCATCGCAGGACCCTTCGGATCCATATTAGTGATAACAGCACCACGCACATCACCCAAACCCAGGTACTCAGCGGCTTCCGGATCAAGGTCTCCCAGAGCGGCGCCGATGTAACCGCGAGCAATCCTCCCTTTGGCTTCAAGCGTGGGCAGGATCGCTTTCACTTCATCAATCGGAATCGCAAAGCCGATACCTTGCGCGCGCGCATCGATCGCGGAGTTCACACCGATCACTTGACCTTTGGTGTTCACAAGCGGACCGCCGGAGTTACCGGGGTTGATACTCGCATCTGTTTGGATCAGAGGAATTTTATTGATCTCAGTAATGTCACGACCCTTGGAAGAAATAATCCCTTTGGTCATGGAGTGACCGTGACCGAACGGATTACCGAACGCCGCCACCCATTCACCGACTTCAAGATCCTTGGAGTTGCCAAGAACCGCGACCGGCAGTTTTTCTTTCGGATTGATTTTAATCAAAGCAATGTCCGTGCGTTCGTCGCTGCCGACCAAAGTCGCTTCATACACATCTTTGGATTTTTCACTGAGTTGCACGTTGATCACATCAGCACCAGCGATGACGTGATTGTTGGTGATGATCAAGCCGTCTTCACGAATCACGAAACCCGTTCCAAGGCCGATCATTTGCGGGCGTTGCTGTTGTTGCGGCGGCATGCGGAAGCCATAGAGTTGCTCGAGCATGTCCAGCATCGGATCGCGTCCGCGCGGCATATTTTTCGGCAAAGCGGTGGTGGAGATATTCACAACCGCGGGGTTGATGGCTTTAGCAAGTTCCACGAAAAGATTCGCAGGCAACGGATCAGAGAGTTTCAATTTCGGAGCCGCCGTCGGCAGCGGTTGCGGTTGAGCGTGTGTCGCAGGCACAGCAAGAGCGATTGTCAGAAATAGAAACACCAGCTTTTTCATAAAACAGTCTCCTTTAAATGGACACGTACTTCATTTGCAAATCACTGATCAAGCTTTCCAAAAATTTGGCCTCGTCGCTAGACAGGTTCCCCTTGGTTTTTTCCTGAAGAACCACCAAAAGGTCGATATTAAAGCGAGCCATATTCTTATCTTTGCTGACTTCGCCGGATTGAGGATTCGGCGCTAGACCCATCGCCATCACGGCCGAAGAGGCAATAGACATAATCAGCACGGAAAACGAGGCTTCCATTTTATCAGCCATATAAACTCCCTTTAAAACCTTGGGTTTAAAAAATCTCCTGTCAAGGGACTCGCCTTAAATAGGGTAGTACCCCATCAATTTCTGCAAGCGCACTTCAATGGCAGGATGAGATTTTAAAAATAAATTCTTTTGTTTAAATCCTTCAGGATTGACCATGAAAAGGTGGCTTGTGCACGGAGGAATTTCCAAAGGCTGGGTTTGCGCCAAGCCCTCCATGCGCCATAAAACTTCGCCCAGACGGTGACGGTCTTCAAGGAGTTCGGAAGCCATCAAGTCATTCTCAAAGAAAGATTTTTCGACGACCACACACTTGATGATGAACCAGCCCACTGGCGAAAGCAGCGGCATAAAAAACTGCAAGTTGTAAGGCAGAAGATTGTCGAGGAATTGTCCCAAGCCCACGACGGAGTTCGCAAGCGTGCTGCTCACGCCGAAGGCAAACGTGTCCAGACGGCGAATGTGACATAATTGATGGGCGACGACGGCTTCCAGTTCCGCATCGTCAAGTTTTTGCAGCAGGCCGGCCGTAAATCCCAAAGAACCTTTTTTCCAAGAGTGCCCCACGCAGAACGCGTTGGCGGAAGCATGAGGCGTGATATAAACCGCCGGCACCGGCATGCGCAGCTCGCGCGACAGTCTTTCGACTTTATCAATCAGGCCCCAAGCATCTTGCCCTTTGATTCTTTGCGCGTTGAGTTTGGCAAGGACGCGGCTTTCTCCATAAAAGAAAACGAAGAAGTTGAGCAGCAGGGCCAAGCCGAATCCGATCAACAACCCAAGGCGTTCGCCGATCTGATAGCCGGCGATGAGCAGAGCCAGCGAGCTTGTGAGAATAAAGATCCAGACTTTTGTATTGTTGTTGATCATATATTTTTTGTCCCACTTTATCGGGCCCTTGGCAAGGGTAGAGGAAGCGCTGTTCTAGAAAGTCTAAACTTGCGAAGACAGTAGGAAAAATGTGAAATAGAGAGGTTATCTCTCCAGGAGGATTCAGCGTGAGTGAAGTCGACATCATGGCCCTTAATGCCGCCATTAAACAAGAAAGCCAATTCATCGAAAAAATGATGGCGGAAATCAACAAAGTTGTCGTTGGTCAAAAAGAGATGGTGGAGGGCATCATGATGGGGCTGCTCACCGGTGGACACATTCTGCTGGAAGGTGTCCCTGGCTTGGCAAAGACGCTCACCATCGCCACCGTTTCCAAATCCATTTCCTTAGATTTTCAGCGCATTCAGTTCACGCCGGATTTGCTGCCAACCGACTTGATCGGAACGATGATTTTCAATCCCAAATCCGGGGAGTTCGCGCCTCGCAAAGGTCCGATCTTCACTAACATCGTCCTTGCCGACGAGATCAACCGTGCTCCGGCGAAGGTTCAATCCGCCTTGCTTGAGGCGATGGCCGAAAAACAAGTGACCATCGGTGAAGAATCTTACCGTCTGGCGAATCCGTTCCTGGTTCTAGCGACACAAAACCCGCTGGAGCAAGAAGGAACCTATCCACTGCCGGAAGCGCAGATGGACCGCTTCATGTTTAAGATCAACGTTTACTATCCTGCCAAAGGTGAGGAGCTTGAGATCCTCAACCGTATGGGGACGAACGACAAACCGGAAGTCAATCCGGTGATCTCTAAAGAAGATTTGCTGCGCGCTTCTCAGCGTGCGGATCAAATCTACGTTGATAATAAAATTAAAAACTACATCGTCGAAATCATCATGGCTTCCCGTAAGCCGGGTGAGTACGGTCTAAGCCGTATCGCGAATCTTATTAATGTCGGTGGTTCACCGCGGGCGACGATCAGCTTGTATCGTGCGGCGAAAGCGCATGCCTTCTTGCGTGGCCGTGGTTATGTGACCGCGGAAGATGTGAAGGCGATTGCTTACCACGTGATGAGACACCGTCTGATTCTGACTTACGAAGCGGAAGCGGAAAATATTAAAACCGACGACATCATCAAAGAGATCCTGAGCCAGATCGAGGTGCCATAGTGAGTTTACCTCCTGAGGTCCTTAAGAAAGTCAAACTGCTGGAGATCAACACAAGAAAACTTGTGAACAATCTCTTTGCGGGTGAATACCACACGGCCTTTAAAGGTCAGGGTATGACTTTCGCGGATTTCCGGGAGTATGTGCCGGGCGATGATGTGCGCAGCATCTCTTGGCCTCTCACCGCGCGCACCGGAAAACCGTTCATTAAAACCTTCGAAGAAGAGCGCGAGCTGACATTGATTCTTGCTATTGATGTCAGCGGTTCCAGTGATTTTGGAACCGGGCCTTATTTCAAAGGCGAAGTCATGACTCACATGGCGGCTTTGCTGGCGTTTTCAGCGGTGAAGAATAACGACCAGATCGGTTTGCTTTTGTTCAGCGATCAGGTCGAACATTTTGTTCCGCCCAAAAAAGGCCGTGGCCATGTCCACCGCCTTTTGCGTGATTTGTTTTATTATAAACCCAAAAGTCATCGCACGAAATTGGCCTCAGGCTTTACTTACCTGCAGGGTATCCTGAAAAAACGTGCGACGGTTTTTATTTTCAGTGACTTTATGGACGACGGTTTCGATCAAGCCTTGCGTCTTTTAGGTCGTAAGCATGATGTCGTGGCGTGCGTTGTGAATGACGCCGCGGAATACTCCTTGCCGCAAATGGGTGTGATCGAAGTGCAGGACGCCGAAACCGGCGAAGTGCTCACCGTCGATACGTCCTCCGCCACGTTTCGCTCGCAATACGAGCAAGCGGTTTTAAAACGCAAGGAGCAGCGCGATCGTCTTTTGCGTTTATCGCAAGTCGAACGCGTGGACGTGAAATCCAGCGAAGACTACGTCAATCCGCTGGTGGCATTTTTTAAGAAGAGAAAATAATGGCAGCGATTCAGTGTCACATGGAAATTCCTCCGGTGGAGGGCCTCAAAGAAAATGAACTGACGGTGGGCCGTGAGTTCATTTTAGTCTGCGACGGGGAATTTCCGAAAAATCTTGCGCAAGAAAAGCTGCAGTTTGTTTTAAAGCCGGAGCAAAAATATCAACTGCATCTTTTGGGTTTTGAGTTCCGCACGCCCACGCAAGCGGATATCAAAGCCACCGCTTATCAGGCGGGAAAATTTCAATTCCAAGATTTACAACTCAGCGATGGGACGCAAACTCTGAGCCTGGGGCCTGTGCAATACGCGGTGGAAAGTGTTTTGCCGAAAGCAGAACCGGGCCAACCCGCTGTGAAGCAAGAACCTTATGGTCCTTTTGGCCCGGCAGCACTGTCGGTGCCGATGCTGTATTGGGGACTTCTTGCCGCGGCGATTGGTTTATTGATCCTTGGTGTTGTCGTGCGCATTTACCGTTACGTTCAGCGCCGCAATATGCTTGAGAGATTGAAAGAGCATGACTCGGCGTTGTCGCCTCTGGCGCAATTCCATCAAAGCATGCGTCGTTTGCACCGCGGGAACACGGTTTTCCTCGGGACAGGGGCTTCCCGTGAAGATATTCAAGCTTGCGTGAGCGAAACTTTGCACATGCTCAAGCTGTTCCTGACTCGTCAGTACCGCATGCCGGCCATGGAGTGGAGTGACCGTTTGATCTTGAAAGATCTAAAAAAATACAACTCCGCGGTCTATGCTGAATACGGTGTGGATCTAAAAAAACTTTTAAAAGAATACAACCGCGGTATTCAAGATAAAGATTCCGTGAGTGAACAGGATGCTTTGAATCTCGCCACTCACTGCCGCATGCTCGTTGAAAAAATGGAGAGGATGTCATGACCTATCATTCTCTCTGGGCTTTCTGGTTTTTACTTCCTTTGGCGCTGATTGTGGCGTGGACCTTGTGGCAAAAGCGCAAAAAAACGCCGACGCTGCAATTTGGTTCGGTGGAACTGCTGAAATCCGTCACACCGAGCCTGCGCACACGGCTTATGAACGTGCCTTTGCTTTTAAAAGCTCTGGCTTTGGTGTTTGCGATCATGGCTCTGGCGCGCCCGCAAACCACAAATACGAAAATCCGCAAAAACGTGGAAGGTATTGACATCGTCATCTGCCTCGACGTTTCCGACAGTATGTTGATTGAGGATATGAAACCCCTCAACCGTCTGGAGTCGGCAAAAGAAACTATTAAAAGATTCATCGAAGGCCGTTCTTCGGACCGCATCGGTCTTGTGGTTTTTGCCGGGGAATCTTTCACACTGGTTCCTCCGACGCTGGATTATCAATTGATTCTTCAACGCGTAAATGAAATCACCAGTGCTTCCAGCGCGAAGATCAAAGACGGAACCGCTTTGGGTGTGGCGATGGCCAATGCCGCGGGCCGCTTGAAAGACTCGCAAGCAAAAAGCCGTGTCATGATTTTCATGACCGACGGGGAGAACAACTCGGGCACCATCGATCCGGAAACGGGTCTTGAGATCGCTAAAGGATACGGCATTAAAGTTTACTCGATCGGTATCGGTAAAGACGGACCGACGCGCATTCCGGTTTATACTCGCGATATCTTCGGCCAAAAGGTGAAAACCTATCAGCCGTTTGAAAGCACGGTGAATGAAGACCTGCTCAAGCGCATGGCTTCCGACACCGGAGGAAAATTCTATCGCGCGACTTCAGGCGATGCCTTGCAAAGAATTTTTTCTGACATCGACACTTTGGAAAAAACCAAAATCGACGTGAATAAGTTCACCAATTACACGGAGCAATTCCCGCCGTATCTGGTGACGGCTTTGATTCTTTATTTGGCCGGCCTGCTTTTGGGCCGCTCCTGGTTAAGGAGGGTGCCATAATGTTTCGCTTTGAAAATCTCGCGGCTTTTAATTATCTGTGGCTGATTCCGGTTTTGATCGTGATCGGTTTCTATTTTGACCGTCGCTCACACAAGCGCATGCAGGATGCCATCGGCACAAGACTTTATCCGTTTCTTTCGAGCTCGATTTCTTCCAAAAAACGTCAGATTAAAAATCTTTTGCAGATCGCGGCGGTTTTGTTTTTCGTGATTGCTCTGGCTCGCCCGCAAATGGGGGAAAGCCAACAGCAGGTGAAAAGCGAAGGTGTCGAGATTATTTTCGCCGTCGACGTTTCAGAAAGTATGATGGCCGAAGACGTGAAGCCCTCCCGCTTGGGACAGGCCAAAGCCGAACTCAGTCGCTTGATGGATTTGATGCCTGGAAACAAAGTGGGTGTGGTGGCTTTTGCAGGATCTGCGGCTTTGCTTTCGCCTCTGACAAATGATCCGGGCGCGATCAAGATGTATCTTGAGTCGCTAGATCCGAATTCTGTTTCCACGCAAGGAACGAACTTTACGGAAGCTCTGCAGGTTTCTAAAGAAGCTTTTGAGCGTGGCGGTGTGAGCACGGATGATACTGTGAAAGTGACGCGCGTGATTTTAATCGCATCGGATGGTGAAGACCATGAGCCGGGCGCTTTGGAGCAAGCTAAAAAACTGGCTTCCGAGGGAATTCGTATTTTCACACTGGCTTACGGAACGGAAAAAGGTGGCGCCATTCCTGTCCGTGACGGCATGGGCTTTTTAAAAGGTTATAAAAAAGACCGTCAAGGGCAAACCGTTCTGACGACGGTTAAAGGTGATGCTTTGCGAGCGTTGGCAGAGGCCGGTCGCGGCAGTTTTTATTTTGCCACTTTCGGTGGCGATCAAACCAAGCACTTGGTGGAAGATATTTCCAAACTGGAAAAAACGCAGTTTGATTCCACGGTCGCGACTCAGTACGAGGAGCGTTTTCAAACCGTTCTTTTGATCGGTGTTCTTATCGCTCTCTTAGAACTTTTCTTAGGTGAACGCCGCGCCGGATTCAAATTCTGGAAAGGTAGATACGAGGTACCCCCAGGATGAAACACGTAGATCTTTTTGCAATGGAAAATCCACAACAGCCTCCCGTGAGCGCTCGGACAGTCCTCGCTGACACGTCCCTTTCGGGACTGCTGCTGCGGAACTCGCGTCGCGGCAGTCTGCCGTGGATTTTCCATTGCAAAAAGGTTCTGGTTTTATCCGTGTTAATAAGCGTGGTTGGGTGTGGGCCGGGTAGGCCGCATTTGCAGACTTTGCAATTGAATCGTGATGGGAATTCGGCGTTGAAAGGACAGACTTATCCGGCGGCGATGGAGAAGTATTTGGAAGCTCTTCGCTATGATCCTTTCATCGGGCAGCTGCATCTTAATCTCGGTCTTTCTTTTGAGGGACAGCAGCAGGCCGAAAAAGCTTTGCAGTCTTACAAAGAAGCTGAGGCGCTGGCGGAAAAAGAAAAAAATCTGCCTCTGCTTTTTATGGCCCGCTTCAATCAGGCGCAGCTTTTGGGAAAAGCCAAAAAGGTGGATGAAGCTCTGGCGATGTATCAAAAGGCTCTGGAGATTATTCCTGATTCGCAAGAGACGAAAACCAATATTGAGCTTTTAACTCAAGCGCAGCAGGGCGGCGGTCAAGGTGGACAAAACCAGGATCAGCAGCAAAACCAGCAAGACAATAAAGATCAGCAACAGAATCAGCAAAATAAAAACCAGGATAATAAAGAACAAAATAAAAAGGACGAACCTAAAGAAGGGCCGAAACAACAATCGCCCAAGTACAAACCTCGTCCTTTCCAAGGCAAAGAACTTTCCGAAGCGGATGTGAAGAAAATTCTCGGAGAACTCAAGCAGCAGGAAGAAAAAATCCGCGCTGAGTACAACCGCAAGGAAGTGAAGGAGCAGCCTCGTGACAAAGATTGGTAATTTACTGTTCTTTCTCAGTTTTATATTTTTCTCGCTCACCGTGAGGGCGGCAACGACAGTGCAGTCCTCCGTGGACCGCAATGAGTTGGGTCCCGGCGATACGTTTACTCTCACCGTGGCCGTTGTTTCCAATGATGACGTTGACGTGCAGGATCCGCGCATTCCGGATCTTGATGGTTTTGATTTGTTGAATAATTGGCAATCCACGGCGGTAGCGCAAAAGCTTGTGAATACTTCTCGCGGCATGCAGTTTGAGACTCAGCGCCGTAAAGAATTTCATTACATGCTGAGTCCGAAAAGAACCGGCACGCTCAGCGTGTCGTCTTTTGAAGTGGTCGTTGACGGTAAAGTTTATCGCACGCAACCCATCGTGGTGAAAGTGCTTAAACAAAGTCCTGGCGGCACTCCGTCACGACCCTCGCAAATGCCGGGAATGCCTGCGGCTCCTCCGGGATCGGAAGATCCTTTCGATGCCATGGACCGCGCCGAAGAAGAAATTTTCAATCAGCTCTTAAGACAGCGCCAAAGACTTTTGCAACAGCAAATGGGGCAAATGCCGGATGAAAATTTCCCATCGGGAAATACCGGTTTGCCGGAAGCCGCCTTCCGCAGTCTGCCGACCAACCCCAATGAAGCGTTCTTTATTTCCGTGGAAGTCGATAAAACGGAAGTTTACGAAGGCGAACAAGTCACCGTGAACTGGTACATCTACACTCGCGGTCAGATGGAAACTTTGGATCGTCTGAAGTTCCCAAGCCTGAAGGGTTTCTGGAAGGAAATCATCGAAGAGGTTCCTTCCATTCAATTTACCGAAGAAATCGTGAATGGCATTCCGTGGAAAAAAGCGTTGCTGGCTTCTCATGCGCTTTTCCCAATCAAACCTGGAACAGCGGTTATAGATGAATACAAAATCAAATCCCGCGTGCGTTTGCCCGCGCAAGGTTTCGGTTTTTACGGCCGCCCTTATGAATACACCAAAAGCTCGGCGCGCGTGGAAATCAAAGTCAAACCTCTTCCCACCGAAGGCCGTCCCTCTGATTTTACCGGAGCGGTGGGGCAGTTCGATGTTCACGCCAGCGTGGAAAATCAAACCGTGCCGGTGCATCAGCCGGTCAGTTTGAAAGTGCGCTTTGAAGGCGCGGGGAATGCCAAGCTGATTGATCTTCCCGCGATGAATCTGCCGCCAGGACTAGAACAATACGACACAAAGTCAGAATCAAAGTTCTTTAAAAACGGGCGCAGCTACAAGGAATTTGAAGTGCTGCTGATTCCTCGGCAAGAAGGGGAGCTGACGATCCCGGCTTTGAGTGTGAGCATGTTCGATCCGCAGACAAAAAAATATTATACGAAAACCACTCAGCCGATTTCTTTGAAGGTTGTGAATAATCCCAATGCTCCGGCAGGGACATCTTCGCGCCTGGCTGACGGGAAAACGCCACCGAAGGCGGTCACTGCTGAAAATCGTCTGCCGGATCCGGTGATGAAGTGGGAACCGGCGGCGGAAGCCAGCGTTCTTTATCGTCCGTGGTTATGGATGGTGATTTACGGCGGAATCCTTGGCGGATTGTTATTGAAAATGCAAAAAGAGTTCGGCTGGGGCCGACGCCGTCGTTCTTTGAAAGAGCTTGTACAAAAACGCTATAAGCAAGTCGACAGCGCTTTGCAAAAAGGTGATTTCCGTAAGGTGGGTGTGGAAATGACAAACATCTACTACGCCGTTTTTGGTGAAGCCGCGGGCGAGGGTGGAGCGTCCCAAGAAATCGAAAGGTTGCTGGCACTCATGCCGCCAAGCTTGCGCCGCGATCACGGCGATGAAATCGCGAAGACTTTTGAAATTTTCCAAACACTCAGCTTTGCTCCCGAAGAAATGCTGGGGTCACTCAAAGACTCCGGCACAATGAGATCCAGTGTGGATCGTGCGAAAAAAGTTTTGAGTGCGGTAATTTCCGCCGTTGAGACGAAATAAGTTTTATTATTTAAAAAGTTTTAAAAAAGCCCGGGATCCTCGGGCTTTTTCTTTTTTGCCCGAGTCTGGTGTCAAAGTACATCCTGATAAATGCCCAAACAAAGACTCTCTCATAAACAGACGCAGTACACTTGCAGTCGAGGTGCATTATGAAGGGATTTTTAATTACCGTCGGCCTCCTATGGGGAGCGGGAGGAGTAGTTATGAGCAAAGATTTTTCTCATTACCAAAAGCCTGAACCGTCGCAAATCAAACGACAACTCACGCCCTTGCAATACGAAGTCACACAGATGCATGGAACGGAGCGGCCGTTTAACAACAAATACTGGGACAATGAAGAAGAAGGCATTTATGTCGACGTTGTTTCTGGTGAACCGCTTTTTAGTTCCAAGGATAAATACGATTCCGGCACAGGCTGGCCGAGTTTTACCAAACCTTTAGAGGAAGAAAACATCGTGACCAAACCGGATTACACCCTGATGATTCCGCGCACAGAAGTGCAAAGCAGAGCCGCAGAATCTCATCTAGGACACGTGTTCAATGACGGTCCCGGCCCGACTGGAAAGCGTTATTGTCTGAACTCCGCAGCTCTGCGTTTTATTCCGGTCAAAGACTTGGAAAAAGAAGGTTACGGAGAGTACCTCGCGCTGTTTCAAGACAATGGCAAAAAATCGCCTGACAAAGAGAAAAACTCCACGGAAGATCCCGGCGATCCCGAAGCCGGTGAACCCGGGTACTAAAGACGCCGCAGATTCTCAGTGCGTTTTCGTCTTCTGGCTTGAGACGTAAAACAGTTGGCTTTGTGAATGGAAATTTTTAAAAGTTCCTCCGCATCTAAAAAATACGGAGGAACTTATGCGTCTTATGATCTGCCAAGCATTTGGGATATCGAAGCGCAACCGTCCCAAGTGATCACACCCAAAGGCGAAGTGGTTCGTGACGCCGACAAAGCCATCACCTCCAGCCGCTGCTATTCCATTTGGTGATCAAGATTCGGATTCTAAAAATGTTTTGATAAAGCGCGGGACTTCGACGGAAGCGGGGCCGACGTAGTGTTCGTCGAAGGCCGTGGAGATTTCGGTGTCTTTGAGATTGATTTCGATTTTCTTGGCTTTCCAGGCCAGGCGCACGAAACCGGCGGCGGGATAGACGTTGCCGCTGGTGCCGATCGAAACAAAGTAATCGGCTTTATCCAAAGCCGCATAGATTTCTTCCATGTGGTGAGGCATTTCACCGAACCACACGATATCGGGACGAACGCCGCCTTTTTTACCGCAGTGAGGGCAGGGTTCGGCAACCGCCAGATCCTCCAGCCATTCAAAGCGTTCATCGCAATAAAGGCAGAACACGCGGTCCAGACGGCCGTGCATGTGCAGCAGGTTTTGTGAGCCCGCACGACGGTGAAGATTGTCGACGTTTTGCGTGACCAGAAGGAATCCGCCTTCCCACACCTTTTCCAGCTCAACCAAGGCGCGGTGCGCGGCATTGGGCTGAATTTGCGGGTTTTTGAGTTGAGCCCGTCTCATGTTGTAAAAGCGTTGAACCAGGGCCGGGTCTCGAGCAAAGGCTTCAGGTGTGGCGACTTCCTCGATACGGTGTTCTTCCCAAAGGCCGTCTTGGTCGCGAAACGTGCGAATACCGCTCTCAGCAGAGATGCCCGCGCCGGTTAAAATCACGATGTTCTTAAAAAGCCTTAAGTCCATTTCGCCTCGCATAACGCCAGGGAATTTTGTGCGGAGGTCGTGCGCTCCATCCCGGTATTTTTATTGTCCTTTCAACTGATTTTCATTAGGATGGGGCGTTCTACAAAGAAAGGCAATAAGCAATGGCTTCTAAAATCGAAACCACACCGGAAATGGTGCAGAACGTTTACAAAAAAACAGCTGAAAGACTGGCTGTCATCCGCAATCGTTTGAACCGCCCTTTGACCTTGGCGGAAAAAATTCTCTTTGGCCACTTGGACGATCCGCAAAACCAAGAATTGGTTCGCGGCGAAAGCTTTCTTTTGTTGAGACCAGACCGCGTGGCGATGCAAGACGCGACAGCGCAAATGGCGCTTTTGCAGTTCATGCTTGCCGGTAAAGATGAAGCGGCGGTTCCTTCCACAGTTCACTGCGACCACTTGATCCAAGCGTACAAAGGCAAAGATGCCGATATGAACGCTTCCAACATCTCCAACAAAGAAGTTTTTGAATTCTTAGCAACGACTTCTTCCCGCTACAACATCGGTTTCTGGAAACCGGGTGCGGGTATCATTCACCAAGTGATCCTTGAAAACTACGCGTTTCCTGGCGGCTTGATGATCGGTACTGACTCTCACACTCCAAATGCGGGCGGCCTTGGCATGTGCGCTGTGGGCGTGGGTGGTTCTGATGCTTCCGATGTGATGGTCGGTTTGCCTTGGGAAGTTAAAAATCCAAAACTTATCGGCGTTCACTTGAAAGGAAAACTTTCCGGCTGGGCTTCCGCGAAAGACGTGATCTTGAAACTTTGCGGAATGCTGACTGTGAAAGGCGGCACTGACAAGATCGTGGAATACTTCGGTGAAGGCACTTCTTCCATTTCTTGTACCGGTAAAGCAACCATCACGAACATGGGTGCGGAACTGGGTGCGACTTGCTCTGTGTTCCCGTACGATGAGCGCATGGGCGCCTACTTGAAGTCCACTGGCCGTGAGGAACTGGCGAAAATCGCGGACTCTCACAAAGATATCTTGTCTGCCGATGCGGACGTGATCGCAAATCCAGGCAAGTACTTCGACGAAGTTTACGAAATCGATCTTTCTTCTTTGGAGCCGCACTTGGTGGGCCCGCACTCTCCGGATATCGCGCGCCCTATTTCTGCTTTGAAAAAAGAAGCGTCTGAAAAAGGTTACACTCTGAAAATTTCTTCCGCGTTGATTGGTTCTTGCACGAACTCTTCATATGAAGACATTGGCCGTGCGGCATTCGTGGCAAAACAAGCTATGGAAATCGGCGTGAAAATGAATCAGCCGTTCCTGGTTTCTCCAGGCTCTACGCAAATTCAAAAAACCATCGAGCGTGACGGTCAAATGGCGACCTTCAACGAAGTGGGCGCGACTGTTTTGGCGAATGCCTGCGGTCCTTGCATCGGTCAATGGAAACGTGATGACGTGAAAACCGGCGAGAAGAACACCATCGTGACTTCTTTCAACCGCAACTTCCGCGCGCGTAACGATGCGAACCCTGAGACTTTGGCGTTCATCGGATCTCCTGAGATCGTGATGGCGTTGGGCTTGGCGGGCCGTTTGGACTTCAACCCGGCAACTGACGAGTTGGAAGGACCAAAAGGTAAAATCAAATTGCAAGCGCCTGTGGCTCCAGAGCTTCCGGCGAAAGGTTTCATCCCGGATACAGAGGGCTACCAAAAACCAGCCGGCGCTCAAGCGCAAGTGGCTGTAAGCCCCACATCCGAGCGTCTGCAACTTCTTTCTCCATTCACAAAATGGGATGGTAAAGACTTTGTCGACAACCTCGTTTTGGCAAAAGCCAAAGGCAAGTGCACGACCGACCATATTTCTCCGGGCGGTAAGTGGTTGAACTATCGCGGTCACTTGGACAATATTTCCAACAACATGCTTTTAGGTGCGGACAACGCATTCACCGGTGAAATCGGTAAAGGCAAAAACCACCTCACAGGTCAAACCGGTGTGGAGTTCGCTCAAATCGCGCGCCAATACCAAAAAGCGGGCCGTGGCTGGGTGATCATTGGTGACGAAAACTACGGTGAAGGTTCTTCCCGTGAGCATGCGGCGATGTCTCCACGTTTCTTGGGTTGCACAGCGGTGATCACAAAATCATTCGCGCGTATCCATGAGACGAACTTGAAAAAGCAAGGTGTATTGGCTTTGACATTTGCAAACCCAAAAGACTACGACAAAATCCAGGAAGCCGACACAGTAAGCTTGGTGGACTTGAAAGATCTGGCGCCAGGTAAACCTGTGAAGATGATCGTGAAGCACCAAGACGGTTCTTCTGAGACGATCGAGTTGAAACACACTTACAATGCGGAGCAATTGAAATGGTTCCGCGCGGGAAGTGCGTTGAACTTGATCCGCGGTCTTTAATTTTTAAGATACGAAGACAACAAAAAAACCGGCTGCAAAACAGCCGGTTTTTTTGTGCCTTCAGCAACGCTCCACCAATGTCCAGGGTTCGACTTAAAAAAATGGAACACACCATCAGTCGAGGAAGGATGCGTTTGCGCAAAAAATCCGTTAAGCTGTGGATCTTAAAAGGGGACTCATGGCACTGCAACTCTCATTCAGCATCGCGGATAAATGCACGACGATTCAACTCAAAGGCAGTTTGAATGAGTACTCGTCGGCACTTGACGGTGTGGAGGTCAATCCCAACTTTGATTTAAATATTGATCTCAAAGAGCTCAAAGCCATCAACTCTCTGGGAATCCGCAATTTCCATGCATGGATTCACCGTGTGCGCTGTCAGCGCATGCGTTTCTTTTATTGCCCGCGTCCGTTCATCAATCAGCTCAATCTTGTTGAAGGTTTCCTGCCTGAAAAAGCCGAGATCGAAAGTTTCTTCGTTCCGTATTATTCCGAACGCACGGGTGAAGACGCCATGGCGCTCTTTACCAAGTATCTCGAATACAAAAAAACGGATGACGGTAAAATCAGCCTGAGCTTTCCGGAAATGCTGGATTCTGAAGGCAATAAGATGGAGCTCGATATTTTTAAAGACCAGTACTTCCGTTTCCTCGAAAAGTACTACTGATCAAAGTTTTGAAAAGAAAAATTTCGGTCCCAGTGTCAGCCACACATAAAAAGCGATGGAGTTGAAAAGAATCGCCCACATCAGACGGCGGCGGCTCACTTTTGTCAGCGGCACTTCCGTGCGCAAGACACGATAACCGAGCACCATTGAATAAAAGTTGCAGATAAGGGGAATAAAAACACATCCCAAGATCGCGTTCCACAAAGCCTTTTTTGCAAGCTTTTGTGTCGCTTCAACGGGTTCTTCCTCGGTCACGATTTGCAAGGTGGGGCGCTCGCGCTTTTCCAAAGTTAAAGAAGCATCGACGAATTCATGTTCGGGAATTTCCAAAGTGAGCTTCCCCAAAAGCTGTCCGAAGTGGGGCGCGACGTTGCGGGTCTGTTCGTCGCGAATGCGCGGATGAAAACCCTGGGATTCCAGGAAGGACTTAATGACCTGCGCTTCTCCGATGTCCGCGCAGTCCATCAAAAAAACAAAGCCGGTGTTTGAAGTGGTCATGACTTCAGTCTCCGGCAAACGGGGAACAGCGACAACTAAAATGGGCGCTGACCCCGACCTTTCAGATTTATTTAACGATCGCTGCGACTTCCAAAGCCGCTTGATGGGCGGATTCAAAACAAGGTGTCATCCAGTTGTCTTGATTTGCAAAGTGAATGCGTGAACCGACCGGAGTCGCCGCGAACTTCGCTGTGCCATCGACAATCATGCCTTTGCGGGACAGTGGAACCGCATGACCCCAGCGAGTCAGACGGATGCCATGAATATCGTTGGAAGTGAGATTCAAAGCACTCAGTACAGGTTCGATATCTGTCAAATACTTGCCTTTGTATTTATCGTGCGAGCCTGGATAGAACAGGAACTGACGAGCGCCGTCGTAAGGAAGACCGTGATACAGAGTCAAAACACTGTGTTCTGTCTGCTCTTGCTGCGCCCAGGTGCCGAAGCAAATATCAGTGAAGCTGCGATCACCGCGTTTGGCCGGTGTCGGAGACGGCGGTACTTTTCCCGCCAGGCAGTACAATTCATAGCTTGGGCTTTGAATTGGTTTTTTTGTGAAGATATTGCCGACAAGGTAAGCGCGGTACGGAAGAAACTGAATTGTGTGCGCTTGTTCGGCGTTCATCTCCGGAATCAAACGGCGGGCAACAAATTTCGGGCAGGCCATAACGACATGGCGAGCGCGGATTTTTTTAATCACACCCAAAGCATCTTCATAAACCACAGTGACAGAATCACCTTCGGTTTTCACACGCATCACCATGCAACCGGAACGCAGGGATTTTTCTCCAGCGTCTTTGCGGATTTTTTGCGCCATCTTGTGTGCAACATAAGAGTTCCCGCCGGGGAAGGCGAGAAGCGCGCCGGTCTCGGCACTGATAAAGCCCAGGTATTGGAAAGCGGAAAGCTCATCGGTGGAACCGCAGAAAGAACTCCAGCCGTAAAGCTGCAGATACTCCATCACATGCGGGTGCATGGAACCGAATTCTTTTGCGACCCATTCTTCCATAGTGAGAGTGTCGGTGGTTTTTGCGAAGTCACCGTCAAAGCTGAAATCCGCTTCGTTGAAGATTTCCTTCATGCGCTTATGGAATTTGCGGAAATCTTCTTTAGCATCCGGAGCGGTGACGCCGTCCCAGAACGGTTTGTTGAATTTGCGATTGTAGAAAACAGACGTGTCGTCGCCGTGCTCAGTGCGCGCTTTATCCGCAATGCCGAGATCTTTTAAAAGAGTATCAAGGTCGCTGCCTTCGGAAGGTTCACAGAGATAAGCCGCACCAATGGAGTAACAAGCGTCTTTGTACAATTCGCCTTTGCTGTTACCACCTAAACGTGTGTCTTGTTCAAGCAGAGCCATTTTTTTATCGCGCAAATAGTAAGCGGAACTCAAGCCCGCGATACCGCCACCCACGATGACGACATCCAGCTCTTCGGTGACTGCGGGTTCGCCGCCTTTTTTCTCAAGATAGCCGTCAATGTTCCAGAGAATATCGTGAGGACGGTCGATATTGTCGCCGTTAAAATCAAGACTGGAAGACTGGGCGGCGGACAGGCGCGCGATCGGCCAGTCGTCGGTCATTTTGTCAGAGACCCACTGCGAGCCTTTAGCGAGGCTTTTCGCAGGCAAGGAGGAAAGGGCGGCGATGGTTACGGTGCTCTTTAAAAAATCACGTCTTTGCATGGGCGATTAAATAGAGTTTTGCTCTGAAAAGAACAAGAGGAGATTTGGGCGCTCCTCTTGTTGAGAACGAATTGAAAGCTTGGGGACAGGTTTAGCGCGGCTGGATGCTTTCGCAAGGCGGAACTGTGTAAGATTTTCTAAATAGCAACTGCCAATGGTCGGCGTTGCGATTGGAAATATGGCGGTACACAGGGATCACCACGGTGAGCGGGTAAGAACCTGTCACTTGACGGTCGCGGCAGTAAGAGCGTTCGCCGAAGTAAGTGCAGTCTTCAATCGTGTGCACGTAGTTGATCGGTGTGGAGAGGTACTCATGGCCGACGACAACCACTTCCATGCGGTCGCCACGGCTGCGGGTTTCCGTGATATCCACGGGCTTCATTGTGCGCAAATGATCGCCGTTTTGGCACACGAAGGTGTAGTCAATGCTTCGGCCCATCCATACGGTGGGAGCTTGGACATCGAGGTATTTTGCGCTCAGGATTTCCTCCCAGGAGGAGTTCGCACTGTAAGCGTGCGCCCAAAGAGCAGTGGAAGAAGCCAGGGCTAAAAGAATTGCGAATAAACGTTTCATTTAAAAATCTCCTAAGTAAATTGTTTTGAAAGGTCTTCTCTGTGCGCAAAGAGAGCGCGCCCAATGTGTGGTGAAGAGCACAAAGGCTCAAGTTACCGTCCGGTAAAAACTACCGAACTGTTCCGCGAAAGATCCACTAACGCTTTGAATCACGCGCAAAAAAGAGTGAAACTCGCAAGGCTTTATGTCAAACGACTAAACCATGAAAAATGAAATGCCTTTGTTGCCCGAGAAACTCAACCGTCCCGAAATCATCGAAAGATCGTGGGTGGTCACCGTTTCAGGAAGCCGCTTTAATATTCTTAAACCCAATCCGCAGGACGTGAAGATCGAAGACATCGCCTGCGCTTTGGCGCGCCAGGCGCGATTCAACGGGCACACGCGTTTCTTTTACAGCGTTGGTCAGCACTCTTGCTTGGGCGCGGAAGTTTCTCCGACCAAAGAGATCGCTTTGCACATGCTCTTTCACGACGCCACAGAGGCTTATGTCGGAGATCTGGTTTCTCCGGTGAAAGCTCTTTTGCCGGATTTTGAAATTATTGAGTCCCGCATTCATTTGGCGATTTCCGAAAAGTTCAACCTGGAATATCCACTGCCCAAAGTGGTTAAACAAATCGACCGCCGCTTGCTTGCAACTGAAGTGCGTGACCTTATTACCAAAGATCTAAAATCTTGGAATATCGCGGAAGACGAGCCGTTTGATTTCCCGATCATCCCTTGGCCACCGGAAGTGACCGAAGCAAGATTCCTAGAAATGGCCCGCAGCCTTTTGAAATAGGGAAATAAAAAAAGGAGCCGGGAGGCTCCTTTTTTTATTCACTGCAGTTCCGTCAAAGAATTAAGACTTAGGAACTTTGGATTCGTCGACAGTGATTTCGATTTCCACGCGGCGGTTTTTCGCGCGCGCTTCTTTTGTTTTGGCAGGATCAACGGGATTCATGGAGCCCATACCGACAGCTGTGATTGTGTTCGCAGGAACACCGCCAGCCACCAATTGGCGGCGAACAGCATCAGCGCGATACTGAGACAAAGGATTGTTCACCATCGCAGAACCTGTGTCGTCCGTATAACCTTTTACGGTCAAAACGTTCTCAGGATACTTTTTCATGATTTGCGCGAGTTGGTTGATGTTCTCTTGCGCCATCGGTTTCAAATCCGCTTTGCCGGTGTCGAACAGGATGTCACTTTTAAGTTTCGTGATCAAACCTTGCTCGGTTCTTTTGGTCTCAGCGATTTTCGCCAATTCCTTTTGTTGTTTATCCAAACGGTTTCCGATCACACCACCCAGGCCCGCGCCCAAAGCAGCACCGATCAACGCACCTTCGTTACGGCGGCCGGTTTGGTGACCGATCACGGCACCGACAACCGCACCTGCGGCCGCACCGATTCCAGCACCTTTAGCTGTATTTGGATTTTCTTGAGTGGTGGCGCAACCCGCGCTCAAAAGAGACGCCGCTGTTGCGATAAGAATAAGCTTTTTCACAGACTAACTCCTTTTTGTTAGAACCTTAATATCATAAAAAACACACGGCGGAGATCAAACACATTCTCAGCTCAACGCCGGGAGCTAAAGGAGAACTCGACCGTCTGCGTAGGGATTTGCTTTAGACAAAAGGTGATTTATCCTTCTTTAAACCCATGGAAAGGGGAGTGTAATGAAACAGATTTTTGCAGCCATGGTTTTGGTTTTTGTATGTGCGGCTTCCGTGAGTCACGCGGAGGACCGTTTGATTGTGGTCAATGGCGTCGCTGAGCGTGGCCTTGATCCGAACCTTGTCAATTTCAACGTGGAAGTGTGGAGTAAGGCGGCCACGGCGAAACAAGCGCAGCAACTGGCGGCCAACCAGTTCAAACAAATCAAAAAGACCTTTGAAGATTTCAAGATTAAAAAAGAGGACATCCAAACAGATAATTACTCTTTGACTCCGGAATACGAATACGACCAGAAAACTCGCCAAAATAAAATGACCGGCTTCCGTGTCAGCCAAAGCCTCGCTGTTACTTTGCGTAAGGTTGAAGACGCCGGCAATTTCCTGGACGCTTTGGTTTCAGAAAAGAAGACCAATGATTCCGGTGTGAACGTCAACGCTTTGACATGGGATTCTGACAAAAGAACTCAAGTGGAAACCGCGACCTTGGCGGATGCTGTTCGCGTGGCAAAAACCAAAGCCGACGAAATCGCCAAAGCGGCCGGAGTTAAAATCAAAGGTGTGAGCAAGATCAGCCATGCTTCCATGAATCAGGGCCCGCAGCCTGTATTCCGTAACTACGCTATGAAAGCGCAGATGGCGATGGATTCCGCTTCCACCGAAGTGGCTTCCGGCCAAATCAAAGTCCGCGTGGAAGTCACCGCCGAATACGAAATCAACTAAGGTCCAACCGCCGGGAAAAGATACGTCGTGGTCATGGCGTTTTTCTCGGTGATGGAATGAATTTCGTAAATTTCAATCACAGCACCGGATTGTTTCAATTTTTGTTTCACCATGTAATCGTTCACGCGGGGATACACCTTCAAAGGCCCGATTCCCGGTGAACCTGTAAAGACCGCGACCACGTACTTGCGTTGCGGGATTTCACCGAGCTTCATATCTTCAGGCAAACCCGCCGGAGTCGATTCAACGAGGCAACCCACGCGGGAGCGCAAGCGCGCCTCTTCCACCGTTTGCGGATCATCGAGATATTCACCGAAGGTGCGCTTGCACGGAGCCCCTTGGGACTTCATGAAATTCTCCACTTTTTCAATCACCTTGTTCACTTTGTGATAAGGGCCGACGTGTTCAATGTAAACTGTTTGGAACGGCCCTTGAGTCGCTTCACTGATATCAACACCTTTAAAGGCGCCCAGGTAATTTGCCAGGAACAGAGAGAAAGAAATAATAACGACGAGAACGAAAAATAAAATGTACTTCATGATTTAAATCCACTTGATAGAGCAGCCCATAGAGGCCGTTTGTTCTTCGGAAACCTTTTCACCTTTAAGAAGTGTTTGCACAGCTTCGTACAGCTCACGCTTCGTCACCTTGGAAGCATCCTTCCAAGAGTCATCCAAGCGTCCGCGGTAGGAAAGCTTATGGTTTTTGTCATAGACGAAAAAATCCGGCGTGCAAACGGCGCCGAATTTGTGCGCGACCTCTTGAGTTTCGTCGTGCAGATACACGAACGGATATTTTTTCTCTTCACTGCGTTTTTTCAAATTCTCAAAAGAATCTTCCGGATGGCTTGCAGCATCGTTCGAGCAAATCGCGATCACCGGCACGTTTTGTTTTTTCAAATCATGACCCAGCTGAATCAAACGGTCTTCCACCGCTTGCACATACGGGCAGTGATTGCAGATGAACATCACAACCACAGGCGTTCCCGCGGGAAAATCCTTCAGGCTGTAGGTTTTACCGTCCACCGCCGGCAGAGTGAAGTCGGGAATGTCATTACCCAGATCGGGAAAAGGCGTGAAAGTCAAAGCCATGGTCTTTTCCTCCTAAAGGGATGTCCAGCTGATTTTCTTTTCACCAATAAGCAGGCTGCCATCAGCTTCCACAGCGGTGTATTTTTCTTTTAACAAAGGATGCTGATTCAAAGCGGTCAACAACGACAGCTGATCGGTCGTGCTGAGCGGCTCATCACAGTGGGAAACCGCATCGGTGAGTTCAAACAGCAGACGATCCAAGAACGCCATGTAGTCTTGACCCAATAGAGGCGCTCCCGCTGGCAAAGACTCAAGCAAGCTTGTGGCTGTTTCCAGATTTTCCGGCGAAGACGTAATATTAAATCCCAGGCCGATGATAAAGCGCACATCCTGGCCTTGCACGACGTTTTCAAGCAAGATCCCGGCGACTTTTTTATCTCCGATGTAAATATCATTGGGAGCTTTCAAGTTCCACGCAAGGAATGGCCACGTGGTGGAGCAGGCGCGATACACGGCAAGTCCGACCAAACAAGCCGCCGTCGGTTGCGGTTTAATTCCCAACAAGAAAGACCATGAGCTCAACAAAGAACTGCCCGGTTGAGCGTCCAGCCAAGAGTTTTTGCCACGGCCACGTCCCGCTGTTTGGTGATCGGTCAGATACAGGCACAGGGATTCTTCCATCAGCGTTTCTTCAAACGCTTCTTCTTTGGCAAGGTCGCTGGTGCTGGCTTGTTGTGACTTGTAAGAAACGTAAATGTGATTGTTTTCCGCCCATTGCGAAGTCACATGCCCAATGCGGATGTCCGCTAAAGGAGTGTCGTTCATTAGTCCTCCCATTGGAAAACAAGGCTCACGTCCGCGCAAGGAGCGGAATGGGTGAGCGCGCCGACGGAAATATAGTTCACGCCGATTTCAGCCACGGAGCGCACGCGCTCAAGATTCATATTGCCGCTAGCTTCGGTTTCAATTTCGGCAGGAATCATCGCCACGGCTTTTTTAAGCATTTCATTATCCATGTTATCAAGAAGAATGCGCTGAACACTCAAGCCCACGGCTTCTTTGACCTCATCCAAGGTGCGCGCTTCGACTTCAATCGGCAGTTGCGAGTGTTCACGCACACGTTCCACGGCCGCGGTGATGCCGCCCATGACGGAAATATGATTGTCTTTGATAAGAATCGCGGTGGAAAGATTCATGCGGTGATTGACGCCTCCGCCGTGAACGACAGCGCGTTTTTCAAGATCACGGAAAGCGGGGGTTGTTTTGCGTGTGTCGAGAATCTTAGCTTTGGTGCCGGAGATTTGTTTTACAAAACGGCGCGTGTGAGTCGCGATACCGGAAAGATGACCGAGGAAATTCAAAGCGACACGCTCGGCTTTAAGAATTTGCACAAGGTCGCCTTCGATCGTGCAGATGATTTGATTTTTTAAAATTTCATCGCCCTCTTCAAAATGCCATTTGATTCGGCAAGTGGGCTCCAAGGCTTGCATGGATTGTTCAAAGGCCATGGCGCCGGAAAGAACAATGTCTTCCTTGGCTTTCAGACGTGCGCGACCCATGCGGGGTTTTAGAGCCAGAGACTCGGTTGTGACGTCTCCATTGGGCATGTCTTCTTTGATGGCGGCGCGGATCAGCTCCAGCAATGTCATAGCAATCGACCTCTTTCAAAGCACGCCGTGCTTTAAGAAAGAAGGGCGTGCTTAAATGGATTTTTCCGTTTCTTTGAGGATCTTATTGATTTCTTCGCGGATGACTCGTTCCGCGATCTCGGGGATGACTTTCCAGCAGATGGACTCGATCATCTCACGAGCTTCCTCACGGATAACCTTTTCCATCATATTGGCGTTTAAGTCCACCTTGGACTGTATATTGGGCTGAGCATTAGAAGCTGGTTTTTGCGAGCCTTTTTGCAAGGTCTCCATCATTTGCTCTTTCACGGACTTTTCCACCTTGGAAACGAAAGAATCCGCGGTTGGAACGCTACTTTTTGCTGCGGCTTTCGGCGTTTCAAAGCTGATCTCTTCAAACTCGCCGGCCACTTCAATATGAGCATTGGAAAGCTCGTCATCTTGAGGGATCACAAACTTGGAAGCAAAATCAGCGCTTTCGTTTTCTGGAAGCTGGATTTTAAATTTGGTCAAATCCTGGTGCGCCCATCCGCCTTCATCCTGCTCATGATCTTCGCTCATTTTGGGATTGGTCAAAGGAACAGCGGCGAACTCTTCGTCCGCCTCGGGAATGGTCGCAAAACCTTCTTCACCGGCTTCAGGAATGGCGTAGATATCACCACTGCCTGTGGACTTTTCTTCAGGTGTTTCTTCAAAGTCCGGCATGTCAGGAAAACTCAAGAAAGAGCTGATCGGATTGGCTTTGGTTTTTTGAACCAGATCATTCACGATCGAGCGCAGGTGCTCGGCATCGAAAGGTTTTTCCAGGCGACGGTCCGCTTTGCTTTCCGCCGCTTTCGCCTCGTCGATTTCCATGAAACCACTCCACATCAATACAACGGGAATGTGAGAAGTTTCAGGATCGTTTTTCAGATCCGCGCAAACCTCATAACCAGAACGTTTGGTTAACAACACATCGGCAAACACAATGTCGGGTTTGAAAGTTTTTGTCACTGCCAGGACATCGAGTCCCACGGGAACGGCCTTCACCTCCACGGCGAAGTCGGACAAGGCCAATTGCATGACCTTTTTGATTGTGGAACTTTCATCGGCAAGTAAGACGCGTAAAGCCATAATGAAAGTAAAATAGGAATTTCAATTCTAGTCAAGGTAACATTTAAACGTGAACAGAATCGATCGATATACTTCCTGGCTTTTCTGGGGCTACTTCATCGGTGGCCTCTTGGTTTTTTTGACCATTTTTACGGCGGTGGATGCCATGTCCACCATGGTGAACTATAAAAACGTCGCTCCGTCGGCTCTGCTCAACTATTATTTGTATTCTTTTCCAGAGATTATTTCCAAATTACTCCCGGTCGCCTGTTTGATGGGCACGATTCTCACGCTGTCGAACATGAATAAGGCCAATGAACTCGTCGCGTTATTTGCCAGCGGGATGAGCCTCATCCGCATCACAACGCCCATTCTGGTGTGGGTTCTGATGATTTCGGCGGTGGGGTATTGGGCCACGGACAAGGTTTTGCCGAAAGCGACCAAAGAAAAGAACTACATTCTCTACTACGATTTGAAAAAGGAACCGCACCGGTTTTCGACGATCAAAACCGATAAGATCTGGTACCGTTCAAAAAATTCCATCTTCAATATTCAAACCTTGAATGCCAAAGGCGACGGAGCCCAAGGTCTCACGATGTATTTCTTCAGCGATGAGTGGGATCTGGTGCAAATGATCACAGCCCGCCAAGTGATCATCCGCGGAGCGCAATGGCTCTTGGAAAACGGCACGGTGACGGTGTTTTCCAAAGACTCAAGCTTTCCGCTGACCAGTCATTTTCAGACGAAAAGTATCGTCATGGCCGAAGACTCCAAGGACCTGCAAAGTGCCGGGCAGACGGCGGATATGATGTCGCAAAAAGAACTTGAGCACTTCATCAAAAAGAACAAAGAAGCGGGCCTCGACACGGTTGCCTACGAGGTCGACTATCATTCGAAAATCAGCTTTGCTTTTGCGGGACTGGTGATGTGTCTTTTAGGCATCCCTTTCAGCGTGGGGAGGGCCCGATCGGGGGGCACCATGCTGAATGTCGGTATTTGCTTAGCCTTGGTGTTCGCTTATTACGTGTTTTACTCCTCCGGCATCACTTTAGGGCAACACGGAACATTGCCGCCGGTGATGGCCGCGTGGGTTCCCAATATTGTCATGATCGGGGTGGGCTTGGTCCTTCTCAAAAGGCTGAAACGCTGATATAATGAGGCCTCTCGGAGGTTGCTATGATCATGAAAATCCTCACATTCCCGGACCCGAAGTTGCGTGAAGTATCGCAGCCTGTTGAGACCTTTGGCCCTGAGCTGAAAAAACTGACCGAAGACATGATTGAAACCATGTACGACGCTCATGGCATCGGACTTGCGGCTCCACAAGTGGGAGTGCTTCAGCGTGTGATCGTGATCGACACGCGTCCTAAGGATGATAAAGGCCGCCGTTATAAATACGAAGAAATGACCGAGCTTGAAAAAGCCGTTCCTCAGCCGCTGGTTTTGATCAATCCGGAAATCGTGAAAGGCGAAGGTAAAACAACTTTCGATGAAGGTTGCTTGTCGATCCCTGGTTACTACGAAACGGTGGAGCGCTATAACTACATCGAAATGAAAGCCTATGATGTGAACGGCAAAGAGTTCATCATCAAATCCGACGGGCTTTTGGCAATTTGCATGCAGCATGAGCTCGATCACCTCGAAGGGACCTTGTTTGTCGATCACTTGAGCTTTGTGAAAAGCAACAAGATCAAAAATCAAATCAAGAAATACGGTTATCCTGTGAAAGACAAAGAAGAAAAGGTCGAAGCTTCTTCAGCACCCGCCTCTGCGGGAGAAAAGTGATGAAGTGTGAGCAAGGTCCGCGTCTGTTTTCTAGGTACTCCTGATTTCGCCGTCACCTCGTTAAAAGCCCTTCTTGATGATGAGCACTTCGAGGTTGTGGGAGTCGTCACTCAGCCGGACCGTCCGGCGGGCCGCAAGCTGCAACTCACTCCCAGTCCTGTGAAAGTTTTGGCTCAATCCCACGGATTGAAAGTTCTCGCACCTGAATCCTTGAAATCCAATCAGCTGATCCTGGATGAAATCAGCAGCTGGGGCGCGGAAGTCGGCGTTGTTGTCGCTTTCGGGCAAATTCTTACGCAAAGTTTTTTAGACTCGTTTCGTTTTGGCTGCGTGAATGTGCATGGCTCCATCCTGCCACGCTGGCGCGGAGCTGCGCCTATTCAGCGCGCGATCGAAGCGGGTGATGAAGAGACGGGCGTGACCTTGCAGAAAATGGTGAAGAAGCTTGATGCCGGTGACATCATCGGCATCCGTCGTGTGAAAGTTACGCCGGGTATGAACGCTTTAGAACTGCATGATATTCTTGCTACGCTGGGTGCGGATCTTTTGCGTGTGGAACTGATGGACTACATTCGCGGCAACCTCGCACCGATGCCGCAGGATGAATCGCAAGTCACTATCGCAAAGAAAATCGATAAATCAGAGTCTCAGATCGATTGGGGTCTTTCTGCGAAACACATCGACGGCAAGATCCGTGGTTTTGTGTATGGTCCTGGCACCTACACTTTGTATCAAGGCAAAAAGCTGAAATTGCACAAAGCCGAGCCGTTGATGGATCGCTCAGAAAAAGATCCACTGCCGGGAACCGTGGTTTCCGTCGATGCGGATTCTGTTTCTGTGGCTTGTGGTGACGGGATTTTGAAGCTTTATGAAGTTCAACCTGAATCGCGTAATCGCATGACTGTCGCCGATTTCCTTAAAGGCAATGATATTAAAGTAGGAGACCGTCTTGGCATCTAAGATGGTGGCTCCCTCCATTTTGTCGGCGGATTTTGCCAATCTCGAAAAAGAGATCAAAGCTGTTTCCGCCGCGGGTGCTGACTGGATTCATGTCGACGTGATGGACGGACGTTTTGTTCCAAACATCACCATTGGTATTCCCGTTGTTAAGTCCCTTAAAAAAGTATCGCCGCTTCCGTTGGACGTGCACTTGATGATCGAAGAGCCGGAACGTTACGTGGAAGATTTCATCAAGGCGGGCAGCGATTATCTCACCATCCACGTTGAAGCGACGAAAGATCCCGCCGCGGTTTTAAAACGCATTCGTGAGTTGGGTGCGAAAGCCGGCATCACTTTGCGTCCGCGCACGCCGGTGGCTGATATTTTGCCGCTTTTATCATTGTGTGATTTGGTGCTGGTGATGACGGTCGAGCCGGGTTTCGGCGGCCAGTCGTTCATGCACGATCAGATCGCAAAAATTTCCGTTCTCCGTCGCGAAATCGACAGCAAAAAACTGGCGTGTTTGATTGAAGTCGATGGCGGCATCAACGAAGAAACCGCGAAGCTGTGCCATGAAGCAGATGTGTTTGTGGCGGGCAGTTATGTCTTCGGACGTGACTATAAGACAGCGATTTCATCTCTGAAATTGTAAATATTCAGAAAATATTTTTCCACTTGAGAAACTCCCTGGCTGCATGAAGGATTGAATGCGAAGGGGGTGTTATGGCTCATGCTCAGCAACACACTCATTCTTTATGGCAGGACCGCACGCACTTTCCGCCGCTGCCGTCACTGACGCAGTCTTTGAGCACTGATGTTTGTGTCGTCGGTGCCGGGATCGCCGGCTTGATGACGGCGTATCGTCTTTTGAAAAAAGGCCGTCAGGTTGTGGTTTTGGATCGCGACGTTTTGGGTTTTAACGAGACATCTCATTCCACCGCGCATATTTCGAATGCTTTGGATGATCGTTACGTCAAACTCCGCAAATGGCACGGCCGTGATGGCGCGCGCTTGGCTTATGGCAGTCACACAGCGGCCATTGAATTGATTGAAAACATTGTGAACGAAGAAAAAATCGACTGCGATTTTATGCGCGTGCCGGGATATCTATTTCTGTCTCCACGCCATGACAAACGCGTGATTGATGGAGAGCTTGCCGCCGCTCAAGACGCTGGATTTTTAGATGTGCACATGATGCCCGAACCCGAAGAGCAGTTCTTTGAAGCGGGTTTGTGCTTGAAATTTCCGCGCCAGGCGCAAATGGACCCTGTGAAGTTTATGCGCGGTCTGTGTGATGCGATTATTGCCAAAGGCGGGCGGATTTTCGCGCAAACTCATGCAGTGAAATTCCAAGGCGGGGATTCTGCTTTTGTTGAAACCAGTACTGGGGAACGTGTGTCGTGCAAAGACATCGTTGTGGCGACCAATGTTCCTATTAATGACAAAATGGCGATTCATCTCAAGGAAGCCGCTTACCGCACTTACGCCATTGGTATTCGTGTTCCGCGCGGGAATAAAGCCCCCGCCCTTTTTTGGGACACGGAAGATCCTTACCACTATGTGCGCTACTCCAGTGATCCGCGCCAAGGAGAATCGGTGCTCATCATCGGCGGAGAGGATCATCGCACAGGTCAGGAGAAAACTCCGGAAGATTGTTTTTCACGGCTGCGTGACTGGGCCGCGCGACGGCTTAAAGTTGAAGGGGAGATCGTCGCAACCTGGTCAGGACAGACGATAGAGCCCATGGACGGGCTCGCTTATATTGGCCGAAACCCTTCAGATCACGATAACGTCTACATCGCCTCGGGAGATTCCGGTCACGGCATCACTCACGGCGCAATTGCCTCCATGATCATTACTGACCTCATTGTTTCAGGCGCGCATCCTTGGGAGCATCTCTACAGTCCACGCCGTTTCAATTGGAAGGGGATCACGCGCTTCCTTAAAGAAAACATCATGACCAATATTCAATATCGCGACTGGATTTCCACAGGCGATAATTCAGATTTAGAACATCTTTTACCTGGCGAAGGCTGTGTGATTTCAGAAGGGTTGGCGAAGGTCGCTGTCTATCGCAGACCTGATGGCAGTTTTCTGCGCTTGTCGGCGGTGTGCCCGCATATGGGCGGAATTGTGCGCTGGAATGAGATGGAAGAAACTTGGGATTGTCCCTGTCACGGTTCGCGCTTTAACAGAACCGGCGAAGTGATCAATGGACCCGCGCTTTCAAATATGTCTCCCGATGAGCATCCGGAAAAAGAAAGTCCCCGCAAGCGCCGTGAAGGCAGTTTGGATATTTAGATTTTTATTTTTTGAACAGTTTTGGGAAGGGAAAAGTAGGCGCGGCCGTTTTCAAGATAAAGCGTGCCGCTGCCTTCCGTTTCCAGAATTTCCAAACTGCTTTCCACTCGGCGCGCCACCGGTGGCGTCAGCATTTCCAAAGCCACCGCGGGCTCCGCAAATTTATAATCCCGCAGTTCATACGGATCGAGTTGAATGCTCTGGGCTTGTGCTGCGGTCAAATCTTTTGCGGCAAAAAGAAACTGGATGTATTCGCCTTTGACGTCGAGGTTAGGAATATAGTCCACGGACAGAAGCCTTGTCGGTTCAATGGTGATGTTTAATTCTTCTTTGATCTCACGGTGCAAACCTTCCAGCGGGGACTCTTCCCCTTGCACGGTTCCTCCGGGGAGTATCCAGCCGGGATTGTACGTCGGTTGCACGATAAGAAGTTCGTGTTGATAAAACAACAGGACGCCCGCACCGATGCGCTTTTTCGGCAGGGAAGCATAGAACTCTTTGTCGTCTTTGTAGGTCCGTAACATAAGACCTCCTAGCCTCGACTCGCCCTGACCATGACTTCATTGACCACTTTGTCGTCTCACTTCAAAATTTTAATCGAGTCCTTAATTTTTTGGATTACAAAAGGAGAAGACTATCTATGAAAAAGCTCTTGGCTGTTTTTGCTTTGATTCTTGGTTTTACAAGTGCTGCTCAAGCTCGCGTTCTTGTCGAGCCTTACCTAGGTTATGAAATGGGCACAACCAAAAATCCTGACGGTAAATTTGACGGTTCACAATTGGGTCTTCGTTTGGCGTACTCTTCTCCGATCTTTTTCTGGGCTGGTTTGGATTACACCATGGGTGTGAGCGGGACGTTTAAGCCGGATACCGGCAGTAACGACGACGGCAAACGCAGCACTCTGTACGGTGTTGTGGGTGTGGATTTCCCGATCTTGCTGCGTGCTTGGGCTGGATACGGCTTTATGAACGAAATCAAAACTGACAACGGTGGTAAGTTCAAAGGTAAAGCGACGAAAGTGGGCGTGGGTTTCACAGGTTTGCCGTTTGTTTCTTTGAACCTTGAATACATCACTGAGAAGTTCGACGAAAACGACACCTTCCCAATCACCAATGACCTTGAAAACAGCACTTATGTTCTGTCGGTTTCTTTGCCATTCGAATTCTAAATTTCAACGTTTATGTTGAATCCTAAAAGGGGCCTTTACGGCCTCTTTTTTTTTGCATTCGCGTCAGTCCATTGTTGGCTGTCAGGCGAGGTGTGAAGTCAGCACTTGCCTTTGTAAGAAACGTTACACATAATTTTGTTTTAGAACGTAAATTTCGACAATGATGTCGATCTCAATAAAAAGGGGATAAAATGAAATCACTTATCGTTGTACTTGCGACTCTTGGATTTGCGGCTGCTGCTAACGCTGCGGGTGCAGGAGCTCTTAAAGGTAACGGCACCTATGGCGTTGCAGGTTGCGGTCTTGGTTCTATGGTGTTCGGCAATCAAGAAGGCGGCATTCAAGTTATCGCTGCGACTTTGAACGGCACTGGTATCCAAACTTTCGGTATCACTTCCGGTACTTCTAACTGCGGTCGCGGTCTTTTCGCAAAAGCAGAAGTGAACTCTTTCATCGAGTCCAACGCTGTTGCACTTGAAAACGACATCGCTCGCGGTCAAGGTGAGACTTTGAACACATTGAACGATATGTTGGGTTGCGGTTCTCAATTCAACAGCACTCTTCAACAAAACTACAAATCCATCTACGCTCCAGGCGTAAACTCTTCTGAGAAAATCGTTGCTTTGGCTGAATCTTGCAAAGGCTAATTTTTCTTAAGACATTGTGGAAAGGCCCCATCTCGGTGGGGCTTTTTCTTTTCGCGCTGATCTTTTCCGGCACGACATGGGCGCAGAACTCCGCAGATCTTATCGCCCGGGCCGAAAGCGGACGCTGGTGGGAAGACCGCCAATGGCTTCGTCTTGTTCAATATCAAAAATCTCTTTTTGGAAATTATAAAAGCCCCGCGGAATCTCCGAACTTCTTTTTATCCCCCGAGGGCAAAACCCATCCTGATCGCGAGTTGCTGGCGACCATTCAGGCTTTGCAAGATGGCCAGCGTAAAATCCGCTCCAAAGACGGGCGCTTTGAGGACCCGGTGGCTTGCGTTTTTCCGGCGCGCAAAATATGGCTGGAAAAAATCAGCGGCGTCAAACTGCCTTCGCCTGCATGCGAGCGCTTCGACCGTTTCAAAGAAATCCTGCAGCCGCAATCTTTGACTTATGTTTTTTCTTCTTACTATCTGAATAATCCCGCTTCAGCTTTTGGTCACACATTCTTGCGCATCAATAAGGCGCCGTCTTCACGGGACGGGGAGCGCTATGAACTGTCCGACTATGGTGTCGGTTATGCGGCGATGAAAGTCTCGGATAATCCTTTTGTGTATTCTTTTTTGGGTGTGTCGGGTTTGATGCCGGGATCTTTTGATATCAATCCCTATTACTACAAAGTGCGCGAGTACAATGATTTCGAATCCCGCGATTTGTGGGAATACGACCTGAATTTCACTCCGGAAGAAGTGGACATGGTCGTCGCCTACATCTGGGAACTTTTAAATGCTAACTTTAACTATCACTATTTTTCGGAAAACTGCTCTTACCGTATTCTTTCCATCTTTGAAGCTGTACGCCCAATCTTGGATTTAACTTCGCAGCTTAAAGCACAAGTCATGCCCGCGGACACCGTGCAGACTTTGTACCGTGTGCCGGGTTTAGTGAAAGACATCCATTATCGTCCTTCAGTGCGTGCGACATTTGAAACGCGCTATCATAGTCTGTCCGAAAAGAATCAAAAGCACATTCGCCGTTTTGCGCGGGATGAATCTTTGCAAAATCTCAAGAAAGATCTTTCCGTCGAAGACCAGCGTGATGTTTTGGATGCGGCGATTGATTACCTGGACTTCCGTTATCCTAAAGAAATCTTGCGCAAAGAAGGGCACTACGCTTTCAAAAAAGAGGTGCTCCTCAATCGCGCGGAACTGGGTGGAGCTTCGGAAATACTGAAAGTGTCCGCTCCGTGGAATGAAGCGCCTCACGATGCACAAGGCTCACGGCGCTGGGGTTTGGGTGCGCGCGAATGGAACAAAGAAAAATATTATCTCTTGGATGTGAAGCTCGCTTTGCACGATTTGCTTGACCCGAAACTGGGTTATCCTCCGACAGCGGAAATTACGATGGGCGCGTTCAGTCTTTCATTCAATCAAGACAGTCATGAACTGGCGTTGGATAAGGCGACAGTTTACGAAGTGGTTTCTTTATCTCCCGTGGATGATTTCAATCGCGGCTTTTCATGGCGCTTAAAATTTTCCGTCGAACGGGGTTACGAGAATGCCTGCACAGGTTTGTGTCGTTGGACTGAACTCAGTGGAGGTTCTGGTATCACAAAAACATTATGGTCCGATTTGGATTTGTCTTTATGGTTGCGTGCGACCGGTGAAACCAGTCCCGATTTTGTCGGCGAAGAATGGCGCATCGGTGCGGGGCCTTCCGTCTCTTTACGTTGGAACCGCGGATTTTTCGCCCTCTTAGCGGAAAGCTATTACCGCTACGATTATAAGGGTGTGAGTCACGAATTCCGCCAGAACAGCGTGGGCGTGAATATCAGCTTTAATAAGTCTTTCAGCCTGCGTGTTGAGGGGCGCGATGATAACTCTCTTCAGCGCGTCGATGGACGCCTGCTTTATTACTATTAAGCCCTCCTTTAGCCCTGCAAAAGCTTCGATGCTGCATAGCGAAAACCACCTGGAAAGTACCTAAAATAGAGTCCTTGCGCTAGGATGCAGGCCTTTCAGGAGAAATTGGACTTATGCAAATCAACGGTGAGAATATCACTCTCGAAAATCTCTATGACATCGCTCACTCGCCTCGGAAAAAGGTGGAGCTTTCTGCCGGCGCTAAAGCACAAATGCAAAAATCCCGCGACTACATCGAAGGCCGCATTTCCAGCGGTGAAGTGATGTACGGTGTGAACACCGGTTTTGGCGCTTTTTCTTCCGTGCGTATTTCTGATTCTGAAATCGAGCAATTGCAAAGAAACCTGATCCGTTCTCACAGCATGGGTATCGGCGCTCCGTTCACAAAAACGGAAACGCGCGCGATGATGGTTTTACGTGCCAATGCTTTGGCGAAAGGCCACAGCGGCATTCGTCCTTTGGTGGTCGAAAAAATTCTCGAGTTTTTGAATAACGACATCATTCCGGTTGTGCCATCTCAAGGTTCCGTGGGCGCCAGCGGTGATTTGGCCCCGCTGTCTCACTTGGCTTTGGCGATCATCGGTGAAGGTGAAGCCTGGGGCGCCGAAGAGCAAATCGTTCCGGTGCAAACCTTGTTGAAACAAAAAGGCATCACACCGTTGGAGTTGAAAGCCAAAGAAGGTCTTTCCATGATCAACGGCTGCCAGGTGATGACGTCCATCGGTCTGCTTTCTTTGTGGGAAGCGCGCCGCTTGTTGTGGATGGCGGATCTGGCTGGAGCGATGTCTTTGGAAGGATTGCGTGGTTCACGCAAAGCTTTCGATCCTTTGATCTCCGCAAGCCGTCCGCATCCGGGTGAATCAAAAACCGCTCGCAACCTGATGAAGCTCATGGGCGAAATGAGTGAAATCGGGCAGAGCCATTTGACCGGCGACCACCGTGTGCAAGACGCGTATTCTTTGCGTTGCATGCCGGCGGTTCATGGGGCGGCGAAAGATGCTCTTCGCTATGTGGTGAAAGTTCTTGAAACGGAGGCCAACTCTTCGACGGACAATCCGTTGGTTTTCGCCGATGCCAATAAAGTTCTTTCCTGCGGAAACTTCCACGGTATGCCGGTCGCGCACGCGATGGATTTCGCGGGGATCGCGCTTTCTTCTCAAGCCAGCATCAGTGAATGCCGTATTTCAAAAATGATCTCTACACAGATGAGTGAGCTGCCGGCGTTTTTGACTCCAAATGGGGGTTTGAACTCCGGTCACATGATTGTGCAAGTGGCAGCGGCATCTTTGGTGAGTGAGAACAAAGTTTTGGCGCATCCCGCGAGCGTGGATTCCATTCCAACCTCCGCGGAAAAAGAAGACCATGTTTCCATGGGAACGATCGCCGCAAGAAAATTCGCGCAGATTTTAAGAAATGCGGAAAACGTGGTCGCAATGGAAATGCTGTCAGCATGTCAAGCCATTGACTTGCTGGCACCGTTAAAACCAGCCGCCGCAGTGAAAGCCGCTTACGACCATATCCGCAAAACAGTGCCATTTGCCAAAGAAGACCGCATCTTCTCCAAAGACGTCGCGGCCATCAAAGCAATGATGACATCCAACGAACTGACCGACATCATCCAAAAAACCGTCGGCGAACTAGAATGGTAGGCGGCCTTGCGGCCGGCAGAGCCGTAGCGCCGAATGGCGCGCAGGCTGAAGCAGATTAGTAAATAAAAAGGGGGAAAAATGTCTCGCGTAGTGAAAGCACCCACAGGAACAAAAATGGTGTGCAAAGGCTGGCTGCAAGAAGCCGCTTACAGAATGATTCAAAACAATCTCGACCCCGTGGTGGCCGAACGCCCCGAGGATCTTGTCGTTTACGGTGGTATCGGCAAGGCCGCGCGCAACTGGGAATGCTTCGATAAAATTCTTGAAGCTTTGAAAAATCTCGAAAACGATGAAACGCTTCTTGTTCAATCCGGAAAGCCCATCGGTATTTTGAAAACTCACGAGGACGCGCCTCGCGTTCTTCTTGCCAACTCCAACCTTGTTCCAAAATGGGCGACTTGGGAGCACTTCAACGAACTCGATAAAAAAGGCTTGATGATGTACGGCCAAATGACAGCCGGTTCTTGGATCTACATCGGCACTCAAGGCATCATCCAAGGGACTTATGAATCTTTTGTCGAAGCCGGTCGTCAGCATTTTGGCGGAAGCCTCAAAGGCCGCGTGATTTTGACAGCGGGCCTTGGCGGTATGGGGGGAGCGCAACCACTGGCTGGTGTTTTTGCCGGAGCTTGCGTTCTTGCTGTGGAAATCGATCCGACTCGTATTCAAAAGCGTCTTGAAACAAAATACGTTGATGAAGTGGCGACTGATCTAGACGATGCCATCGCGCGCATTCGCAAATACACGGCTGCGGGTGAAGCAAAATCCGTCGCATTGCTGGGCAATATGGCGACGGTCATTCATCAGCTGATCGAAAAGAATTTCACTCCGGATCTTTTGACGGATCAAACCTCCGCCCACGATCCATTGTACGGTTATATTCCTGAAGGTTACACCGTGGAGACAGCGAAAGAGTTCCGCGAGCGTGACCAGAAGGCGTATCTTAATGCGGCTTACGCGGCGATGGCAAAACATGTGCGCGGCATGCTTATCATGAAAGACCGTGGCGCCGTGACTTTCGATTATGGCAATAATTTGCGTGCCCGTGCTTATGAAGCCGGTGTTGAAAATGCTTTTGATTATCCCGGCTTTGTTCCGGCGTTCATCCGTCCTCTTTTCTGCAAGGGCAGCGGGCCTTTCCGCTGGGTGGCTTTGTCAGGCGATCCGAATGATATCAAAGTCACAGACGATGCTATGCGCGCTTTATTCCCGCATAAAAAAGATCTTTTGCGCTGGTTGGATATGGCGGAAGAGCGCATCGCTTTCCAAGGTTTGCCGGCGCGTATCTGCTGGCTTGAATACGGTGAGCGTGTGAAAGCGGGCTTGATGTTCAATAAACTTGTTGCTGAAGGCAAAGTGAAAGCGCCGATCGTGATCGGCCGTGATCACCTTGACTGCGGTTCCGTGGCGTCTCCGAACCGTGAGACGGAAGCGATGAAAGACGGCTCTGATGCTGTCAGTGATTGGCCGTTGCTCAATGCGCTTGTGAACACCGCTTGCGGTGCGACTTGGGTGAGCTTGCATCACGGTGGTGGTGTGGGCATGGGCTACAGCCAGCACGCAGGTCAAGTGATCGTGGCAGACGGTACTGAAAAAGCCGCGCGCCGTTTGGAACGCGTTCTCACGGCAGATCCTGCCATGGGTGTTTTCCGTCACGTCGATGCGGGTTATGAACTTGCTAAAGAAGTGGCAGTCGAGCGCGGTGTGCGCAGTCTCTGGCTCTAATATTTTTGTAATATAGTTTAGAAAAAGAAAGTGCCTTCTCGAACAGGGAAGGCACTTTTTATTTTTAAAGATCTAGCGGCGCGTGGCCGGATTGACGGAATTGCGAGGCTGGGAAAGAACGCTTTGCTGCGAGGAGATGCAGCGACTTTACGGCGGCTGCTGGTGCTGGCTTTTGCGGTCAGCTTGCGCGGACTTTTTCGCGCCGAAGCTTTGGCAGTGGCCTTAGCAGGGGTTGATTTGCGGGCTGTTTTTTTACGGCTGGTCGCTTTTCGCGCCTGTTTTGTTCTCATATCGTCTCCTTGTAGGTTTCTTTGTGAATGCATCTAAGCACAGAACGCCAATCAACACTCCTTTCAGTTATGTCATCTGTTAGATCACACACGCGTCTTGAGCGGCGGGGGCCGTGTCATAAGACTTATTGCCGGGCTTCCTTTTCAGGAGTGCTATAAAGGGGAGAATCACAGGAGGCCGTTTATGAACGAGACCCAGCGTCACTCAAGGCTACTGCTCAGTTTCTTTTTTCTTCTTATTCTTTCTATTTTAAATTTCGACGCCAAAGCGCAAGACCTTGTTCGTGTGGGTAACTTAAAGTTCGCTCACTACGGCGCTGTCAGTTATATGAGCGAAATTTGCGGCAAGTATAATTTAAAAGTGCAAGAGCGTGTTTTTGCCAAGGGTCTTGATATAGTTCCAGCCATCATCGCCGGTGAAATCGATGTCGCAGCCAGTGCCGCTGATGCCGCTATTGCCGGACGGGCCGGAGGAGCTCCGATTTATGCCGTGGCGGGATTTGCCAAAGGGGGCGCGCGCATCGTCGTGCGACCGGATTTGAAAATAACTTCGGTTAAAGATCTCAAAGGAAAAAAGGTGGGTGTGGCGCGCGGTGGAGCGCAAGAGCTTTTGTTGTATGCGGAGCTTGCGAAGTACAATCTCACCTGGTCGGATCAGCCGGGAAAAGATGTGCGCATTGTTTTTATGGCTTTCGCCGATTTGAACCAAGCCTTGCAAGCTAAAAACATCGATGCCATGTCACAGAGTGAGCCGCAATCCTCACAGGCTATCAATAAAGGCTACGGAGTGGAGCTTGTTAAACCTTACGACACTCCCATGGGAGAACCGATCCGGACTCTGGTCATGACCGAGAAGATGTACAGTAAGCGCGCCGTGGCCGAAAGATTCATGAAATGTTTCGTCGAAGCGACCAAGACATTTATCGAAAAACCGGATCTTGCGCAGAAATTCGTGATCGAAAAAATGTTCAAAGGACAGATCACTCCGCAAGACTATAAAGATGCCATGGGAAATGCCGAGTTCACATATGATCTCACGGTGGAGCACATACAAATCACCACGGACTTTATGCAAAAATATGGCGTGGGTCGCATGCAGAAACCTCCCAAGGCCGCCGATTGGGTGAAACTGGATCTGCTCAGCGATGCCAAGAAGGCTCTCGGAGTGAAGTAGAGCGTTTCGACTGCAAAGGGGATGCGCTTTGGGAATAAATTGGTCTTCGGCTTTAAAAGGTATCTGGGTTCCCGTCGCTGTTTTAGTGGTGTGGGAACTGGTGGTGCGTCTGGGAGCTGTGAACCCGCAGATTCTTCCCGCGCCTTCCGCGGTGCTGATCAAGTGGTATCAGTATCTTTTGCCTTATGAGCCTTACGAACAGTTTCAAGGCAGTTACCTGCGCTGGTTTTTTTCAGGCGAGCTGATCCGCGATCTGCTGGCCAGTCTTTATCGTGTTGTCGTTGGTTTTTTAATCGGTGCGGTGCTGGCGTTGCCTTTGGGACTTTTAATGGGCGCCAGTCCGCGCATCTATGACTATCTTAATCCTGTCGTGCAAGTCTTGCGTCCCATTCCGCCGATCGCCTTTATTCCTCTGGCGATTTTATGGTTCGGCTTGGGAGATCCGCCCGCGGTGTTTCTAATCAGTCTTGGCGCTTTTTTTCCAGTTTTGATGAACACGATTGTCGGAGTGCGCGCGGTGGATAACATCTATATCCGAGCCGCGCAAAATCTGGGCGCAAATTCCCGCGTGATGTTTATCAAAGTCATTCTGCCTGCGGCGATGCCGTATATTCTTAGCGGCGTGCGCATCGGCATTGGCACAGGGTTCATCTGTATGATCGTGGCGGAAATGATCGCGGTGAATAACGGCCTGGGCTACCGCATCCTGGAAGCGCGGGAGTATTTTTGGTCGGATAAAATTATTGCGGGGATGTTCACGATTGGTCTTTTGGGTCTTGCCATTGATACGGGAGTGAGCCGTCTCAATGATTACCTTCTGCGCTGGCACCGGGGGCTCGAATGAGTGCCGAGCAAATTGAAATTGAACACGTCCACAAAGTGTTTCGCGGAGATGGTCAAGATGTGATCGCTTTGCGCGATATTGATTTTAAAATTTCACAGGGACAATTCGTTTGCTTGCTGGGTCCTTCCGGTTGCGGGAAGAGCACGCTTCTTAACGCCATTGCCGGTTTTTCTTTAGCGACGCAAGGAGAAATCCGTGTCGAAGGAAAACCCGTGCGCCAGCCGGGCCCTGACCGGGGAATGGTTTTTCAAGAGTATGCGCTGTTTCCGTGGATGACGGTTGCTGAAAATATCACTTTCGGTTTGAAAATCCGCAAAGAAGATCCGCGTAAGATGGAAGGCAAACTCAATTCATTGCTTAAGATGTTGAAGCTCACGGATTTTCGCGACCGTTTTCCCAAGGATTTATCCGGTGGCATGCGCCAGCGTGTCGCTATTGCTCGTGTCTTAGCCTTAGATTCGCCGATCATGCTCATGGACGAGCCGTTCGGCGCTTTAGATGCTCTCACTCGCCGCAGCTTGCAGGATGAGCTTTTAAAAATCTGGAGTGAATTTAAAAAGACGATCGTTTTCGTCACTCACTCCATCGAGGAGTCCATTTACCTTTCCGATCGCATCATCGTCATGACCTACCGGCCCGGTACCGTCAAGCGTGACGTTCACGTCGACTTGCCACGACCGCGCAATCCCGCCGCCACAGATTTTAACGATTTAAAAAGAGAAATTTCCCAACTCGTGATGGAAGAACAAAACCGCTTCGAATCAGCGCAGTTAAAGGGAACGACGGGGGATTAATCTAAGGTAGAGCGTCCGCAAAACAGACGCTCTAGAACAAAAGAGTAAGAGAGAAAGCGCTCAGTGGCCTTGCTTCATTGAGTTTTCTTTGGTCAAAATCTTTTCAGCCTCGATTTTCCAGTTTTCCTCAGTGCAAGGCGTTTTCTTGACGGCGACACCGCTGAAGAAATTCTTTCCGGATTTCATTTTTCCTTTAAGGAAAAGAGCTAGGTCTACATTGCACAGCGGATTAACTTCTCGAGGGTTGAAGCTGAGAAGTAGAGCATCCTTTCCTTGCGCCGATTTTGTCTCGTTTTCCGAAGCGAACTTCTGATCGCTGATAGTTATCTTTTGAACTGATTTAGGTTTCGCTTCACCTCTGCCAAAACGAAGACTTGATGTATCAAGGTCCTTTACGTTGATGTCGTCATCGGATACCACGAGGATCTCAATATCCTTTTTGTCAAACGGCGAAAAATTGTAAAGAGTGTTGTTTGGGTCGTCATAGGTTCCACTCCAGATCTGTCCTGATGAGGGGCGAGCAAAAGCAGACAGCGAGACTTGATTTTCAGAAGCTGGAGCGAGAGTTAAGACTCGAACGAATTGTTCTGTGTTGCTGGTTATTTCATCCCAGATACCGGGACAAGGTTTACCTGCTACCTTTTTAATCTTCGAATAAATGATGGGACTTCCAGTACCTTGAGTGCGGACCTTGGCCATAGTCAATGCAGGTTTTTCTGTCGATGTGACAATGAATCCGGAAAGCTCTTGTCCCGCTGCAATCATATTCTCTTTTTTAATTTTGAGCCAACGTATATACTTTTCATTTGGTCCGAAGCCTGCCTGAGCCTTGGCTTTAGTGAACGGATGCTGCCATCCCAAAGGCGATTTAATATCTTCATAAATACCGCCAAATTTAACAAAGAAATAACCTAACGGAAATTTAGAGTCGGTTTCGGCGCGAAGGGTGTAATTATAAGTATAAATGCCATTTGTATCTTTATCGACTTTCACTTTTATTGAAGGGCTTAAGTCCGATATGGAATAGCGACAGTATTCCTCTGCGTAGGAAATTTGTGCGATCAGAATAGTTGCTATTACAGATATAATTTCTACCGAGTCCTTCATAGTTGTTAACTTACGCTTACAGCTTATCTGTCTTCATGCAATGACCGCGTACTGACTTTGCCGCGGCTCAGATGGGCGAATTTCTGACTGCCTTGCACGAGAGCGTAACCGAGGAATGAGAACACGCAACCCAGTGCGAGAGTTGTGCCTGTGGAAACCAAACCCAGTTTTAAAAACTCACGCATGGAAGGAGCTTCCACATAAGACAGCTTCAAAGAGTTGCGGATCAACAGCGGCAGGATATAGCCCACGGTCATCAAGAATGTATTTTCGAGAATGTGCATTTTACGGCGGGCAAGAAAACCGTTCAGGACAAACAGAAGGCAGAGGAAATTCACGGAATCACCGACAAGATCCCATCCCAAAGCTTGGTAGATAAGTACAGAGGCGCCGGAAAAAAACAGGGTGTAGTATACCCAGAGGCTGCGACTGTGTAGGAACGAACTGTCTTTAAACATTTTCAAAAATCCCCTCCAAACATGTTATCAGAGGGGATGCGTTTTGAAATATTGTGACAAAAACTTAATGTTCGGCTGGACCAGCCTGTTAAGGACACTGACAGTCTTTGAAACGGCAAGACAGAACTTTGCCGTGATTGTTGTACTGAAACTCAAAAACTTTCTTATCATGCATCTCAAGGCTCACGGTGGAGCCGTCTTTGAGAAGCAATTCTGATTTCGCCTCATGTCTGGTGACGGTACCCATCGCCAGCAAAGACTCCAAAGTTTCATCGCCTCTCAATTTGAGACGCTCCGGATATCCTTCGGCATCCAACTTAAAAAGGCGGATTTCCTTTTTATCGGGACTGTTGGTGTTATCCGCGATGACAACATGAACACGCCTTTTCGAACCGTCCGGCAAAGTCAGATGGTAGTTCTCCAAAGAAATTTCATCTTTGCTGACGCCAACGCTTTTCTTCAAATACTCCATCAAGGCTTCGGGAGTTGCGATCGCTTGAGCGGCGACTTCGGGAGCGCACTTTTGCAGAGACTCCAGGAAATTATCCTTGGAACGGCTTTCAGCTTCACTTTCGGCTTCATTTTCATTGTCAGCAATGAAAGTTTCATCCGGTGTGTGCGCGGGAGCCACTGTCGCGCCGGGAGTGACCGGCGCTGTGATGACTTCTTTTTTAGCGTTGTTTTTTTCGTGGAAAAGCAGGTGCAGGAAAAAATAATCCGCAAGCAGCCCCAACGCAAAAAGTATCAGGGCCCAAGTGATCCAAGTTCTGAGTTTGATCGGTTCCATAGTTCCTTTGTTACTCTGCAGAGAGATCCGGAGTCCAAGGATCCCACGATTGGCAGCTTCTTGCACGCTGCGAAGGTCCACGCAATTCGCCCCAACGGTAAGCACCGTCGTCATGCGGATTGTTGGAGATGAGGCCCGCAAACAAGCGGCGCTTGAACTCAGCAAGATCCATTGTTTTGCCCGGCAAGTATTCAGTCACGCACACGGAAGCGGAGTTTGCACCACTTACACCCATGCGTTGAGTTTCCGCTGCCGCCGATTGATTGATGGCAGGGAAGATTTTGTTGAGCTGATTGATGATCTCAGGGCTCAGCTGGTTGCCGCCATTGATGTGCAAGATCTCACGGTAAGCACGGCGCAAAGACATGAAATCGTCAAAGACACGGCGGTCACGGTTTGGTGTGGAGTAAGTGTCGTAAGTCGCATAGTCCATGCAACGGGAATTTTTCTTGAGGTAATCCAAACCTTCCTTAACCGCGGTCACACGGCCGGTGAAACCCTCACAAGTGGTTTTCAAAAGACGAGTGATCATTTGGTTGTCGGTTTCCTGGCGAAGCGCCAGACGGTTTTGCACGTAGCGCACCCATTTGTTCAACGGAATACGGTATTGCTCTTCGCTGTAACCTGGAACTTCCCACACAGGGCGGTTCAAGTAAGCCGCCGGTCTCCAGTAGCGGAAGCCCGCGCTGCCAGCCGGTGTGAAATCTGTTTCAAAAACCCAGTCAGGGTTCGGCCAAGACTGACGCTCTTGCAAACCGTAACCAGAGTTGGAGCCCACGACAGAGTTGTACACCAAATACGGAACGCCGATCGGCAAGATCTCTTTGATCGTCCAGGAGTGGTGATTCTTTTTCGTCGTCAGCATCAATCCGCCGGAGTGAATGGTGTCACGGCTGATCGCGACCGGATAAGTATCGTTTGGAAGAGAGCGCGTGCTGATGGTCTCATACATGAACCACAAGAAATTGCGCAGGCGATTGTTTTCGCTTTGGGAATCCCAGCGGCTCATTTTGTTAGAAATAGTTTTACCGGAAGCTGTCGGATCTTGAATCACGAACGGCAGACGGTTTTCATACGCGAAAATGATGCGCATGGAATACACCGTATCGGCGCAATCCATTCTCATCCCGTAGTAGGGATTGCTTTGACCGTTGGGAAGATATTTGCGTGAGAAGAAATCCACTCGCCATTCCGTGCGTACCCATTCGGCAAAACGCGCTTCATAGGCTGGTGACCAGGCATTCACATCGGTCCAAACGGCCGCTTGCGCACAGATCCCCGCAAGAAGGGTTCCCACAAAAATCAAGCTACGAAACATGTCACTCTCCTTGGAAGTGTTACATCGTCGCAGGGGTATATTGCTCAGTGGTAAGGATCAATGGAATAATTATACTGCGTCGCGTACCCTGTCGAATTTTCCAATGCATGGCGTTAGTATCCCGCTCCACTATGAAAACAAAGCTTCAGATCACTCTCTTTGCGTTCACTTTGGCGCTCCTTTCTTGTCAGCCGAAGGAAGAACCGCGCACGCGCGAAAAAGCGCTCAGCCAAGGTTTTTCGATGATGGATCAAGGGCGCTACGATGAAGCGATTCAATATTTCACCGAACTCGCACAAAAAGATCCGCACAAACATGTGAAGCTCGCGCTGGCTTCGGCTTACGCGGGACGCGCCGGAGTGAAGATTGAACAGATTTATTCTTTTGTCGCGGTCAAGAGTCTGCCTTCCGTCACCACGATTGCCAACAGCCGTGGTGTTGAAGAGGGCACCGTCGCACTCATGGATACTCTTGCGCGCTATTCAGAACAGTGGAACCGAATCCCTTCAATCGACACGCAAAAACTTGCGGATTTGCAAAGAGCCTTGAAGGTCCTTGAGAACGATACAGAGCCCGGCGTGCGGCTTTACGCCGCGACTTTGCGAGTGGTGGTTTTAAAATCTTCCGTCACTGTGGGACTTAAGAATTGGCAAAAGACGGTGTCAGCGAAATTCTGCCGCGATGATTTGCGCGCTTACTTTGATTGGGGAGTGCGCATTCTTGAAAACGTCGAACTGCTTTGTGAAGATCTGCAAGCCGCCTTCCCGCAAGATGAAAAACGTTATAAGGACATTCAAAATCGCGTGCAGCGTTTGCAAGAAGACGCCGGAAAAATCCTCTGGCCGCGGGAGAATCTGTGTTTATAAGAATTTTCCTGCTCTCACTCTTTATCTGTAGCCTGGCGTGGGGAGAAACCCTGCCAACGGCCGTGCGTGACGGCAGCACGCGGTTTCTGTCGCGATCATTGGGAAGTGCCTGTTATACGCTCGACAGTGTTCAGCGCGGTCTTCCTTGCAATCCCGCCGTGACCGCTAAAGAACGAGCCCGCCGTTTTGATGCGGATTTTTTCGCCGGCACGCAAGCCGAGTATCTCAAAGAGGCTGAAAATCTTTTGCATGGAAACAGTGATGAGGCGCAGGTCGCGCGGTTCTTTTCTCATCGCGAGTCCATCGAAGCGGAAGTGTCTTTAGAGGCTTCTTTTCAAGCGCCAAAGTGGGGCGTTTCCATTGAGCCTTACCGTCTGGTGGCGGTGAGCCGTTTTGAAAATCCGTCTTTACCCATGGTCGATCTGGTTATCGCCGAAGAGCAGAGCGTGAAAGGACAAATTGCCAGCTACATTCACGATAATTTCTATGCGGGTTTACAAGCACGCTATACACACGTGCGCTTTATTGGCGATTATTTTGCCTTAAGTGAAGCGATGGCCGGGGAACGCGATGATTTGTTTTCCGCGCAAGAGTTGGATTTGATTTATCTTGAGCCAGGCTTTCTTTACGCCTGGGAAGACCTGCCATGGCAGCCGCAGATTTCCGCGGTGCTGGCGCACTGGGGTGTAAGCAGTCATAAGACGGAGCAATATCCCATTCAACCGACGGGGCTTTTAGGGGCTTCACTGCGCCCGGTGGTTCCGCTGGGGCTATTGGAGTTGGGGATTCAGTTTGAACTGGCTTCTGAAACACGGAACGTTCGTGACGCCTTTCGCGCGGCTTTGGCTTATCAGCTTGGCATTCTGCAAGCGGTGCTGAGTGTTTCCGACAGTGATCATTCCGCGGGATTTTTATTAGCCTATAAGAGTTTTACCACCGGCCTTTCTTACTGGGATCAGAATCAGAACCGCGGTGTTTTCATTCAGCTGGGAGTGACACTGTGAGAGTGATTCTTTTTGCCGCTTTTGTCTTATTTCTTTCCTGTGCATCCTGGGGTTTGGAGCGTGAGCTTTCCTATGACGGCGAAGCCCATTGGAATGAATTTCGCGAATATGTTTTGCAGCAGCAAAAAGAAGAGGAAAGAAAAGGCCTGGCGTACATGATTTCCGGAACGGTGGCCGCCATCGGTGGCACCATCGGTTATCATCAGTCCGAAGAAATTTTCAGCCGCACGATTTTTGCCATCACTTCCAACGTGGGTCTTGCGGCGATAGGCTTGGGAGCGACTTACTATTGGACCGGGAATGAAACAGATTCCTTCTTTTATGCTGTGGATGGTTCGTCCTTAACCTTGCATCAGAAAAACGAACTGCTGGCGCGCTATCTTTCGCGCGAACGGGAAGAGCGGGAAAACCGTCGCTGGATTCGCGTAGCCACGCATGCGCTGATTGCCGCTGTGAACTTGTACAGTGCCTCGCAGGAAAACAGTTCGGAAATGCGTTCTTTGTTTTATTTCTTAGGCGGCGCCAATGCGATCATGGCGGTGAGTTATAGTTTTTAATAGTTTAGAGGCTTGCAGCAGTAGGTGTTCTTTGTTACTGAGATGTCCTCGGCCATGATACTGTAGGCACCACCAGTAGTGGTGCATGAAATACTTATTGCCGTACTGCCGCCGACCAGTGCCCCAGACCAAGCTGATGCGCCATTGGGCAGCTTGTTTGTATCGCGGCAGGCATAAATCAATTGAGTCGGTGAGCAAAGATCTGCACCGGAGTCGCCACAGGCAATCACACTCTGTGGATAGTTGCGAGTTGATGCGTCTATGGCCTTAAAGCAGAAACTGGCGCCCTTATTTACCTTTGTCCAACCCGAATCACAGTTGGCGGCTTTTTTTATTATCCATTTATTCGCCGAGGAGTTGAACACAAGACTGTCGCCATCAGCGAGTCCCGTGACATCCACGTTTCTTCCTGCAATACCGACAACGGTAGGACTCGGATAGGAACCTCCAAGGTCACCACTGGCTGTACCTGTCGGTTTACGATCGTTGAAAAGACGGTCGTCATCTCCTTTAACCAGTGTTCCGGCCACCGTTCCCACATTGGCGTTGATGGTGGTTGTTCCATTGGAGGACGTTACCGTAAGATAAGCGTCTCCAGTGATTGTCCCCGCGGTGTCTGTACCGCATTCCCAGCGGGAATTTGTCGAATTCCACTTGAGCATTTGTCCATCGTTGCACGCGGTTCCGTTAGGCTTGTAGGTCATGTATTTGGCGGTCGCACTTTGAATATCGCCATAATCCAAAGTGACGGCTCCCGTTTTTCCCGCCACTGAAGTCACGGCGTCCGGTGTTTCACTGGCCGGAGCCCACTGCGAGCCATTGAATTTTAAAACTTGTCCCGAGGTCGGCATTGTCGAGGAAACGGCGATGCCGCGGATTTTAGAAACGATGTTTCCGCTATGAGAACCGGTAACGTCACCGTTTAAGGTGAGGGCAATCTCCACACAAGACCAACTGTCACTGACTGAAATAAATGTCAGAGTTTGACTTGAGGTGCAAGCCGTCGCGGGCTTAACACCGGCATTGTCATTCACACATTGAAAGCCCGTGCCGTCGGATTTTAAAACCTGGCCTGTCGTACAAGTGGGGAGGCTGGTCTTGGCAAAACCCTTCACCGTCGGATCGGATTCTGCTTTGACATAATCCGCGGAAGAACCGTCGATGAGTGTTTGCAGTTTGCCAACCTGAGTGTCCGTGAGTTCCGGCATGTTAACGCTGGAGCGTAAGAACTGAGAAGAGTCAAATCCACCGAGTTTTTTTGTGTTCAAGGATTCGTTAGCCAAGGTGGCGCGAGGAACCGCTTTTAAAGGTTGCTGGGAAAAGCTCTGCCAGCTGGTGCCGTCGTGGAAGGAAATTTTTAAACTTCTTTCGTCTTGTGACTGAGGAACGTAGGTGGTGCCGCCATTGCAGGCATAAGTGACGTCATTGCTAAAAACACTTTCGACATTGTTGTCAGCCACCGCCGAAAAAAGTTTTGCTCCACTGCCCAGCACGATATGAAAGCCACCTTTAGTGCTGCTCATGTCGACGTTGTTGATCTGCTCGCGATAAAGAACGCAGGCTCCATCGGGGCTTGTCACTTCTAAAATGAAACTTGTTGCGGAGGATGAATAGGGCGTGCCATCGGGTTTAAGAATTTTCCCCGAGACGTTATAACCACTCGCTCCAGCAGCGAACGGCAGCAGCAAAGCGCATAAAAATGCAAAAATAATTGATTTCATCCCTACTGAACTTTTCGGCAGGATTCATATAAACATTGAGTTATTGAACTGTGGAGTGTTTTAAACTGTTCGAGATTTCGGAACGTCTCAAAGAGAGACGTTCTAGTAACAGCAGCGGAAATAGAATGTGGAAGTGGCAGCACCATAACGGCCTTGACCGTCATTGTTGTCACTGCAGCTAGCTCCATTCCAAGTCAAGAACACGTCGTCCATCAAACCTACCGGAGGGTTGTTGGGGTTATCTGTCGTTTGCCCTGTGTAGATAGTGGAGTGATCACCATACACACCATAACTTTGACCGCCATAAGGGTCTACATCCGGAATGCCGGTGAGAGTTCGGGAGCCACAAGCCTGCTGAAAATCATTGTGAGTGCAAATGCGAGAGCCCGGGCCGACGCCTTTACAAACGGCGATAGCGTTATTACCCGCGCTGCCGTTCCCCATGCCGTTCACGCTGGTATGACTGCGCAAAGTTTTTTCCATACAAAGTCGTCCATCGGCGACAGCCCAGAAACCGGGACGGCAGCCAAAGCGTGTGTCGCCGGCCACTTGCAACTGCGCTTGCGGAGCTGAAGTGCCGATACCGACGTTGCCATTGGAGTTGATCGTCAAAGGCATAATGCCGCCGCTGGAATTGTAAATATAAAAAGAGCCGGGGACGTTTGTACCGGAAGCGCCGGTTCCCGCTGAACACAGCGCCCACCATTTTCCGTCCACAGAAGTGTTGTTCAATCCCACGCAGTTGTAAGGGCCGTTATCCGTGATACGCATGGTTCCGACATAAGTACCACTGCCGGCCTCGGTGCCGACGATATCTAAACTGTAAGCCGGAGAAGTGGTGCCGATACCGACGCGACCGCCGCTAGCAACGGTGACACGGCTTGTGCCATTGGTTTTAATATTCAAATCATTGTTATCATTAGTACCTAAGTTCGCGGTGCCGGCAAAACTATTGCCACCGTTTGCGAAAACGCCGGAAGTGGAATAGTTCGTACAACCGGGAACGCCAGCTGCATCAAAGGTTACGATTTGTCCAACACCACAGTTAAATGAAGTGACTGTGGAGCCTGTGCCGTCACTGGCCAGCAGACGGTTGGCGGTAAGAGAGGTCACACCGGTACCACCTTTAGAAACGGGAACTGTTGGAAGCTGTGCTGTTGAAGCCGAACCTGAAAGATCACCGAATCCCAAGACTGCGTTCACCCAATTCGTACCGTCGTATCTGAGAGTTTGTCCCGCGGAGTAAGCGCCTGGCACAACGGATTTGCCTTTGATTTTATCCACACTTGTTGTGCTCGAAGTTCCGCTGACGTCACCGGAGAATGTCGATGCAGTGCCAAGTTTATTATTAAACGTATTCCAATCAGTAGAGCTTAAGTATCCATTCGTTGTGGAGTTGGCTTGCGTGATAGTGATATTCGGGGTTGTACCACCACTGGATGCTAGAGGCGCACTTGCTGTGACACTGCTAACACCTGTGGCACCAGCACCATCACCGATTTTTACCCAGGCAGAGCCTGTATCTCGGTAAAGAGTATTGTCATCCGAACCAATGTACAATCTTCCTGCAGTACCCGCGGCAGGACGAGAAGCGACGGTGCCTGTTTGCACACTGGGTGTCGCGCCTGCGTTTTGAACAGCATCTGTGATCCCGTAGCCACTTAAAGTAGTAGGTTGACCTGTTGTGATCTTAGACCAATCAAGAGCAGGAATATCCGTTGCAGATAAAGTAGTACCAGAAGTCACGCGACCTTGAGCATCTGTAGTGACTTTCGTATATGTCCCAGCTGTGCCAGTATTTTTAAGCGTGACGGCACCCGCTGCTGACATTGTTGCGTCACCGGACATGCTCACAGGAACATACTGAGTTGTGCCGTTATAAACGAGAAACTGAGCCGAAGTAGGAGCCGTGCCACTGACTGCGGTGCCCTTGATTTTATCAACACTCATTGCACTGGCAGTACCAGACACATCACCGGAGAATGTTGAAGCAGTACCAAGTTTATTATTAAACGTTGTCCAATCAGCCGAAGTTAAAAGACCTGTGGATGAACCACTCGCAGTGGGAATAGAAACATTGCTTGCAGCAGTGAGACGTCCTTGAGCATCGACGGTAAATGTTGGAACTTGCGTGCCAGAACCATAAGACCCAGGAGTAACAGCCGTATTAGCTAAAGAAATAGTTCCAGAAGTCGTAATCGGACCACCAGTGAGACCTGTACCAGTACCAACGCTTGTGACTGTACCGCCTGCATTGCTGTCGTTAGCAGGAGCCCATTTAGTTCCATCGTACTTAAGAATCTGACCAGAAGTTAAGCCCGTTGTATCAACGGTAACGCCTTTAATTTTATTAACAGAAACAGCACCAATAGTTCCGCTCACATCCCCTGCAACTGAAACATTGATCGCCTGACAAAAAAAGTTCCCTGAAACAGAATTCCAATAAGGAGTCTCATAAGCCGCACAGTTCGCACCACCCACAGCAGAATTAAACGCCGCAATAGTGTGGTAACCACTCAACGAAGAGTTGAGATTGTTCACATCATTCATATCAATGGTCGTTCCCACCCACTGCGCGCCATCAAATTTCAAAAACTTTCCGCTTGTTGGAGGCACACTGGAAACAGCAATACCTTGCAACTTCGCGACAGTAGGATTGGGATAACTGCCGCTAAGGTCTCCACCAGCTCCCCCGGTCGGAACACGCGCATCACTAAAACGGGCATCGTTACCGGCAGCCACAGTGCCTGCGGTCGTCCCCACGTTCAAAGTCAAAGCCGGTGTCGAAGTTCCGTTAGCAACGGTGATATAGGCATTGGCGGAGGAAACCGAAGTCACAGTTCCACCCGCGGCCCCACTTACAGGCGCGCACACCAGCGCGGTGCCATTCCAGGATAAAAATTCATTGGCGGAACACGTCGGCACTCCGGTTTTCAAAATGAAATCCGAAGCGACATTAGTTCCCAGTTTTTGCGCCGACAAAGCATAAGCGGAGTAGGGGACGGAGCGAATCAGGTTGTCTGGAGAAATCGTTTTCCATCCGCTGCCGTCAAAGAAAGATACGCGCAGTTTACGAATGTCATCGCCGGAAGCTGAGTACGTACTCGTGCTGTCAGCGCAGGTGTAAGTGCCACTGACAAGCGTGCAAGATCCGCAAGTGAAAGTTTTAGAGTTGTTAAATGCTTCCAGAACACTGCTGGCACCTAAGGGATATTGCACAGAGCCGGTGCCGATGGGAACATCGAAGATCCCCTTAGAGTTCGTCATATTGATGCCGGTGATCTGCTCTTGATAGATCACACATTGGCCCGACGGATCTGTGATCTGGAAGAGGAAACTGACATTAGAATGTTCCAACGGAGTGCCATCGGATTTGATAATCCGACCTTGATAAGTCAATGTAGAAGGTGCCGCGATCGCATTTGTCCCAAAGAGAAACAAAAGAGCGCATATCAACCAATACGTTCCATACTTCATGTGTCTCTTTTCGGATGTTCACTGAGACGACTTAAAGATTCCGTCAAAGAAAAAGACGAAATTGCTCTAATATAAGGAACTATTGCGTATTCAGATAGAGCTGATATCCCTTGACCGAAGTCGAGGTGGCATTCTTGTTTTCCTTTGAAACGGCGACGTTCAGTTCGTAACCGCCACTGTTTTTAATTTTCGCAACACTGGCAAGATCTGTTTCAGCGGGCAGGTTGGCCGTAGCCACCAGCGGAGTTTGCCCGGGTTTTCGCAAAAGACTCACCTGCGGTGTTACGTCGGAACACCCGGCAAGAGCAATGAGGAAAACTAAAGCCCCGGAAAATCTCATGATATTCTTATCGGCTCCTGGGTTCTGGACTTTAGGACATTCAGTTTTTCCATAATTAAACAGATAAGAAATTGATGATTTAAAGAAGGAGAACTTCAGTGAAGCCATCTCGGGCATCCTTTTGGGTTTACACATTTTGCTGTCTAGCTACGTTTGCCGCTTTTGGTTGGTACGGTCTTTATTATTCTCCGTCCACGGCAGAGCTGGCTTCGACGGCGGAAGAAAGAGTGATCAAGCAGCTTCAAACTGTCAATAAATCTCTGGGCGCGATGGCGCCGACGCCAAAAGATGATATGTCATGCTCCTGCCAAATGGGCGAGCAAAGCAATATCATCACATTTGAAAAACCGGAAGACTGCGGTGACGATCGCAACTATCTTCAAGATAAGTTTCAAGCGTTTAAAAAAGCGGACCCTAAAGGTCTTTTCACGGCGGGACGCGATTATTCCAAAACGGCCGACGTTCTGCCGCGCAAGTGCGTTCTCTATATCATGAGAAAATTCTGGAAGAACCGCGCTTTGACTCCGGAAGAAAAACTGCAAGCGGATATCGAATACAATCGCACAGCTCCGCCGGATCAACAGCGTGATATCAAACCGGTGACCGAGTACAAAAAAGATCCACATCTTTTCGCGAAGTGTGATAAAGATCCGAATGGCCTTCCTGAGCGCTATGGTCATAAAGCATGTGTGACGGAAGACTACGTGAATCTCGTTTACAACTCATTGATCGACGTGGCGGACTGTTTGGATGTGCCGGCGAAGTTCATCGCGCCAAAACTTTCCAACGAGAGCGGTTTGCACGTTAACGCCTTCGGTCTTGTTAACGACGGCGGTATTGGCCAATTCACCGATCAGGCATTGGCGGATGTGGCGCAAAATTTTGACAACTTCCGTGGCCGTATTGTCGGTAGCACTAAAGAGTCTTGCAAACGTTTGAAGTCTTTCCCGGGCGTGGTTCCTGCCAGTGGCAAAGAAATTCTCGTTCAAGACGCCAATCGCTGCCATGCGATTTCAACGCCGCCGAATCCGCTGCGCAGCTTGGTGTACTATGGCATTTTCTATCACGCGACCAAACGCAACGCCAATGGCGCTTTCAATAAGAGCAAGGATGATAAAGATCCCAACTTCAAATCCATTGAAGAGTTGTTGAAGCAAGCAGGTATCGCGGACTATGACCGCGAGAAAATGAAAGAGATGCTTTTCGTCATGGCCTACAATGCGGGCCCGGGCCGTCCAGCGATTATTTATCGCGAGTGGCTTAAATACAGACTGCAAACAATAAAGAAATATCCGATCACCAAAGCCGATTTCAATATGGACTACTGGCCGACACGCGATCAGTTGAAGGCGAAATACGGTGAAGAGCGCGCCAAGGCTTTGAACAAAAAAGGCAAGCCGCTGACATTGGCGGAGTACATGTTTGCTTATAAAGACTCTCTTTATATTGCCGCGGTGAAAGCTCAAGCTCGTATGCTCAACAAGGATCTAGGAGAGGGAACATGCACAGAACCCAAATTCTTACAAATGTAGTCGCCGTGGTGATCGCTCTGGCTTCATTGCAAGCCGTGGCGGCGGTGGACGTGTATGGTGAATTCCAGAAAAAGATCGACCGCCTTGAAACGGATCTGAAAAAAGAAAAAGACGTCACGCGCCGTTACGATTTGTTTCTTAAAAGCTATCGCGAGATGAGCGACTTGCGCGCAAAAAATCCGCGCCAGGCGGAAGAAAAAGAAATCAATATGTCCATGTTCATGGACACACTGTCGTATTTGCCGGAAAAGAAATCCTTCCAGGCGAAAAAGTGCGATGAGTATAAAAAAGAAGTGAACAATATGATGAAATCTTATGCCAAGGACCAGAAAGAGCCTTTCGTGGAAAAGGCCTTTCAGGTCGTGGAGCTTATCTGCCGGAAATAGAGGCGGCCTTAAGCGCCGCTTCTTTCTGCGCTGTCAATTTATCAAAAAAGACATCTTCATAGCATTCGTTTGGAGAGTACTTCATGGGAATGGAGTAACTCTTGCCGTCGATGCTGAAATCCACAGAGAGTTTGTAAGACGTGTACGTCCCGGCAAAACTTTTCTCGGTCACTTCTGACGAAGAAAAGGACCAGCCTTTGACCTTCAAACCGTTTTGATCCTGCTCATCCGTGTTCCCCATGCAGGATTTCACCATTTTGTCGTCGATCTTGCAGCGGCTGCGTGGCCATTCAAAGCGTTGAATGGTGTAGAGCTTGCTTTGCACGTTGGCCTTAGACTGTAAAAGGGCCATGTCATTCGGAGTCGCCACCCCGTCGAAAACGGGCATATATTGCGGGCCGTTGTGATTGAACACTTCCACGATCACCGTGTCCCCCTGTTCACGCACCACGAACGTGGTGGAGGGGAATTCGGTCATGCAGGCCATATCCATTTTATCAGCGGCAAAAGAGGCAAGTGAAAAAAGCGAAATGAACAGAAATAAAAGATTTTGCATGTGGTTCCTCAAACGTACTGATTAAAAAAGTATCAGTAATTGGGTATTTCCCACAGTCGAGATTGAAAAATCGCCATGAACATAAGATAAAAGGACAGGAGGTGAGCATGAAAATACCGCTGCTTATGTGCTTTATATGGTTCTTAGTCTTGGATGCTCACGGCGCCGTGAAACACGAAATTCCCATCCGCAGTCAGCGCAGCTTGCGTCAGCAGGTGGACAGTTACGCCGAGCTTTTGCAGAAGGAATCTTTGAAAGCGAAAAACCGCAAAGAAGTGTACCAGTCCCTCAATCGCGTGCTGGGGCAAATCAAATCCCTGCGTGATAACAATGCTCCGCAAGGGGCCTTGGATGAATCTCACATGGATTTGGTCGTTTCTGTTTTGGAAGCTTTGCCGCAGCAGTCGAAGTTTAAAAAGCAGGATTGCTTAAAGTACGAAAATGATTTGCTCAGCCAGTTTGAACCGATGGCGGAAGAGGTTCCGCAAGAGCCTGCCGTCCAGCCGGGCTGGACGGTCTTACAATCGCTCTGTCGTTAATTACATTTGGCGTTGGCGTTTTTCCACGGCCAAAGCCGCCTCACGCACCACTTCACTCAAAGTCGGGTGAGCGTGGAAGGATCTTGCCAGATCTTCGCTGCTGCCACCGAACTCCATGCACACAATCACTTCATGGATGAGTTCTGATACGCCAGGACCCACCATGTGCGCGCCCAAAATACGATCGGTTTTTTTATCCGCGATGATTTTAACAAAACCTTCGGTGAAACCTTTGGCGCGGGCGCGTCCGTTGGCCAAGAACGGGAATTTACCCACGTTGATTTCCAAGCCTTTTTCTTTCGCTTGTTCTTCGGTCAAACCGACAGCGGCGATTTCCGGGTGAGTGTAGATCACACCAGGAACCGTGTTGTAATTCACGTGACCGGCATGGCCTGCAAGAATTTCCGCGACGGCGACGCCTTCTTCTTCCGCTTTGTGCGCAAGCATAGGGCCCGCGATCACGTCACCGATGGCATAAATGCCGGGAACATTGGTTTGATAGTGCGAATCCACTACGATGCGGCCTTGCGGATCTTTTTGGATTCCCATTTCTTCACAACCCAAACCTGCGGAAAACGGCTTACGGCCGGTCGCTACCAAGACGACATCCGCTTTCATGGAAGCCGCTTTGCCGTCAGTCAGTGATTCATAACTGACTTCGACACCGTCGTTGAGAGTCTTCGAGCCGGTGACCTTCGTGGAAAGAAGGAAGGTCATGCCTTCTTTTTCCAAATTCTTTTTAAGCACGTTCATGCAGTCTTGATCCATGCTGCCACCCAAACGGTTGGCATACTCAATCACTGTGACTTTAGAACCGAGACGCTGCCACACGGAACCCAATTCAAGACCGATTACGCCACCGCCGACAACAACCATGGTTTTAGGAACTTGAGGTAATGCCAAAGCGCCCGTGTTGGAGACAATGCGTTTTTCATCAAACTTCAGGAACGGCAATTCCACCGGAGCCGATCCGGTCGCAATCATGATGTACTTGGTGGTAAGAACTTGCGTATTGCCGTCGTCGGCTTTCACTTCCACTTTGCCAGGAGCGACGATTTTACCGAAGCCCTGAAATGAAGTGATTTTGTTTTTCTTAAACAGGAAAGTAATACCTTCGGTGTTTTGTTTTACGACCTTGTCTTTGCGGGTCATCATGGTTGGCAGATCCAATTCGACCTTCGCGAGCTTCACACCGTGAGCGGCCAGATCATGTTGAGCGGCAATAAAGTGCTCAGAGCTTTCCAGCAACGCTTTGGAAGGAATGCAGCCGACGTTCAAACACGTGCCGCCGAAAGTTTTGTCTTTTTCGATAACAGCAGTTTTAAGTCCTAGCTGAGCGGCACGAATCGCGCCTACATAACCACCGGGACCGGAACCAATCACAATCAGATCAAATTGAGTGTCAGCCATAGAAGCATCCTTTTTGAGAATCAGAACTGTACTTGAAAATATACGCCATTATAGCACCGTTGGTCACGGAAACTCATAGGAGAGCGCTTCGCATTAGGGTGCCGGCAAATAAAAAAGGCCCTCGGTGAGGGCCTTTTGAGGCTTTAGCCTGTGCGCCGATTAAGCGGCTCTTTTTTCAGAGCGTTTCTTCCAAACAGGCTGCATTTTCTTATAAAACTTCACATCTGTTTTGAAAGCCTTGGTGTACTCTTTTGTGTATTTATTGAATTTCTTATCCAACCAAGCGTAGTAGCAGTTGTACATGTAGTTTGTGAAAAACTTTGTCATCCATTGGGTTGGGCCATTCACCGGGAATTCATACTTCGCAAAGAAGCGAGGCAGTTCCGCGTTGAAAGTGCGCCACCACTCCATGGCTTCTTTCTTATGTATGAAGTTTCCGACAAAAAGAGGTTTGCCTTCAAAAAGGCAGCCCACTTCCCAACCGTGGCCCACAGGCTTGAAGTAAGTTTTGAAATCATAGCCACAGTATTCGTAGTGCTTTACTTTGTTCATCAACGTATCTCCCTTAAATAAAGTGTTGTAAGGCTCTGGGGGACTCTTCGGTTTTCCCGGCAAGGAGTTAACGCGTGGACAGAAAAATATAATAAGAGCGCGCACGCCGAACAGTGGAGCAGAAGCTCTTGTGGGAGCCATTGCAAGCTTCTAAGTGCGGGGAATGATTGAGATGGAACGGCTGAGAATCGAAAGAAACAGTTTTTGCGGGACTTGATCCTGAAAAAACAAAGGCCCATTTTGAGATGGGCCTTTTGTTCGTGGGGCTTATACTTCCAGAAGCATTCTTTCTGGATCTTCAACGAGTTCCTTAATTTTCACTAAGAAACTTACGGCTTCTTTTCCATCAATGATACGGTGGTCGTAAGTCAACGCCACGTACATCATCGGACGGATTTCCACTTTGCCGTTGATGGCGACAGGGCGGTCTTCAATTTTATGCAAACCCAGGATCGCTGACTGCGGATAGTTCAAAATCGGTGTCGACAACAAAGAGCCGAAAACACCGCCGTTGGTGATGGAGAAAGTACCACCGCTCAGATCGTCCGGCATGATTTTACCGTCGCGGCCTTTCAAAGCCAGATCGCGCACGGCCATCTCAATGCCCGCCAAAGAAAGCATGTCAGCGTCTTTCACCACCGGCACCATCAAGCCTTTCTCTGTAGAAACGGCGATACCGATGTTGTAGTAGTTGTGATATTCGATGTCGGTTCCGGTGATGTGCGCATTCACCGCGGGGAAGGCTTTCAATGCTTCCACGGAAGCTTTCACGAAGAAACCGTTAAAGCCCAAGTTCAAACCGAATTTCTCTTTGAACTTGTCTTTGTATCTTGCACGCAAATCCATCACGCGGCTCATGTCGATTTCGTTGAAAGTCGTCAGCAGCGCCGCTGTGTTTTGCGCTTCTTTGAGTCTTTCCGCAATACGCTTGCGGATGGTTGTCATTGGAACAATCTTTTTATCACCTTGTTTGGAAGGTCCGCGCGCTGCCATCACTTCCGCCGCAGAAACTTGCGGAGCGGGAGCTGCTTTTGCTGCAGGAGCTGGTGCTGCCGCCGCCGCTGGTTTTCCTGGTTCCGCCGCCAAAACATCACCTTTGGTCAAACGGCCGTCTTTGCCGGTGCCTGGGATCGCGGAAGGATCCAAACCTTTTTCAGTCACAATTCTTTGCACCGCGGGTGACAAAGGCTGTGTCGCGGAAGCAGGTTGTGCCGCTGGAGCCGGAGTCGGTGCCGGAGCTGCGGGTTGAGCGGGAGCCGCTTTGGGAGCTTCCGCGGCCGGTGCGCCTGCAGTGGGTTTCGCGTCAGTGTCGAGAGTGGCAACAGTCGCGCCGATTTTTACAACCGCGCCGGCTTCGTTGCCGGGAAGAATGGTCAAGACACCGTCGTTTTCCGCGACGACTTCGACGCTCGCCTTGTCGGTTTCAAGAAGCATGAGAACTTCATTGCGCTTGACGAATTCGCCGGATTTTTTTGTCCAGCTTCCGATGGTGGCTTCTGTGATGGATTCCCCTACGGCGGGAACTTTAATCTCTTGTTTCATGCAACGTCCTTCTATGTGCTTTTACGCGCCAAAAATAGATTTCACGATTTCCGCTTGTTCGATTTTGTGTCTGTGGATGGAACCTGTCGCCGGAGAAGATCTCTCAGGACGTCCCACGTACTCAAAACCGAGTTTCAATCCCGCTTTTGCGACAACATCGGCGAATTTGAAGTAAACGCTTTGGAAAGCACCCATGTTCTTAGGTTCTTCCTGCGCCCAAATCAAAGTCTTCGCTTTGCCGTAAGATTTCAGGATTTCCGTCACTTGCTGAGCCGGGAACGGGTAGAGCTGTTCCAGACGTACAAGTGCGATGTTTTCTTTTTTCGTCTTTTCTCTTTCTTCCAGAAGCTCGTAGTAAAGCTTACCGGAAACAAACACCACCGTGTCCACTTTCGCTTTATCGACAGTGTCAGCAATCACTTCCTGGAAGCGGCCGTTGGCAAGATCTTCGATGGAAGAAACCGCGCGCGGGTGACGCAACAAGGATTTCGGTGACATCACGATCAAAGGCTTTCTGAAATCACGGTGCATCTGACGGCGAAGAGCATGATAAATTTGCGCCGGAGTTGTCAGATTGCAGACTTGCATATTGTTTTGCGCCGCGGATTGCAGGAAACGCTCCAGGCGCGCTGAAGAGTGCTCCGGTCCTTGACCTTCGTAACCATGAGGAAGAAGCATCACAAGACCGCTCATTTGTTGCCACTTGGTTTCGCCGGCGGCGATGTACTGGTCGATCACGATTTGCGCGCCGTTGACGAAGTCACCGAATTGCGCTTCCCACATCACCAGGCTGCGCGGATCTTGCACGGAATAACCGTATTCAAAACCGACGACGCCGTATTCAGACAAAATACTTTCCGCAACCAGCAGACGCGCGTTGGGATTGAGGTCCGCCAGAGGGAAGTACACTTTGTTGGTTTTAAAATCATACATACCGGCATGACGGTGCGTGAACGTGCCGCGCACGCAGTCTTCACCGGTCAGGCGCACGCTGGTGCCTTCATGCAGAAGGGAGCCGTAAGCCAAAAGCTCGCCCATGCCCCAGTCGATCATCTCTTTGCCTGCGCCCATATTGCGACGGGCTTCAAGAAGTTTGATGAGTTTCGGATGCGGCGTGAAGCTTTCCGGGTAAGAGCCGATTTTCTCACCGATCTTTTTCAAAGTGGCGAGATCAAAACGTGTGTCCGCCGGTTTTTCAAAGTCCGCCTCGGTGGCTTTGCGCAAACCTTTCCAAGGTCCTTCGAATTTGAAATTTTTAAGCTTCGGCGGATTCTTTTTGGTCTCTTCGTAAATGTTTTGCAGGCGATCCATCGCCTGACCGTAAAGGTCGTCGATGAATTTTTGATCGAAGCTGCCTTCCGCCACCAGTTTCTTTCCGTAAATTTCACGCACGGTGGGATGAGTTTTGATCAGCTCATACATTTGCGGCTGAGTGAAAGCCGGCTCGTCACCTTCGTTGTGACCGTATTTGCGGTAGCAGATCATGTTGATGACAACGTCTTTACCGAACTCCTGACGATAGCGAAGCGCGATGTCCATCGCACGCACGCAGGATTCCACATCATCACCGTTGACGTGAATCACCGGAGTGAAAATCATCTTCGCGGCGTCGGAAGCGTAACGAGTCGAGCGTGTTTCAAAACCGTTGGTTGTGAAACCCACCTGGTTGTCGAGAATGATATGGATCGTGCCGCCGACAGTGTGCGGTTTCACGCCGGAAAGTTGCAAAACTTCCTGAACGATACCTTGACCTGCGAAAGCAGCGTCACCATGAACCAACACCGGCACCACAGCTTTGCGAGCGGTGTCGCCCATGGTGTCTTGCGCCGCGCGCGCCATACCGACAGCGACCGCGTTCACGGTTTCCAAGTGTGAGGGGTTGTAAGCCAAAGTCACTTTGCAAGGACCGTTGGCGGTTTTCTTTTCCGTGACATAACCCAAGTGGTATTTCACGTCGTTATCGAAATCCTCCACCGGTTGTTCCAGTTGCAACGGACCGTTGAAATCACCAAAGACGTACTCTTCACCCTTGCCGAAGAAATTCACCAGCAAGTTCACGCGGCCACGGTGAGCCATGCCCACGAACACTTGTTGCACTTTCAAGCCTGTGCCTCTGTTCACCAAAGCTTCCATCATCGGCAGGAAGGAATCCGCGCCTTCGACAGAGAAACGTTTTGTTCCGACGTAGCGGGTGTGAATGAATTTTTCCAGAGTCTCCGCTTTGGTCAAAGAAGTCAGAGCGGTTTTCTTTTCTTCCGCGGATAGTTTGCTGCCGTTGCCTTCAAACTCCTGAGTCAGCCATTGCACTTCACGCGGAGAAGCGTCGGAAGCTTGCAAAGAAATAGTGCCGCAGTAGATTTTCTTTAAGTGCGCGATGATGTCAGACAAGGTTGCGCCTTGTTTGCCGATCAAAGAGCCGACTTGGAATTTGCTGTTGAGATCTTTTTCGCTCAAACCGAAACGCTTCAAGGCCAGCAGTTCACTGGTTTGAGGCGCGTACAACGGATTGAGGTTGGCTTCGGTGTGTCCGTCAGCGCGATAAGCTTGGATCAACTGATAAACGGCGAGCTCTTTGTCGGACATGCCGAACTTGCCGTCTTGAGCAAACTCAACACCCTCAAAAAAACTTCTCCACTCCGGCGCTAAAGAATCCGGATCGGCTTTGAACTCTGCATAGAGTTGTTCGATGTATTCTAGGTTCGCACGATTAATGCCCGTGTTGTTCACGCTGTAGCCTCACTCAAATTGAAAGCTTCTGAAAAGCCAAAAAATTCCCTCGCTAATTTTTCAAAAACTTGGGAGTTTGACACGCCTTAATGCGCGGCGAAAATCCCAAGCTTTTGATATTAAAGAGGGCCCGCTCATGATAGCTCTTTTTCTATGTGAATTGAAGGAGTTTAAACGGTGTACAAGTTAGTGCTGATTAGACACGGGGAGAGTGTTTGGAATCAAGAGAACCGCTTTACCGGCTGGCAGGACGTTGATCTTTCTGAGAAAGGTCGAGCGGAGGCTCTAAAAGGCGGGAAAGCCCTCAAAGATAGAGGCTTTAGCTTCGATATTGCTTATACAAGCGTGCTCAAAAGAGCGATTAAAACTCTGAATTTCGTTCTCGATGAGTTGGATCAAGTGTGGCTTCCTGTCCACAAAGAGTGGCGTTTAAACGAGAGACATTACGGGGCGCTGCAAGGACTCAACAAGGCTGAGACCGCGGCTCGTCATGGCGAAGAGCAGGTGAAAATCTGGCGCCGCAGTTACGACGTTCCGCCGCCAGCGATGGATGCGAACGATCCTCGTCATCCTTCTCATGACCCGCGTTACAAAAATGTGGACCCGAAACTTCTTCCGAGCCAAGAGTCTTTGAAAGACACTGTGGCGCGTTTTCTGCCATTGTGGAACGACACCATTTCCAAAGACATCAAAGCTGGAAAGAAAGTTTTGATCGTGGCCCATGGAAACAGTTTGCGCGCGCTCATCCAGCATTTGGAAAACATGACGCCGGAACAGATCATGGCCGTCAACATGCCGACAGGCATTCCACTGATGTATGAGTTGGATCGCGACTTCAAAGTCATCAAGAAAGACTTCATCGGTGACCCCGAAGAAGTTAAGGCGGCTATCGAAGCGGTGGCGAATCAAGGCAAAGCTAAATAGTCCAAAAGTAAATTTACTTTAATTTATGTCTTTTTTTGAGCCAAAACGCTCGATACCGGGCGTTTTGGAACATTTTTTCGGCTTCTCAAACTGATCTATGTCTTAAGTTTGCTCTTTCTTATGTCGATACGGAAAGACGGGAGAAGCCGCATGAAACCACTCTTTCGGCCAGGACAGATTGTCCGTCCATCTAATAACAAAGGAAGTGCCTTTGTCCAAGCGTTGATCGCCGTCGGCGTTGTCGGCATCATGCTTTATTATTTATCGCCGGAAGTAATCAAGCACCGTCAACAAGTGACTAAAACAGCTTCCATCATCACCGCGCGTTTGGCGTTGCATTCGATGGTGGACTTTACCTTGCTCGGAATCAAACAGCGCTGGTGTTTTTCCAAAGAGTGGATGCCGGAACAATGCGGTGGTTCTCCGACCGCTTCCATGACTCAAATTCTCAGCCACCCGCGTTCGGTCGAACGCCTCTTGATGAAAAAAGAGACGGTGGATTTTTTGCGCGTGATGATGGGGATCGCTAACGCCGATAAGATTCCCCTCGATGAAATTGATGAAACCATTTACATCAGTTCATTCAGTGCCATGCACCCGGTTTATAAGATCGTGGGTGATTTAAAAGGCTACAAAGTCGATGCGATCAAAGTGCTCATTGAGCGCGATCGAAGCGGTGTTATTCCCGAATACGGCCGCGAAGTGTATCTCACTGTCAAAGTGGCTCTCGTGGATTCCACAGGGCATGTTATTGAAGTCGGTTCCAGCAAACTCGAAACAACCTCCCGGGTCGGGGTGTATCCCCGTGAACTTGGCAGTTTTGGTTTGATTGTTGCCGGGGACCTGCACATGGATAAACCCAATCCAGGCAGTGGAGCCAAGGGTGACGCTTATCTGCGCCAATTGGGCTCACGAAATGTGGCCAGCAAGTATCCGCATTTGATTTTTGAAAGTCCGGTGTTTGTGAACGGCAGCGTGCATCTGCCGGTGGCGCCATCTTTGAACAGTGAAAAAACAGGCATCGATACCGTCTATACTCCGGTTGTTTTCAAAGACAAAGTGGTGATGGGCGATGGTCCGGTCATGCGTAACGGGAAAGAGTTCCGTCCGCGCAGTTCCGGTGATGAAACAGATCAATTCTGGTCGAACATTCGTCAGTTCGGTGGTTTCAAAAAAGGCGTGGAAGTCGACGGGGATCGTGACATCGGTTTGGATTATCTCTCCGGTTATATGACTGGAACTGGCACCGTCGATCAAAACCTGATGGCGCAATGTATTTTGAATGATGCGGCTAAGTATAAGCTTCCTGTCACGGCGAACAGCCAGTTGGGTGGTCAACTCGTGAGTGGCGCCGGCAACAAGTACCATTACCGTATGGCTTTGACCGATCGCAACCGTTTCAATCCGCAAGGTGGTGAAGTCAGAATTCCGACGGTGGTGAGAACGGGTCTTCTTGGTGAATTGTTGAAGCGCTGGAATCTTGATAAAAAAGATCAGGCCATCGCCAAATACACCATGCGTTTTGGTTCCATGGAAGTTACCGGTGAAATTCCTGATAACGGAACTGTGACTCTGGAGCCAGAGATCAATCTCAAAGGCTTGAAAGACCAGCTTGATACCAAGATCCGGGATGCCACAGCCGCACTCAATGCCGCCAATGCCCAGCTTGATGATATTAAAAAAGAAATTCAGCGCGCCAACGATGATTTGAATGATGCCGAGGCGGAACTGAAAGCCGAGCAGGAAAAAAACAATCCGGACAAACAGAAAATCCGTGAGCTGAACAACCGTATCGACAACTATAAAGACAAGATTCGCATCGCTGAACGGCAGATGAACCGTCAAAAAGAAAAAGTTGCTGACGCTGAACAAGCCGTGAATACATTGCAAGCGCAAAAGCAGGCTGTCATCGCCAAAGAAGGTATGCAGCCAAAGATCAATATCAGTATTAAAGCGCCGGTTAATCCCAAAGATCCGATGGCGCCGACGAATCCGTCGTTCCGTGATATGGACATCACCTTTGAAAATCAGGAGCTCTTCGTCGACTCCAACGGCAACCCCATGCAGATGTCTCTGCTTTTTGAGGCTTACGACGTCTCTTATTATATGGGATCGTCTTTGCGCTCTTGGTCTTTCCCTGGGCAAGAGAACAACACCAAAGGTCTTTTCCGCTTTATGAAGTCCGGCGATGGTTTTCAGGTTTCGCAAAGAATGCTGGATCCCAACGGTGGTTACCGTCGTGGGATTCCCGAGGACGTGGATCCTTATTTGAACCTCGATGCCGCTTGTAAGACGGTGGACGGTGCCGCTTTCGGTGGGAGTGAATGGTCGAAATCTTTCGCTCCGAATTCACGTCACTCGTGGTCGTTCACGAATAGCTATGAAACTCGCACCGATTTGATTTTTGATAAGTCGAATGCTCACGCCGGACCAGGAAGCTCCACGGCGGTGTTCAGTGTTGTTTCGATGGCGAAGAACTGCATTATCAAAAAAGACGCAAACTTTGTGACGGGTTTTTATACGTGCGAGCGTTTGACGATTGAGCCGCGTAATGAACAGCTGCGAATTATCGGTACCTTCATTGTCACAAACGGTCTGGATATCGACCCCACGGCTTATGCTAACGGTGGCGTGCGCTGGAGTTCCATCTATCATCCTCAGGCGACGTTTGAACTGCGTAAAGCCGGTGTGTTGCGCGGTATGAGTGGCCAGGATTGCTCGTCTATTGCGCGCTACCCGGTATGGCATCCGTATCCATCCATGACCAATGTCGCGAATCTGTACCGTTGCAACGCCGTTTCACTGCGAGCGAAGGCCGATCCGTTCCGCTGGACTTCCGTGGATCCTGATTGCGGTTTGGCGGGTGGTAACTCGACAATATGTAAAAACCGTCTGGTGCGTTTCTACGTGCTCGAAGTTTCAAGGGAGTCCGGCCTATGAGATCCCTGCGCAAGAACCAACAAGGTTTTTCCATTCTTGAGTCTTTGCTGGGCTTGGCAATGATAACGCTGGTCGGTTCCTTTTTTATTTCCGGAACTTTGAGCATGCGTAAAGTCGCTAAAGAAAGCGGCACCAAAAACTCTTTGTACAAACAGATCAATGACATCATCGAAAACGTGCGCCCGAATGTGCGTATGTATCAGATCAACTTCGTGCAAACGGAGCAGGAAAAAAACAACATGCTCGCTCTCGACGCGCTTCCTATGGCGTGGGGGAACGGCATGCTGGTCACCAAGGATAAGTGCAAAGACTGTCCCGGCCGTTATGGCTTCGTGATTCAGGCTTATCCGGGCATGCGCGGACTCTATCTGGTTACGGTGCGTGTCAGTCATAAGGATTGGGCGCAGGATACAAGCAAACAAAAAATCAATCCGAAGGATTTCGGATTTGTGGATTATGAATTCGTGGTGAACTCGCAATGAGAAAGAATCAGCAAGGTTTTACACTCGCAGAAATGATTGTCGGCGTTGCCCTGATGGGAATCATGGGCATGGTGGCCGCCTCTTTCTTTTACTTCACGACGAAAACAAAAATAGAGATCACCAATGAGATCGAAGATAAAGTCGACAATATCATCGCTGAGCGCATGTTCTTAAAAGATTTGCGCAGTTCCGAGCCGTCATTCAATAACGTCATCACTCCCGGCGACAACGGTCTGCCGTTTTTCGATTTCGTGATGGATGCGGCGGAAATTCCCAACAGTAAAACTGAGCGGGTGCTGACGCTGGAATACGGCCGCCGCAATGAATTCATCTTCCTGATTTCCAACGACAAGATCGGCACGATGATGTACACGCCGACGATCGCTTATAAAATCGGCCCGCCGCCACCGAATCCCAACCAGGAAGGCTCACTGCAGTTTGTTTCGCTCAATCGCAATCGTGAGGTCGAGCGTTCACGCCAGGGTTTGTGGAATCCCGGCGCCGTTTTGATGTTGGATTCACCGGCGGCGATTCGCCAGATGACGACTTCAGGACCTAATTACTCCGTACCCGCGCGTTCACCCATTTTTGTCGGTGTTGTTCCGGCGCTGGGAGAAACTCGTCTGACTCCGCTTAATATTCCGAATCTTATCAATCGCACAAATCCGATGTATCCCAATGAGACGATCACGGATGAAGATAAGTTCTTAAGGGATATACCGCCGATGGGAGGAGCCGCTCCCTTGGTGCGCTTGAAAGCGATCCATATAATCAAGTATTATTTAGATAAAGATAAGGGGACGGGAAAAGTCAATCTTTACCGGTCGATGTTCACGGCAGGCGCGTTCACACCTGGACAGGTCTTCGCTGCGAATGTCACGAGGGTTGTTTTTTCTCGCAATGATGCTACGGACTCGCTGATCTACTACAAGATTGAGCGGCCTGGTGATCAAAACAAATAGGGGAACCAAAAGGGGGCTTGTATGTTAAAAGGAAGATGGCTGTGCATGCCGTTTTTGCTCGCCGCTACCTTTCCAGCGCAGGCAGAGCAGCAGCCGGCAGCAGTGAACTCCGGGGCGGGTGGAACAGCGGGATTTCAAGGCGTCGTTCTTTCTGGTAAAGCGACTCGCGCTGCGGAAGAAGGCATTACTTTAGATGTGGCCAACACGTGCTTCGGTACAAATCTGCGCCACGTTTCCAATCCGATTTCCCCGAACTCCGTTATTACTCTTTATATAACGTTAAATGATAAAGGCACCCTGCGTGAGTATTCTGTGAAATACCCAGCCAATGTCGTCTCCAAAACCGGCAGTGACACGGTGGTGGCTATTCCCAGCAGTGATACGGCAGGGACCGGTGTGACGGCGTCTTACGCCGGCAATAACGTGCGCGTGAATATTCCGATCAACTTCACCACGAAAGTGGATGAGGAAGGAAATATCAGTTCCGATTTTGATGTGAAACTTCACTCCGTCCGCTTCTGGCAGACTTTTGATCCGGGCTACCAGGAAAAAGAGTTCATGGGTAAAAACGGCGAGCTTTCAAGCAACGTTTACACCAGCAACTCGCGTGATGGTAAACAGTACAGCATTTCAGCATTCTTCCCCGGGGAAAACAAGTTCTGTGGAGGGTACTTCTCGCCCCTCATGGTGTTCTTCGATGACAAGCGTCCGCAGTTTAAAGCTGTGACGAGCTTCCCGCTGAATCCTTCCGGTAAAACCATGTGGCCGGAAAAGGGAGCACCGGGAGCGTTCATCGCCGTGGATCGCAATGGTGATAAGAAGATCACAACCGAAGATGAACTCTTCGGGAATCAGGGTGATAAGTTCCAAAACGGTTTTGAAGCTTTGCGTACGTTTGATTCCAACGGTGACGGTGTGATCGACGCCAGCGACAAAGACTTCGCTAAACTGCTCTTGTGGTTTGACCGTAACGGGGATGGCGTCAGCCAGGCTTCGGAATTGGTGCCGCTCAAGTCGCGCATCAAATCGATTTCTTTGAAGTACGATGCTTCGGCGAAAGTGCCGATGGGGGATCGTGCGGAAATCCGCGAGCGCAGCACCTTTGTCTTTAAAGAAAAAGGCAAAGAAAAGCAGGGCACAGTGGCGGATATCTGGTTTGCTCCCGGTCACTGATTGAAAACAGAGATATGATGAAAATCAAAACGGCGCTGGCAACACCAGCGCCGTTTGTCTTCTTTGACAAAGCTGATGCCGATTTATTGACTGTCCTGCCTTGAGGCCGATAATGGGCTTACAATTTAAAAGGAGTCTATTATGCCGTCACGTTCATTATCGCCTTGGAGCGGGCGCCGCTTTCCCGCTTCAGACCTTATCAGCCAATTTGAAGAGTTTATTAACGAGTTCGACCGTGGCTTATCGCCGTTTTCGTCCCGCCAGGGATTTGATTTCAGTCCCGCTTTGGATTTGGAAGAAAAAGATAACAACTATATTGTCACAGTGGATCTGCCCGGAATGAAAAAGAGCGATATCAAAGTCGATCTCAATGACAACATTCTAACGATTTCGGGTGAACGCACACGCGAAACCAAGGGTGAAGGAAAGTACACTGAACGCATGTACGGAAAATTCCAAAGAACCTTTGCTCTGCCAACACAGGTCAATGCGGATAAGATTGACGCTCGCTTTGAGGATGGTGTTCTGCGTATCACTCTTCCTAAAGCCGAAGGGGCGCGCAGTCACTCCATCAAGATTATGTAGAGATACGGTTTTTGCTTGATCCTGAAAGCCCATGTGCTTGAATGAGCCATGGGCATTCTTTTAAAAAACATTTCCACTCTTCTGACTCTGCAAGGCGCGGCGGAAAAAGAGGGCCGCCGTATCCAAGAACAAGACCTCGGACTGCAAAGCGGTGCCTCCATTCTTATTGAAAAAGACCGTATCGCCTGGATCGGTCCGCACAAAAAATTACCTAAGGAATTTGCGCGCAAATCTTTGCGCGAGATGGATATGAAAGGCCGCACGGTGATGCCGGGCTTTGTGGAGTGTCACACGCACCTGGTTTTTGCCGGAGACCGCGCCGCTGAATTTGAGATGCGCAATCAAGGGGCCTCTTATCAGGAAATCTCCGCCAAGGGCGGTGGTATTCTTTCAACCATGCGTAAAACACGCGCGGCTTCTTTGAAAGATCTTGCGCAAACAGCGCAAGCCCGTGCCGATCAGTTTATCGCGCAGGGTGTGACGACTCTCGAAATCAAATCCGGTTATGCTTTGAATTTAAAGGATGAACTTAAAGTTCTGCAAGCGGCCCAACAAATCGACGGTGTTAGAACCGTAAATACCTTTTTGGGGGCGCATGCTTTACCGCCGGAATTCTCCTCCTACGAAAAGTATCTAGAGTTTCTCGCGGAAGAAGTTCTGCCCGTGGTAAAGAAAAAAAAACTCGCGCGCCGTGTGGACGTCTTTATTGAAAAAGGTTTCTTCCCTGCCGAGGCGTCGGAAAAATATCTGCGCCGGGCACAAGCGCTAGGTTTTGATGTCTTGGCACATGCCGATCAACTTTCTTTGAGCGGTGGCAGTGATGTGGCCGTGCGTGTGGGAGCTCTGTCCGGCGATCATCTTTTGCAAGTCACCGACAAAGAGATTCAAAATCTTGCGCGGTCACAGACAACGTGCGTGCTTTTGCCGGCGGCGGATCTTTATATGAAGACGCGCTATCCGGATGCGCGCGCCATGATTGAAGCCGGAGCGCGAGTCGCCTTGGCGACGGACTTCAATCCAGGAACATCGCCTACACAGGATCTGAATCTTGTCGGTTTGTTGGCGCGTCTGGAAATGAAGATGTCGTTACCGGAAGTCATTGCCGCTTACACCGTGGGAGCCGCGCACGCTTTGAATTTGCAGCGGGACGTGGGCTCTTTGACGCTTGGAAAATCTGCTGATATTTTGTGCATTGAAGGTGATTGGCAAACGCTTTTCTATAGTGTGGGCGAGCGTCCCAGAGCCTGCATTTTCTCGAGAGGGAAGCGAGTTTTTAACAATCTTAAATAATCTGCTGCGTCAGAAAATTTAAGATTCTTAAAATTTCCTTTGAAAAAGGGTGGGATTTCTTTCTAGTCTTGAGCTGTGTCTGTGGGGGGGAACTACAACATGAGATCGTCATACACCACTTTAATGCAGTCGAAGTATTTTAATCCTGCGTTTAACAGTGCCATCTTTGATGGTCCCGTGCGTATTTACTTCGCACAGTTTCATGAAGCGCTGGCTTTGAAAATTTATTTTCTGATTCAGCAAAAGCTGGGGGCGGAAATGACCCGCGCTAAAGAAGTTTCCAAAGCTTCCGGCGCAAATATTCTGGTCATGATTTATCCCACCGCTGATAGCTTCCACCTTTCCTTTGAAAACGCCGACAGCTCCCGTCCTTTGGAAGTGGAAAAGTGGCATGAGGATATGGTTATGGGCCTGCGCGGTCCGATCGAAGATGAAAACCTGGATCTTTTGATAGAGACTTTGCGTCTCACAATGGACAATTGGCGTCCAGCTCTCCTTGAGAATGTTCCGGCGCTCGCGGAACTGTGATACAGTAAAAACATGAAGAACAATCGCGGTCAGATCGTGGTGGAGTACGTGCTCCTCCTCGTTATTGCTGTCTCCCTGGGAGTGCTTTTAACCAAGCAGCTGGTCAGCCGTGATCAGGACGACCCCGGTATTCTTGTGGCGCGCTGGCATAACATCCTAAAAACCGTCGGCGACGATCTTCCCGATAAGCGCAAATAAATCAACTGCAATTGAAGAACTATAACTAAAGAAACGGATTGCCGCGTTTGTGGATTTCTTCTTTCACCGCGGATTGCATTTTATCCTGAATATCTTGAGCAATCTCATGCACCAGTTCCGCGTCGTTTACTGACGACGGTTTGTAAGGCAGATAAATCGGCTCCAGGAAACGGATGCGCCATTTCGCCGGCAAAGGCAGAATGTTGAGCGGCAGAGGAATAACCGAACCGCGCAGGAATTTCGTGAACTTCAGCTTTTTCAAATTGATGTGCGTTTCTTCCGCACCCAGGATCACCGCTGGGACAATCGGGCATTGCGTTTCCAAAGCCATGCGCACAAAGCCGCGCTTAAATTCCTGAAGCTGATAACGTTGTGTGGTCGGTTTGAAGTTGCCTTGTTCACCTTCGGGAAAAAGCACAATGGCATTGCCTTTTTTTAATGCGTTCAAGCCGTTTTCATAAGTCGCTTCAGTGAAGCCCATTTTTTGCGCGGGAATGGCTGTCGTTTCGGTGAGAAACCAGAAATGGTGAGTCAGCACGCGCGGTACACGGCGGGCTTCCTGCTGGATCACGTGACCCAACAAAAAAGCGTCGAAGCCACTGTAGCCGGAATGGTTGGGTGCGATGATCACAGGACCGCGGCGGGGAATATTTTCCACACCTTCGATTTCCATGCGGAAGTATTTGCGCAGAATTTCCAGAAGGAAGCGAGGGAGCACACGGAAAATGAGTGTGTCCCGGTCAAGGTTCCGGAGGCCAAATATTTTTTCGTTGGGTTTCTGCAAGAAATTCTTCATGATGTAATTAGTAAATCCATCCGCAGCCGGAGTGTTTATGTCTTCATCTTTTATCATGGCTATCGACCAAGGTACAACGAGCTCACGCACTTGTATTATCAATCAAGCCGGAGGTCTTGTCGCTGAAGCGCGTGAGACTTTCAAGCAAATTTTTCCCAAGCCGGGGTGGGTCGAACATGACCCGGAAGACATCTGGTACTCCACACAACGCTCAATGCGTCTGGCGCTGGAAAAAGCCGGCATTAAAGGTTCGCAAATTCGCGCGATTGGCATCACCAATCAGCGTGAAACCGTCATGCTTTGGGACGCTAAGACTCACAAAGCTGTCTACAATGCGATCGTGTGGCAATGCCGGCGCACGCAGGAGCTTTGCGAAAGATTAAAGAAAAATAAGAAAGAGAAAATGATCACTGCTAAAACCGGATTGGTGCTTGATCCGTATTTCTCAGCGACCAAAATTCAGTGGCTTTTAAAAAATGTTGCCGGTGCCGCCAAGAAAGCGCGCGACGGTGAACTGCGTGTGGGCACCGTGGATACTTTTCTGCTGTGGAAACTGACCAGCGGTGCTGTCCACAAAACCGATGTGAGCAACGCCTCACGCACCATGCTTATGAACATTCACACCGGTTGGTGGGATGACGAACTTTTAAAACTCTTTTCCGTTCCTGAAGCGATCCTGCCTGAGATCTGTCCATCCAATGCGGACTTTGGTCGCACGCAAGGTTTGGGATTTTTACCCGATGGAATTCCCATCACCGGTATCGTGGGAGATCAGCAAGCCGCGCTCTTTGGCCAAGCCTGCTATGACGCCGGCGAAGCGAAGTGCACCTTCGGCACAGGCAGCTTCTTGCTCTTGAACACCGGAAAGAAAGCGGTGAAATCCAAAAACAAACTGCTCACCACGATTGCATGGCGATTGAAAGATCAAGAGATGACTTACGCTTTGGAAGGCGGAGCATTTGTGTGTGGCGCGGCCGTGCAGTGGTTGCGCGACGGCTTGGGACTTTTCCAACAGTCTTCCGATGTGGAAGCTTTGGCAAAAACCGTGGATAGCACTGACGGAGTCGAGTTTGTTCCCGCGCTCACGGGTTTGGGGGCGCCTCACTGGAAACCGGAAGCGCGCGGGGTGATCTGCGGCCTGACTCGCGGTTCAACCAAAGCGCACATCGCTCGCGCGACACTCGAAGCGATGGCTTTGCAGAATGTGGATATTCTCGTGACCATGCAAAAAGACATGGGCAAGAAACTTAAAGGTGTGCGTGTGGACGGCGGAGCCGCCGCCAATGATTTATTGATGCAAATGCAGGCCGACTATTGCGGCGTGAATGTCATTCGCCCGCAGAATCTTGAGACGACGGCATTGGGAGCCGCCTTCATGGCGGGTTTGGGCGCCGGTGTCTGGAAAGATCTCAAAGAGATTCAGCGCGTGTGGCAGATGGATAAAGAGTTTAAAGTGAAAATGTCCTCCAAGGATCGCAACGCACGCATGGTGCGCTGGCAGAACGCTTTAAAGAGAGTGTAGATGAACGGAACACCCGGTGAAATGATTTTCAAAAAAGTCGCGGTCTCGGAAAAGAAAATGCTTTTCCGTGAGATCGCTTCTGACAAAGTGCAAGTCGCTGTGAAAGGCGCTTTGCACGAGGAAATTTTTCATCTGATTGCGATTCAAACGGAAAAAGACGAAGCGTTGATGTGTCATCATACGGCGGACTCTAAAGGAGTGACAGCCGCGCAGAAAGTCATCGTCAATTTTTCATTTAAGACGGAACGTTATTTTTTTCAGACAGAACTTTATTTTGAAGCCGGGTGGGCGATTCTGAAAATCGACACGGATCTTTTCCAGCTGCAGCGACGTGCCAGCGCCCGCATTGATTTGCCGGCGCAGTACGATGCTAAATTTATTCTCAGTCAGCATGGGACCAAGGCGTACTTCCTAGAATGCCGCCTGCGTGACATCAGCGCTGGTGGATTTAAGATGGAAATTCCGGGCGATAAGCCGGAAGTGAAAGTCGGCGATCAGGTTAAAGGTACTTTGCGGCTGGGAGTGCGCCGCCCGATAGAATTCACTGTCGAAGTGCGTTTTGCGCAAAAAACCGAGCGCGACGGTGTCATTAAGCAAACCGCGGGCGTGCAGTTTATGGGTATAGACCATTTAATGGAGAGCCGGCTCTTAAGCTTGATAATGGATTTGCAGCGCGAACTTTTCTTGAAGTATCCTCCCAAGAAACCATGAAAAAGAAAAACCACAAAACAGGTTTGCGTACGGTAGCGCTCTTTGAAGCGACGAAGGGCACCTTCGGTCTTGCCGGCAGTTTGGGACTTTTGCATTTCGAACACGAGAATATCCGCGAAGTCACCATGCATGCTCTTCGCCACTTGGGTCTGAATCCCGGTGCTGAATATTCGCAGGTGTTGCTGCACGCTGCTTCCGGAATCACAGATAAAAACATTTTGATGCTTGCTATTGGGGCGATGACTTATTCAGTGCTTCGTTTTATCGAGGCCTACGGTTTATGGCGGCAAAGAACGTGGGCAGAGTGGTTAGCCATTATCTCGAGCGCGATTTATTTGCCCTATGAATTTTATGAAATAGCCCGCCATAATTCGTGGATCAAAATTGCGATCACGACAGGAAATATTTTGCTTGTGATCTATCTCTTGTACGTTTATGTGACAAACACGAGACAAAAAAGAAATCTCACTCCTGAGACTTAAGCCTTTCAAGGTCACGGATTTTCTCCGTCATATTCTGCAAGCGCTCCACAAAAGATTTCAGCATGCATTCAGCCCAAGTGGGCAGTTCCGACATCAATTGCTTAAAACCTTCTTCCGACACTTTCACCAAAACAACGTCGGTCACAGCCTGCGCCGTGGCCGAGCGGGGACTATTGGAGATTAAAGCAAACTCACCGAAAGATTCCCCATCGACAATATCAACAATAGGAATCTTTTTCCCCATATTGTCTTTGGTAAAAATATGAACGACACCGGTCTCAACGATATAGAAATGGTTTTCGATATCGCCTTCAAAAAAAATATAATCACCAGGCTTATAAGTTTCTTTCTGAATAGCACTCAAAGCATCAGACATAAAAAAAGACCCTATGGGAAAAAGCTCTACACCCTCATGTTCGCCAATCCCCATAAGACGATCAACAGAGAAAACAAAACACCCAGACCCCCCATTACAAAAAGAGTTCAAGCAAGGCGTTCCGGAAGCGCCAAAACGCAGAACAAGATATTTACTCCAGACCACCCGCTTGGCAAAAGGGGGCTGTGGGGCTTGCAAAACCGAGTTCCGCAGCGCCGGAAAAAACCAGCCGTCGTACTCAGAAAACTAAAAACAAAAACACCAGTGCCAGCAAAGAGCAAAAAAGCGCGAGGACTGTCCGAGCGTTTTGCAAGCCCCACAGCCCCCTTTTGCCAAGCGGGTAAGGTCCGTGAGCTAGATAATCTTGCTCAAGTCCTTAATGTTTCGGATGAAAGAGATCTTCTTGTCTTTGGAAAGCTTCAACTCCGCCAAGTGGCGCTTGTTGGAGTAAGGAATTACAAAGTGTTGGAAGCCCAGCTTATCGCCTTCGCGGATGCGGTTTTCGACGAAAGAAACCCCACGCACTTCGCCGGTCAAACCGATCTCACCAAAGAAGCATGTCTTTGCGTCCAAATCGCGGTGACTTTGCGTTGAAAGAATCGCCGCCGCCACGGCAAGATCCGCCGCGGGTTCAACCAATTTCAGTCCACCCACAACGTTGATGAAAATATCATTGGTGGCAAGACGGATGTCCAAGTGCCGGTCGAGCACGGCCGTCAACAAGTGCAAGCGGTTCACATCAATGCCCAAAGCTGTGCGACGAGGCATCGCCATGGGACTGGATAAGGTCAAAGCCTGCACTTCACAGAGCAGAGGCCTTGTTCCTTCCATCGACGCGAACACCGCAGAGCCGATGAGCTGATCACCGCGTTCCTCCAGAAAAAGTTCTGAAGGATTGGCGACTTCTTCCAAGCCTTTCGAGTTCATTTGAAACACGCCGAGTTCATGAGCCGCACCGAAACGGTTTTTCAGCGCACGCAAAAGACGGAAGTTGTACGAAGCATCGCCATCAAAAGACAAAACGCAGTCCACCATGTGCTCAAGAACTTTGGGACCTGCGATAGTGCCATCTTTAGTGACGTGACCGATCAGAATCACGGTGATGCCTTCTTGTTTCGCCAAACCCATCAAGTGTCCGGCACACTCACGAACTTGCGAAACCGATCCGGGGGCGGCCTGCAAGTCGGGAAGGTACATGGTTTGAATAGAATCGACGACAAGCACTTGCGGCTTTTTAAAACGCGCCAGTTCCATGATGCTATGAAGATTGCTCTCGCAACCGATTTCAATCAGCGGTGAGCGAATGCCCAAGCGGTGCGCGCGCGAACCGGTTTGAGAAACGCTTTCCTCGCCGGAGATATAAAGAACCTTGTGCTTATTCTTCGCAAGCCCGCCAGCCATTTGTAAAAGCAAAGTGGATTTACCGATACCGGGAGAACCGCCAAGCAGAACGAAGCTGCCTTTGGCTAAACCGCCACCCAAAACGCGGTTGAGTTCTTCAAAACCTGTCTCAAAACGATCCAGTTGCACCTCTTCAAGGCTTTGGTCCAGGGAGATGGGCTTGACCGAGCCGCTGCCCTTTTCGGGGGAGCCGGTAGACCAACCTCTGGTTTTAACCTCAGGCATCTGCAATTCTTCGACGTAGGAGTTCCACGCACCGCAGTCCGTGCATTTTCCTTCCCACTTTGGTCTTTGCGCCCCACAATTTTGACACGTATAGATCGTTTTCGTCTTAGATTTAGCCATGAATATTCGGTATCATTAATGGATGAGAGATACAAGGATTGTACATATGAAGAACGCACTGAAGTGCATCGCGATTTCTTTTCTTTTTGTTGCCACGACGGCGACAGCGCAAACACAGAAAAAAGACGACCTGGAAGCTTATAAAAAAGCTTTGGAGCAATTCCGCGCGGCAAAGTACGAGGAAGCGATTCCTGCTTTTGAAGAGATTCTGAAAGAAAAGACGACTCTGGAAGAGTACGTGCGTTTTTATTTGGCGCAGTCGTTCATGAAAACGCAAAAACCGGATCAAGCGGAAAAAGAGCTCAAAAAAGTTTTAAGCCTTTCTCCCAACGTCAAAATGACGATCGAAGCGTCCAACTTGTTGGGCCAAGTCGCTTTAGACCAAAAAAACTTTAAACTGGCGAGCACTCACTTCGTAAAATTGGAAAAGCGCACACGCAATACCGAAGACTATCCGGATGTGATCTACAATCTCGCAGTGGCGGAAAAAGGTTTGAATCGTCACGCACAAATGTGCAAATGGCTCATCAAACTTTATGAAAGATATCCCGCTTATTCCAAAGTCAAAGATTGGGGCGTGGATCTGGCGGCCAACGAATTCCTCGGTAAGCCCACGGATTGCCGTGTTACGGCGGAAGACTTCCGCACCCGCGTTCGTTATCTGCTGTGGGCCGGTCTTGACCAAAAAGCCCAAGGCGAAATCAACGTGATGAAAGAAAAGCTGGCGAAGACTGATAAATATCTTGCCGACAAACTGCAAGCGCAGTTCTACCTGCAAGAAGGGGAAGTCACAAAAGCTGTCGAAATTTTGAAGCCGTACTATGAAAACAATAAAAGAAATTTCGATTATCTGATTCTTTTTGCTTCCGCGGCGGCACGCGCCGGTGAAGTGCAACTGGCGGTGGGTTCTTATTACTCCGCTTACAAGATGAGTCCGCGTTCTAAAACCGGCCGTCAGGCATTGTATCAATCCGCATTCTTGAGTTACCAATTCCAGGATTACGACGGAGCGGCCCGCCGTTTCCAAGAGTTCATGAAAGTGTATCCGAAGTCAGGTTTGAATCGCGATGCTCAATGGCACTTGGCGTGGCTGAAATATCTTAAAGGTGACTACCAAGGCGCTTACAAAGCGTTCTCCGCGCTCAACGTGCAAAAACGCAGCAATCGCCGTGGTTGGAAGTCTTTCCCGCAAGACCGCTTGAGTTACTGGATGGCGATGAGCTTGTACCGTCAAGGCAAAGTCGATCAGGCTAAAGCCATGATGGAAGTTTTATCTAAAGACGCTTTGATGGGTTATTACTCTATCGCAGCTCAAGCCCGTCTTAAGAAGATGGAAGAAATAAAACAGCCGAAGCTCGCAAGCTCCGCGCTGCCGACTCAGCCGCGCGCAATTTCGCGTTTTTCCGCGAGTGAATTCCTGATGCCTTCGGCGCAAGAGGAATACCGTGGCGATGAAAGCGAGTCGGAAGAAAACCTGGTCCTCACGCAGTACTCTGCCGATGATGAAAAAGGTGAGGATGAAGAGGCGGAAGCCGCTGACAATCCGGATATGAAATCCGTGGAAGTCGCTGCCAGCGATGACAGTGGTGATGGCGCCGGTGATGCGGCTGCTGACAAAGCTCCATTTTCAAATCCCGTTTTGATGAAACGCTTTGAGCGTGCCCGCGATATGATGATCTTGGGTGAAAACGAGTGGGCGCGCTGGGATTTGTACGATATCGAACGTAAAACTTCCAACCGTGATTACTTGCGCACTTTGATGGGTGAGTACAACACGGCAGGACACTTCAACCGTTCTTCTTACATTGCGCAAATCAATTTCGGAGCGCAAAGGGCGGCGCACGGTCTTGATGGCATTCGCTATCTGTGGGAGTTCGCGTATCCGCGCGCTTATTCTGAGTTCGTTGAAAAATACACAAAGAAATTTGAAGTCCCTGAGGAGCTTGTCTGGGGTATCATGCGTGCGGAAACCAACTACCGCCGTGATGCGATTTCTCCGGTGGGCGCTCTGGGCTTGATGCAAGTTATGCCGTTCACAGGACATAAAGTGGCGACACTCTTGGGTGATAAAGAGTTCGCAGCTCCGATGCTCTTGCAGCCGGAAACTTCCGTGAAAATCGGTTCACGTTACTTGAAACGTTTGATGGATCGCTTTGAAAACACCATTCCTTTGGTGGCCGCGGGTTACAACGCGGGTCCTCACCGCGTGAAGAACTGGCTTTCCAGCTTCGGCAATCTTGAGATGGATGAGTTCATTGAACACATTCCGTTCCTGGAAACACGCAATTACGTCAAACGTGTCGTTTCCAACGCTTATATTTACTCACAATTGTACGGCAACAAAAAAGATCTTTTCCCTTACATGGCAGGAGCGGTGCCTGTGAAGGCGACAGCGGAACTCGCGGGAAAAGAAAACTGGGATGACATTTGAGCGAAAACGTTTTCCGTTTTGTAGTTAAAAAAATATTTGAAATGATAGCGTCGCTGGTGATCCTTGCGGCGCTGACGTTTTTTTTGCTCAAGGCCCTGCCGGGCGGCCCTTTCGATGATGAAACGGCACTAAATCCTCTCGTAAAAGAAAAACTGATCAGTCATTGGAAGATCGAAGACTCTTGGTTTCAGCAGGCGACGTCTTATTTGGTCGGCCTGGTGCAGGGGGACCTCGGCGTTTCGATGATCCGTCCTGAGCGCACGGTAGGTGAGATCATCACTCAAGGGCTGAGCAATACTTTATCCTTAAATGCCTTGGCCTTGGCTTTCATCATTGTGGGGGCTATCGCTTTATCCCTCTTAGCGGTGCGCTTTCGTGATACTTGGGTTGAGCGCTTTGTGGATCAAAGTGCGATCGCGTTTCTTTCCTTGCCCAGTCTTTTTTGGGGTCCGCTTTTAATTTATTTTTTTGGATTTTACTGGAACCTTTTTCCCGTCGCCTTTTTGACGTCGCCCAGCCATTACGTGCTGCCTTTACTCACGCTCAGTTTGCGGCCGATGGCCTCACTGATTCGTTTGTTGAAAAATTCCTTGGCGCAAAACTTTTCCCAAGACTATGTGCGCACCGCACGGGCCAAAGGCGTTGGAACTTGGAGCATCCTATGGAATCACGTTCTTAAGAATTCATTGATTCCGTTTTTAAGTTATCTGGGACCGCTCACGGTCTCGCTCCTTTCGGGATCTTTTTTAGTCGAAGTGCTTTTTGCAGTTCCGGGTTTGGGAACGGAATTTATCGCCGCTCTCAATGACCGTGATTACACCTTAATTATGGGACTCACACTATTTTACGGTGTGCTTTTGATTTTAATTAATTCCCTCGTCGATGTTCTTTTAAAAGTGGCCGACCCGCGTTTAAGGGAGGAAGCATGAAGAAGTCTCTTCTTGTTTTCTCCGTCGGTTTTTTGGCGGCGCTGGTGCTGCTCACGCTGCTTTATCCGTTCTTGGGTATCGGCAGTGGACTTGAGCAGAATATTGAAAACATTCTCAGCGCACCGTCCTCCGCGCATTGGTTCGGCACGGATTCTCTGGGACGCGACCTTTTCGCCCGGGTTCTTTTAGGGGCGCGCATTTCCTTACTTGTCGGTGTTTTCTGCGCGCTCTTGTCTTTTGTGATTGGCTTTGTGTATGGATCGGTCGCAGGGTGGTTTGAAGGCGTCACCGATCGTGTGCTCATGCGTCTTTGTGATATCTTGATGGCGTTGCCAAGCTTCGTGCTGGTGTCCGTTTTGTGTTTAAGCCTGCAACTGCTTTTGCCTGTGGAAGATCCGCACATGAAAGCGCTTTTAAGCCTGTGCCTGGGGATTTCGGCCACACACTGGATGACTTTAGCGCGAGTCACTCGCGGCATGGTTTTAGAAATCAAACGCAAACCGTTTGTGGAAGCGGCCGTTGCACTGGGCGGCAGTCAAACACACATCATGCTTCGTCACATTCTGCCGAATATGCTGGGCACACTGTTAATTCTTATCGCCATGCAAATTCCCACCAATATTTTGTATGAAAGCTTTATGAGCTTTATCGGCCTCGGCATTCATCCGCCGTACACAAGCTGGGGGATTCTCGTCAAAGAAGGCTGGAAAACTCTTTCAAGCTTCCCGCATCTGATTCTTTTTCCCTCGCTCATTCTGTTCCTAACAGTCTGGAGCTTTCACATTGTCCTGGATTCTTTGCGCGATTAACAAGAAACCTAATCGTCACGGAGGGAAGCAGGTGCCTGCCAGCCGCCGAAGGTGGTTTCTAAAAATTCCGCGCAAGAAATTGTTAAGTGATCGTTCATGTGACGAGAGACGATTTGAATACTTAAAGGCAAACCCTCGGAGTTAAGTCCCATCGGAGCCACCGTTGCCGGATGTCCCGTCACAGTGAAAAAGCCTGCGTAGATAAAATCAAACGGTGACCACAACGGTGCGCGGTGTTTAGGAGCGACACGAGGATGCGGTGGCAAAAGTAAAAGGCCTTCCGGTCCTAATTTTTCATCCAGCTCATGCTTCATTTTTTGCAGAGCCGCCATTTCTTCAAAGGGATCTTTTTTACCGCTGTCGAAAAGCTCACCCAAAGAAACAAGCAAGCTTGGCAAAGTGTAGTCGCCGCGGCCTAAGGCCACTTTGAAAATCTCTTGCGCGATTTTTGTCGGACTGGCTTCGCCCTTCATCAGCTTTTCATGGAATTGCACCATGCGAGTCGAACCCACAGCGGCAAACCACAGCTCTGTGGCTCGCACAAAGAAACGGGAATCCAGTTCTTCAACCTCGGCACCTAATTCTTCAAAAAGCTTTCCGCAGTTGCGCACGACTTGCGCCATTTCATCTTCAACCAAACGCGCGCGGTGAAAAATCGGAGTCGGGCAGATCAAAATTTTACGGCCCGCCCATTTTTGAGTGGGCTCGCCCAAGCGCGGATTTTTCATTGTCTCGCGATCGTATTCATCAGCACCCATCAGAATTTTTGTGACCTCATAAAGATCACTGGCTTTACGGGTCATCGGTCCGGAAGAAGTATAAGGATATTTTCCTCCGGTCATTTTTTCGAAGTCTTCGCGCTCATAGGGAAAATGTCCGGTCAGAGGCAAAAGACCGCGGGAAGGTTTATGGCCGAAAACCCCGCAAAACGCCGCCGGCATACGAATGCTCCCGCCGATATCGCTGCCCAGGCCAAGAGGTGTTGCTCCGGCGCCCAGCAAAGCGCCTTCACCACCGCTAGAGCCACCGCAAGTGCGAGTGAGATTGTAAGGATTGGCGGTGCGGCCGTAGATGGGATTGAAGGTCTCAAACCAGAATCCCAATTCCGGCACATTGGTGGTGCCCAGGGGAATGGCTCCGGCGCGTTTCATGCGCGCAACGACAGTTGCGTCCCAGCTCATCACGTCGTTTTTGTGATGAATACTGCCGCCGGTGCGCTTCATGCCCTCATAGGCAAACATTTCTTTGACGGTGAATGGGACGCCGAAAAGCGGTGGTAAACTGGAATTGTCTTTAGCCAGGATTTCCGTTTGCTCGCGCGCGAGATTACGGGCGCGAACAAAGTCATCTTCCACCAGCGCATTCAGTGAAGGATTTACTTCTTCAATACGCGCGATATGGATTTCTAAAACCTCCGAGGGAGAGATTTCTTTTTTTGCGATTTTTGCGGCAATTTCAAAAGCGGAAAGTTTCAACAAATCGTTCATAAACTAAAAAGGGAGCTTTCGCTCCCTCCCATTAAACGTTGAATCGGAAAAAGAGAATGTCGCCGTCTTTCACGACGTACTCTTTACCTTCAAGACGGTACTTGCCGGCTTCTTTGACGGCTTGTTCCGTTTTGTAAGTGAAAAGATCTTCACAGTGATAGGTCTCGGCACGGATGAAACCTTTTTCAAAGTCGGTGTGAATGACACCCGCAGCCTGCGGCGCTTTGGTGCCGGCACGAATGGTCCATGCGCGCACTTCTTTTTCACCAGCGGTGAAGTAAGTTTGCAGTCCCAAAAGCTTGTAAGCTTCACGGATCAAACGGTTCAAGCCTGGTTCTTCCGCGTTCATGGCTTGCAAGAACTCTTTGCGTTCTTCCGGTGGCAGAAGCGCGATTTCAGCTTCCATCGCGGAGCAAATCAAAATGGTGTTGTTGTTTTCTTCCGCCGCCCGTTTTTCAACCGCGCGAGTCCAATCGTTTCCGCCGGCAGCAAAGTCCGTATCAGAAACGTTCATCGCATAAAGCACGGGCTTTGCCGTCAAAAGATGCATCTCACGCAAAAACGGCGCTTCCAAATCATCCAAAACCACAGAGCGGGCAGGAAGACCTTTACCCAAAGCTTCTTTCACCTTGCGAGTGACTTCGGCTTCCATTTTCAATTTTTTATCCGTGGTGTTTTTCGCCGTTTTTTCAATACGCGCGTATTTTTTGTCGACCGAATCAAGGTCCGCCAAAAGCAATTCGGTGTTGATCACTTCGATGTCGCGCAATGGATCCACGGAACCGGAAACGTGAACGATGTTTGGATCGTCAAAGCAGCGCACGACGTGCACAATCGCATCGGTCTGACGGATGTGGGACAAGAATTGGTTGCCTAGGCCTTCACCTTGGGACGCGCCTTTGACGATACCGGCGATATCAACGAACTCCATGGTTGTCGGAATCACTTTTTGCGGTTTGATGAACTGAGTGATTTTATCCATGCGTGGATCGGGAACTGTCACCACGCCGACGTTGGGATCAATGGTGCAAAAAGGGTAGTTGGCCGCTTCCGCCTTAGCGGATGTCAGAGCATTAAACAGCGTGCTCTTTCCAACGTTGGGGAGACCTACGATACCGACTTGAAGTGCCATTGAAAAATCCCTTCAAAATAAAAAGAAACTCAAAGCCGCTCGGAATTACGTCCTGCGGCAAGTGTTTTATCAAGACAGCCAATGTAGCTTAGCCGTTGAATTTTGTCGATGCTTTTTGGATTCCATCAAGAATGATGCTCTCGATGGCGTCGACACTTTTATTGAGAAAATCAGGCATTTTCTCGAATTCTTCCTTCGCGAACTTGCCCAAGACATGATCGGCGACGGGTATATTCGGATTGGCGGGACGACCGACTCCCAAGCGCAGACGGATATAGTCCGCGGAGCCCAGCAAACCTGAAATACTCTTGATTCCATTGTGGCCGCCGTGACCGCGATTTTTTTGAATTTTCATTTGGCCGAAGGGCTGGTCGATTTCATCGTGGATCACAATCACGTGATCGAGAGGGATTTTATAAAAACCCACCAGCGGCTGCACGGATTCACCAGAAAGATTCATGTACGTTTGCGGTTTGCAGAACACCAGCTGATGATCGCGCCATTTGGCTTGCGCCACTTCCGCTTTGAATTGATTTTTGATCGGCGGATTGCCCAATCCCTGCAGGAAATAATCGACGGCCATAAATCCAATGTTATGGCGTGTGAGTTTGTACTCATTTCCGGGATTACCCAATCCAACAATCAACCACATAGACAAAAAGCCTTCTTAAATAAAAAAGGCAGCTCAGTGAATGAGCTGCCTTTGTATAAGTCCTTAGCGTGAAAGCATCCGCGATTATTTTTTCGCAGGAGCTTTTGCAGCAGCAGGAGCCGCCGCCGCAGGAGCAGCCGCAGCCGGAGCGGCAGCAGCAGCTTCAGCAGGAGCCGCAGCTGTTTCTTCTTCTTGAGCGTTCACAACGGCGATAGTTTGCTCAGCGCCAGTGATGATTTTCAAAGAGCCAGGAGCTGTCAAATCGGAAACGTGAAGAGCGTCACCAACAGCCAAGTTAGAGATGTCTGCAGTGAGGAATTCAGGGATCTCAGTCGGCAAGCACTCAACCTCAACAGAACGCAAGACCACGTTCAACAGACCGCCTTCAGAAAGACCGATCGGTTTACCTTCCAAACGAACTTCAACGTTAACGCGAACCGCTTTCTTAAGATCCAACGCGAAGAAGTCAACGTGTTGAGGACGGCGAGAAAGAGGGTGAACATCAACGGATTTTACAAGAACGACGATACCGTCGGCTTTTTTGTCAGAGCTTTTTAAAGTGAACAAAGCATTCTCGTAAGCACGAGTGTTGTACTTAACGATTTCTTTTTCACGTACGGATACGTTGATAGGAGTGACCGCGCCATAGATAACTGCAGGCACGTTGCGAGAGTTGCGCAAAGAGCGGCTGTTGTGTTTGCCTGGTTCGCGCGGTTCAACTGTCAGATCAATTCTGTTTTTCATATGTTTTTCCTTCTAGTCCAATAGAGGATGGTTGTTAATACTCCGGTTGCGCCGGAGACTTAAAATAAAATCTACTTCAGCCTGCGCGCCATAAGGCGCTTTGGCCCTTAATCGAACAAGCTGCTGACGGAATCGTTGCCATGGATTCGGCGAATCGCTTCAGCTAAAAGCGGAGCCACGGAAACCACTTCGATTTTGCCGCAGTTTTTCGCCGCTTCACTCAAAGGGATCGTGTCTGTCACCCACACTTTTTCAATGGGGCTTTCCTTCAAACGATTGATGGCAGGGCCTGAAAAAACAGGGTGCGTCGCAACGGCGAACACCCTTTTTGCCCCATTCTTCAAGAGACTGTCAACTGCTTGTGTAAGAGTTCCTGCCGTGTCGATCATATCGTCGACGATCACGGCCGTTTTACCGGTCACATCCCCGATCAGGTGCAGGGCTTTGGCCTCATTAGGGCCGGAACGGCGTTTATCGATAATGGCCATGGAGGATTCAATGCGTTTTGCGAACGCACGGGTTCTTTCCACCCCTCCGGCATCTGGACTCACCGCAACAAACTCAGGTCCTTGCCCGTGGGAATCGCGCCAAGCGCGAGCCAGGGTCGGAATCGCAAACAAGTGATCCACCGGAACATTGAAAAAACCTTGGATTTGGGCGGCATGCAGATCCACGGACACCACGCGGGTGGCTCCGGCCGTGGTCAGAAGATCGGCCATCAGTTTTGCCGAGATCGGCGCGCGCGGAGCCACTTTGCGGTCCTGGCGGGCATACCCGTAATAGGGGATCACAGCGGTGATGGAGGCGGCGGAAGCTCGTCTTAAGGCATCGAGCATCACGAACATCTCCATGTAGTTTTGGTTCACGGGAGGGCAGGTGCTTTGGATCACAAAGACGTGCTGTCCACGAACGCTTTCATGAATTTCAACTTGAATTTCCCCGTCGGCAAAACTGCTCACTTCGCAGTAACCGAGCTCTACTCCCGCGGCTTCGGCTACCTTTTTTGCCAAGGAAGGATTGGCATTGGCGGTAAAGATCTTAAGGCCCTTCATCACTCGTAGTCTCCTGAGTTAAAAGTGCGTTTGCAAGACCCTAGCAAGGCGGTCCCAATTTGTCTATTGTTAAACCGGAAATGGAAAACTCCCGCGCGGCGCACAGGGAGTTTTAGAGTGATTTTTAAGCAGGACCGGATAGTTTTTTCAGGAACGCTTTCGCCGCCTGGGCACGATGGGAGTGCTGTGTTTTATAACCATCCCCAAGTTCAGCCAGAGTTTGGTTTTGTCCCTCTGGAATAAAAACGGGATCATAGCCGAAACCATGCAGGCCCGCCGGTTTTAAAGCGATGGTGCCTTTCAGTTCCCCTGTGAAAACCCACTCTTCACCTTGAGGGGTGTACACCACCGTCACACACACGAATTTGGCATTCCGGTTGGGCATGGGTTTCAAAGCCATCATTTTCAAAAGCTTGGCGACATTTTCACTGTCAGACGCCTTGGGACCGGCATAGCGGGCGGAATGAATTCCGGGAAGACCATTGAGCCCTTCAACCACAAGGCCGGAATCTTCACCGAGCACCCACACATTGTTTTTCACCGCGCGCAGAGTTTTAGCTTTAATGCGCGCGTTGTCTTCAAAAGTCTTTCCGTCTTCAGGACGGGGAGTGAAAGAGGCGATCTCGCCCTGGGAATGCAGATTCAGCTCCGCCAGTTCACGCAAGAGCAGTTTGTATTCGGAGAGTTTGCCTTTGTTTCCAGTCGCGATCCACAGTTCCATGGTGATTTACTTTCCTGCGATACGGTAGATTTCGCCCATGACGGACGCTTGGTGAATGAAAAGTTCGCGGCAGCCTTTTTCCGCGACATCCATCATTTTAAAAAGCTGATCGCGGGAAAAAGGAACATGTTCCGCTGTGCCCTGCACCTCGACAAATTGTCCCTTGTCCGTCATGACGAAGTTCATATCCGTACCGATGGTGGAATCTTCCTCGTAGTTGAGATCCAGCAAAATATTTCCTTCATGCAAACCCACGCTGATGGCGGAAACGTAATTCACCAAAGGCAGCGTTTTAATTTCGCTCACATCCGCGAGTTTTTTTAAAGCCAACGCCAGAGCCACAAAGCCGCCGGTCACGGAAGCCGTGCGCGTTCCACCGTCAGCGTTGATAACGTCACAGTCGACGATGATTTGCTTTTCACCGAGAAGTTTTAAATCCACAGCCGCGCGCAAAGAACGGCCGATCAGGCGAGAGATTTCCTGCGTGCGTCCGCCGGTCATGGATTTTTCACGTTTGATGCGTGTATGAGTGGAGCGCGGGAGCATGCCGTATTCCGCGGTCACCCAGCCGCTGCCGGTGCCGATCAGCCATTGCGGTGCTTTGGCTTCGTAAGTGGCGGTGCACAGCACTTTGGTTTTGCCGAACTCCACCATGCAGGAGCCTTCCGCGTATTCCGATACATGAGGTGTGATTTTAATATCTCTGAGCTGATCGAAAAGACGCCCGTCTGCGCGCATAGAAAGCCTCCCTGAATAGGTAGGCTAATTTAATGTTTTCGCAGCGCGATTGTCCATCTTTTCTTTGTAGGAGAGCAAAGCGCTGTAGATTTTTTGAGCAAGATCACTCTGGTAATCCGGCGTGAGAAGTTTTTTGGCTTCACGCGGGTTGGTTAAAAAACCAATCTCGATAAGTACGGCGGGCATCGAGGTTTTAGAGATCACATAAAACGGCGCTTGTTTGATGGTCGCCGGTGCGGCATTGGCGTCACCGTCCCACACTTGCGTCAAAGTTTCGGTCAAACGCAAACTGCTTTTAAGGCGGTTTTGACGGCGCAAATCTTCAACAATCGCCGCGACGTCACCTTTTTTTGAAAGCTCATCACCACCGGAAATATCGTGCAGCTCTTTGCTGTTAAGAAGCATTTGGTTTTCCTGGCTTGCTAAAAACAAACTGTCTTCGTCCGGGGGCAAATTGTTCTGAAAGAAAAACTCGACACCTTTGGCGCGCTGATCGGAAGCGGCGTTGGCGTGCAGGCTGACAAAAAGATCGGCTTTGGCTTCTTCGGCCATTTTCACGCGGGCGGGGAGTGTGATGTTTTTATCGTGCATGCGTGTGATGGACACGGTGAACTCGGGATTTTTTTCGAGCAGCGCTTTCAGTCTTTGCGCCACTTTCAAAACCAGATCCGCCTCCTTGGCGTTGCCGTGAACAGCGCCTGTATCCACGCCACCGTGACCGGGATCAAGCATGATGTGCAAAGCGGAAGCGGGAAAGCTCCACAAGAGTAGCACCGGCAGCAGAATGTGTCGGAATTGGAAACGCGAAAGACTCATTCTTCAAGAATAAGAAAAGGGGTGCGACCCTGTCGAGTCTAAAGGTTCCTTGCGATTTGCCACTTGAGACCAAGGTCGCGGTTTGCCTACTGATCGCGCGTGATTGTGACTTCAATGGAATAGATCCCGTATTGCTCGTTCACATCATTTCCCCAAACAACCAGCCTTAAGGCGTTATTGAGGTTGAGCGCTGTCGGTGAAAATCCTCGCGCCGGTTCCACGTTCGCATCGACGCTGGCACTGGCCCAGGCGTTTCCATTTTTCAGGATATAGTGAAGATTTAAATTCTCCCAGTTGGAAGAGGTGGCCGGAGAGTTGGAAAATGCCGTCGCGCTATAGTTGAAAATCGTCGTCTCGGGTGTCACTGTCCACGATCCTAAAACAGAGTTTGCAGAGTCAAGTCGCGTGAAACTGATGGCATTCGTGCCGTCAGAAATACCGATCGCAACGTCATTGTCCGTCGTCAGCATGCCTTGATGATAGCGGATTTTAATATGGTAAGTGCCGTTAGCCGACAACTGACCCGCGGTGGTTAGCGGAATTTGCAAGAGCCGCTGACTGGCGGTGGTCATGGTGTAGGTGCAACGATCCGAAGTGTACGAAGGCGTTGTCGTATGAGTGGCGTTATCGCAAATCCATTTTGCATTCATCATGCGGTGGAACACCACAGGCTGAGGCGGATTTATTAAACTCCACTCCGTGCCGTTACAGAACTCCATCGCTTTTCTGGTGGAGTTGTAGCGCATGGTTCCTTCACTGGTGGCATCACAAGTGCTGGCAGTGCCAAGCTTGAGTCCGCCATTCACATCCAAAGTCGCCGCGGGATTTGCCGTGCCGATACCGATATTCCCCGTGTTCATCACAGTCATTCTGTCGACTCCCGCGGTGGCAAGGCGGATCGTGTCGTCGTTGGCGGAGCGTTCGACTTCCACTTTGGTGTTTCCATCAGCATCACCTAAGATGGTGGTGCCTGAAGAGTTGAGTTTAATCACCGTGAGATAAATTCTTGTCACACCTTGGCTGGGACCGTTTTGCGAATCATAAACTGTCATGCTGACTCGGTCGCCGATGGTGAGTCCTTTGGTAAAAGTGGCGATCGTGGTGCGGCAGCCGCTGGCGATGGCGGAACCTGAAGATTGCGCGACGGTTCCGTTGATTAAAATACTCACAGATGAGTAATGCGTGGTCTGTGGGCAGAAACTGGCTTGCGCTTCAATAAAATAAATTCCATCGGAAGGAATATCCACGCGATCGGCCGCGAGATTCGCTCCACCTAAAGTGTTCAAAGCAATGGTGTTCATATCCGGAGCGATATTGGTGTTAGCGGCAAACCCGCCTGCCGCAAGGTCTGCGCCTTCAAGACGAGTGACAAGCGGAGTGGTGGAAGAGCTTCCCGCCGCGGGCCACGAAGAGCGGCAGTCCCCGGCAATACAAATTCTTTGAGCGTTGGCGTTTCCCGCCACATCCAGCAGATAACCTGGTGAAGCCGTGCCGACGCCGACAAAACCGCCGTTATAATAAACTTTTCCGCTGCCACCATCCTGCCAAAGAGTTGCGCTTGCAGGAAGGCGAGCGGAATCAAGAACACCGCTGGTGATCTGGCTTGCATCCAGAGTGATGCTTTGACACTTAAAACTGTCAGTGGCGGATTGATAATATAAAGATTCCGAAGCTGAGCAGGCGGCAGTCGCAAATGCGCCACCGAAAGGCGAGATCACAGAGCGAATATCGGCGATCCCCACAAAGGCCGGAGTCCATTGACCTGTTTGATAACGCAGCACTTGACCCACACTGCTTGGAGAAACGGAAGAAACAGCCGTGCCGCGAATTTTTTGTACACTAGGATCGGGATAGGTTCCGCCAAGATCTCCGCCGGCGTTACCTCCCGGGGCGACACCGGAAATCGTGACGGCGGATGCCGCAGTCAAACGACCTTGAGCATCGACCGTAAACGTCGGAACTTGAGTTGCAGAGCCATAAGTTCCGGCAGCCACGGTGGTGTTATTCAATGTCACTGTTTTCGTGGAAGTTCCAGTGATAGAGATTCCAGTGCCTCCAGTGATATTGGCAATAAATCCGGAGCTGCCGGCATCGTTCACGCAATCAAATCCGCTGCCATTCCAGGTGATCACTTGTCCCGCGGTGCAAGCCGTACCGGGAAGTGAACTTTTTAAAAGCAGATCATTGATAGTTTTGCCGGCGATTTTTTGCGCGCTGTAAGCCGTGTAAGCAAAAGGTACGGAGCGAATCACATTCGCCGGAGAAATCACCTTCCAGCCAGAGCCGTCATGAAATTGAACTTTCAGTTGTCGTTCCGCGGTTTGTGATGCGATCCATGAACCGCCGCCTGCGCAGTTATGCGAAACACCGTTAACAAAAATGTCCGCCAGCGAAAAAACGGGATCCGTGGGGTAGAGACGATTGCCGTTGCCAATCGGAACATCAAAGACGCCGTTGGAGTTTTGCATATTCACCGCGTCTCGTTGTTCGCGATAAAGAACGCAACTGCCGTCGGCGGAAGTGATTTCAAAAAGAAAACTGACGTTGTTGAAATCCAAAGGCAGACCATTGGCTTTCAGAATACGTCCCTGATAGCTCAGACTCTGCGGTGAGGCTTTTGTCGTGTCGAGAGGTGATAGCAGTACAACCAGGGATATGAATAATGAAACGTTCCGGATTCTTCCCATAATTTATATATCGGCAGATATTTGAAGAATATGAGGATTTGTTTATGTTGTTGAATTTCCGAGGCAAAGTGCTTGTGCAAAAGCTTTGGCGCTTGTCTCGTTCCGGTATTTCTGCCGGCGTCGTCTCAAGGTGAAGCGGGGACTTTAAATTTAATCGTTGGACGGAAGTCTTTCTTTCGGAACGTCCAAACAGCTTCCAGTGTTTCGGAGTGGGGCCCACATTTGTCAGATCTTGTCGAAAACCTCGACAGAGGTGCGGGCCTCGCGGTGGATTTAGAGGGTTCTGGCGAAATTGTGGTCATGGCACTGCGGTTGCTTTAGGGAATAGCAACCCCCCATGGCGGCCAGGACCCTCCCCCCCCCAATCCTGGTCGCTTTTTTTTTGCCTTAAATGCCTATATCCTTATTGCTGTTCAACATCGTAAGGAGACAGTAATGAAGTTAAAACCCCTGGGTATTCTTCTTTTGGCAGCATTTGTGACACAAGGACCGCCATTGCGTGCTTGGGCGCAAACCGATACGCAAATTGAGGCGGAAGAAGCCACAGCTGATGCGGAGGCCGCAAAAGCCGAAGCTAACGAAGCCAAGCGCCGCGCGGAGGAAGATCGCAAGCGTCGTGATAAAGCGCGCGCTGAGGCACAGTCCGCTATTAATAAAGCACGCTCTTTAGAAAATGACGCGAAAAAAGAGCAGGCTGAATCAGAACGGGAATCCGCAAAACTCAAAGCGGAAGCCGCCGACCATGAACGCCAGCAAAAAGCCGCGGAAAAAGAACAAGCCGCCGCTGAAGCACGCATCAAAGCCGCGAAAGAAAAAACGGCGAAGGCCACTCAAGTCCGCGATGAAGCATTGAACAAACGCAAACAAGCGGAAGAAAAAGCAGACCAGTTGCGCGATCAAGCCAAAGCTCAAGAAAAAGAAGCCGCGGCGGCCAGCGAAGCGGGTATGCAAGCGACCAAAGAAGCCGACGCTGCCAAACTGGAAGCGCAAAAAGCCGAGCAAAATCTTTCCAAGGCGAAACTCTTAACTCAAAAAGCCGTGGCTGAAGCGAAAGCTCGCGAAGCTAAGGCGAAACAGGAAATCGCCCGCGCTGAAGCTGAAAAAGCCAAAGCCGAAGCGGAGACCGCTCGTTTGAAAGCGCAAGAAGAGCAATCCAAAGCTCTGATTGAAAAAATGGAAAACGAGTTGAAGACGGCCCAAGCCGCTTCCAAAGAAGCTCAACAGCAAGCTGAGGTTGAACGCAAAAAAGCCTCCGAGATCAAAGCGCAGGAAGAAAAAGTGCGCCAGGCTTCCGCCAAAGCCCGCCAAGAATTGGAAAGCAACCGCAATGCTTTGAAAAAAGAACAAGCGGCCGCCAATCTTGATATCGCGCGCTCGCGCAAAGCCATTGCAGATGCGGAGACAGAAACTGCCAAAGCCGAAGCGGAATTAAAACGCCTGCGCGACGAAGCGGAAAAAGCGAAGTCCGAGCGCGAAAAGCTGGAGCAGTTGGCGGAAAACGCGAAAAACAAAGCGGAAGAAGCCAAAATCAAAATGGAAACCGTAAAGGCTGAAGCCGAAGCGGAAAAGATGAAGCTTGAAGCCACCAAGATCCGCGCCGAAGCGGGCCTTGATAAAAAGAAACGCAAATAAAGAAATTCAATTCAGACAAAATAAAAAAGGCGCTGAAGTTAAACCTCAGCGCCTTTTTTATTTTCCGTTCACAATCTAATGCTCTTGCTGCTTTTTCGCGTAATCGACCATGCCTTGGAAATCGACGATCACCACGGGTTCGTCACCAACCACCCAAGCGTCGTGTCCAGGGGGAATTAAAGACACGTCGCCCGGTTTGCATTCGATTTCTGTGCCGTCATTCATACGCACGCGCAGAGTTCCAGCAATGTGATATTGAAAATGCGGAGCCTCGCAACTGTCGGTATGTGCGATCGGTTTTACGGAAGTAGACCAGCGCCATCCCGGCTGCAAAGTGGCCAGACCGACGACCGCGTCGCCGAATTTCACCAGTTCCAGTTTGCCTTTGTCGAAGGTTCGCACTTCATCAGCATCGGAAAAATTTTTACTTGAGATTTGGCCAGTCACAAGTCCGCGACCGGCTTGTTCTTTATATCCAGGGAGTTTTTCGGGTTGTCCCGGGCCCGGAGTTGATTGCACTGCCATGGGAAACCTCCTTTAACACCTTCATTGTACTCCTAAGAAAAACCAGTGAGTGGAGAAGGTGGAAAGGTTTGTGAAACGGCAATGCGTGAATCGATCCAAGGTCAAGTTGCTGCGTTTTTCGCAATCAAATCGTGAGCGGCCTGCTCATAGAAAGACTTCGGCGCAAGCACTCGAGCCGCGACATTGGCGACGATTGACGAAAGCATCAAATACAAAATGATTTCGTGGGAGTCGCTCATCTCCAGCACCAGCACAAACGAAGTAAACGGCGTGCGTGTGATACCGGTTAAAAACGCGACCATGCCCACCATGATCATGAGCTTCACATTGGCAAAGCCGAAGAGCTGACTCAAATACTGTCCCAGAGTCGCGCCACTGGCTAAAGCCGGAGCAAAGACCCCGCCAACAACACCGCCGATGTAAGTAAAGAAATTTCCAAAGATGCGCGCCGCCGGTAAGAGGGGGCCACTTGCATTGTCAGGATTGTTTAAAAGTTCCACCATGACGGTTTTACCTGCGCCCAGCGTGTGCGGGCCGCAGATCCAAATAGTCAAGCTCAAGAGCGCACCGGCAAACAACGTCATTGCCACTTTAACCCAAAAACCTTTTGAACTGCGCCAGCGCGTGACTCTATACAAAGCCTCGGCAAAAACGCCGCTCACAGCTCCGACAAGAATCGCAATAAGAATGGTTTGAAAAATCACCGAGTACGGGAAAACGCCGAAGTTGGAGTTCCCCAAATAAAGATAATTGCCAAGAAAAAGCTGCGCAAGAATACCGGCGATAATCACCGCTTGAAAAACCGCGGTGCGCACAACACTGATGTGAGTTTTAGAAAGCTCTTCAATCGCAAAAACAATTCCTCCTAAAGGAGTGTTAAAGGCCGATGCCAAACCCGCGGCACCGCCAGCAAGAATCATGGCGGGTAATTGCGGTTTTGGAATGCCTTTCGGCCAAAAGCGCGAAAGCTGGTAGAAGATTGCGGTCGACACTTGCAATGTCGGACCTTCACGCCCTGAAACGCCACCACCGATCACGCACACACAAGAGCCGATGATTTTTGCAAACAACATCGGAAAACCCAGCAGACGGCGCAAATAAGAGTGATTGGTCTCGGAAAGTTCAACGGCGGCGATCACTTGCGGGATTCCGCTGCCGATTGCGGCTTCCTTCGCGGTGAAATGGCCGATCAAGAAAGACGCCAGCACTGCCAGTGGTGCTGTGATCAAAATCCACGGTTGTGAGGCGTGGGCAAGAACCCAGTCTTCACAGATACGAAAAAGCTGATTGTACCACACGGACACCAGAGCGGTGATTCCCGCGGCAATCCAGAATGGCAGATTGATAAGAAGTTTATGACGAGCGGTCTTGATGTGCGTACTTTGCAGGAAGTCTTTAGGATGCATGAGCGCAAACCTAACACCTTTCACGCGGAGAGGCATATCCCTCCGCATCGAAACAGTGCGTTAGACCTGCAGGGACGTCGGAGCCGGTGAAGGCGCGAGCTTTTGATACACGGTCTGGGTCGGGTAGGCGAAATCAATCCCCATTTGTGAGGCAATCTTCAAAATTTCAATGAAGATATTCTGCTGATGTTCAAGCTCTTCAGCACCGGTAAAAACCTGCAAATGGAAATTCACAAGAATGTCCAAAGAAGAAGCATTGTAGTTATTAAAGTTTACCACCACCGTTTCCGGATTTACTTTCGGATGCTGTTTGATCAGGTAACGAACCTGCTCACAGAACTGTTCGATCTTTGCCGGTGACGTTTCATAAGTGACTCCCAAAACCTGGCGAATGCGGCGGTAAGGGCGCACACCCATATTGTCGATGGTCTCTTTTGCCATCATCGCGTTCGGAATTGTGATCACGGAATTATAAAAGGTGCGAATGCGCGTGGAGCGAAAGCCAATGTCTTCGACGGTTCCTTCCATATCTTTGATTTTAATCCAGTCACCGACTTTGAAAGGATGGTCGAACAAGATCGTGATCGAACCAAAAAGATTCGCCGCCGTGTCTTGTGCCGCCAATGCCAACGCCAAACCTCCAAGTCCAAGACCGGCAAGGATGGACATGACATTCAAACCGAAGCTTTGTAACGCGATCAAAACACCGAGCACTACGACGAGCACTTTCATCGAGCGCGTTGCGAACGGCACTAGTTGATCGTCGTAAGTGCTTTCGGTTTTTGCCGCCATTTCTTTTAGAACGGCTCCACCGGCATCCACAGCATAATAGACCAGGCGGATCAGATAGAGCGCTAAAAGACCGCGCAGGAAATGATTGTAGTAAATCGCAAACTTCCCGCCGAGTTCAATGGCGTCACCCACGGCAAACCAGAAAAAGATCACCAGCGCCCACGCTAAAGGACGTTCGACTTTTTGTTGCAGAAGATGAGAAAGAAAACTTTGCGGGAAGCGTTTGAGGAACGGATTGTGTTTTTTAATTTCTTTCAGCAGGAACTGAATCAACGGGCGCAAGACAAAGCCCAAAACAATCGCGACGGCCAGCACGCACCACTTCCAATTGGGCAGCACGAAAACAGTGCTGCGTAAAATCGCGATCACTTCGTCAGAAAATAAAGAGGTCTCTTCAAAGAAAAATTTTTCCATTTTCAACTCACATCATCCGCAAATTCACGCCGGAATAAATAATGACCAAGATCAACACGCCCACGGCGATGCGGTAAAAACCAAAACCGCGGAAGCCGTAGCGAGTGACGATGCCGATAAAGAATTTAATCGCCAGCATCGCCACCACAAAAGCAACAGCGCAACCGACCAAGAGAACGCCGATTTGGCTCGGTTCAATCGTTTTATATATTTTCAGAAGTTTGTAGCCGGAAGCTGCGGCCATTGTGGGGACCGCAAGAAAAAATGAAAACTCCGCTGCCTCTTTTTTGTTCATGCCAAGTGTCAGACCGCCCATGATGGTGGCTGCGGATCTGGACACACCGGGAATCATGGCAATTGCTTGGAAGAGCCCGAGCTTCACCGCATCTATATAAGAGAGGTCGCTGGTTTTTCGACCCATCGCAGTGAGATGCGCAAAGATTTTATCGGACCACACCAGAATCAGACCTCCGGCAATCAAGGCCCAGGCAACGACTTGCACATTGCCAAGCAGGTTTTCAACAACGTCCTTCACCAGGAAGCCGATGATGGCTGTGGGGAGAAAGGCGACGAAAAGCTTTTTATAGAAGCTCCACTGGGGCAAGAAGCGACGCCAGTACAAAACAAGGACTGAAAGGATGGCCCCGAATTGAATGATCACCTCAAAGGCTTTCGTGAAGGTGCTTTCTTCGATGCCCATCATGGAACTGACAATGATCATGTGACCGGTGGAGGAGATGGGGAGAAACTCGGTGATGCCTTCGACAATGCCGAGGATGATGGCGTGCAGATAACTCATAAGATGCCCTTCATAGGATGTTAAAAATCAGCCGAATTCATTCTTGAAAAGTTCAGTGGTGGGTTCAATGTTCGATGGAATGTGTCAAAAAATTTAAGATTAATTTAAGATTTTTCTATTCTTTGTGGATCAAATCTGAATATGATTTTTTCACCACGGAGGGGGTATTATGAAACGTGCATTATTATTAGGTGCATTGTTGTTCGGTTCCCAAGCGTTCGCAGGCGAATACTTGGTGAAATATAAGAACACAAGCGCTCTCAACATGCTTAACACGGTCTCAATGTCGAAAGTGTCCACAATCCAAATGATGGACCACAACGCGACAGCAAGTCTCGTTAAAGTGAACATCCAGAAGTCTCACGAAGCTCAGGCTTTGGCGTCTCTTCTTTCTCAACCAGGCGTTGAGTACGTTGTTCCGAACTTCAAACTCAAAGCATTCACTGCTCCTGTTGAGCCGTCTGCTTTGAAAGAGCAATGGGCGATCGCAAAAGTTCAAGCTGAAAAAGCTTGGCAGCGTGCGGGCAATAAGGGGAGCCGCAGCGTGATCGTCGCTGTTATCGATACTGGTGTGGACTACAAACACCCGAACTTGGCTCCAAACATGATCCAAGGTTATGACTTCAAAGAAAACGACGCTGATCCAATGGATAAAACCGGTTTCCAAAACCCTGGTCACGGTACTCACTGCGCGGGCGCGGTTGGTGCGACAGGTTTGGTTGACGGCGGTGTTGTCGGTCTTTCTCCTGAAGTTTCCATCATGCCACTTCGCTTCTTGGGTGAAGATGGTTCCGGTGACTTGAACAACGCAATCAAAGCGATCGACTACGCAGTAGAAAAAGGCGCGCAAATCATCTCCGCTTCTTGGGGCGCGGCGGTTCCTCGCTCTACAGCGGCTCCTCTTCTTGAGGCGATCAAGCGTGCTGACGATAAAGGTGTCATCTTCATCGCAGCAGCGGCGAACGATGGTAAAAACAACGATAAAACTGAGATGTATCCAGCAAACAACGGATATCCCAACTCTATCACTGTTGCGGCTTCCGGTCCTTCTGATACAAAACCATCTTGGTCTAACTACGGAACTGCGACTGTGCACGTAGCTTCTCCTGGTGAGAACATCATGAGCACATTGCCAAACAACAAGTACGGAAATCTTTCCGGTACTTCCATGGCGACTCCGCTGGTTTCCGGTCTTGTGGCTTTGATGAAGGCGCAAGATCCTTCTTTGACGGGCGCTCAAGTTCGCGCGATCTTGCAAACAACTGGCGCGAAAGTTTCCATCGAGACAGCTTGTAACTGCCGTGTAGACGCTTTTGCAGCGGTGGATGCAGTTTTGGCGAAGAAAATGGTTGTTGTTCCAGCAGCAGCGACTATCAAACCGTCTGAGACTTTGGCCTTCTCCGTTCTTCACGGTAAAGCTCCATTCAAATACGCGAGCAGCAACACTTCTGTTGCGACAGTTTCTGACAACGGTACTTTGACTGGTGTTGCAAACGGTTCAACAACTGTGACTGTGACTGATGCTGACGGTAAAACTGCTTCCACTTTGAACATCAACGTGGGCGCAGGAAGCAGCACTCCAAATCCACCAAACCCAGGCCAGCCTGATCCAGGCAATCCTGGTAACCCAGGTCAACCGGGCGAATGTCCGCTGGGTGATCCGATGCTTTGCCAGATCATCTGCCAAATCCAACCGGATCTTCCTTTCTGCCAATCTAATTAAGGCAAAAGATGAAAAGGCTCCCTCAGGGAGCCTTTTTCATTTTCGGAGTGTTTGACTCAAAAGAATTTCTCTATATTCTGCGGGCCTCTTTAAGGAGGCTTTATGGGTCGCAAGTTTTTCGTTGTCCTGGCTTTGTCTCTCTTCTCAGTATTCGCATCAGCCGCATTGCCTGTGGATTTCAATGAACAAAAATGGAATGAATTGGTGGAGCAAGTTCAGCTCAATGGCCGCTCCAGTGCTTATCCCAACGGCGTTTACTTGAGCGTCGGACACGTCAGTCCTTCGGATGAAACTCAAGATCATCAAGCGGATTACTTGAGCACCGTGGGTTTTTTCGACGATCAAAGTAATTACCATGTTGATCACTTGGAAGCTGTTTCTGAAACATGGACTTTGGATGCCGAAAAAAATTGGCATATTGACCAGTGGATCTTTGTTTTGAGCGCAAGCGGTGACATCACAAAAACCATGCGTCGTGAAATCGTCAGAACTCAGACGGGTATCGTGCTGAAGTTGGACAGCCTTCCTGCGACTGCTGAGGAGTCCGCGGCGCACTGGGGAAAACTTTTGCAGGAATGGTTCGCGCGCTTGCCACTGTCGTTGTGGTAAGTTTTTTTGCTAACCGGATCGTGTTTCCTGCCGTAAATTCTTCCCAATCCTTGTGATCTTTGATTGAATTTAAAGGTACCTGCTTTGAGAAAGCAGGCGCCTTTAAGAGGATTTGCATGGATTTCTATTCCCAAAAATGGACTCATCTGAATGTTCAACGTTCCGGCGCGATCTTGTGGCTCACGTTAAACAATCCGGAACAAAGCAATGCTATTTCTTTGGAGATGGTGGATTCGCTGACTCAAGTGTTGAAACACGCTGATTTTGATTCTGCCGTGCGGGTGATTGTCATTAAAGGCGAAGGCCCTTCGTTCTGCGCCGGTGGGGATGTGAAGGCCATGCAAAATAAAACCGGGATGTTTGCCGGTGAAAGCAATGAGCTGCGCATGCGCTACATGCACGGTATCCAACAAATTCCAAAATGCATCGAAGATCTTTCCAAGCCTTTAATTGCGATGGTCCATGGCGCGGCCATTGGTGCCGGTTGCGATTTGGCGATGATGTGTGATTTGCGCATTGGTACGGCGAAGTCCAAATTCGGCGAAACGTTTGTAAAGCTGGGGCTTGTTCCCGGTGACGGCGGAACATTTTTTCTTCAGCGTGTGATCGGTTATGCGAAAGCTATGCAGATGTCACTGACCGGCGATCTTATCGCGGGGGAAGAAGCGCATCGCTGGGGGCTGCTCAATTACTTCGTCAAAGAAGAAGAGTTGGAAGCTGAAACGCAAAAGCTTGCCGAAAAGATTGCCGGCAATGCCCCTGTCGCTGTGCAGATGACAAAGAAGGCGATGAAGACAGCTTACCTGAGTGATTTGCAGACGGTGCTGGATCTTTCCGCCGCTTACCAAGGCATTACGCAAAGAACGCAAGATCACTTCGCAGCTTTGCAGGCCGCCAAGGAAAAGAAAACTCCTTACTTCGAAGGTCGCTAAAGATGGGCGGAAAAGGCGGACTAAGGATTGTCGTCGGTTTCAGAGATTTTTTGTTTTAAAATTGCACGACGAACTAGGAACATCTCTGCAAACAGATACGCGATAAATGAAACTGTCAGTCCGATCCCTTTAAGCAAAGCCCACGCGGTGGTGCTCCACTTTAAAGCGGCCCACACGGCAAGACCTGTGTGAATTGCAAAAAAGAATCCCGAGCGAAGGGTGATGCCGTTCATGCGTTCTTTAATAACATCCGGAAATTTTTGTCCCTGTTGTTCGGCGAGATAAAGAAACAGCGGCTTTCCCATGATCACGGATCCCCACAGCACCAAGGCGAAAGCTCCTTCCATCAAGGCGGGTTGCAGCTTAAACCAAATACCTTCAGAGGAAATCAGAGAGATGCCTCCTAAAACGAGTAAAAGACCGTTGCCGATCCAGGTGATCTTTTGCACTTTTTTATAGCGATAAAGCTCCCAGGAGATCTCACCGACGCCAAAAACCATCCCGGCGATCAGTCCGGCCATAGTACCGTAATATTCTTCGATCAAAGTAAAAGCGATGACGGGCAAAAGGCCCGCGAAAAATACGCTGAGTGCCTGCGCTTTGCTGTTCGGTGCCGGATTCATAGTGTATCCAGGAAATTCACAGGACGGCCTTGCGGCGGCATTAAAACTTGATCGTTTTCCATCACAAGTTTTCCGCCGACGATCGTGTGAGTCATCCAGCCTGTCACACTCATGCCGTGGAACGGTGTCCATCCACAGCGGCTGGCGATCCAGGAGTTATCAATGGTTTTAGTCTTTTTTAAATCCACAATCGTGATGTCAGCGTCATAGCCCTGGCGCAAACGGCCTTTGTTTTTAATACCAAATACGCGGCACGGATTTTCTGTGACCATCTCTACGAAACGCTGCAAGCTCAAGCGTCCGTCATGCACGTGATTAAGCATGATCGGCACCAGAGTTTGCACTCCCGGGACACCGGAAGGACTTTGCGGATAAGGACGGTCTTTTTCTTCACGCGTGTGAGGAGCATGGTCTGAACCGATCACATCCACGGTGCCGTCAAGAACCGCTTTCCAGATGCGATCGAGGTGGCGCTTTTCGCGGATCGGAGGATTTTGTTGCGCGTACGTGCCTAGACGGTCATAGCAGTCTGGCGCATACAAAGTCAGATGCTGGGGCAAAACCTCGACGGTGGCGATGTCTTTTTCGTTTTTCAGCAGATCCATTTCTTCAGCGGTGGAAACATGCAGAACGTGAATTTTACGTCCGGTTTTACGGGCCAAACGCAAAAGACGTTGTGTTGAATTCAGTGCTGTTTCAACGTCTCTCCATACCGGATGGTAATGGACATCCGCCATTTCCACGGCGATATGCTTTCTTTCACGCAAACGCATTTCATCTTCGCTATGGAAGATCACACGGCGAAAGCCTTGGCGCAGGATTTTTTCCAGAGTCTCGTCGTCCTCCACCAAAAGAGTTCCGGTGGAGCTGCCCATAAAAATTTTAATGCCCGAACAGTGGGGCTGACGTTCCAGTTCCGCCAAATTGCCGACATTATCGTGGGCTCCGCCGACATAAAAGGCGTAATTGGCGTGAGCTCGACCTTGCGCTCTTTGCAGTTTATCGGCAAAGGCTTCTTTGGTGGTCGTCGGTGGATTTGTATTGGGCATTTCAAAAATCGTCGTCACGCCACCTAGAATGGCCGCGCGAGTTCCTGTTTCGAGGTCTTCTTTATGAGTTAAACCGGGTTCACGGAAGTGAACTTGGCTGTCGATGATTCCGGGAAGAACGTGAAGGCCGTGAACTTTCACCGTTTGGAGAGCCGGTTCTTTAATAGACTCACGAATTTTTTCTATGCGGCCATCAAGAATGGCGATATCGGCCTGTTGTTCGATCAAGCCGGTGTCGGAGGGATGGGGCAAAAGGCAGGTGCCACCTTGAATGATTAAGTCATACGGACGCTGAGACATGTATCACCTCGGGTTGATAGGACCATAACTCATAGACCTGCCAAGGTCCAGCGTTGACGACACTCGTGGGATGGGTGAGAATTGAAAGTGTGACAATCGAACAATTTCTATCCTTCTGGAGTCAGCACAATACCGCCATCATCGAGGGCCTGATCGCTCTTGTGATCATTCTCTCCCTTTTCCTGGGGTATCGCAGTTTTTTTGCGAAAAAAGGCCAAGAAGCATCTTCCAGTTCAGGCCAAGGTCTCGACACGGCTCAACTTGAGAAAACGTTGCAAAAGATCCTCGAAAATCAATCGGCGTCAGGAGCATCCGCAGCTCCAAGATCCGCGCGGGGCACGGGTGCTGAGGAAGATCTCGGTATGGATGTCGATTTGGATGAAATGGAAAAAAGTGGTTTCGCCGCGGGCTCTGTGGAAGCTGCCGGTGGAGCTGCTGAATCCGCTGCGGAAGTCGCGCAACTGCGTGTGACCTTGAATGAAAGCCAGCAAAAAATCGAAGTTCTGCAAAAGCAATTAAAAGAGGCCCAAGCCAAAGCCGCTGAAGCTCCAGCCCCTGCCGCAGGTGGCGGTGAAGCAGCTGCGTCCGGTTTGAGTGCTCAAGAAAAAGAAGAGCTGGGCGGAAAAATTCGTGATCTTGAAGCGCGCCTGGCGGAATACGAAATTATCAGTGAAGATATCGCCGACCTTTCCCGTTACCGCGAAGAAAACGAACAATTGAGAAAAGAATTGGAAGCGTTGAAGGCGGGCGGGGGTGTGGCCGCGGCTCCTGCGGCGGCGGCGCCATCGCAAGAACCGCCAGTGGCAGAACCAATTCCAGCTCCCACTCCAAGTGTTGAGCCCGCTGCGGCTCCGGCGACTCCGGCAGAAACATCCGGCGGCGATATTCCGGTTCCAACTCCTGAGGCCGCAGAGTCGCCTTCGTCGGATCTGATTGATGATGAATTGATGCGTGAATTTGCCGCTGCGGTGGAAGGTCAAAAAGCCTTGGATAAAGCCGCTGAAAAAGCGGGTGATGGCAGCCAAGCTGCTAAAACCGAGGGCGATGACGCTGAAAAACTAATGAATGAGTTTGAAAACTTCGTCTCAAAGAAGGGTTGATCCATGAAACCTGTTCTGCTGTCGTGCGTTTTAGTTGCAGGGCTTTCTTCAAGTGCTTTTGCAGCCCCTAGTAGACCTTCATCCAGTCCTTTAACTTCCGCGATGGAAGTCCTGAAACTTCCTGGAGAAAACCGCCGAATGGTGGCGCAATCTCAGGGCGAAAAATACTATTCCAGTTTTATTGCTTTAGCCTTCAATGAAAAACAACCCATGAGTGTGCGCTGGCGTGCTTTGATGGCGGCGGCGGAAGCTCGCGGTGAAAAATCCACGGCGGATCTTTTAAAAGCAGCCAATAATAAAGAATGGTACATGCGCAATGCCGCGCTTGTGGCCTTGAGCGAAGTCAATCCCGCGCAAGGAGAAAAACTGGCGCAAAAGCTTATCAAAGATAAAGCCTTGGTGGTCCGTTCGGCGGCGGTCGATGTTTTAGAAAAATCGACGTCTGCGGATGTGCGGGATCTTTTATGGGAAGAACTCAATCAGCGTTATAATTTTAAAAATGCGCAAAGTCTTTGGATCCGTCATCAGATCGTGGAAGTTTTAGCCAAAAAACCTCTAGATCGGGAAACTAAAATCTTTGCGGGGTTGTTGTCGGATAAAGACGACCGTCTGCATATTCCTGCCGTTCGCGGTCTTGAAAAGCTCACAGGTGTAAAACTGGGCGAGGGTGCCATCACCAAGTCCGCTCTTGTGGGCATGTGGAAAGACTACATTAAGAAAGAAAAGATCGAGCTTTAATCCTTAATTTACAGGGCCCCATCGTTTTGGGTCCTGACAGTAAGGAGTTTGGCGCGCGTGAATGTAAGGGCAGACGCAGTAGCCGCCCCACGTGACCATATCGAATAAGACGTCATTGGATCTTTCGCTCACGATAGTTCCACCAATGCGGAAGCATCCGCCCATGTCTCCCACTTTATAAGTATTCGCGCCAAAGTAGGGGTTCTCAAACACCACATCTCCGGCAAAGACCTCTGTGTGCAGCGTAAGAATAGCGCGAACGCCGCCCATAAAATCTTTGGAGCCTAGGGATACTTTGAGAGTTTCGCCGGGCTTTATGACGTAACCTCGAGATGGAGGAGCCTTTTTCCATTCTCCTTCAGCGGCGCGGAAATCAACTATTGTTAAGTCGTCAGGCATTTTGTTCTTAATAGATATCGTCATCTCTCTGGCCGCAGCGAATACAGAGAAAGAAATAAGCAGACTTACGAAAAATACGATTCCAGCTTTGAAATTGATCATGTTTCAATAATAATCACGAACAGACGGACTGCAAATAGATTTGTTTGAAGAAAAGGCCGATATGCTTTCGATTTTAGTTTTCCTGAATCTCATCATTCCTTTTAAAGCCTATGCCGCAGAGACTTTTTCTACACCTATTACCGAGGGGACGTGGACTCTGGAGGTTTCAGAAAATAAGACGGCGGCAAAAAATAAAAACCGCGTGATCGGTGATTTTGTTTTTACCAAAGGCAATGACGCTGAAACATTTCGTGCGACCGTCAATGGTTCGTCGTTCACAGTTCGCTTGACGGACAATCGCTTGACGATAAAGTCGGGCGGTAAGAGTGAAGAAAAGACTCAAGGCTTTGAAATGGAACTCCGCCGGGAAGGTGAGAACGAGTTTTCTGGGGTTGCCACGGTTGAAAAGCAAAGTCGTCCGGTGCGATTGGTTCGTCACAAGTCGGCTTCTTTTGCGGAATGCAAAAATGTGTGTCGCAACGATTTGGTCGCAAACCTGAAAATCTGGAAGTCGCTGCTGGGTGATCTTGAGCCTCTGCCTTTTGAGCGTTGTACAAATGTTTGCGAGGGTTCAGAGGCTGCATTTATGCTGGGAGCTTACGCTCCAGGAAAAGAGCGCAATGTTGCAACCGGAACGATTTTGCTCGCGCAAGATCCAAAATCTCCGGGTTTGAAATCCGTGTATCTTTCGGCACTTCCCGTGTCATCTGAGCGTGCGCAAAAATTGACTTTAGCCACCGAGTCTCACTGGAGAAAAAAACTCTCCATTCCCGAGGGAATTAAGTTTCCGCAAAACGCCGCGTTGGCCCTCGGGTACAATTCAGGAACTCACAACGCCATCATTTATATTCTGACTCCGGATACGACGAAGTGTTCATCGCTGCGCAAAGATCCTTGGATGGTGGCGTTCGAAGATTGGATCAAACAAAAGCTAGAAAGTAATTCCTTGGGACAGATTTACTTTTCGTACTGTGGAGCGACTCTTTTGGATACTTACGGAATGATCGGAAAGCCGGAGGCGTCGGTGACGATTCTTTATTTGGCGGGCTCTTTAGAAGTCGTGTTGTACTAGGTTGAGGTTTTGTATGTGCAATAAATTTTTATCTATTATTGTCTTAGTCGCGGCTCTTTGCGGATGTGCCACGCGTTCAAAATCATCTTCTGATTTTGAGTCTGCAAAGTGTGGAACTCCTTACGAGCTTTTTAAAAATTCAGATAAAAACGGCGATGGCGTCATTGAGTTTTCAGAATTGCAATCTGATCCTCGCTGTGTCGAATATTGGAAATCCTTCGATGCGGATGGCGATAAAAGAATTGAAGAAGAAGACCTGCTGAAAAGACCTAAATAAAATTAATTGGCGCGCTTCAGGGCTTCGTTGATGATCAGTTCACGCTCAATGCGGTAAAAGATGATCTTTTCTTCAAGCCCGTCGCTTTCAATCGGTTCCGGTTCCGAAAAGAAATCTCTGAGAATTTCCATTTTCTTATCGATGGTCACGCGTGTAGAGTCGCGGCCTTCGGTTCTGCCTTTAGCAAAGGTCAAAATAAGTTTGTAGCGAATACCGCTGGACGGCGGCTTTTGCTCGTTCGGCGGATACCAGCCGTCGATGCCTTTGATGTATTCGGTTTCAATGATACCGGTGTCCTGGTTTTCTTGCGCAATCGGATATTTTAAAACGGCGTGCGCGGCTCTCCAGACGGAATCGTAGCTGGCGAAGAAGACTTTTTGTTTGTTGATTTGCGCCATGCGCGTGTGCGCAGAAGGTTTCTTATCAAAAAGGCTGCACCCAAAGAGAGTGCAGCCTGTGAAAATCACAAGTCCAAGAAGAATTTTTCTAGAAAGAGACTGAGCTGTGTGTGACATGTGTAGCGGCTTCAATCATAGCAGGTCCTACAGGGACTTGTGAAGCTGTTTGGCTACCCACGAAGTTCACTTCCCAGCGTTTTTTTCCAGCGATGGTCGCATCGTTAGGCCATTGGGGCAGTTTCATGCGCTCCAGCCAGTTTTGCGCGTAAACTTCCCATTGCGGATTGAGGATTTTCACTTTGGCATTTCCTTGCTGCACTTCCTCTTCCTTGGACAGGATTGAGTAAGTCGCAATCGGATTTACGCCCGCGATGGTATTGAACTTCGGAAGAAGAAGTTCGTCTCCAGCCAAAGTCGGGTCTGGAACCAGCGGTAACATGGATGGAGTCACACCTGCTGAGAAAGGAAGCAGAGTCGCACTCATGCGGTCGCCACCGTTTTTCATATCAGCGGATTTTTTAAGCACGCCCAAAACCATTTTGTCGGAGCCTGGCAAAGTTCCCAGAGAGATCTTTTGACCTTGATTGAGGCGTTTCACGTCCGTCGGGATCATGTAGCCGGATTGGTTGGCGATACCGACAGCGATGAACATCTCATCACCACGGAATTGCGGAGCCACGACGTTTTGCGCATCCGTGAAATTCAATTCACGTGTAGGCATGTCGAGCTTGTTTTGGCCGGACTTGATTTCGATATCGCGAATCGCACCACCGCTCAGTTTGAAGTCATTGATAAGTTCATAGAACTCAGCTCCGCCGCGCAAAGCATCCACGGTGGATTTGAACGGGAAACGGCCACGAACTGCAAACACACGGTTGACGCCGGGCTGACCGTAGTAAATACGATAGGTCGGCTTATCCAAAGTGATTGTGAACAAAGAGTATTTCTCGCTCTGTTTAGGAAGAGAAATATTCGCTGGAACGTCGATATCTTGTCCCATCGCGGAGATGCGATCGCTTTGCGGGCTGATCACATTATTAATGTCGAAAGCGAGCATATCCATTTTTGTGAAGGCCGGCATCACAAGACCGAAATCGATGAAGCCGTCTTTATCCTGAATCGGCAGACCTTGAGTGTTGCCGCGCACTTCGTATTGAACCTTTGTGGGTTGCGGGCGCAGTTTGATAGTCAAAGCGCCCGGTTCTTGGGCAAGGTAAGTGGCGCGCACATAACCCGCAGCTTGAATTGTAACCGCGGCTGGGGAAGTCCATCCCGCAGGAATTTCAACCTGTCCGTTCGCATCGGTGGTAAGGAAGTTGCCTGAAAAAGGAGCATTCAAAGCATCGCCGATCAAAATTTGTGCACCGGCGATAGGCGTGTCATCGATAGCTTTAATAGTGATAACGTTGGTGGTTTGAGCCCAGAACAGACTGGAAATGCCCGAACTTGGTTCCTTGGGCTTTTTGTCTTTAGAACAGCCAACAAGTAGCGCTGGCACAGCCAGTGCCATCATTAGTTTTTTCATAATCCCCCTCCGTGGTGGTTTTCTTACAACAACTGTTATTGCATTGTGGAAAGACGGCGAGGTCAAGACCTAAGGCGAGGATTCTTTGGAATACGCAGCATCAAATAAAAATCCGCACATAACGCAAAGCCCATTATTGACTTACTGCACATCCCCCATTAAAAATTGCGTTCTCACGCAAATTGCATCTTTGCACCAAGCACAGTCGCTTTGCGTTACGGACGGTGGGGTAGCTCAGCTGGTTAGAGCAACGGAATCATAATCCGTAGGTCGGCGGTTCAAGTCCGCCCCTCACTACCAAATCTAAAAATAAAAAAGGCAGCCAAAGAGCTGCCTTTTTTATTTTTATCATCTGGCGGAGAGCGGCGGATTTGTGACTAATCTCGAACCTGCGGTTCATGGCCCTAGCAGGATGCTAGCGCCAGGGTGCCGGAGGCAGCGCGAAGCGCCGAGGGCCCGGACGGCTCGAGCCCCACTCCGCCCCGCACCTTATTCGACGATTTGGTTTTGTCGCTTTCTGCCGCCGGCAGAAGGCTGCCAAAGCGCTTTGTAGGAGCCGACTTTCGTTAGGTAAAGCCTTTAATCCGAATTTCTCAAAATTCTTAAGACTGCGAGTTCTTCTAATTAACTCCGAAAAATTTTCCTGCTAGCATTTCTTATATGGCGAACACCAGATTTAAAAAAATAGTGATCTTTGTATGCGTTTTACTTCTTCAATCTATGTTGAACCCTGGCTCCGTTGCCTTTGCGAGAAGAAAGACTCCGCCGAAAGCTTACAGTTTTATTGCTGAAGGTGGAAAGGCTTCGCAAGGTGAGTGCGATGGTGAAAGAAAAATTCCGCGCAAGCTGAAGCATCTCAAAGAATACGCCAAGGCAAGCTCCTACATGGGATCCGAGTTGCAGGAACCCGAAATCAAGGGAAAAGCCGACGAAGAGATGTGGAAGCATTTTTTCAGAGTGAAAGCCTCCTGCAACAGTGTTTTGGCTAAGACACCATCTTCCGTGCAAGATCCGGCTTTAACGAAAACCAAGCAAGAACTTCCGCCAGAGCCGGATGATACTGATGATTCCGACAGCGACGGTGGACAGGATAACGGCCCAACTGAGGGGCCGGATACGGAGTAGTGGTCTCACTACTCCGTTATGACTGACGCCTCGGTTAGTCGCATCCGCACGTCGGTGAATAACTGCCGTCACAACAAACGGCGCGTCCGAAAGAACATCCGCAGACACCGCGATGGTGCGAGCAACAGCCACTTCGTTCCGCATCCTGGCTTGAACTTGATTTCGTGTCTTTTGGCGATTCCGCTGTGCTTGCCAGCTGTCTTAAAATGTTGGGTGCTTCAACTTTTTCAGTTGTAGTACAGTCACCTGCAAATGCGGAAATACTTACAAGGGAAGTCAGAATAAAAATCTTAAGCATGCACTTGTCCTTTCTAAGACGTTGGCTTTCAAGAAGCCGTTTTGTTTTCCTCAGTGGCCGCGGCGATTACTACTTCAGGAACAGTTGTTTCTGCCGTAACTGTTTCTTGAGAGGTTGCGCCCGACTTTCGGGAGCGTTTAGTTTTTCGGGAAGCGCGCTTTTGAGATTTTACGAACTTTTGAATCTCGGCGGCTTTCGTGTCATTCCAGCCTTTAATGGCATCGTTGAGACCTTGCTCCAATAACCAATAAAGACGATCGGTTAGAATTTCATGATTGGCTTTGAACTCATGTTCACCACGTACATATTTCGCAATATATTTCACGACATCCACGGAAAGAATGGCTTTGGCTAGAGACTCCGGAGAAAAGGCCATTGCTTCCTTGGATAACTCTGGCCAGGATTCAGAATTAAAAGAACTTTCGTGAAAGTCGAAGAATTCATAAGCTTGCTCTTCCACCGCCTTTTTGGATACGTCAATCACGTCTCCTTCTGATTTAAGATCAAAAGATGCGATCTCAATTCCGCCGTATTCAGGAAGTGAGAAATCGTAAAGTTTCCACTCCGTTCCGTTGGTTAGCATTCCCCAACGAACATTTCCAATCAAATTCAGATATTCGCTGAGTTGAATTTTGCCACAGCGGAAGTCTGACTTATTCAGATCAAAACCAAATCTCTTTACTTCAACGACAAAAATCGGTTTGTCGTTGGAAAGAACAATCAAATCGGGGCGCATTTTGCCTTTAGCATCCTGCGCACGAATGGAATATCCCGCAGACGCAGAATACCCCAGGCAATTTCTAATAAAGCTTTGTGCCCATCGTTCGACATCAAGTTCTTTAGAGTTCTGATTTGCCTCGAGAGTTTTCAACTCATGCATGTGTTCAGTGGCTTGATCCAGTAGATTGCGAATGATTCTGTCCTGTTTGGTTTCTCTCGACATAAGTACTCCTATCAGTCAGGTCCATTTCGGCTTGTTTATAAAAAAGTTTAGTTTGCTCAACTTGAAACAGTTTTGTTGATTTTTTGACAGCATTTTTTGGTGATTAGTGGACAGGATAACGGCCCGACAGAGAGGCCGGATACGGAGTAGAGTGCTACTCTTTGACGGTCGTCATCTTTAATCTCAAGGCACCTAGGGTGGCGTCTTTACCTTGGACAATAAGGTGCACGCGCCAGTTCATTGTGGCGAGATCACAGACTGGAATGTCGAACTCGGCGCGGTACTCGCTAGTGTCGCTTTTTGCAAGGCTTGGGCGAATATAGCCCATATCTTTTTCAACACCTTGAATATCCACGGCGATGGGCATACGAGATGCCGTCGTCGCTACAGAGAAAGTAACGGTTTGTCCTTCTTTAACAGGACGTGGATTAAGACTTACCGTGTAAGTGTGGCCTTCTTCATCAGTGACTGAGCACGAAGACGCACTGGCCAAGTCGCAGTTCTCGTTACCGTCTAAAAGAGAAATGCTATCCAGCCGCAATGTGCGTGAAGAAAGCGGCGTTTTGTCATCTGCAGTTTCAAAGGCATGCCTGAATTCTTCCGGGGGGACCTTGAAATCCAACGTGTCCACCCATTCTCCTCGGGTGTTAATGACGAAAACATTTGTCGTATGATCGACAAAGGGACTTTGCCCTGGTTGCTTGATAATGGAGTAACGCGCCCCGAACTGTGACGTGATTTGTTTTAAACTTTCGTCGTCACTGGTCGCCGCGATAAAGTTGTCGGGTTCAAACGGCTTTATTTTGTTCTTCAATACGGTCATGTTATCCCGTTCAGGGTCTATGGAAATGAAGAGAATTTTGACTCTGCTTTTAAGTTCCGCGGGGAGATCTCTGACCATGGTGTTGAGATTGGAAAGAGTCATCGGACAGATATGCGGGCAGTGGGTGAATCCGAAAAACAAAAACACCACGTTTCCACGAAAAGACGTAGTGTTCAGCGTTCCGGTGGTGGAGCTGACAGTGAAATCTCCTCCCGACGGAACGGCGAAAGAGATTTGTTGTTTAGAACGGCTTATGTAAATAAAAACCGCGACTCCCGCACAGACTATGAACAGGAGAGTCGCTAAGATTTTTCGCCGAAAAGAAGCCGCCGCTATTTTTACTGACAAACGATTTTCCCCATCACTCCGCGGCCGATCTCTGCCTCTGAAACACCAGTGACATAGCCTTCGTTACCCTCGGCGCGATTTTTCACGTAGAGTGTATCCTTCGTGGTGAAATAACCGGTCTCTTGCAGGCTGCGCAGCTCATTGATAGAAGCCACCGCGCGGCCTCCTTGAACCGGTTTGCAGAAAGAACCGGGAAGATTGTGGATAGCCACCACCGGACTGATATCGAATTTGTTCCCGGTTTTAAAAACAAGAGCCGTTTTTTTGAGATCGAGGCCGTCGTTCCAGTAAATGTCATACTCATAAGCACCGCCGTAAATCATATTCACACGGTTCATGAAGTTGGATACTTTGGCGGCGACACCGTCACTGCGAGAGGCCTCAAATGCGGTCGTGCCGATACCAGCCTGTTGCAGATACACCAAGCCCACCCTGTATTTACAAACCATGGCCCGCGCACTTTTATCCGCAAGTTCACGGCAGCTTTCATGATTATTAAACGGATGCTTCGGCACAAGCACGCTGTTGGGGTTGCCGGTAAGACTGCCGTCAAGATCCAAAAGGTTGGCGCCCTCGACCGAGCCCAGATTTTTTTCATTGACGCCTTCGAAATAAATTTTTCTTTGCGGTTCAGGATAAAAACGGATTCTTTGCGCGACGTTGCCGAAACGTTCGGACGCTCCAATAGAGCGGAATGCCCAAGGAGTGATCGTCTTGCTTCCGTACACCTTGTCTTCAAAGTTAATAAAATCAATATCACGGATATCCATAGGCCCGTCATAAATGCGCGCACCGGTAATTTCGTAAAGAAATTTGTATTCTTCAGGCACGTGGTTTCCGCTAACGGCGACGATCGCTGTATTCTTCATAACAGTGTTGTAGGCGGCGAAAAAGTTCACGCGGTTGTCGGCAAAAAGAGCATTCGTGAAATTCATTGTCTGCGCGCGTGTGTACATCGCCGAATTCCGGCTTTTGAAGGCTTTCATATTGAGGATTTCAGGCGTCGTTGCCGGACTGTAGTGAACTGTCTTAATAGCGCGGTCATGAGGGTTGCGCGGATTGTTTGTCAGTGAGCCTTCGCCCAAACCATCCCATGTAAAACCCACCATATTGGTGCGAGCGGTGTTATTGTCGAAACGGCGCGTGTTCTGGCGACGCGGAATGATGTTCGCCGCATTTTGATTGTCCGGCAGAACGCAGCGTTTTTGAGTGCAAGACAGCCCGTTGGAAAAACTCATCCAGAAACCCGTGCCTTGTGAACCTGCTGAGACGTTACCTACAAACGTATTGTCAGGATTGGAAACCCAAAAAGTGGAAGGTCCCGGGAATCGTTCTGGGCTTGATCTATCAATATCCGATTGCAAGAGGTGGCGATCCTGCAATGGCAGGCGTGAGAGAATGCCGAGATTTCCTGCGAACGTGTTACCGACCTCATCACCGTCCTCGAGAAAAAATCCGTGGCCATAGTGATCGTAACAAACATTGTCTTCAACCAAGGCGTTATTGGTTCCGTGCACGGTGATACAGCGCTGGAACGAGTGATGAATGCTGGAGTTTTTAATATATTGGCCGCTCACATCACCAGCACGATGCCAATGGAAAGGATAGCGGCCCATTTCGCCCATGCGACCCATGTGGGAAAACTCAACCCCATCAATGTAACCAAAGGCACCGAACATCACCATCATGTGTGCGCCACGGTAGTCCATGTTCTCTGGATTACCATAGGAGGTGACTTTAATGTTGCGACTAAGATTTGCCACTTCCGCGCGCTCATCCACAACCCAGGTTTTATGCGGAAGACGATAAGTGGAAGTTTCACCGTTGTGGCGGTACTTCAGTGGAGCTGCGAGTGTCACACGATTTCCACTGACAGATTTAACGAGGATATCTTCCGCTTCGTCAAATTTAAAACCTGTTGGAGCGATGGCAACCAGTTCGCCCGGCTGCCAGGACACGTTTTCGGAAAGCTCCAGAACGGTGTCTCCCGGTTGAACGGTTTTCACAAGCTTCAGCCATTTCACATTTTTCTTATTGCCGACGAGACGAATCGTGCCACCGTTCATCGCCATGATGTTGCGGTCACTGCAGGGAACAAGCACGCCATCACAGTTCGTTAAGCGCACTCCTGGTGTTACCGATATCGTCAAATGGCCTTGAAAGGGTGAAAGACTTGTTCCGCACTCAAGAACACCATCCGAGCCCATCACGTGAATCGAAGCGGCTTGGATCGTAAAATCTCCCGTGACAGGACAGTACAATCGACCTTCCACCGTGAGTGAACGGACGTTGATACTTTGATCTAATTTAATGCGGTAGCCTGCTGGAATTGTCAGATCTCCTTTAAATGGATTGCCGCTGGGATCTTTCATGAGCTGCGAGAGATTTTGATATGCAGGAAATTCAGGCATCGAGAATTTGCCGGAACCGTTGATCGTAATATTCGCTCCGCCGGAAACAGAAATCCCGTGAACAAAAAGAGGAGCCTTTGAAAAGGACAAGGCCTTGTGACGGGAAATCACGGCTTCAAAGCGGTGAGGCACACCTTGGGTGTCGCAAGCTTGAGACACGGCGGCCTCTGAGTTTAAGTTTGCGGATGCGGCTTGGACGTAGCGTGCTGTCGAGCCGCCGGCAGGGGCGTTCGCATAGATATGAATGCTGATGGATTTGTTTTCATAAGTGTCGTAAGCCCAGCCACGCACAAGGATAGCGCCATCGGCGCGTTCCATGACGGCGTCGATATTGCCGATGATCTTGTGCTCGCTAGGGATTTTAAAGGTTCCTGAGTTGGCGATCTTTAGATTGGCTTGTTTTGAGACAGAAATTCCATGAATGAACACACTCTTTTTTGAAAACTTCAAAGCAGAAGAGCGTCCTACATTTACAACAAAGCGGTGCGGAACTCCTGAGGTGCGACAATTCTGCGATACCGCAGCCTCGGACGGCAGATTCGCTTGCGCCGCTGCGACAAAGCTTGCACCGGGAGCACCGGCGGCGCCACCAGCATAAAGATGTACGGAAATAGACTGCGCTTGCCCTTGATCGCAAGCCCAGCCGGAAACAAGCACAGCGCCGCTGATATCTTGTTCTGTAACAGAATCAATATGACCAATAATTCCGGCAAAGGCAGAAAGGCTCCAGGTAGAAAGAGCCACGACGGATGTGACTTTCAGTAGTTTAGACATTGTTCCACTCCCCGCAGAGATTTCATAATAGCGGCGTTTTGTAGGAATTCGAACTGTTCCGCCGAACACTCTGTTCCTTTGAATCAGAACGGTATATGCCGAACTTCTCGACGGAGATCTTTTAGGCACTGTCTGAACAAACAACAGCGACAATACAGACGGCAGGATGATGATGAACATCGTGTCCTCTGCAACCAGCACTTTAGGTGCGATGGCAGCTGTTGGCCAAGAAGATGTTTTGACTCTGTTTGATTCGATTACGGGGCAAAGTTCCGCGCGGATGCTCGCACGGGGACGCCGAATTTTTCGGCATGACACTTTCGGCAGTGAAGCTTTTTGGGGAGATAAACTGCGTCTGCATGATGCCATCAAAGGTGAAAAAAACGGTGGCGTGGGTCCTGGTGTCAGTCCTGTCACAGCTTTGGCGGTTGGATTGAAAGTCGATGTGGATTCATTGTCTAAAGCCACTCGTGATGCGATCAAACAAGGCAAAGTGGACTTAAATGATCCCAACACCACATTGGCATTGTTGAAAGAAGACGCCGTCGTCGGCGTGAAAGGCTTTTTCAACCGCGGCGACACTGATTCCTCCGGCGTTCAGTTTAGCGGGAGTAAATTTACACACGTACACAGGCTGGGGTCCTGTCACTTATTGGAATGCGTTCGTCGCCAATCTTGAAATGCACGGACAAGGAACGTTCTATGATCCACGCCTTGATGATGCTAAAAAGTTTCCTATCGCGGCGCGAGCGCGTATGGGGCATACCAAAGCACCGAAGGATTTGATCACAAGCAAACTGGCGGACTTGCATTACTATCAATTGTCACTCGCAGCACCAAAGGCGCCGAAAAATTCTTACGATGAAATCGCAGCGGCGCGAGGCCGGAAACTTTTTAATGATAAAGCGAAGTGTGCACAATGCCACGTTCCTCCGCTCTACACCGAGCCGGGATGGAATATGCATAAGGCCAGTGAGATAGGTATCGACGATTTCCAAGCTAAGAGATCTCCGGATGAGCGTTACCGCACGACTCCGCTCAAAGGCTTGTGGAGTCATCAAAAAGGCGGCTTCTATCACGATGGACGCTTTGCTGATTTGACGGCGGTGGTGAGCCACTACAATGATCACATGAAATTGGACTTGTCTGCAGCGGAAACGGAAGACCTCGTTCAATTCCTAAAATCACTTTAAATTCAGAATCTAAAGGTAGGACCCTGGAAAACAGGGTCTTACTTGAGTCCAGGATTATCCTTTAAGCGCAAAAATCCACCCAGCGTTCTTATGAAGCCGAATAGACTAAGAAGCATTTCAGGAGAACTCCATGATGCGTTTCTTAGTCACGGTGAAGAATAATCTCGTAAAAGCATATGAATTCATCAAAGAACTTGATCAAATCCCTTGGCGCAATCTGCAAGGTGAGTTTTACGATGACGAAAAGCCGCGCAAAACAAAAATCCGCCGTGAAAACAAAGTCAAAGTGGAAGACCTTCGCCCGCAAAGAGAAGACCCTTCGTAGGCGGAGCAAAAATCCTCTAAAGCGACTGCAAAAAATTATAGAGCGCCCTCAGTTCTGTATCAGACATCGCCGCAGTGGCTTTCCACGGCATGAACTGCAGATTCAAAACTTTGCCTTCCGGTGTTATTCCGGTGGTCAGAGTTTTTTTGAATTGATCGTAACTCCATTTCCCAACATTGCTTCTTTTGCTGATGTCGGCGGCGTGAGGCCAGCACGTACAAAGGGCCGGCGAAACGATTATCACGAATGCCGACATCGCCGCCGCTACGGACAGCTATTTCTTCGGGGATATTTCCGGTAACAGCGGCAAGCTTTGGAACGGTATCAATATTCAAGGACGTGACGGCGGTAACTTTGTTTCATGGTCGAATCGTAACGATCTTTCCAGCACCATGGGCGGTTTGAAATTTGCCTACGCAAAAAGATCCACCACGGATGAAAACGCCGCGACAGTCGCCGCCATTTACGGCGATAACACGACAGCGGACGCGACGTCGGGAGGAAAACTTTATCTCGCAACGCGGGCCACGGGAGCAGCGGGAACGACCACGCGAATGACGGTCGACGAAACAGGTTACGTCGGTATTGGTGTGACGGCACCTGTGGAAATGCTCGACGTGAATGGTTCGATGTACTTGCGCGGTGACACGATTTATTTCTCGCATGACGGAGCCACAGATATGAACAACGACTATATGAGTTTTAATGATGGCAACGATGCCATCGTCGCCGGCAACCGGGGTGTTGTCTCTTTCCATGCCGATGTCGCTCGGGGAGATACCTGGGACAACCCTACGGTGAGTATTGCGAGTCAAAGCGCGTATCTTACCGGACGTATCGCTGTCGGTACTACGGCTCCGGCGGCACGCATGCACATCGTCAACGATAACGGTAGCGACGGGCAGGACGACATTCGTGTGGATGCCTACGGCGGAACCACGCCCGGAATTCTTTTCTATAAAGCCCGCGGTACGGTGGCGGCTCCGACAGCGGTGCCTGCCGGAGACACGATTGGCGCCCTTTTAACAAGGGCCTACAATGGCAGCGCCTGGGTGCCCGCTTCTGCAATCTTCACGGTAGCGGATAATGATTGGACGGCGACGGCCTCCACCAACAATTCTCACATCAGCTTCCGTACGACGGCAGCGGGCGTGAGCACACAGCGCATGGTTTTATCCTCCACCGGAAAACTGGGAATTAATACGGCGACGCCGAACAGTTATCTTTCTATCAACGGAAGCGGCTCGACCGGCTGGCAGTTAGCGGTGCATGGGCAAGGCACTACGACCAGCACTTACGGAATTGTTCATCGTGACTCTGCCAATGCCAATGTGTTCTGGACACGGGACGATGGTGCGTCTTACTTCGCTCAGCGCATCGGCGTCGGTGTAGCGCCGGATTTAAACTACGCCATTCGCGCGGCGGGCAACGTATACATTGCCGGTTCCGGCGTTAACTGCACGATCGGTAACGGCACGGGTGGAACTGCGTGTTCTTCAGATGCGCGCCTTAAAGAAAACATCGTGGACATTCCAGATTCGCTCGAAAGAATCCTGCGTTTGCGGGGCGTGGAATTCGATTGGAATAAAACCTCAGGCCGCGAAGGCCAGCACGCTGTGGGTGTGATCGCGCAGGAAGTGGAAAAGGAATTCCCCACGCTGGTTCATCGAGAGCCCACTTCGGGATACCTCACGGTGGATTATGCGGGACTTGTTGCACCTGTCATTCAAGCGGTGAAGGAGCTTTATCAAGAACTTACCGGACAAGCCCGCGAGCTTGCTTCTGTCAAAGCGGAACTTCAAGTACAGAAAGAAAAAAACGAACAGCTTGAAAAGCGTTTGCAGCGTTTGGAAGAAAAAATAGCGGCGCAAGGTCTATGACGCTGCGCCCGAGTAATCAATTCACTTTCATCTGTTAGAGACCTGTTGAATCAACTCAAAGGGGTCGGTAAGACCGAACCATGAATTTTCGTCATCTTGTATTCCCACTCGTTCTTTTGGCCGGTCTCTCTGCGCATGCTTTGAGTCTTAATGATCTTACGATTCTTTTGCCTTTGCCGCAGAAAAGTGAATTCACGCAAATGCTGTCTCCCGAGGACGGCGGAGCACAAGGTCCTTTATTGGCTAAAAGAACTTATCAAGAAGTCGTGCAACTCGTTCCCGAATTTCCAAACCACATTATTTGGCGCGATTCTTTGCGTGTGATCGGTGTGCGGATTGATCCATGCTTTACGGAAGGTCACGGTCCCCTGGAGTGCCGTCGGCAGATTCGTCTCGTGTGGCAGCCGGTGATTTTCACTTCCGAAGGAACGGAAACTCGCGATGCGGCCATTCATAGTTTTTATGAATTTGATGAAGCGACCTTCGCGCAAGTTTGGAAAGACTGGCAAAAACTTTCTTCCGGCAGCAGCACGGATCCGTTGCAGGTGCATCCGGTTTTAAAAAGCCAGGGTTATAAAGGAGCTTACTGGAAATATTTGAGAGCCTTGTTGCTCAAGTATTGCGGAGAGAAAAACCTGACACGCATGACAGCGATGAACGTTATGGCCGGTGAGCAGATGTGGATCTTTGCCGGATTTGATATTAAGAACGGCGAGCCTGAACCGATCATGATTCCACGCTTGCGCGGTCGCAGTCAGGGTGTCATCCAAAGCTCTTCACAATTTCAAAGTTTTTCCGGCGGCATGAGACCTAATCCGCAGGAAGACCCTGAGTTTGCACAACTCGTTTCGGATTCTTCCACCACCAAGAAGCGTTTTAGCGAAGAGCAAATCAAAGCTTTGATGGGAAAAGTGCACGAGTATGAACATCCGGCCAAACACAATCCTGGAACCTTGGACTGCGCCAGCTGCCACTTGGCGAACATGAGTCATCAGTGGGGACAGCTCAACTTCAAGAACTGGGATTGGAACAACGAATTTAAAAACATCGCTTTCCAAAGCCGCTGGAATCTTACGAACACGACTCTGGGACCTGTGCGCACTAATCAGTTGCGCGCTTTCGGTTACTTTGCGGCGTGGCCCGCGCTTTCACAAAGAGTGATCAACGAAACGGCCGCAACGGCGGAATTCCTGAATCTGCGTTGATTGTAATGAAAGCTTTTCCTCTTCCAGGAAAAGTTCCAGAAAGAGTCAAACTCCTAGACAGTCCGTCTCGAGAATTTCGAGCCGGACTCTTTCTTTTATTAAGGAACGCTCTATAATTTGAATATGCAGCTTGTGGAGCGGGAACATCCCGCGGAACTGGATTCAAAATGATAGACACCGTCGTTTTCGGCATACTGCTTGCGATCGGTCTCCTTTTCATGGTCTTTCGGCCAGTCTCAAAGTTTTTGCTCAAACCCGCGTACTGGGACATCAGTGCCGGGACAATTACGATCATCGTCTTTTTAATCTATGTCATGTCGGCTTATGTTTCCCCCGCGATGATCGAAGAGGACCTTTCGCGGGAGCCATGCGGTTCGAACACGCCCCAAGGCGCTTGCTATAATCTGGAAAGAAATCTTTGTGAAAATATCTGGCAGAAAATGACGGAGTTGTGTAAGCAAGAACTGGCGGATGTCATCAAAGCGCGGCCGACCGGATTGATCGGCCCCGCGCTCAACCGTTGCAGTGCGCGTAAGATGGATAAGGCTGTGCGCTTCAACCGCGCGCATGCGGACTCCGCTTATTGCCATGCTTATTTTAAATACTTGGAAGAGAAATAAACTCCGTGGATCAGAAACAAAAAACTCCCTATGAGCTTCTCGGTGGAGAAGCCGTTTTAAGAAATCTCGTCAAACGTTTCTATGAGATTATGGACACCTTGCCCGAAGCAAAACCTTTGCGCGATATGCATCCCACCAATTTGCAAGGCTCTGAAGAAAAACTTTTTATGTTCATGTCAGGATGGCTGGGCGGTCCCGCTCTTTTTGTGGAAAAGTACGGTCATCCCCGTTTGCGCGCGCGCCACATGCCGTTTCAAATTCGCAAAGCCGAAAGAGATCAATGGATGATTTGCATGGTGCAAGCCTTTGAAGATGTGGGGGTGCAAGAGCCTTTACGTTCCGAGCTTTTGCATTCTTTGTTGAGACTTGCCGATCACATGCGCAATCAGGAAGAATAAATTTTAGAGACCCGGATCCGCGGCGTTCCACTTTCCCTCTTGGAGTTCGTATTGGAATTGCCACTCTTCCTCGCCGTGGGGATCTTGCGCGTAACGCTTAAACTCCCGCAGCGATTCTTGATTGCTCTTGGTGAATTCAGGGTCGCGGGGATCACGCTTTAAGGTTCCGCTCTCGTTATAGTAACTGGCCTCGCGGAAGCGCAGATCCACGGCCATATCGGGATCATGTCGGGTCATATCCTTTTTCCACTGCAGAGTGGGAACGGCTTTGCCTTCCATCGAAGGATCCAGAGTGTAAGGCACAAGCTTGCCGTTTTTTTCGACCAGCACCACGGGAGCCACGTGGTATTTCCAGCGGATTGTTTGACCTTTCTTGCGGGGATGAGGGATTTCCAGCCGCGGAGCTTTGCTTTCATCGACGCTCGCAAAACCCTTCAATGGAGTCACACCTTTAAGCAGGAGCAAGCGGGCCATTTCGTGGGCGCGCTGCTCGCAACCCGCCAGCGAGAATTCAAAAGGAATGTCCTTATTATTTTTTAATTCCGTAAAGAGTTTTTGCGCATCGGCTTCGCTCATCACCGTGACAGGTTGACCTTCAAGACGCGCCATGCGTGCGGAAGCGGGGATGAGTGAAGCGGCATTGCAAGGGCGGTTTTCGGAGCGGTTGATATGGCGAAGCGTTTTATCCAAGCCGTCGCAAAAAGCGCGCAAGTCCTCAGCCGCTAGGGCTGAAGAAGCAAAGAGCAAAGTCAGAGAGAAAATCCATGCAGTCATCATCGTCTTTTTCGGAAAAAGACGGCGGCAACTTGTGTCTCAAAGTGAGCTTTTCCTATCCTTTGCGCTGGATTTTTTCGAGTTCTTCGATTTTTTCGCGCAAATTGGTTCGCAAGGTGTTCCTTTGTTCCGTAGTCAAAGAGGTCAACACCCCTGTGACAAGGCGGCCTAGACTTTCTTTGTAGCTTTGAAAAGCGGACTCATAAACGGGGTCTTTGTATTTCTCAGGATGGCTGTAGTAATCGCGCACAAAGGTCTGCAGATCCGCAAATGAAGAAGCGTGACGGGAAAACTGCTGCAAAAGGAATTCTTTGTTCTTGATGCGCAACTCGGCTGGAAAGGGATTTTCACTGAGGTGCTTTTCCAACAAAGTTTCTTGGGCAGGAGTTAACCGGCCGATGAACATCTCAAAATATTTGTGATACTTCTCTCGCATTTCGCGGCGGTACTTTTCGGTGTCTTTGATCTTTTTAAGATCAGCGCTGTTTTTACTGCGCACCTCTTTTTCAAAGTGAGCCAGTTGTTGCGCATTAATGGAACTGATGAAATCCGCAGCCGTTGTGGAAAAATAACCTGTGAAGCGTTCCACTTCCGCCATGATGGACGAAAAAAGGGGAGCGATTTTTTTATCACTCAAGCTGTTCTCGGCGACACTCTTTTCAAGATCCCGGGCGGTGTGAATCCAAGCGGGAAGAACGCTTTGCTTCAATTTTTCTAAATCGGCGTGCAGAGATTTTTTAAGTGCACGGCTTTGCTTCCACGACAGATCAAAATAGTCATCTACTTTGGAGGCGATGTAAGTGTCAGCCCATGTGTAAGCCAAATCCAGACGTGAGCAGGCAGGCATAAGGAGTGCTGTGGCAAGACCGACAAAGAGTAAGATTTTTTTCACCGAATATTCCCTCACTGAATGAGGTCCAGCCTATCAAAAGGTTGTAAAATGCGGCGCTAATTCCGCCTGTTCCAGCCCTTTGCAGAGGGAAAAATGAGCGGCCTTCAACTGCTGAAAGCCGCTTCTGGCAAGGGTTTGCTGGCGCTCCTTGTTCAGGATTATGGCGGAACACTTCCTCTCGCGGAACACCTTCAGGAAGTGCCGAAAAAATACGATAAAGTTTATGACCTCTCCGCTCGTGTGTTCTGTGTTCTGTTGTTTTACTGGAACAGAATGAAGGCTAGAACGGTATTGGAGTATTGCTCAAGTTCATCTCTCACTTACAGAATAGAGAGGCATCGGAGGCTCATACAAAATGCTTGCAGAAAATTTAGTTCAAGAGAGTGATATCAGAAACAAACTCGCGTCTGTTCTTCAAAGTGTGATCGAAGAAATGACATCTTGTTATGGCGGAGTCCAAGTGAGCTTCACTGCGGGAGATAGGACGACTGTTTACAAAGTCACTTTACCGCAAGAATTCCGCGGAAAGCTGATCGGCTCTCAAGGTAAGAACATCACATCTCTTCGCAATATCATCGGCGCCATGGCCGGCAACCACGGGTTCCGCGCTATCATTGAACTTGTTGTTTAAGCATCGGCAATGCTTAACTGAAGTAATTCAGACACAACGTCACTAAAGCGGCATTAATAAAATCGATAAAGCAAGAACCCACCAAAGGCACGACTAAGAACGCCTTTGGTGCGGGACCGTACTTCTGCGACAGTGAAGACATGTTGGCCATGGCATTGGCGGAAGTTCCCATCATAAATCCGACATACCCTGCACTGATCACCGCACCTTCGTAGTCTTTACCAGCTACCCAGAAAGCGGGACCCAGTGCTGTGATTACGACAAGAACCGATTGCAAAACCAGGAAGATCAAAATCGGCAAAGCGGCGTTTTTTAACTCGTCCAACCGCAAAGACATGATCGCGGTGGCGATAAAAAGAGTCAGTGAGACTGCGCCGATTTCTTCAATCCATTCCGGTGTGATTTTAAAAATAGGACGGACATCTTCGATATTGCGGAAAAGAGCCGCTACAATCATCGAACCGATGTACACCGGCAGGGTCACACCTTGCGCGCTGATCCAAGAGCCCAGTGTTGTTCCAAGCCCCATAATCAAAGCCAAAGCTAGAATGTGATAGAGCATGCCACTGCCCGGTTTGGATTTTAAAACAAAGGTGTCATCGTGGTATGCGCCGAGGGCGTGAGGATGTTTCTTCAAACGTCTTTTATGAATCAAATAAGTCGCAATCGGTGTTCCAAGCAGGCCGCCTAAAACAATGCCACCCATCGCCGTGGTTAAGCCGATCGCGGAAGCACCTTCCACACCTGCGGCTTCAAACGGAGGCCCGAACGCCAGCGCCGTGCCGGGTCCGCCAGTGAGAGACACCGCTCCGGTTAAAACTCCCATTAACGGATGCACGCCCATCACTTTAGCGGCAGCAATTCCGGCGATGATTTGTAAAATGAGCCCGCCGACCGTGAGTAAGAGGAAGAACACCACGGTTCTGCCGCCTTCTTTCAAAAGTTTGACGGATGCGGAGTAACCGATGGAAGTAAAGAAGGCGATCATCAAAGCTTCTTCAAAACTTTTGGTGAATTGAATTTCAAAAAGGCCGTGGCTTTTCAATATCGCCAGAACAAAGGCGACAATAAAACCACCGATCACAGGTGAGGGGAGATTGTATTTATCGATAAAGTGGATTTTGCTTTTTAAAAAGCGACCGAAATAAACCACCAAAGCTGCGAAGGCCAATGTTTGCAAAGATGTGAGTGTCATACACCCAGCCTAAAGGCTTCATAACAGGATGTCCAGCTTAAGTCGAAGTTAAGTCACGATCCAATTCATGATCATCACAGAGAGTAGGCCCAGCAGAAATTCTTTTTGCACAAGATAGCGCATGTGGGTCTCTTTGAGTTTGGCGAAAATTTCTTCCAAGGTCACGCTGATCATCGCACCACCGGCAAAGGCCAAGATATATGGCAGACTTGCGGAGGTGATGGTTGCAAAGATACCGCCCAAAGCGCCGCCGAAAATTTCCATAACACCTGTTAAGCAAGCGCCGAAAAACGCCGCTTTGCGGGAAAGGCCGATAGAAAGAAATGCCGCCGCCGTCGCAAGTCCTTCGGGAAAGTTTTGAAAGACGATGGCGCCGACAACGGTCCAGCCATTGGCGTGAGAAAGAGAGTCGGCGCTCAGCGCAGCCCCGGATGCGAGCCCTTCAGGGAGGTTGTGCAGCATCATGGCTGTAACAAACAACCAGGCTCTGCGATGCAGAGACCACTGCGCAGGTGAGATGCTATGGATCATGTGACTTAGGCCATAGATCGAAACCACGCCGAGCGCCAGGGCAAGAGACACCCCGAAGGTGCCTGTATGTGAATTAGAATAAGCAGGACCGATCAAGTTGAAAGCCGCAGCCGCAAGCATCATCCCGATGGCAAAATCGAGATTAAGACTGCGCCACGGATTCCAACCCTTGGTGGAATCTTTCAAAATGGGCAGAGCTCCCAACATCGTTGAGAGTCCGGTGACTAAGCCTGCGATCAGTCCCATCAGTGCGCTGCCCATGCGATTCCTTTCTTAACGTTTCACGCCGTGACTGCGGATCATCCAGGCGGCTTTATCGTGGAAGCTGATAAGGTCTTCATATAAAACCACGGCGCTGGTTTCTTCCGCGTCTTCGGCGGTTTCCAAGCGGCTTCTCAGAGCCAAGGACAGATTGGAGTGATCCTGGCTGAGCATTTCAATCATTTGCTCGGCGCTCAGGTTATCACTGGCTTCTTGCAAAGAAGAAAGCTCTTTGAATTCCTTGTAAGAACCTGGAGCTCGTGTTTTCAACGCGCGAATGACTTCGGCGGTGCGGTCCACAAGTTCTGAAATCTCGTTGTATTGTTCTTCGAAAAGTTTGTGCAGGGAATAGAACAGCGGACCTTCCACGTTCCAGTGGCAGTTTTGTGTTTTCAGCTGCAAGATGTACTCATCAGCCAATGTTTTTTTCAGTGTTTCAACCACGGCGGCAGTGTCTGCGGATTCGGATTCAGAACGAACCGCACTGAGGCGTGATTCTCGGGATTCCTTGTTAGCATGCGTAGACTGTCTCATAAAAGATACCTCCTCTTGCCTGTAAATAGGATACGAGGATTCTCAGGAAAGAAACAGTTCTCTTTTTCTATAGGGCCTATAGCTTATGTCTATAGGTTGTTTTTCATCATAGATGAAAACTATTTGATATGACCCAGGGGATTATCCACTTTTATTTGATTTCGGGCGCGCACCGGACTGAGACCTTGGGGAAGGTTTGTCGTTATGTTTTCAATTAAGGCGTGCAGCAAAGCCTTTCTTTGAAAATGCGGGCCATGAATCAAACTGACTTCGCGCGTAGGTACGGGCTCTGAAAACGCGCGCAATCTTTTGCGGTCCTGCACATCCAAAGCCGCAAGATAAGGAAGCAGTGTGAAAGATTCGCCCTGATCAACGAGCTTTTTTAAAGTCTCAAGGCTGCCGCTTTCAAAACTGAAAGCTTTGCCTAAGACATGTTTTTTGTTACGGCACAAAGACAGGCTCTGCTCGCGGAAACAATGACCCTCATTCAGCAGCAAAACGTCTTCGGCGGAAAGATCTTTTTCATCCACGGTTTTTCTGGCAAGAAGCGGATGACCTTTGGAAAAATAGGCTACAAAAGGCTCATAGAAAAGCACGTGGCTCGCGATATTAAGATCGTCCACAGGGGTAACCGCGATACCCAAATCAAGGCTGTGAGAGCGGATTTTTTCCACCATAACTTCGGTTTGCAGCTCTTCAAAAGTCAAATGCAGATGGGAATACACCTGTTTCATTTTCTTTAAAAACAAAGGAAGCAAGTAAGGAGCTAGAGTAGGAATAATACCGATGCGCAGTTCTCCTTTAAGCGAGCCTTTGGCATCATCAACGACTTCTTTCAGATGCTGGGCTCCGCGCACCACGAGGCGCGCTTGCGCGAGCACTTCTTCTCCGACGGAAGTGGCTTTGATAGGCTGCTTGGTGCGATCGAAAATCACAATGCCTAATTCTTCTTCAAGCTTTTGGATTTGCATGCTTAACGTGGGTTGAGTCACGTGGCACTGGCGAGCGGCGTGGCTGAAGCTCCCTGTGTCGGCGACGGCAAGAATGTATTCAAGTTGTGTCAGTGTCATAATTCAAGCTTGCCGCCGTCATTGACAGCAGGCAAGCTTTTCGTTCGCGCCGCTTTATACGCGGAAATCATCTTTCGGTTTGCGGTCGCGGTTGGCTGGTTTTTTTGGTTTCAATTCCAAGACACGCTCTTTTTTCTCTTGCGGAGCCTCAGGAGGTTTTTCCTCAGGCTCATCATAGAGGTGATAGTGAGACGCGATCTCGGCGAATTTTTCACTGGCGTCCTCAATGGAGGAACCCACCTTTTTTTCTAAAAGATCCACGATGGACTTGTAATTGCCGCGCGTTCTTTCAAGATCGCTTTCGGTGAGCTCATGCCATTTTTCCATGAGCTCTTTCTTCAATTCCGTCCAACGGTGACCGGGAAGGTGTGTTGCCATAACTACCTCCTTATTCCGTTTCGATCACAAGGTCGATGCGGCGGTTTTGGGCTCGGCCTTGAGCCGTGGTGTTGTCACTGATGGGATCATCGGAGCCCATTCCCACGGCCTCCACTTTTTCTTCATCAATAGCTCCGTTGGTCACGAGATAGTGCTCAACGGCTTGGGCGCGCTCTTCGGAAAGAATCGTGTTGCGGTCAGGGCTGCCGGTGGAATCGGTGTGACCCTCAACGGTGATTTTAGACGGTTCCACGTCGCTCAAAGCTGTTTGCACTTTCTTCAGCAACGCCTGGTTTTTAGGGCCCAGGGTCGCCTGATTGGTGGGGAACTGCAGTCCTTTGAGTCGTACCATCAGCTTGCCGCTTTCAGTAAAGACTTCCGCTTCATTGGGTTTGAATTGACCGCGGATTTTCTCGGCCGTTTCATTCAAAGCACGTGTCTTCTCCAATTCAGCACGGGCCTGTTCCAATTGCATGCGCTGTTTGTCCGCCTCACTCAGTTGTTTTTGCGACTGTTCCAATTCTTGCGAAGTGGAAGAGTATTCATTGCGCAAAGAAGAGATCTGGCGTTGCTGGCGCTCGGCGGTTAAAACCAGGTCTTCGGTGTTACCGGCGTTGACCTTCTGAGCGACTTCCAATAGATGCACGGATTCACGATTGGCATCATCGGCCGCGCTGCGAATCGCGACGTTGTTGCGCGGATCCGAGTTGATGAGCTTAATGGCGTTTTCGTACTTCATCACCGCCAGCTCGTAAGTTCGTGGCGCTTTTTTATCGGCGTGCTCTTTTTTAGCGGCCTTGATGTTTTCTTCCGCGGCACTCAAGTAAGATTTTTTCACCGAAGCCGTTTCGAGGTCGCGATAATAAGTGACCAAATCATTGCCTTTTTTCTCGACCGGTCCAAGACGGCCTTTTTCCAGAGAAGATGTGATGCTTTGCAATTGCTTGTCAGCTTTGTCCCATTCGCGAGGAAATAAGTGCGGGGCTCCTGCACGAACGGCACCGCCACGGGCATCCGTGATGTCCTTCATGGAGGTTTGGGCAATTTCCGCTTTGGAGTTGGCTTCATTCAGCCAGCCGCGGGCATAAGAAACTTGTTGAAGGATATCTTCATTGGATTTGCCTCGGGCTTTTTGCTCTTTCGCCTTATTCAAGGCCTTTTCGGCATCCGCAAAATTTTTCGGAGACAGCACGTCCACCTGGCGGTCTAAGGCTTCGCGCAACATCTGGTCAGTGCGATCAATTTCCGTCGTCGGGTTGGAGGTGGGTGCGATTCTTTCATATTGGGGAGGTTTACTTGCGCAAGCGGCCATTATCACAACTAAAGCCACACCTGCGAGAGAATTCATACGCAATGTCATAACAAGGCTCCTTCTTTGGATTTAGCAGTTATTTTTAGGCTAAACCGAAAGAAGGAAACGGCAAGAAAAGAAAAATCGTTCGTGTGGGCTGACAGGAGCGGCTTTCGATTATGAAGAAGATGTAAGAAAGCCGCGACAAGAAAATGAAAAGAATTTAGAAAGAGTATCCAAAGCGCACAGAGACATGAGGCAGGACCATTTTGCCGAGCTTGTCGGCTATGTCTTTCGCATCCTCTTTGCTTTGAATGTAATCAGGATCATTCAAGACCAAAGGATTTGTGGTGCCGTCTTCAATATCCACTTTGCTGTTGAGAGGAATTTGCGCGCCCAGATCGAAACCCAAGGTAAATCCAGAATCGTAGCGCCACAACCAGCCCACTTTGGGAGTCAAAAACGCATTGGCGATTTTAACTTCCGGAGACACTGTCTCGCTTAAAACCGTTACGGTTTTTTTCGCGCGCACGGCTTGAGTTCCCAAAGCGCCACCGATAAAAAACGCGGATTGGAAAGGGTAGTAATGACCTTCGACGGAAAGACTGCCCAGAGCGATTTCCTCTTTGTCGGATTCTTCATCCTTGGGTTTGTAATTAAAACCTCCAGCCTCGGCATTCATCGACCATGTGCGGGACGTGTCCAGATACTCAAAACCAAGGTTAAAGCCATGAGGGAATCCAACGCCGCCATAGATATTCCAAAGGCGTGGTGACTGCTGAAAGCTGATGGGTTGCGGTTCTTCCGCGGGGGGCGCGGTGGTTTCTTTTTGTTGCGCAAAACTTGAAGCGGAAAATAAAAGAACCATCGCGGTAGCGATAAAAATATTTTTCTGCATAAAATCCTTAATCTGCACGTTGGCGAAGTTTGTCTTTGGAAATAATTCGAATGGAGCGTCCGTCACTTTGATCGATCAGGCCTTCTTTTTCAAAATGGGCCAGCGTGCGAATGACCGTCTCGGGCGTGGTGCCGGCCCACTGGGCGATTTCCCGGCGAGTCCAATTCTGATGCTGAAAGTGATCTTGCAAAAACAAAAGAGCTTCGGCGATACGCTCGGCAGCTCCTTTGTCCATTTGATCCATCCACTTTTCCTCGGCCATACGCAGATCTTTCGAGATATGGGAAAGAAGTTTCATCGCAAGTTCAGGATGAGCTTTAAAAATATTTAAAATCTCCGCTTTGGGAACAAAACAAAGTTCACAGTCATCCACGGCGATGGCGGAAGCATGATAAGGTTCGTCAGCAAAAAGAGAACGGTAGCCCAGAGCGCTGCCGGCCCCCATCAAGCGCAAAGTGTGCGCGCTGCCGTTGGCCGTGGTCACTTCCAGTTTCACGGTGCCGGACTGAATCGTAAAAATACCGAGAGGATCATTGCCCGCGTAAAAGATCACCTGTCCCGCCTTGAACCGACACATGACTCGCGCCTTTTCAAGCATTGCAACAACATCGGGAGCTGAGCACAGCAAGCTCTCAAAGCGCATGCCGCAGGTTTGACAGGAAGGAGAATGCGAGGAGGAACCTTCTTTTTTCTCAGACATAAACCAAGTTTAACAAAGTTCTTCGATGACGTCACCGAAGTTTACGGAAAGCGAGCGGTGCAGTGTCTCTGCATCGACACGACCTTTGTAGAGCGGTGTATTCAGGCGCTGTGCCGCTCTCAGCGCTTCGGCTGAGAACTGCCAGGGAGCCAGAACAGTCTCGAAAAGTGTCTGAAATTCCGCTTCCGCCGCTGCCGGCAGAGGAGAAGTGAACGGCAGTTCCGCACGACGTTTAAAGTACCCCAGTAAAACCGCTTTCAAAGTCTTCAGGAGATGCAGCGGAACGGAGTTCATATCTGACATAAGATAGTGAAACTCCTTTTTGAAAACGGGGTCGGTCGTCAGCATGCTTTGAATTTGCGGCAGCTCTAAGGTGCGTAGAAGCTTTTGACAGAAGTGAACTTGCGCCTGTGCTTTTTCCTGGTCCGCAAAAAAGTGATCGGCATGAATCAGATCGTGAACAATAAATCCTAAAGCGTCCCGGCCATCTTCCGTGAGCCCGCCAATTTGCCCCTCTTCGATCAACATGCTCAAACAGCGCTGCCCGCGAGCTTGCATCACCAGAACATCTTCCGGTTCTGGAATGGTGGTGAGGAGTTGCAATGGATAAAGCCCTGCTTCCCAGAAGCGCAGCGAACGCGCGACCGCCAGGGGGATCGAGCGCCAGGTCACTGAACAAAAATAATCCAAAAAAGCATCCCTGCGGTCCAGACGTGCCAGAGATTTGGCGTCATGCCATTCGCGCGGAAGTGTTTCTTTGAAAATTTTTAAAATATCGGCGCAAGTTGCGGACGAGATTGAACGCAAAGGTGGAAGGGGCTCGTTGTGAACGCCGCCTAAAAAGTCTTGCGGCCGGCGCAGAAAAGAAAAAATCAGAATATAAACAGAGGCGATTTCTGCGTCAGTCAACTCGCCCTTTTGCCAAAGCTCAACAAAGCGCTTCACGCTGCGAAATGCTTGAGGGCTTTGTTGTTCTAAAAATGCATCATCCAGAAGACGATGGCGGAAACGACCTGCGCGTAACATAATCACTGTTGTAGTGAAAGACCTAACCGAAGTCTAACAAATTACTCATTGCCAAGCGCGATAAGGCCGCATCTAATGAAGGAAGACAACTTCCTAGGGATTGGGAGACTCCATGAAGAGATCGCTTCTTGTGATGCTGTTGTTTGTGTCGGCGGGCAGAGCGCAGGCTCAGGACTTTGCCGCCGGAAACCCTCATTTTGACGAATTTTACACCGTCAAAGAACAGTCCACGAAGTCCTTCGATAACGATCTCATGAACCCCTTGCAAGCCGCGCAAAATATGTGGGACGACGCCGAAGGCGTGATGGAAATTCAAGTGCGTGCGCTGTCTCTTTTAAGTTTTGATCACCATAACGAACAATACGGAAACGTCGGCGAAGCCTACAACCGCAACAAACATTTCGGCGGTTGGATTCACGATCGCCGCGACAGCGATTGCTTCAATACGCGCGGCAAAGTTTTGGTGCGAGATTCATCGGTGCCGGTGAGTGTTTCCAGTAGTTGCACCGTGAAATCGGGACGCTGGGAAGATCCTTACAGCGGCCGTGAGTACACCCAAGCCAATGATTTGCAGATTGATCATTTTGTACCGCTGAAAAACGCTTACGTCAGTGGCGCGCACAAGTGGAACCGTTTGCGCCGCTGCCTTTATGCCAATTATCTTGGCAATGATTTTCATTTGCTCGCGGTTTATGGCCGTGAGAATACTTCCAAGAGTGACAAAACTCCCGAAGGATACATGCCACCGAACTCCGCTTATCAGTGCCAGTACCTGGCGCAATGGTTGAAAGTAAAACTGATCTGGGGTTTGGGTTTGACTCCGCCGGAAAAAGACACGGTGGTGGAGCTGGTTCAAGACAATCACTGCGATCTGAATCAATTCAATTATTCTGCGCAAGATTTATCCGCGCAGCGCCGTTTTATTGCTGACAATATGGATTTGTGCCAATAATTTGGGGGCATGTCCTATCCGTATGAAAAAATCCTGGGAATGTTGTGGGGTTTGCACGCCGGCGACGCATTGGGTGCGCCCTGGGAATTTCTGCCGCCTTCAGCGGCTTGGAATACGCACACCGAAATTGTCGGTGGCGGCAAATTCCAATGGAAACCCGGTGAAGCCACGGACGACACGGATTTGATGTTGTGCTTATTGCGCGCGCTCGAAAGCCCGCAAAAAATTTCTTTCGATATTCTCAAAAAAGAAATGCTCGCCTGGTTTGACAGCAAACCACCGGACATCGGGACCACCACGATTAAGGGCTTGCGCAATTTGCAAGCGGGATTGCCTCTCAAAGAATGCGGATTCGTGGATAACAGTTTTCAAGGTAACGGCTCGCTCATGCGAGTCGCCCCTTTGAGTCTTCTTAGTGAGGACGCTCAAGGTGTTTACCAAGGTGAAATCATTCCTGCGCATGAAATCACTGAAGTGCAAACGCGTATGACTCACGGTCATCATCTCTGTGTTGAAAGTGATCGTGTTTTGCTTGCGGCTCTTAAGGCCGCTTTACGTGGTGAAAGCAAAGGGCGGATTTTTGCGGCGGCTTGCAAAGAAGCTGAAACACTTTCCGCAGTTTTGCAGGAAAAATTAAAGCAGGTGCCTTTGCTTTCGTGGGAACAGGTACCTACTTCCGGTTTTTGCGTAGAAACACTGTGCGCCGCTTTGTGGGCCTTTTTAAAGTACGACTCTCTAGAGAACTCTTTGGTGGCTGTTATCAATCGCGGTGACGACTCAGATTCTTGCGGAGCTGTGGCCGGTGCCCTTTGTGGCGCTTATTATGGAGCTGCAAAAATTCCTTTACGATGGTTGGAAAAGTTGGAGTTCCGCGAGGAAATCGAAAAGCTTTTGCGCGCCAAACCTGCGCTCTACATTTAAAATCGCTCGTGGACTCAATGCAAAAAGACCGGTTCTGTTTGTCAGGCCTGTTTCCGGTTGTTTAGAATTTTCTCTATGACTTTTACGACGATTGAGCTTCTAGGCACGGTGTTTTTTGGTTTGGCAGTTTTGCACACATTTCTTGTGGGTCGCATTATGCAGTGGGCCCATCATTTTCCAAAAGACTCTTTGTGGAACAACGTGCTTCACCTTTTAGGTGAAATCGAAGCGGTTTTTGCTATTTGGGCGGCTCTTTTTATGACGGTGTATATTGCGCTGGAAGGATGGCCGGCGGCGATCGCTTATCAAACGTCTTTAAATTTCGTCGAACCGTTTTTTATTTTCGCGATCATGGTGATTTGCTCGACACGCCCCGTGCTCGGGGCGGCTCGCCAGGGAATCATGCTGGTCAGTACGGCCATACAAAAAATTTTCCGCACACCGGCGGTGACGACAGACCTTTTTGTTGTGCTCACACTGGGACCTCTTTCAGGGAGTTTTATCACCGAGCCTGCGGCGATGACGGTCACAGCTTTCATGCTCAATTCTATGCTGCAAAAAGAGACCAATAAACTCATCTATGCATTGATTGCTGTTTTGTTTGTGAATGTCTCCATCGGCGGCGCTTTGACGCCGTTTGCAGCACCACCGATTTTGATGGTGGCGCACAAGTGGAATTGGGATTTTGCATTCATCCTGACTCATTTCGGCTGGAAAAGTGCGCTGGCTGTGTTGTTCAATGCCATTGCTTTGATTTTGATTTTCCGCCGCGACTTTAAACAGAACTGCATCACCTTAAAAGAGGTGGAAGCGCGTTTGGCTGGTTCGCAGGCGGAGATTCCCTGGCCGGTGACTTTGGTGCATTTATTGTTTTTGGCCGGCATTGTGATCACCGGTCATCACCAAAATGCTTTCATGGGAATTTTCCTGCTGTTTTTGGGAGTCGCAACAGTTACGCAGCGATATCAGGATCGTTTGCGTTTAAAAGAAAGTCTGCTGGTCTCGCTGTTCCTGGGCGGTATTATTCAGTTCGGCGCATTTCAAAAATGGTGGCTCGCCCCTTTGTTAGGCAGCATGAGCGATCTTTTGCTCTTCAAAGGAGCTGTGGGTCTCACAGCTATTACTGACAATGCGGCTTTGACATACCTGGGCTCGCAGGTCGAGGGATTGAGTGACTCTAGCAAGTACGCTCTTGTTGCCGGAGCGATCGCCGGTGGAGGATTGACGATCATTGCCAATGCTCCAAATGCCGCGGGTTATTCTATTCTTAGCCATAAGTTTCCGGGTGGAATCAAGCCGTTGAATCTTCTTATTGCGGCTCTGGCGCCCACGGCGGTAGCGATTTTCTGCCTCTGGGTTCTTTAAAAAGGCTTATCCTTTGATACTTGTGGGTTTCTTAACAGCTCCTTAGAGATAAGGTGTTGGGAAATCCATTTTTATTTTTTTGAGCACTGGACAACGGATTTTTCTTTGTTTAGGCTTAAAGAATCTCACGAAACACAAAGAAGGAGGATTCACATGATGATGGTATCAATCAAAAGAATGTCGGATCTTTCTTCACTTCAAAAATAAAGATCCGCGTTTTTTTACCGGCCTTTAGATCTGAATCACGACAATTAGTTTTTTAAAAAAGAGCTCTTTTAAAAGAGCGGTTATGGATTCTTTATGAATTTTTTCAGACGTATGTTGTTTTCAGAGGTTACACCTCTGGTGAGACTTGCAAAAAACAAAAATATTGAGGAAACGGATCTGCTGCCGTTGCCTGCTGATATTGATCCCGAGCATATTCCTGTGCCTTCCGAGCGCCTGGTATGGACCACACCGAAAGCGTTTTTGTTTTCGTTGATCCGGGTTTTGGGCCGTTACACAAGACCGGCTTACACTTGGTATTTTGCGAGCTCTGTTCTGGCGTTGCTTTCTCCGGTTCTGGTGAACCGTTTTGTCGGTTTGATTTCCGCAGGTATCACGCGTGAAACTCTGCCGGTCGCGCTTCTTTATGGTGTGCTTTTAGGTTTGTGCGGATTTTTGTCGGGTTTGTGTTTGCAGCATTATTTCTACAATACTCTGCGCGCTTATCAGATCGCCACGAATATTTTGAATGAGAAAATCTTCCGCCACAGTTTGAAGCTCAGCCAAAGTGCGCGTCAAAAAAATCAAATCGGGGACGTCGTCAATCATATGAGTGCCGACAGTGACTCGGTGTCTGATTTTCCTCTGGTGATCGGCGATCTGGTCTCAGCGCTGTTTTTGATCACCGGTGTGGTGGTGATGCTTTTCTATTATATCGGTGTTTCCGCTTTGGCGGCTTTGGCTGTGCTTTTTACGCTGGCGCCGTTAACTAATTATGTGGCAAAGCGTTTTACTCGCTTGGATAAAGAGATGATGGCTCATCGCGATCACCGTGTGACGCTGATGACTCAAGCTTTGAACGCCATTCGTGTGGTGAAATACTTCGCCTGGGAGCGCAGTGTTTCTAAAGAAGTCACCGAAGTGCGCGAAAAAGAATTGCTGAGCCGCCGTCGTTTGGCGCGCGCGGAAGTGATTTCAAGCTTGGGTTATCTGGGTGTTTCCACAATGGTTCTTTTCGTGGCTTTGGCGGTGCATGCCTGGCGCGGTGAAACTTTGAATGCGGCGGTGATTTTCACGTGCATCTCTTTGTTCGGTCTTTTGGAAGGACCTTTCGGTGATTTGTCGCGCTTGATTTCTCGTTTCACAACCGCCGTGGTCAGTGCCGGGCGTATTCTTCATTTCTTGGAACAAGAGGAAGTGGAAATCCACACCGCGGAAAACAAACTCTCTGGTCCCGTCGGTGTCGAGTTGCGCAACCTTAATATCACTTATCCCGGAGCCCAGCAGGAAGTTCTTAAAAATGTGGACTTCAATGTGGCGCCGGGAAGTTCTGTGGCGATTGTCGGTCCTGTGGGGGCGGGAAAAAGCTCGTTGTTGTATTCGCTTTTAGGTGAAGTGCCGGTGGAACACGGTCAGGTGCGTTTTTATCCTCTGAACAGTGACAGTGAAAAACCACGCATGGCTTACGTCCCGCAAGAGGCGTACATCATTAACAGCACGCTGCTTGAAAACCTGCAATTCGGTGAAGAGGTTTCCAAAGAGGAACTGCGCCGTGCTTTGCATAACAGTTGTTTGAGCCGCGATTTGAAAGAATGGTCCGGTGGTTTACGCACCGAGATCGGTGAAAAAGGTGTCAATCTTTCCGGTGGACAAAAACAGCGTGTGGCTTTGGCGCGCGCTTATCTGCGCAAACCGCAAATCGTGCTTTTGGATGATCCTCTTTCCGCGGTGGATGCCGATACGGAAAAACTTTTGTGCGAGCGTCTGCTTTTTGGCGCATGGAAGGACATCACTCGTGTCGTCGTCACGCACCGTTTGGAACATTTGCCGCAATTCGATCAAGTGGTCTTTATCGAGGGCGGCCTCGTAAAAGGTGTGGGCTCCTTTGCAAAACTCTTAGAGGTCTGTCAGCCTTTTGCGGAGTTTTACAAAGAGCATGGTAAAACCCAGGGCGATCACGAAACAGCCGCCACCGCTGAAACCGTGGCTGCGGAAACCGCGGCTGTGGCGGAAACAACCAATGATAAAAACGTGCGTGTGACCGAGGATGAAGAGCGCGAAGTGGGCGCCGTGAAAGGTTCTGTCTACTGGGACTATATCAGCTCTCTTGGCGGTGATGGCCGCTATACGAAACCGCTCATTTTGACAGCGCTGCTTTTGGGCGCCGTTGGCGTAACGCTCTTGCCGCTTTTGCAAAAAGCGTGGTTGTCTTATTACTCCAGCCACCAAAATCAGTGGCAGGCACTTTCCGCGGTGGGCATTTATGGTTTGATCGGTATCGCGGTTTTGGTCGGCTCACTGCTGAATCACTTGTTCTGGCTTGAGCGTGGAATTCGTGCGGGTAAAAACATGCACGATAAAATGCTGAAAAGCGTTTTGCAATCTCCGGTGCGCTTTTTTGACTCGACCCCCGTGGGAAGAATTATTCAAAGATTCTCTCGCGACATCGAATCCGTCGACGTGTATCTGCAGTGGAGTTTTGATTCCGCAGTTCACTGTGCTTTGCAGGTGCTCGTGTCCATCGTGCTGATCTTGGGCGTGATGCCGCTCATGATCTTTGTGATTGGTCCGGTGATGGCACTGTACTATGTTTTGCAAAGGGACTACCGCAGACCTGCGCGGGAAGTGAAGCGCTTTGACAGTATCGCGCGCTCTCCGCGCTATGCTCACTTCAAAGAAAGCTTGCAAGGTCTTGTGGTGATTCGCGGCTTTAATAAGACATCCTGGTTTATGCGCAATTTTTACGATAAATTGGCGCACAGCCAGCGCATGTTTTATTCGCACTACATGGTGAACCGCTGGTTTTCTTCACGCATTCCATTGATCGGTGGATTGATTTCCACAGCGACGACGATCGGTGTGACCTTGTCTGCCTATTACGGTGTGATGACAGCGGGAACTGCGGGCCTTGTGACCTTGTATTCACTCTCCTTCTGGGGATTCCTGAATTGGGGCGTGCGTATTTTCGCGGATATTGAATCGCGCATGACATCCATTGAGCGCCTAAAATTTTTCTCTAATTTAGCCGGGGAAAAATCCGTGCTCCGTGAAGGTGTGGAAGTGCCTCCGGCATGGCCGGCCTTGGGTGAGGTGAGCGTAGAGAATCTCAAAGTACGCTACGCCGAGCATCTGCCGCTGGTTTTAAAAGGCATCACTTTCAAGGTGGCGCCGGGAAGCCGTGTCGGCATTATTGGGCGTACGGGTTCTGGCAAGAGCACGTTCTTTCAGTCGCTCTTCCGCTTTATTGAAGCCGAAGAAGGTCGCATTGTGATTGACGGCGTGGATATTGCCGCGGTTCCCCTGGAGCGTTTGCGCCGCAGTCTTGCGATCATTCCGCAAGATCCAACACTGTTCATGGGAACGATCCGTAACAATCTGGATCGTTACAATGAATACAGCGACGAAGAAGTGATCGGCGCTTTAAAGCAAGCTGCGATGTGGGATTACGTCAGTCATTTACCGCAAGGCTTGCATTCACCGGTGAGTGAAGGAGGCTTGAACTTAAGCCAAGGGCAACGTCAGCTCTTGTGTTTGGCGCGAGCGCTGTTGACGAAAGCGCGCGTGATTGTGATGGATGAGGCCACCGCCAGTGTCGACGTGCAAACCGATGCTTTGCTGCAAAAGGTGATTCGGCAGTCTCTTCACGGTGTCACGATGCTGATTATTGCGCACCGTTTGGGCACGGTGGCGGACTGCGATCAAATCGTGGAAATTTCCGCGGGCGAAGTGAAATCTTTGCGCCGTCCTTCGGAATTTTCCAAAGAAGAGATCGAAGAAAGCCTGGCGTAATTTCTTTGCGATAAGGCAAAGAAAATCCAGCTTCTTAGCAAAGATGTGTTTTCCAATTTCCTCCTCTGCAGAAATACCGCATGGTTTTTTATAGCAACAGGGGAGGAAATTCATGGCGCAACGTAAAATCCGTTACGCAGTGGTGGGCTTGGGACATATCGCACAGATCGCGGTTCTGCCGGGATTTGATCACGCTTCCAGCAATTCGGAACTGGTCGCCTTGGTTTCCGGTGACGAAGTGAAGCGCAATCGCCTGCGTGATGAGTACGATGTCGAGTACGCTTTTGATTACGCCGATTATCGCAAGCTTCTTTATTCCGGTCTTATCGACGCCGTTTATATCTGTCTTCCCAATCACCTGCATGCGCGCTTTACCGTTGATGCTCTGCAAGCCGGTGTGCACGTGCTGTGTGAAAAACCCTTGGCCATGACCGTGGAAGACGCGCGCGTCATGGCGCAAACCAGTGAAAGAACTGGTTGCAAACTCATGACGGCGTACCGTCTGCATTTCCAAAGAGCGAATCTGAAAGCTCTTGAGACTGCACGCTCCGGTCAACTGGGCGATGTGCGATTCTTTAATTCCGTTTTCAGTTTTCGTGTGAAAGAGGGAAACATCCGCACCGACAAGCGCCGTGGTGGCGGTCCGCTTTATGACATCGGTATTTATTGCATCAATGCTGTGCGCAGTTTTTTTGGTGAGTTGCCTGAACATATTTTCGCCTTCGCCCACCAGGGTTATGACAAACGCTCCGCTGAAGTGGACGAAATGATCTCTGTGAACATGAAATTTTCAGGGGGAAGACTTGCGACCTTCATCGCCAGTTTTTCCGGGAATTATCAATCCGTGTATGACGTTGTCGGCACCGGTGGAAGTCTGCGCCTGGAAAACGCTTATGAGTATCATGAGGACATGGAACTCACCATTGATAAAGCGGGCGGCGGCACACGCACGTACAAATACAGAAAAAGCGATCAGTTCGGTCCAGAGATTCTTTATTTCTCAGACTGCATTCTGCATGATCAAATGCCCGAACCCAACGCCACAGAAGGCATTTTGGACTTGATGGTGATTGAAGCGATTAATCAATCCATTAAAGAAGGCCGTGCCGTGAGTTTGACGCCGTTATTTAAGGAAATGCATCCAAGCTTGCGTCAGGCCATTCATCGTCCGGCCGTGCCGAAACCTTTAAATGTTCGAGTGTCAGGTCCTTCCATGGAATAAGAATCTTAAAGGAGTCTTCTTGTGAAAATCTTTACTCTGGTCGGCGGTATCAGTAAAAACTCTTTGAATAAAAAACTCTACAAAGCTGTCAAAGCTTTGGCGCCGACCCAGGCTCAAGTGGAGACTTTCGATATTTCCCAGCTGCCGTATTATTCGCAAGACATTGAACACAATCCACCCGAGATCGTGCGCCAGTACAAAGACAAGATCAAAGAGGCTCAAGCGGTTTTATTTATCACACCGGAGTACAATCGCTCATTTCCCGGCGTTTTAAAGAATGCTCTGGATTGGGGCTCGCGTCCTTACGGTCATAATCTGTGGAACGGAAAACCGGCGGCTGTCATGGGAGCCTCCACCGGAAGCATCGGCACCTTCGGAGCTCAACATCACTTGCGCCAGTCGCTGGTCTATCTCAATGTGCACACCATGGGGCAACCGGAGTTTTATTTTAACGCTTCAAAGTCTTTTAATGAGCAAGGTGAACTCACTGACGAGACGACGAAAAAACTCATTCATCAGTACTGGGAAGCCTTCATCAAGCATATTGAAATGGTGCAAAAATAGCTGCCCCTGATTTCTATTTTCGCGTGAAAATACCGCAACCGGTGATTTTGTAAGATTGGGATTGAATGATTTTTGCGCGAATAATTCCGGGATCGCCGAAGTCATCTTTTGCGGTCGTCACATCAAAACCGTAAAGAGCGCTGGTGGCATCGACAAGATCCATGGGTTTATTGGCATAACCATTATAATACAGTTTTTCCAATTGCACGGCCGCCAAACAGTCGGCTTGCATTTCGGTTGCCAGGTTCACTGTTTCAAGGTCGGCTTGAATCATCTCGACGAATTTTTTTAAAGAGTCAGGACGGGGCTTGTCCGCTTTGAGCAGGCTCGCAGTTTCATTCACGAGCGCTCCCAGAGGCATCGGAATTCTTTGCAGGAAATGAGCGACTTGGCTGTGGCCGATTTCATGGGCAAGAACAGCGGTCAACTGACGATCGTTCAAAGCGCTTCCCAGACTTTGCGTGACAAAGATCGTAGGCCCCAGACTGAACGCATTGGGCTCGCCCTCACGGCCTTGAATGATCACGATATTGAAATCACTGAAACGATAACGGTGCGCGGGATGAGTGAGGATTAATTTCTTAGCTTGAGTCAGCCGTTGTGAAAGAGCGGCGTCTTGAACGGATTTATACTGCGTGTATCCCAGCTTACCCGCCAGAAGCAGTACAGACGCGATAGCGTGCCCTAAATAGTAGTCGGGCATGACTAAATCTTTGCCAGTAGGCGCGGAAAGGGCCGTCGCCGGAGGTGTAAGAAGCATTATAATCAGGGCCGAGAGAAGCGTCTTTTTCATGCCTTTTTACTTGCCAGTTCAGTGCCATAAAAAGGAGACCCCGGAAAAAACAAAAAGGGAACCGTGAGGTTCCCTTTTCTAAAGCGCTAAACGCTTACAAGTCTAATTAGTGACCTGCAGGAGCTGCTGCTTCTTCTTTTTTAGCTTCAGCTTTTTTAGCGTGTTTTTTCTTAGCAACTTTGCCTTCTTCTTTTTTCATTTCTGCAGCAGGAGCAGCAGGAGCAGTTGTAGTTGTAGTAGCAGCTGCAGGAGCAGTTTCGTTAGCGTGAGCAACTACACCAGCAAAAACAAGAGTCATCAAAACAGAAGCGATTTTCATAGTAACCTCCTAATGGTTATTGTTAGCTTCATTATTGGAACAGCTCAAAGCCTAGCAAAGACAGTTAAAGCCGCGATTAAAACCGAATTAAATGTTTTTAATTTCGAAGCTGAATCTCGCGCCGTGTCCTAAGTGATTCTGTGCTGTGAGCTTGGCGTTGTGAAGAATGGCTATTTTTTGAGCAATTGCTAAACCTAGACCAAAGCCTTTCACGCGCGTCTCAATATTGGAACCGCGGGAAAAGCGATCAAAAATGTACGGCAGTTGATCTTCAGGGATACCGGGACCGTTGTCGTCGACAACAAGCGCACTGACGTCTTGTTTCCAGATCACAGTGACAGAGACGACTTCATCGTTGGGTGAATACTTTATCGCGTTTTCAATCACATTGGTGATGAGGTTTTGCAGCAAATCGTTGTCGCCGCGGATGAGCTTGCGTTCGTCACCGTTGTCATTTTCATTCAAGATGTTGAGTTTGAGCTTAATACCTTTGGAGCTGGCAAGTTTCTCACAGCGAGGCAGCACTTCAAAAACCAGATCGTCTAGCGCAAGGTCCTGCATATTCAAAGCACCGATACCGGCATCGACGCGAGAAAGCAAAAGCATTTCCTGCACAATGCCGGAAAGATTGTCGACCTCTTGCAAGGCGCTCTTAATAAACTGCTCGGTGTCTCTCTTTTCACTCTTCTGTAGAAGTTCCAGCTCACCGCGCATGATGGTGAGCGGTGTGAGCAATTGATGAGAAGCATCGGCGACGAAACGCTCCTGACTGTGAAACGCCTGCTGGATACGGTCGAGCATTTCATTCAAGGTCAGAGCCAGTTTTTTAATCTCATCGTTGGCGTTGGGGATAGGAACGCGCTGGGACAATTCACTCGCCTTAATTTCTTTGGCGGTGTTGATCATATTGTTCAAAGGCTTCAGTGCCCGCGCCGACAAGAACAAACCACCCAAGGTGGCAATCAAAAGCACCACGGGAATACCGACCTGCAAGAGTGTTAAACGCTGACTGATCTGTGTTTCCAACAGAGTCATGGGGACAGCAATTTGCAAAAGCAACTGAGGCTTGGCGGCGTTATCCAGTGGAAACGAAATCAAACGATAAGAATCGGCTTCCGCGGAAGGAATATTGCGGATGTGTTCGATGGTGCGGTACGTGGCTTCTTCGCCGGCCCAGATGCGCTCGAAATCTTTTTTGTACGGCGGATTGAACTCACCGAAATTTCCCACGCGCGCTAGCACCGCGCCGGAACTGTGGCGCACCTGAATCAATGCTGTCCCCAGAGGGAAGGGCAGAATTTTTCCGTGATCCAGGCGCAACGGCGGAAAGCTCAAGTCGCCCTTCACACCGATTTCAATCCCTTCCGAAACGTCGACGGAATAGTTGAAAAGAGCATCGTCAAAGTCCTGTTGAAGAGTGTCGATCATCATCTTGAACAGGAACATATTAAACAGAATCGTGGTCGCGCCGAAAATAACTACAAAGAGCAGGGAAAGCCGTAAACGAATGCTGAAGCTGGAAAAGAAATTATAGATTTTCTTTAAGAACATATCCCGTGCCTACGACGGTGTGAATCAGCCGTTTGGAAAAAGGAGCGTCAATTTTTTTACGCAAGAGATTGATGTAAACGTCGATCACGTTGCTTTCCGAATCGAAGTGAATGTCCCAAACGTGCTCAGCAATGGAAACGCGGCCCAAAGGGCGCTCCGGATTGCGCATGAAATACTCCAGCAGCGCAAACTCTTTCGTGGTCAGAGAAATCTCCTGACCCGAGCGGCGCGCCTTGCGCTGGATAAGATCCAGTTCAAGGTCCGCATATTTCAAAGTATTTGCCGTGGTCGTGCCGTTAACACTCTTACGGCGCAAAAGGGCGCGCACACGCGCATGAAGTTCGTCAAAAGAATAAGGCTTCGTCAAATAATCGTCGGCGCCAGCGTCAAGGCCGTGAACTTTGTCTTTGGTGGTGCTCAACGCCGTGAGCATCAAGATCGGCCCTTCATAACCGTCACGGCGAATGTGGCGGGCGGTATCAATACCGCTTTGATCCGGCAGCATCACGTCGAGAATCACCAGATCATAATCGCCTTGCGCCATGAATGACTCCGCCGCGGAACCGCTTTCAGCAATATCCACCGCATAGCCGACTTCGTTGAGGCCTTTTTTTAGAAAGTTCGCCATTTTGACTTGGTCTTCAACGACGAGAATCCGCATGATGCAAAGGTCCTTTCTGATCTTTCTTCTCTTTCATGAAATAATAATCCAAGACGCCCATCAAGGATTTGTATTTGCGCGCCAATAATTTTTTCTGTTCGGTGTTTTCACCGGCAACAAGGCGTTCGTAATCGCCTTGCCAATCCAGAGCGACGTCGTTTTGACTTTGTCCCGCCGCCAGCACTCCGCCGCTGCGATCGACAATCAGGTTTGAAGCATTCACGGCGAAATCGCCACCTTGATTAAATAAATTGCGACCTAAAGAGTCGTATTCTTTTTCAGAAAGAGCCAGATTGTACAAAGTCGGTGCAATATCCGCCTGGGAACCAAAGGCCGCAGGATCCAGTTTTTTGCGAATGGCAGCCGGTGTGTAAAGGTAAAACGGCACAGACCCTTTTTGCAAAAGCTCTTGTTCCGAGAAATTCACAATCCAAAACGTGTGATCCCCGGTCACCGCGACAATGACTTTATCTTTGAGCGGCGAATTTTTAAGGCGAGTTAAAAAGGCCGCAAGTTTATCGGTAGAATAGCGGTAAGTGCGGAAGCGTTTTTCCGCCAAAGCCGTATCACCAATCAAACGATTTTTAAGTTCCGCAGGCGCGGTCAGTTCCGGTCCGTGATACGAAGCGGGGAGCTGATAGGGTGGATGGTTTGTGGTGGTCATCGTGAGCACAAACTGCGGCTCTTTGGCTTCTGAAAGCGTTTTATAGACGTAATCAAAGACGTCCTCATCATAAACGCCCCAGTCATGCTTTTCTTTCAAACCACCCAAGCCTTCAGCCATTTCACTTTCGCCTTCGACGGTATCAAAACCTTGCATGACCGCAAATTTATTCACCTCACGCCAGCCCGGGTTGCCACCGTAAAGAAAGCGCGCTTTGTAACCGGCTTCTTTAAACACACGGGCCGGGCTTGAACGGAACGGCACCTGCAAGTATTCACTCTCGGTTAAGAACTCACTGATAGGTCGTTGTGGGGAGCCGATCATCAAACAGCTCAAACTTCCAATCGTGGCATTGGTGCTCGAGAGAAAGTGCGAGAGATAAGTGTCCTCGTGCATGTGCTTGCGGAAATCGCCGATCAGATCGAAATTCTTGTCTTGGTATTTAAACCAGTAAGCACCGAGGGATTCCATCACCAAAATCACAACGTGGGGGCGGGTTTTTTCCGCCCATTCATTTTTCGCGGTCTTATGGCGCATGAGAAGCAAAGGATCTTCAGGAACTTTTTCCACGGGGATATTGTAGAAATCCGCGAAAGCCTGGCGGTAATTATCACCATAACCGTAGTGGCGAAGATTGCTGTCCCACTGCGATTTTTGTTGCGCTTTGAGTTCCATCGCACGTGTCAGCGCGCGGGTGCCGTTAAAACACAGGTGGTTGATAAAAATACTTTTGGAAATTCCCGTATCCATTTCACTCAAAGGGAATAAACCCAAAGAGCCGCGCGCCCCCACGCCGTTTAACAGGAACACGGCAAAAAAGAACAGAACAAAGACAGGATAAGAAACGGTGCGAGTGTTCCACGGAAACCACTCTCGCCCTTGCGTGAAATTGATTTTTAAGCCCTTCCACAAACCCCAGGCAAAAACCGCAAGGCCCAGAAAGATCCACACCATGGGGTAATTGCGCCAGATGGTTTTCACCAAAGCCGTCGTATCGTCAGTGAAGAAACCAAAAATCAAAACGTTGATGCGATCTTGATAAAAACTGTAAAAGCCAAAATCCACCGCGGAAATAAATGTGACCAAAAAAAGCATCGCGGTGTAGTACGGAACCAGAAAGCGCGCAAACTTGGAAAAAAGAGTATTTAAAACCGGACGCAAAACAGGGACAAACGCCACCAGGCTTGCCAGGAACAAAATCAAAAAGGGAATGGCGTTGACGTAAAATAAAACCGTCGAATCAAAGCGCGCGCCGAGCACGAACGCATGCAGAACGTCTTTTTTTAGGGAAGAAAGCTCTTGCGAATTTCCAAACACCAGCATGAAAGCCAGTCGCCACAAGAATCCAAGAGCAATAAAGACCGCATTCACAATCAGAATGCGTTTGAGGTACAGCCAGGATTGATTCAGCCAATGCGCGCGGGATGTTTCCATGCAAAGGCAGAAAATCTCACTTCCCGCGCCCTTACGCAAGATGAATCAAAATCGAAACGCCAAATCAGTCTGGAATTTTACCGAAATCCCAAGTTTTGTTCGGGTCCTGGTTGGAGCCCTTTTTAAGCTCCACTTTTTTGATGTGCTTTTCACTGTCAGCGGTGATGCTGACCTGAGGTCCTTTGGCCTTACGACTGGCCTCCAGATCTTTGACGTATTTGGCGTAGTGCTCCGTTCCACGAGCCAGGGAATAACCGCCTTTTTGCTTTTCACCTTCGAAAAAGACTTCAACGCCGTTTTCTTCTTCGCGCACAAGTTTCACTTTAGCGGTGAAGCTTTGGCTGTCCTCTTTTTCGGGTTCAGGTTCTTGTTCGTAAAGGTTGGTATTGAATTTCTTGGCGGCGGGTGGAGTGGCCGGCGCCGCAGTTTGGGCTTGTGCATCACTGCTGCTTAGGAACAGTATCAAGATGAAACTCAGCATTGTTTCCCCCTTTCTCATATAATGCACGGCCTTTTGTTGCCATGCAATAGCCCTTATAGTAGCTTCTCTGGGTGTAACGAGGAGACCTTATGAATCTTGGATGGACTGAAATCCTTTTGATCGGTGGTATTGCATTGCTTATCTTCGGACCAAGCAAACTTCCCGGTTTGGGACGTTCCATGGGTGAAGCGATTCGCGGCTTTAAAAAAGGTTTGAATGAAGACCCTGGCCAAGAACGCGAAGTGAGCAAGCAGATTTCCCAAAACCAGGAAAAGCCTTTAAACCAAACCCAGTCTGAAACTGAAAAGGACACTCATAAAAACTCATGAGTTCTGAGAAAATCGCCCTCACTCAAACCGTGCACAAGGGCGGTTGTGCCGCCAAGGTGGCCGCGTCTGAACTGCGCAAGATTTTGCGTCAGGTGAAGTTCCCGGCTGCCCATTCTGCTTTGCTGGTGGATGGCGGACTGTTTGATGACGCCGCGATTTACAAAGTCACAGACGAAATCGCGCTCGTGCAAACCTTGGATTTTTTCACTCCTATTGTCGACACTCCAAAACTTTTCGGAGAAATCGCCGCGGCCAATGCGTTGAGCGACGTCTATGCCATGGGCGGACGTCCTAAAACCGCCATGGGTATTTTGGCCTTTCCCATAGCGACCATGAGTGAACAAGTCATCGTCGATGTCATGCAGGGAGCCAGTGATAAGATTGCCGAGGCCGATGCGAATTTCGTCGGCGGCCATTCTATTGATGACGACACTTTGAAGTTCGGTTTGTCCTTGACCGGTTTCGTGCATCCACAAAAAGTATGGTCCAATGCCGGAGCTCGCGCCGGAGATCATTTGATTCTGACCAAACCCTTGGGAACAGGAACAATGACGGCGTCTTTGAAGCGTCAGGAATCCACGGAAAGTGATATCGCCGAAGCTCTGCACAGCATGGCCATGGTCAACAACGCCGTCGATTATCTGACTCCGCAAATGACGGGGCATATTCATGCCGCGACAGATATCACCGGTTTTGGTCTTTCAGGACACGCGATGCAGATGGCGCAAGCCAGCCGCGTTTCCTTGCGAGTGAAAACGGAGCGACTGCCGCGTTTTGCGAAGGCTTTGCATTTTCTGGAAAAAGGTTTTTTGACCAAAGCTCATCGCACCAATGCGCAGTACACGGAAAGCCAGATTGATGCCGAAAAGCTCGATTCTTTGCACAAGCTTTTGATTCATGACCCGCAAACCAGCGGCGGCTTGCTTCTGAGTGTTTCCGCTGAGATGAGCAGTCTTATCGTTCAGGCCTTGCGCGCTAAATTCAAATCTGCTGAAATCGTGGGCGAGGTGTTGCCTCCTCAGGATAAAGCGGTGATTTTTGAATAACGTTCGTAGCGAAGATCTCAAAAATATTTTTGTTAATGATACGCCTTTGATCGATGTCAGAGCGCCGGTGGAATTTGCCCAAGGGCATTTGCCGGGAGCTGTGAATATGCCGATCTTAAACGACGAAGAGCGCGCCGCCGTCGGCACCACCTACAAGCAAGAAGGCAATGAAGCCGCGGTTCGACTGGGACATCAGTTGGTCTCGGGAACTGTTAAAGACACGCGCGTGGCGCAGTGGAAAGAGTTCATTGAACGTTATCCGCAGACGGTGATTTACTGTTTTCGCGGCGGGCAGCGCTCACAGATCACGCAACGCTGGCTGAAAGAAGCCGGTGTGGAACGGCCGCTTCTTCTTGGCGGATACAAAAAAGCGCGACAGTTTTTAATGAACGAGTTGGAGCGGTTTTGCCGTGAACATCCGTTTCTTGTTCTTTCCGGCCCCACAGGCAGTGGGAAAACCGCTTTGCTTAAAAAAGTGGCGGCGTTTCGTCCCGCCGTAGACCTTGAGGGTTTGGCTCAGCATCGCGGTTCCGCGTTCGGTTCCACAGGGGTGGAGCAGCCTTCGCAAGTGAATTATGAAAATGCGCTCACAGTGGCGCTCCTTAAGCTTGAGGACAAGCTTGGCTTGGGTTTGAGACTCATCGTTGAAGATGAAAGCCGTTTGATCGGTCGAATCCATCAACCTCTGCCGTTTTTCTTGCGCTTGCGCGAGTCGGAAGTGGTGTGGATTGATGAGCCGCTCGAGACCCGCGTGGCTAATATTTTTAACGACTATATTACCAACACCGCGATCGGCATCGCCTTTGAACAAGCTCCGCGTTGTGCGGAAGAAGAAGGCATTTTCCACACCCAAGCTCTGGCTTTGTTTGATAAGTACAAGCGTTCGGTGCACGCTATTTCCCGCAAATTGGGCGGCTTGCGTGCGCAAGAAGTCTTGCAAGACATCACTCAGGCCGAGCGTGATTTTCTTGATATGAAAAGCCTTGAAGCCAACAAAGTGTGGATCGAGAAGCTGCTTGTGTATTACTACGACCCTCTCTACCTGAGCTCTTTGGAGCGCCGCCAAGTCAAAGTGCAATTCCGCGGAACAGCCGCTGCCGCCGAAGAATTTCTTAAAAATCTGAAATCCTAGATTTAACTTTTCTCTGTGCGTTATCTATTTGAAAAGGCAATAAATCGTCGCAAGATAAGGCGTTAGCAAATAACAACCTTTAAGAGGAGACAACATGAATAAGTTAGTGCTTGGCGGTCTCGTCGTAGTGGCGATGGCTTTTACGACAGCATGCCAGAAGAAAGTGAAGCTCGATAACGATAAGAAAAAAGCGAGCTACGCGATCGGCCAGCAAATCGGCAGCAACTTGAAACAACAAAACATCGACTTCGATGCAGACGCTTTGGCGCAAGCTTTGCGTGACGCTTCCGCGGGCAAAAACGAAATGTCCAAAGAAGACATGCAAGCAGCGATGATGAAGCTGCAAGAAATGGCGATGAAAAAACAACAGGAAGCCGCTGAAGCGAATGCAAAAGCTGGCAAAGATTTCCTGGAGAAAAATAAATCCGCAGCGGGCGTAAAAACCACAGCTTCCGGTCTTCAGTACATCATGGAAAAAGAAGGCACAGGCGCGACTCCTAAGAAAGAAGACACAGTTCGCGTTCACTACAAAGGTACTTTGACAAACGGTGAACAGTTCGACTCTTCTTACGATCGTGGTCAACCTGCTGAATTCCCGGTAGGTGGCGTGATCCCTGGTTGGACAGAAGCTCTTCAGTTGATGAAAGTGGGCAGCAAAGCAAAACTTTTCATCCCACCTGAGTTGGCCTACGGTCCCTCTGGCCGTCCTGGCATTCCGCCGAACTCTGTACTTGTTTTCGATGTGGAATTGCTCGACATCGTGAAACAAGATAAAAAGAAAAAGTAATGATCGATTTCAACAAAGACCCTTTTGAGCATTTTGACCGCCTGATGAAAGAGGCGGTCGCAAAGCAAGTTCCCGAAGCCAACGCGATGTCGTTGGCGACGGTGGATGAAAAGGGTGTGCCCTCCGTGCGGATCGTTTATTTAAAAAACGTCTCCCAGGGGGGCTTTGTTTTTTTTGGCAACTACACCAGTCATAAAGGCCGTGACATTGAAGCCAATCCCCATGTCTGCCTGAATTTCCACTGGCCTGTTTTGTGGCAGCAAATCCGTATCACCGGAACCGCGCAAAAAATTTCCGCCGCGGAAAGTGACGCTTACTTCGCCACGCGCGCGCGTTTGAGCCAAATCGGCGCCTGGGCATCCCATCAAAGTGACATCATTCCTGATCGCGACTGGCTGGCTCGCCGGGTGCGCGAATACGAAAAACAATTCGACGGTCAAGTCGTACCTCGCCCGCCGCACTGGGGCGGGTGGAGAGTCATTCCCTCAGAGATTGAATTCTGGTTCGGGCTTAATGGGCGTCTTCATGAGCGTTATGTTTATGCTCGTGAGGGGAATGCCTGGAAGACCTTCATGAGAAGTCCCTAGCTCTTGCTGTCGCCGCTTTGGGTTGGGCTTTCCACTGCAACTCCTTTGCTCAGACAGTCCTCGCGCTTGTTTTTCTTTGCTGGGCATTTTATTTTTCTTTTTTAGTTTTCTGAGTGCTATTGCCGGATTTTCTTGGCGCTGCGGAACTCGCACGGAGTCGCAGTGGAAAGCCCCCACCCAAAGCGACGAAGAGGCTTCAAAGCAAACTGAGAGGTTTATGCTCGCAAGTCTTCTTTGGTGGCGGCGTAGATGAGCATGTCTTCCCATTTGTTGTTGACCAGAAGACGGCGTTTGCTCAAGCCCTCTTTGCGCAGGCCAAGGGCTTTGGCGGTTTTTATGGAACGTTTGTTTCTAGGCGAGATACCGGCTTCGATTCTGTGCAGATCGAGTTGTTTGAAGGCGATGTCGATCGCGGCTTTGCAAGCTTCTTGGGCGTAGCCTTGGCCCCAGTAGATGTTGAAGATGCGATAACCCAGGTAAGCGTTTTGGAAAATACCGCGGGAGATGTCCATCAAGCTGACCGTGCCTAAGAGCATGCCGTCGTCTTTACGGAAAATGCCGAAGCTGTAAAAATATCCTTTGGTGCGTTGTTCTTTTTGGATTTTCAGCAACTCGCGGAATTTCTTTTTGGTCAGTTCGGATTCTTCCCAGTTGGTCTCATCCCATTCATTTTGCGGAGGACGCAAACATGAGTGCGCCTGTGACCAATTTTCATAGTCGGTCACTTCCAAGGGGCGAATGATAAGGCGTTTGGTGACTTTAGAAATGGGCACTCGCAGAGACTTCATTGCGGATCAGTCTAAGAGGTACGCGCTCGAGCTGGCAATGATAATAGGTCAGAGTGTGCGAACTGCGCACGTAAGCAGTGTGGTCCTTGTGACCGACAAGTTTCAGGGTCAGTTTGGTTTCCACATCTTTCGGAAAAGCAACAGCCTTCGGAGTGACATAGTTTGTTTTTTTATCGTTGATCCAAATCTCCGCGCCTTCCTGCTCGGTAACAACCATGCATAGACACATTTGTGGTTTCGACGGAATCAACAATTCACGCAGAGTTTTAAACCATGCCATAAAACGTCCCCCAAAAGTCGCAAAACCGTTTAACAAGGAATCCGGCGTGAATCTAGAAGTTATTGAAAAACTGGACTCCTTCTTTGCTAGGGAGCTTTGCGTTAGGTTTACATAAAAAAAACCCCAAGGGCGTACCCTTGGGGCTCAATTTTGTGGGCACACCCAAAAAGGGAGGCCCTTGCTACTGGTTGAACTACAGAATCCCAACTGTGTTTCACTAGCAGAATAATTTTGTCATTGATTTTTGTTTATTGTCAAATGTCAAATAAATAAAAATTGGTGTGATTATGGAAAAATATAGATTGGCAGTGGATCTCGGGACTAACTCGATCGGTTGGGCGGCATTAAAATTAAGGGACGGAACTCCCGCGGGCATCCTTAAGATGGGCGTGCGAATATTTTCCGATGGCCGAAACCCTAAGGACCAAACAACTCTTGCTTCGGCTCGGCGCTTGGCGCGACAGATGCGCCGTCAACGCGATCGCAAGCTGCAACGGAGAAAACTCATTCTAAATACTCTCTGTAGAATGGGCTTGTTTCCTTATGAAAAAGCGGAACGAGAGAAACTGAAAAAGCTGGATGTTCTAAGACTGCGGTCCATGGCAGCGCGGGGGGAAGAGCTCGCACCCTATGAGCTTGGCAGAGTTTTTTTACATTTATCAAAGCGCCGTGGATTTCAATCTAGTCGAAAAGAAACCAAAGAGGCTCGAGACAACAAATTAACTGCGGCAATGAGCGCGCTTAAAGAGCAGCTTTCTAGTGAAAATGCTATCACATATGGAGATTTTTTATACCAAAGAATGCTGAAAGGGCTTTCAACGGCGGCAACTGTTGAGGCTGGATTCTATCCGGCGCGCGATGTTGTGAAATCCGAATTTGATGAAATTGTTGAAAAGCAGAAAAAGCTACATCCAGATGTAACAGCGCAACAGTGGCAAGCGCTTAGAGATAAAATTTTTTATCAAAGACCGTTGCGTCCCGTGGAAGTCGGAAAATGCTCTCTCTACGGCGAGGAATCTCGAGCGTATCAATACTCGCCCTCTTTTGAACAGTATAGGCTTTTGACGGAACTATTTAATCTGAGAATCATAAATGATGACCATTCAGAAACAGAATTGTCTTATGAGCAAATTGAGAGATGCTTTAATGAACTACAACTAAAAAAAGAGATCAAATATTCAGACGTAAAGAAAGTTTTGCGTCTTGATAGCTCAGTCCAGTTTTCAATTGAGGCTAATACAAAAAAAGAGAAGTTTAAAGGATGTCCAGTCGCCTATTTTTTTGGTTCTAAAAGGAGCGTTCTAGGTGCTAAGTGGGCTGAGCTGACATTGGAGCAGCGAGACCAATTGGCGGAAGCCTACTTTGAGTCGGGAGATCAGGACTTAAATGACAACCTACAGAAATTAGGTTTTTTGGACGACGAGCAAATAAGAAAACTTAGCGAATCCGAAGTTCCGATTTTTTCAGATGTGACGGCTGCATTTTCGACTAAAGCACTTCGAGAAATTGTGAAGAGGACGTTGGAAGAGCGAAATTCTCCTCTATCTATACTAAGTAAACTACGACGAGGGGAAGGAGAGGTTATTCTTTCATCGGAACTTGGGTACTACGGGAAGGAGATTCCAGAGTCCGTAATTCCGATTCCGCAACATATTCTTCGTCATGGGAGATCCATAAATGAGGATGAGAAAAACTGGGGAAAAATTGCGAATCCAACCGTTCATATTGGTTTAAATCAGCTCAGAAAAGTCGTTAATGAGCTTGTGCGAGAGCTGGGTAAGCCGGAATCTATACACATAGAATTTACCAGAGATCTAAAGCTGTCTAAAGCCCGAAAAGAGTCCTTGGCTGCGCAAAATAAACGCAATGAGGAGCTTAATAAAAAGGCGCGGGAGTTTATTGAGGAACGCGGGCTTAAGGCTACTGCATTTCAAATGGAAAAAGTGAAGCTTTGGTTTGAGATGGAAAGATTTCAGTGCGAGTGCGTTTATACGGGACAAAAAATTTCTCAGGATATGATTTTGACTGAGAAAGTGGAGGTCGACCATATTCTTCCTTTCAGTCGCACTTTAGATGATAGTTTTTCAAATAAAGTCCTTGTTACGGCTGAAGCGAACAGAATTAAGAAAAACCGGACTCCTTATGAGGCGTTTGGTAAGAACGATCCTGTTCAGTGGGCCGCGATTCTTGATAGAGTTGCACAGTTTCCGTGGGCAAAACGGAAGAGGTTTTCACCACAAGCAATGGTTGACTTTGAAAAAAACAGTGGTTTTTTGGCGCGTCAACTGACGGACACCTCTTATCTGGCAAAGATTGCGAAGAAGTATTTGGCGACCCTTATTCCTCAAAGTCAAATTGTCGTGTTACCAGGGCGATTGACTGCTTTGGTACGCGGTAAGTTGGGACTCAATTCTATTTTGAGCGAAGGTAATCAAAAAAATAGAACGGATCACCGCCATCATGTTATTGATGCTGTTGTCATTGGTATTGTGGATCGCTCTTTACTCTTGAAAATGTCCAACGCTTCGGAGGAGGGAAGAGGGCGGATTTCCGTTCCGGAGCCGTGGGACGACTTTAGAAACTCTGTCCAGTCTTCAATTCATAATGTGGTCGTTTCTCATAAGGTCGATCATAGTCCATTTGCTGCTTTTGTTTCACAAACCGGTTTTGGACTGCGTGAACCTCAAACGCCACACCAAATTAAGAATGATTTTAAAATGGTAACAAGCTGGGGTTTGGATAAGTTCAAAACTGAGAAGCATTTTTCCAGCATTGTGTCTGACCAGTTGCGATCAATCGCTTTAAGTGAAGGTATCGAAGGGCTTGTTAAGGCGGGCGTGAGGAAATCGGTACGGGTTTACCAAGCCAATTCGGAAAATTTTAAAGATATTGGCGGTCTTGGCAGTTATGTTGTCAAGGTCACTCACGGACCTCAAGGGGAGCATTATGTCTGTTATGAAAAAGATGGAACTCATAAGGTCACTGTTTGGAAGGTCCCGTATAGAAAAGATAGTAAAGAATATGCAAAAGGAGAAACGCACTATTTAGATTTTGTATTCCATTATTATTTCGATTCCATGCAACGACCAGAGGCCAAAAAACCGCACCCTTCGGCCAAATTCATTATGGAAATCTATAGAGGTGATACTGTTGAAATGAACATTGATGCAAAGAGAAATCTTTACCGCGTGGTTACAATGTCTCCATCGAAGAATCAAATAGGCTTTGAACTACTTCATGATACCAAAGGGCAAAAGAGTAAGTCTTTTTTTAGAAAATCATCGCGAAAATTAAAGACGTTGAATTTTAGGAAAATGAAAGTAACACCAGCGGGTAAAATTTTGCCAGGGCCAAGACTGTGAAGGACCATATTTTAGAGTTTGTTGCGTCTGGAACGTCTCTTAGGAAGAAGCGCGGTCTTCTAATCGTTAGCTTGGAAGGTAGTGAAACGCAAATCCCGTTTGCAGATATTTCTGGAGTTATGATTCTAAGCGAGGATGTTCATCTTTCATCGGCGGTGTTGAGTGAGTGTCTTCGGCAAGGTGTTTGTATTCAGTTCCTTGACGGAAAGTATATGCCACATGGACTATTGACTCCTTATGTGGGCCATCGTCTTATGAAGGCGAGACTGGACGCTCAGTTGAGATTATCCGAAAATCAAATTCGACGACTGTGGCAGAAAGTAGTGATAAAAAAAATCCAGATGCAGGCGAGCTGTCTTGAACATTCTGGTAAGAGTGCGGTTCTTTTAAAAAAATTTGCCCAAGAGGTTGCTCCTGGTGATGAAGGATCTCACGAGGCTCAGGCGGCCCGTAAATATTGGAGTGAGCTTTTTGGTTCTGAATTTAAGCGTGAACCGGAAATGGCAGGTCTCAATTCGTTTTTGAATTATGGCTATGCTGTGTTGAGAAGCGCTGTTGCCCGTTACGTGGTTGCCTGTGGCCTGAATCCTAGCCTTGGGATTTTTCATAAAAATCTAGAGAATCCGTTTTGTTTGGTTGACGATCTCATGGAGCCCTTCAGACCTTTGGTGGATTTTTATTGTAGGGAGTTTGCCGAGGAAGTTGAGTTGACTCCTCGGGTCAAAAGACGTCTTGTTGATGTTCTTGAACACAGAATTACGTACAGAGCTGAAACGAAACCATTGAGAAATGTTATGCTTGAATATTGTCAGAATTTTACTAAGGCCGTTTGTGCCGCTGACAGTAGCTTATTTGATTTAGGGTTTCAAATTCATTTCTGATGTCTAGCAATGGAGGATATCGTCTTTTGTGGATGCAAGTTATGTTTGATCTACCGGTTCGGAAGAAAGCTCAACGCAAGAGGGCAACGGATTTTCGCAATCGTCTTCTTGATGAAGGCTTCACTATGAGCCAATTCTCGGTGTACTTGCGTCATATTAAGGACAGAGAGCAGGCAGAGACTTACATTAAGAAAATTGAGTCTTTTATACCCGAAGAGGGGATCGTCCATATTCTAGTCTTTACGGATAAGCAGTACGAACAAATAAAAACCTTCCGAGGGAGGGTAAAATCAAAGCAAAGCTCTCCAGATCAGCTGATGTTATTTTAGAATAACCCCCTATTTCTAGGGGGTTAAGTCCGGTAGATTCTAACAGTTGGGATTTTGTAGTTCAACCAGAGCAGAATAAGTATTGAAGAGCATTCATGTCCTATTCTAACAGTTGGGATTTTGTAGTTCAACCAGAGCAGATGGCCGGTGAAAGCCTAATGACCAAAGATTCTAACAGTTGGGATTTTGTAGTTCAACCAGAGCAGTCGGCAACAGAAAGAAAGTCTGGCAAGGATTCTAACAGTTGGGATTTTGTAGTTCAACCAGAGCCCGGGCGTGATCAATTCGGTGATCAATCCGATTCTAACAGTTGGGATTTTGTAGTTCAACCAGAGCGACCTGACTCTTGACATGCTAAATACGCATATTCTAACAGTTGGGATTTTGTAGTTCAACCAGAGCGCTTCCCGTATTGCTTAGTTTCCTGTCTTAATTCTAACAGTTGGGATTTTGTAGTTCAACCAGAGCCAGTTCCCTGTGCCTAAGATTGCGCGCATTATTCTAACAGTTGGGATTTTGTAGTTCAACCAGAGCAGGGCACTATCACGCATGCTTGATGGGTTAATTCTAACAGTTGGGATTTTGTAGTTCAACCAGAGCATACGGTGGTTTTTCGTTTGTAGGAATTTCATTCTAACAGTTGGGATTTTGTAGTTCAACCAGAGCCGTTCTGTGATACACACGACATTGAGATAGATTCTAACAGTTGGGATTTTGTAGTTCAACCAGAGCATAGTCGCTGCGGGAACGCATCAGAGACTGATTCTAACAGTTGGGATTTTGTAGTTCAACCAGAGCATAAACGTGACTTTCACGAGTTCCGTAGAAATTCTAACAGTTGGGATTTTGTAGTTCAACCAGAGCTATGCACCTACGCCCGCGCCCGGAGCGCTAATTCTAACAGTTGGGATTTTGTAGTTCAACCAGAGCTGAAAATGAGTAACAATAAAGACGCCGAGAATTCTAACAGTTGGGATTTTGTAGTTCAACCAGAGCAGCATCGCCGCGTGAGTGATTGAAAAGCCAATTCTAACAGTTGGGATTTTGTAGTTCAACCAGAGCAGAATTGGCCTGGTTTAACTGCAGACTTCAATTCTAACAGTTGGGATTTTGTAGTTCAACCAGAGCAAGAAATAGCGCATTACTTCGAGGACGACTATTCTAACAGTTGGGATTTTGTAGTTCAACCAGAGCCGTAATGATAGACATAATTTTTCCGTCTGAATTCTAACAGTTGGGATTTTGTAGTTCAACCAGAGCTCACCTTCGGGACTCATTAAAGCATTGATCATTCTAACAGTTGGGATTTTGTAGTTCAACCAGAGCGATGAGCATTCGTTCCGTTTTTTCCGATTGATTCTAACAGTTGGGATTTTGTAGTTCAACCAGAGCTGAAGTGGTGTGCGCATGAATCCATTATTCATTCTAACAGTTGGGATTTTGTAGTTCAACCAGAGCGCAACGAGTCTTATCAAGAATTTTCTGAAGATTCTAACAGTTGGGATTTTGTAGTTCAACCAGAGCTTATTCGCTGTGTCTGGTGGTGGGTGGTATATTCTAACAGTTGGGATTTTGTAGTTCAACCAGAGCTAAATGAGCGATCCACAGAGGTCTTCTACAATTCTAACAGTTGGGATTTTGTAGTTCAACCAGAGCGGAGTGGCCCTCACTAAGTGGGGGCTTTCTATTCTAACAGTTGGGATTTTGTAGTTCAACCAGAGCAGGATTTCCCTTCTCACCCTTTGGGATAAAATTCTAACAGTTGGGATTTTGTAGTTCAACCAGAGCAAAATCGGAGACGTTATGAAGGTGTACACGATTCTAACAGTTGGGATTTTGTAGTTCAACCAGAGCGATTTCGTAAAGCGATGAAAATCCTTAAGAATTCTAACAGTTGGGATTTTGTAGTTCAACCAGAGCAGCGTGCACTGAATGCAGTGGGCTCTCAAGATTCTAACAGTTGGGATTTTGTAGTTCAACCAGAGCTCGGTATGGCTCTCTCTTTTCTGCGGCGGTATTCTAACAGTTGGGATTTTGTAGTTCAACCAGAGCGATGAGAGCAATTGCTTCTGTGATTGTTAGATTCTAACAGTTGGGATTTTGTAGTTCAACCAGAGCTACAAGATCGTCGATTTGAAACTTTATATTATTCTAACAGTTGGGATTTTGTAGTTCAACCAGAGCGGTTTCAAGAGTCCGCTTTGTGCTCCACCGATTCTAACAGTTGGGATTTTGTAGTTCAACCAGAGCTAAAGCCGGACTTTGAACTCGCAGCATTTCATTCTAACAGTTGGGATTTTGTAGTTCAACCAGAGCAGAAAGTTCTTATCAGTTTAATTTTTGGACATTCTAACAGTTGGGATTTTGTAGTTCAACCAGAGCTTGACCATAGGGAACGCTCTAACAGACAACATTCTAACAGTTGGGATTTTGTAGTTCAACCAGAGCGTCGCGAACTCGCACGCAGAGTTGAAACAAATTCTAACAGTTGGGATTTTGTAGTTCAACCAGAGCATCGACGGGGAGCCTCGCAGATGGGAGCAAATTCTAACAGTTGGGATTTTGTAGTTCAATCAGAACAAACTCTAGCCGTCCAATCATGACACAAATGAACCGGCTGTCAGAAAACGTGTTTCCCGGGATGCCGTCTTAGCTTTCCATAAAGTCAGGAGGACTTATGAAGGGAATTTTAGCCATGGCACTGGCTTTCAGTGCCACGCCGGCTTGGGCCGGTGTTCTAGATTTGAATTCATCGGTGACGAAAGAGTTTCTATTGGGAACGGTGCCAACGGGGTGTCAACCCAAGGGCATGAAATTGGATGCCGCAGGGAGTTCCATTTATCTTGCCGAAATGTGTGGCAGAACCGATCCGCAAACAGGCCGTCGCGTACCGACTGCCGCGATTTACGATCTGCCGAGGCGCCAGTTGAAAAAAGTTTTAATCACTCCCCGTGGAGAGACAAAGGGCATCTTTGCCAACACCGAAGTGGAGTTTTCCCGTGACGGACGCTGGGCCCTTATTGCGCGGGCCGAAGGAGATGCGCAGTCCGAGGTTTTCAAAAACACCGGATTGCTGACTGTGGTGAACACGCAAACGCAGAATATTGTAAAGTACATTCCGCTGAAAGGAAGCGGTTCTAAAATCGTCGCGGCTCGCCCGCAAATTTCCGCCGCGGATCCGCAGATTCTTTATGTCGCCAATTATTTTTCCGATGATTTGAGTGTGGTTGATATCAGTGCGCTTCGTGAGGATGGCTCCTTGGATGGCACTTCTTATTTCAAAGAAAAAGTCCGTCTCACGTCCCATTTTAAAAATCCACGCTCTCGCGCTTACTTCATCGCTCCACGCGGAATCGCTTTCAGTCGTGATGGCCGTTACGCTTTGGTTCTGGCTTCTGAAACAGGCAGTATTTTGATCGTGGACGCCGTTAGACATAAACAGATTGCGGAGCTTCCGCCGCTGCCGTCTGCTTTGGCGGGAAGAGAAACCAATGTGCGGCACATTGTCGTTTCTAACGATGGCAGAAGAGCTTATCTCACCCACATGCGTGGCAATGCGATTTCACAAATTGATATGGATAAGTTTATCAACGAAGTGCGCAGACAAGCCGTGGGTGACAAGATCACTCTTCTGCCGTCTCGTCTTTGGGATGAGATTCTGATTCCTTTCGGCGGCCCTAACGGTCGCAAGATCATGGTGCTGGAAGCATATCCTAAGGATCATCCGAACTTTCCTTCGGGCCGCTGGGGGCTAGCGCATCCGAATAATGCCGTTCTTGATCCGGTGAAGAATCGTTATCTTTTTGTTTCTTCAAGAACGACCACCACTGAGGGGGATGTGAAGATCAACCCGCGTTTGAAAGGAAAAATCGATATCGTGGATTTGCAGCAGGGAAGAGTTGTGTTCACTCTGGTCGGCGGATCTCAGCCAACGGCACTGGAAATTTCCAAAGATGGAAATACACTGATATCCAGCGGCTTTATCGATGAGAAGCTTTACTTCTTTGATGTCGGCAGACTTTTGCGACTTTATGAAAAGCCTTAGTGCAAAGCTTGTGGCGCGATCAGGTAAAACTCAGGAATTTCCACGCTGAAGCTTTCGCCATTTTCAGCGACGAAATAGTAGCGGCCATGCATGCTGCCGGTGGCGGCATGCAAAGGGCAAGCGCTGTCATATTCGAATGTTTGACCTGGTTGAATTTTTGGTTGCAGTCCCACAACGCCAGGGCCGCGCACTTCTTCCTTGTGACCACGGGCGTCGGTGATCACCCAGTGGCGACTCATCAGTTGAGCAGCGCTATTGCCAATATTTTTGATGGCAATCTTGTAAGCAAAAAAGTGATACCCTTGCTCAGGGCGGGATTCCGAGGGCACATACACCACTTTTGCGGTGATCTGAAATTCCGGTGTTTCTGTCTTTTGCATTGCCATAGTGTCATCAAGAATAGGGGCGACATTAAAAAACGTCAATGGGCGCAAGATTAAGTTTTCAGATGCGCCGTGTGAATTGGTTATTTGACAAAGATTTTCTCAATTTCAAACACCAAAGGGTAGTGATCCGAGGGGAGATTTAATTTAGCATCCATACTTCGGGGAATGTCATGTGGCATACCGAACTCATCCTTATATCTATGCACATACGCCGAGCCCGGCTTCACCATGGTCTGCAAGAGAGGCGAAAGAAACGCAAAATCAATCTGCCGTCCTTCGGCGCGGGCGCCGTTGCGGACCTGGTAAAAAGTCGCGCGCTCTTCCTGTGTTAGCGCGCTCACTTCAAGAACATCTTTGAGCTGAGTTGTGGAGTAAATATCACGGAACTCTTCATCGGTGTTAATAAGGCTGGCGTTGCCGTTGAAATCACCGGCCACCATGATGGGCATATCAGGATGAACAGTTTCAAGCTCCTTATAAATTTCTAAGAGCGTGCGCAGCTCCGCTTGGCGGCGCTCAAAGCCGTTGGGATCGATACGCTCTGGATCCAAGCGCGACTTTAAGTGTGCAAGCAAGATCACAAAGAACGGTTTTTCCTTATCGGTTTTAAAGAAGCGCAACTCCGCCACGTCCCGGGAAAATTTATGGCTGGTGGTCACCTTTCCGCCTTTGACGGGATAGCCGTGTAGCAGGCTTTCTCTTTCATGGGGATAGAGGTAATTGATCGGGCGGTGTTTATTGGATTGCAGATCAAAATAAAACGGCAGATTTTTGCGGATCAAAAAACCGACATCGATATTGCGCTCGGAGTTTCCCTCAATCAAACAAGGGGAGTAGGCATCATCCAGAAACAAAAGGTTGAAGTTTTTCAGTGATTCAAAACCACCGACTTCGCAGAGCATAATGACGTCGGCGTTGATTTCCCTCAGCGCTTTGGCGATGTCCTGGGTCTTCTTTAGAGATTTGTTTTCATAAATGGAAGTCGACAGGCGTTGCCACTGAGCCTCCTTCAAATCGAGCACTTCTTTGCCGGGGGTTCCGTCGAATAGCAAAAAAAGATTCTCTGCATTGAGTAAGCAAAATTTTAAATTTGTGGTCTCTGTCCACGTCATATTATGATTTTACGGAATTTTGTAGGGTAATCACAAACTAAAAGTGAGGAAATGACAGTGGCTAAGAAAGCGGCTTCCGCGAAACTGCAGTTTCAATCATGGATTGAAACTTTCGATTTCGGAAAAGAACTTAAAGTAAAAAATGAATTGACGGGCTTTGTCTATTTTTTAGGAGTCGATGATTCCAATAAATATTCGTCTTTGGTGAAACAACATGCTTTGAACTGGCAAACCGACAGCTTAAAGCAAAGCGATCGTGAATTCGTGTACTTTGTAGGCCACAACGGACCGGTATGGATTCTGCGCCCACGCAAGAAAAATACCTCAGGCCACGGTGGATTGATTGATGAAGCGGCCTACTCTTGGGCGCGCGATCAGTTCGGTTCCTTGGTCAGTCATTTCAAAGCGCATCACCTTAAAGCGGTGCAAATCGAATTCCATGGCACCGAAGAAAGCCAAGATTTGGGAGCTTTGGTGGGGATGGACATCGCTGTCTACAACTTCCGTCAATTTATCGACGGCAAGCAGTTGCACGAAGTGCCCCGTGTGGCTTTGAAAAAATCTTTGGGCCCTTTGGAAAAATCTTTGATTAAAGACGCAGTGACTCGCGCTCGCGCCGTGAATCTGGCTCGTCACTTGGTCAATCTGCCACCGAATGATTTGAATCCGGCGTCCTTTGCTGAGATAGCCACACAAAGACTCTCTTTCCCTGAAACTTTGAAAGTGAGCGTGTGGGACGTCAAAAAAATGCACCAGGAAAAAATGGGTTTGCATCTGGCGGTAGGCCAGGGTGCAGAACACGGCCCGTGCATGGTGCACTTGAAATACCGTCCCGCTAAAAAATCAAAACTCAAACCTGTGGCCTTCGTCGGTAAAGGTATCACCTTCGACACCGGCGGCTTGGATATCAAACCGTCCTCCGCGATGCGCCTCATGAAAAAAGACATGGGTGGTGCCGCAAGTGTCATTGGCTTGGCCTTGTGGGCGGCGGAAAGCAATTATCCAGGTCCGTTGGATTTCTACTTGGCATTGGCTGAAAACGCTGTCGACGGAAAATCTTTCCGCCCCAGTGACGTCATCACGGCAAGAAACGGTTTGCGAGTTGAAATCGACAACACCGACGCCGAAGGCCGTCTGGTTTTGGCCGATGTTTTAGACGTCGCATGTTCCGCAAAAGGTGGTGATGAAGCCGAGTACGTGATTGATGTTGCAACTCTCACCGGCGCGATCAAAGTAGGTTTGGGCTCCGAGATTGCGGGTCTTTTCGCCAACGACGACGAATTGGCCGAAGCTTTGACCAAAGCAGGCCAACGCGCGGGAGACCTCAACTGGCGCATGCCATTGTTTGATAAATACTTCGGAGAAATGTCATCCCCCTTCGCCGATTTCAAAAACTCCGGCGGAAGCTACGGCGGCGCCATCACAGCCGCTCTCTTCTTGCAAAAATTCGTGCAAGGAAAACGATGGGCGCATCTAGACATCTACGCGTGGACAGATAAGGCGCAAGGCGCCCTGCTAGCCAGCGGAGGAAACGGCCAACCAGTACAATGTTTGATTGAATTCCTTCTTGGTCGGTTGTCTTCGGCTTCTTGATTCTAGAAGTTCTTCGTAGCGCGTGGGTTGGGTGGAGGCTAGGGGGATGTGGGCCTTTCAACCGGCACGCGTCCGTGCTCTGTTGCCGCCGCAGCAAAGCTGCGGATCGCGCATCCTGCGCTCGGCAAAGGCCGGTTGAAAGGCCCACATCCCCCTACCTCCACCCAACAGGGCTTCGACGATCCGAGAACAAGGTCCGCATCTAGAGCGGATAACGCCCATTCGCATTTCTCCCTCCACCGATCGAAGAAATTTCTTGGCTTAGGGAGGGGATTTGGGTATTAGCTTCCGAAGGCGGCCTCCGCCAAGCGTGAAGCGTTCGACCGCCTACGGCGGTCGATGGCGGCAGAGCTCAGAAAGTGCGTGCCGCCGTAGCGAAGCTAAAACCCAAATCCCCTCCCTAAGCCAAGAAACCCCGCTTCAACCGAGGGGGAAGAAAAAGAAAACCCGTGCTGGAAAATAAAGAGGGGATTCCAACACGGGTAGAGGGCAATACAAAACTCTTACGAGTTAAGATTACTAATTACTATAAGAGTTAGTTAGCAACAGCGTAGATAAGGCTTCCACCTTTCAACATGTCGATAACTTGTGTGCGCAGGGACATCGCCACTGCAGGGCAACCCCAGCTACGACCTTGGATGACGTTGCTTTCGCTCACATAACTTGCTCCGTGGATCACGACAGCGCGGCCGCGGGCGTTGGAGTTTGTGGAAGAAAGACCGTCAAGCTTCAAAGAGTAACCGTTGCTTCCTTGGTAAGTGCTGCCGGTTAAGTAGTAACCGATGGAGCTTGCCTTGGAACCAGGGCTGTTACTGAATTTTTCAGCGTAACCGTCATGGTCAGCATCAGAGCCTTTACCGTGGGCGACGTGAATCGCCATCACTTTACCTGTGGCTACGTTGATGATGAAGAAACGTTTTTGTGTGGAACGTTTACCGAAATCGATCACAGAAATGTATTTCTTGTTACGGATTTTGGATTTGTTCTTTTCAAAGTACACCAGCGCATTTCCTAAAGCTTTGGTGGGCACTTCGCGGTTGGGGTCCATGTAATCGTAGCTTTTCAAAATAGCATCGCGTTCGCTTTGCGAAACCGTTGCTGCTTCCGTCATACCAGCGGCATCGTTTTCGCTGGGAGCGGATGGATTAAAGCTGCCTTCCTGGGATGAGTCGTCGGGCATGATACCTTGAGGAGGTGCGGAATCGCCGCCACCAGCGCAAGCCGTCAACGCCACGAAAGCTGATAACATGAGAGCATTCAAGAAATGTTTTTTAGTCATTTATCCTCCGTGAAAAAATGAACGCGTGTGTTTCGGCACAATGTACACGGAGGACGTTGCAGTCAGGCAATTTTCCTTACTGCGATGTTAAATTCAGGACTTTAGCTGCGGCGGAGTTTTGAAGATCACTCCGCTTTGCAGGCGAAGGTGGGGAAACCCGCTCTGGGAGCGGGTTCTAGCTATGATATCCGAAGAGTTTTTTAGCTTTGATAAGATCACGAACTTTTTCAGGAACGCACTCTTCCCAGCGCGAATCACCGCTTTCAAGCATTTTCATCACATCGATGGAATGCAAGTATTCAGCCGTTTCATCACAACCTGAAATATCTACGATCTGCTTATTCTCGACGAAATAAGAATAGATATGACGCAAGTGTGGAGCAGGGAAGAAGCTCTTCGTGGTCAGGCACAGGACCGGTGTCTTGTGTGGATAAATATATAAACGCGCTTTAGGCTCAAGTAATTTGCCCAAACCTTCAAGCAAGCCGCCTTCAAGATTTTTATAGTGCTCTTCCGTGAAGAGCTTTTCCAGGTGGCTTGCGCCGACGACAAGAGCCAGGAAGTGCGGATTGTAACGGCGGATGAAACGCTTCAAGCCATAAAAAAGGAAGAAGTTAGAAATCATCACATGCATGCCAAGGCTGGTGAGAGTTTCAACACGGGCCAGGAAGTCTTTTTCATTCACGTGCCCGTCCATTTGCAGGTTGTGCATGGTCAGTTCCATGATCGGCAGAATCGGAAGATCTTTGCCTTCGGCGGCGCGCACGTCGTTTTTCATTTGCGCCAGACCCTTTTGGAAAACATCCAAGTGAGTCACCGTGACGGGACGGAAAGTGCCCCGTTGAATCAGCAGGGACTTTCCATAAATAGCATCAGAAATATTTAAGATCTCATTTTCCGGAGAAAACAAAATCGCTTCGGCAAGACCTCGGCGTACCAGTTCCAGATTCATCAGGCGCTCATTAAAATGAGAAACATCCGGACCTTTAAAGCGAATCACATCAATCACAATCTGGCCGTCTTTCAAACCATCCACCAGGTGAGTGATGAAAGTGTCAGGCTTATCTAAATGATAGAAAGCGCAGTTCAAAAGATTGACGCCGAGAATGCCCAAAGCCTCTTGCTGTTGCAGGCGATGGCGGTCGAGCATGCGCACATGCAAGATAATATCATTGTAAGTACCACCGGGTTCAGTTTGAAAACGCACACCCATCCAGCCATGGGACTGTTTTTGCGTTTGTTTGTTCCCGGTGTAAGAAGAGGTTGCCACCGTATTGGCAAAAGAGAAAAAACGCGAGTGCGCTCCGCGAGTCGCGGTCAAACGGTCCGTCAAAAGATTGTATTCGTGTCCCAGCATTTTTTGTAAGCGTGACTCACAAACATAACGGCCATTGGGTTCGCGGCCGTAAATATCATCGCTGACAATCATGTCGTAAGCCGAAATAGTTTTAGCGATGGTTTGTGAGGCTTTACCGGCTTGAAAGAAATGACGTGCGACTTCTTGGCCCGCACCGATTTCGGCGAAAGCGCCATAGCGGCTGGTGTCTTTATTGATCTTCAGAGCTTTACTCAACGTGGTTTCAGGTGCTGGAGACTCAGACATTCTTTTTGTCTCCTTCACCTTTGTCCGCTTTCACCCAGCCCGTGATAGCCAAGCTCATCGCTCTTTCAATCGGCATATCCAGAGGAGTTAAACGTGAGCGCGGCACCATTAAAGTGAATCCGCCCAAACCGTAACTCATCGGCACATACACAGCGACGCGATCACCGGCATTTTGTTCAATGGCCGGAACATCGCGAAAGTTTTCCCGGGTCACAAGGCCGAGCAAACGCACACCGCTGTCACCCATATCAACCAAGACGACTTTTTGCAGACCACCGGGCCCGCCGCCTTTGCTGAAAAGATTCATCAAGTCGCGCAGGGGACTGTAGATGGCTTTGATAAAAGGAACTTGTGTGAGGCGTTGTTCAAGTTTTTGAAAGATCCCACCGGCGATCAAGTTGTTGAGCATCAAGCCCAAAAGCAAAATCAAAAGAACGGTGAGCAAGAAACCGAGACCAGGAATGTACATCGGGAGAACTTGACGAAGAGCATCTCCAAGAAAACTATCCACGATCGCGATGCCGGCATAGATGATATATATAGTCAGGGCGATCGGGAGGAATGTCACAAGCCCTTGCAAGAAAATTTTCTGGAGTTGTTTCATAGCTGGATGTCCTGTTCTGTGAACATTATCGGTTGAAAAGGAATATCAGCTAAGTCGAGCTGCTTCAAGCTCTTACGCCCCTCTCAAAATGAGACATTTTTTTCACTCAACCCACCCCGACTTCCGGCCGAAGAGTTTGAGGCAAGAAGGAGAAGCGGTGAACCCGATTCGGACAGCTCTTATTTTTTCATGCGGTACGTTGCTTGTAGGCGGAATAGCTCTAGCTCAAGTGCAACCTCGCGCCGTTCCCGGCGAGTACCTGATCAAATTCAAAGCGTCTTCCGGCGGGCCTGCCGTGGCTCAGCAAAAACTTTCCGGAAAGGCCTCCTTAAAAGCCTCTTATCCGGGCTTGGGGATCATGCATGTCATGATGAAGGCCGGCGCTGACGAGAAGGCCCATCTTGAAGCCTTGAAAAACGATCCGGATGTGGAGTACATCGAGCCTAACTACATTCTTGAAAAAAATGAAATCGAGCCCAATGCGCCCGTGGCGCGTCTTTCTTATGACGAAATCGTGAGCGCCAATGCTGTTTCTACCGATCCTCATGTTTACGCGCAGTCATCGGCCAACACCGGTGTGGCGCAAGCGTGGGATGTTTCGAGTCCTTTAAACTCATCCAGTGATAAAGTGATTGTCGCTATCGTTGATACCGGTTTGGACCGTTATCACGATGTCTTTAGACCCGTGGCGGATGGTGGAACCGGTGCTCTGTGGGTGAACCCGATCGAAGCTTCGGGCTTGCCGGGTGTGGATGACGACCAAAACGGTTACGTTGATGACATCAACGGCTGGAACTTTATTAATAACACCAATAATTTCTATGACGACGACGATCACGGAACACACGTGGCGGGTATTGTTGTAGGTACCGGCCAAAATATCTTCGCGCGTCCGTTGCAAGAGTCCAAAATTTTGGTCATGCCTTTGAAATTCTTGGGTGCCGATGGCTCCGGGGCAACGTCTAACGCCGTTCGCGCTATTTATTATGCTGTGAACAACGGCGCCAGAGTGATCAACAACTCTTGGGGGGGCGGCAGCAAAAGCAACGCTTTGCTGGATGCGATCACATATGCTTACGACCATCACGTGCTCGTGGTCTCGGCGGCAGGGAACTACGCTTCCAATAACGATCAAATTCCGATGTATCCCGCAAACTACGATGTGCCGAGCAATATCTCGGTGGCATCGACAAGCCGTTTTGATGATATCTCCGGTTTTTCCAATTACGGTGTGAACACCGTGCATATTGGCAGCCCAGGTGAGTACATCGAAAGTACAGTGCCGGGAAATAAAACCATGAAAATGTCGGGAACCAGTATGGCGGCACCATTTATCTCCGGCCTTGCCGCTCTGGCTTTCCGTGAAGCACCGTCTTTGTCTGGCTATCAGATGAAACAATTGATTTTAGGTACGGCCGCGCAGAACCAGTATCTCAAAGGCTATGTTTCAACCAGTGGCCGAGTGGATGCACTTTATCTGCTCGAAGCCTCACGGCAAATGGTTTCCACAGCGGCTTATCAACCGGCTTACAAAGCAGAAAATCGTGAACCGGCAAGTGAAGGTGCCGGCGGGTGCGGTCTGGTTCGTGCTGTGACTAAAAACGGTCCGGGCTCGGGTGAAGGTGCGACGTCTCCCGCGGGAATCATGGTCGGTCTTTTGATGATTCCGCTCGCGGTATGGCAAGTCTTGCGCTTGCGTGAACCGAAAAACAAACGTCGTCATGAGCGCTTTAAAATGAGTTCTGAGATCCGCGTGCAAGTCGGTGATCGTGAGTTGGTCGGCTCTATGAACACCATCTCTCTAGGCGGTCTGTCGTTCAATACGGATCAAGCGCTGGAAAAAGGTGGCATTATCACCATGCGCATCCAAAGCCCGGATGGCCACGAGGTCATCGAGGTGCAAGGTCAAGTCGTCTGGTGCGAGAAAAACCAAGCTTACGGAGTGCAGTTTGCAAATGCCAAAGATGGCACTCTGGCTATGATCAAGGATTGGACTTCGGGTCTTATCAAGACGTAGAGATTTTAAATACGAAATCTTCTAAAAAGCTAAAAAGCCCTTCTTTAAGAAGGGCTTTTTATTTTACTGACAGCTTCCCGCAAGTTCTTTTGCCATAGGAGGCGCCGCCGGATTCACAAGTTTGCTTTTTAACGGAAGCCCGCTGCCGGCAAACACGGTCAAATGCATTTCATTGTTAGGATCAGCTTCCGCCAGAATAAGGCGCAGATATTCTCCGGCCTGCGCTTTGTACTGAGTCACTGGTAACTGGCGCGTGCCCGTGAAAAACATCGCCACATCCGCGGTGGGACCTACATTTCCTGAATCATCGACCTGCAAGGTCACAGTTCCTAAAGCCGAACCGGCAATGCCGTATTCGCACTTCAAAGTTCCCGCAAAGGCCGCCACACTTGAAAACATCGCAAGAATAAAAACTAATTTTCCCATAGGAAAATCAGAATCTGTTTTTCCCGATCTTTCAAATTAAAAATTAAAGAAGCACGCCGTGTAAGATGACGCTAGCAACCGTAAAGTAGATCACAAGACCTGTGACATCCACCAAAGTCGCTACGGCCGGTGCCGAAGCCGACGCGGGGTCAAAGCCGATTTTTTTCAATACAAATGGCAGCATAGAGCCGGAAATGGTTCCCCACAAAACAACCCCGATGACACTGCAAGAAACCGTCACGGCCACTAGCATGTAGTGAGCGGTGTAGAGAGTTTCACGGTTCGGCCAGAGCATAATACGCGTAAAGCCCACAGCGCCCAGCAAGGCCCCCAAGCAAAGACCAGTCACAAGTTCGCGGGCGAGCACACGCCACCAGTCACGCAAGCGCACTTCGCGCAGAGCGATGGCACGAATAATCAAAGTGGAGGCTTGCGATCCGGAGTTTCCACCGGAGCTGATAATGAGAGGAATGAACATGGAAAGGACCACGGCCTTGGCAAGCTCGTCTTCAAAGAAAGCCATGGCGGTCGCCGTGAACATTTCCCCTAAGAACAGAATCAAAAGCCAGCCGCCGCGCTTTTTTAACATCTCAAACATTGAGATCTTCAAGTAAGGCGCATCGAGGGTTTCGACCGCACCGATTTTATGGATATCCTCAGTGGCCTCTTCTTGGATGGCGGTGGCCACGTCGTCGAAGGTGACGATACCTTTCATCACACCTTGCTCATCGACAACCGGCACAGCCATCAAATCCTGCTGCGAGAAAATGCGGCCGATTTGTTCCTGGTCCATCTCCGGCGGAACTTTCAGAATATCCGTGTGCATGATCTCGGCGATTTTTTTACCGGGCGCCGCGGAAAACAATTCGCGGAAAGAAACCACACCCAAAAGTCTTTGATCGGAATCCAAAACGTAAGCGTAATAAATCGTTTCAACGTGGGTTTTAGCTTGAATGCGGATGTAACTGATCGCTTCGTCCACGCTCATATCCGGGCGCAGGCGCACGAAGCGCGAGCTCATCAAACCCCCGGCGGCGTCTTCGGCATAAGCCAGCAGGGCGGTGACTTCACGTTTGGTTTGCGGATCGAGAAGAGACAAAAGATCGTCTTTCATCTCCGGGCCCATTTCCTGGATCAAGTCGGCCACGTCATCCGGCGCGAGCAGACGAATCCATGAGCGCTTTTCCAAAGGGGCCGCTTCAGCAATCAACTCGGCCTGGTCATGGGTCTTGAGGCTTAGGAAAAGTTCTTCAGCTTCCGTGCGCGGAAGCTCTTTGAACTTCTCACGACGTTCGTCAGGGGACAGGGCGGACCACGTATCGGAAAGACTCATCACAGAGTCTTGATCCTGGTTTTCTTCGAGGGTTTGGTTATTGTTATCCATCACCGTTCCGCCATGCTGAAAAATAATTTGTGGGCAGTGAAATACTCCTTTTTATCGGCTGCCGCAAACTTATTTTTTAGACCAGTTCTGTATTTTTAAAACGCGGAAGGACTTCATCGGTCGGGCCGAGCGCGACGATCTCACCGTTCTGCAACCATAATATGCGATCGCACTTCGCCAGAGTGGAAAGGCGGTGAGCGATGATGATCTGGGTTCGATCCGAGAAAAACTCTTCTGTGGCTTTGACCATGATCTCTTCCGATTGCGGATCGACCGAACTGGTGGCCTCGTCCATAATCACGATTGGTGCTTCCTGCAAAAGGCAGCGGGCCATACACAAGAGCTGCCGCTCCCCCAAAGAAAGGTTTTTTCCGCGTTCTTCAATTTTCATGAAAAGGCCGTCGGGCTGAGCGCGCACCCAGGCATCCAGGCCGACCTGCGCCAAAACAGCCCAGAGTTTTTCGTCCGGGAGATTGTCTTTGATGTCGAGATTGAAACGCAAAGTCCCTTGGAAAAGGATCGGCTCTTGCGCGATAAAGGCCATGGACTGACGGTAAAGATTAAGATCAATACCAGAGCCATTTTCAGAAAGCTTCGGCGCATGGGTGTTAATGGCGATGCGGCCTTTATCAATCGGATAAAGATAAAACAGTGCCTGAATAAGACTTGATTTGCCGGAACCTGTGCGACCGACAATACCAAGGCGTTCACCGGCTTTCACTTCAAAGTTCACGCCTTTGAGGACCCAGGGCAGGTCCTCACGGTAACGGAACCACACATCTTGCACTTGCACTGAAGCGCTTCGGTCTTCGGTCAAACGGCGCGAGCGCAGATATTTTTCCACGGACTCGGAATAAACCGGGTGACCCGTGGCAAATTTCGCATAGGAAGGCAGGTGGCTGCCTGGTTCCATTTGCATGCGCATGTACTGATCTAAGCGTTCCACGCCAATCATGGCTTCTTCAAACTGTGTGAGCCATTCAAAGAACATCTGCACGGTATTGCCGGAAAGAGCGATAAAGCTGAACGCCACACCCACGGAACCCACCGTCGCCCAGCCTTTTTCAACCATAAAGTAAGCCGAAACGCCGGTGATCAGCAAAAGCAGAGCGGTGAGGCTGTTCATCTGAAAAGAAAAACTGATCAGGCTTTTTGTGGTGTTCAGTTTTTGATTGAGGAAATAACGGTCCAAGCGTTCAAAGCGCTCACCGAAAGACTTTTGCCGACGAAAGGTGCGAATGGTGCTCGCCCCTTGAGTGGTTTCCGCAAAGTGCGCAATACTCGGCGAGCGGCTCGCGGAAAGCTCCCGGCGCGACGTGCGCAGGCGGTTTTGGTTCAGCTTATAGACCAAAAAGTTCATGATGCCGATAAAAATCACGAACACCAAGTAAATGGGATTGGCGACAGAAATCAGAATGATCATCATGGTCAGATCAAAGATGATCGAAATAAATTCCGCCAAAGGTCCGCCGAAAAGACGGAAGACGTTGCCATAGTCACTGGAAAAGCGCGTGATAATGCGGCCCGCGGGTGTTGTATCAAAAAAGCTCATCGGCAGGCGTGAGGTACGCAAGGTCACTTCGTCGTAAAAAGTGGAAATGGCTTGCGCTGAGAGTCTTGAAAAGCTCACACGGAAGGTCAAGGTCAATAGGAAACCTGTGAGCGCCATGCCACACAAAAGAAAGATAATATGCTCGGAACTCAATCCGGAAAGTGGCGTCGTCTTGCCTACAATCTCATCGACCCAATAACCAATGACGTTGGTATTTGCGAGTAAAAGCCCGCGCCCTAAAAGGCCCACCACGAGGCACAGGATGATGCGTGCTAAAAATGGACGGTAAGCAAAAGACAAACTTTCAAACAGTGTCTTGCTGTAACCGCCACCTTTGGTTTCCCCGTCGGAAAGATACTTAGGACGCTCAGACATGGGAAGCCTCCGGACGTTTTTCGGTGGATTCTTTAGCGACACTGGTCGTGTATTCGCGGAATTTCTGATTGCGGCTTAAAAGTTCTTCAAAGGTTCCTTGATCGAGGATTTGACCGTCTTCCATAAAGAGAATGCGGTCCACACGGTGCAAGGCACTCAAGCGATGCGTAACCAGCAGACGCGTGCGTTCACTCCACGCGCCTAAGAGCAGCTGTTCAAAAAGTTTTTGTTCCGTATCCACATCCACCGCACTCAAACAATCATCCAAAAGCATGATGGGTGCCTGGTGAAAGTGCACGCGCGCAAGGCCCACGCGCTGTCTTTGCCCGCCGGACAGATTTACACCGCGCTCGCCGATTTCAGTGCCGAGGCCTTTTTCCACGCGCTCGGTGCTGAGATCAAATTGCGCGAGCTTCAAAGATTCTTCAATGGTCGGATCGCGCTCGGGATCGATGTCGTACAAGAAGGCCACGTTCTCGCGCAACGAAGCGCTCATGATAAAGCCTTCTTGCGGCACATACGCAAAGTGCGCGCGCACTTCATCCAAAGGCAGGTCCAGGGCGTTTTTCTCTTCGAGGTAGTAAGAGTCAAAGCGCGCCCCGGTCTCACGCAATAGAGACAAAAGCAGCATGGATTTTCCCGCGCCGACTTCACCGACCACGGCCACGAATTCACCGTGGGCGATATCCAAATCGATGTTCTTAAGAATGCGGCGCTTGCCGATGACCAAATTTAAGCCGCGCACTTGCAGGGCGTATTTTTCATCGTGGGCCAAACCGTTTCCGACGGATTCTTCGTGGCTCTGCGAAGTTTGGTTGTTCTGTGTATTTAGAAACTCCTCAAGGCGCTTCAGTGAGGTCCATGAGTCAAAGGCGAAAGTGAAAAACCACGGCATCTGACGAAACGGACGGGTGAGGAAGACACCGACAATCCAGAGGAGTGCTAAAAGCTCGCCGCTGGTGATTTGATGCTTAGAAAAAAACACAAGCGAACTTAAGGCCACGACGTTGAGGATGAAAGTGATGGAAGACGCCACCGAGTTCATCACTTGACCGTTGGTCACCATCAGCACGCGGTTTCGTGTTTCCACAATACGTTTTTCAAAAATGTTTTTTTCAAAATGACGGGTCCATCCCAGAATGCGAATGGTGCGGATGTTTTGCACCCATTCGTTGACAAGCCCGATGCGTTCGGCGGCGAGCTGTTTGAAGCGATAAAAAAACTTCGACTGGCGAAAAGCCATCAAGGTATTAAAGGTCGCGATACCGAACATCAGAATCACTGTGGGCCACAGTGGAATATCAAACAAAAGCGAAATCGCAAACGGTGCCAGAATCAACGGGAATAAAGTGGAACTGCCCGCCGGAAGGGTCTGATCCAAAAACACGGTGGCACCTTGTACGTCGGTCGCGTATAACGAAACAATTTCGCCCACGGGCTTTCCGCTCATCGTGTCCACGCGCAGATGCAACGTTTTATCGTAAAGCCGCCGCGCAAAAACTTTTTGCATGTACAGAGACTCGCGCATGCTCAAGTACGTGGTCAGCTGAGAAAACGCCTGCGCCAGAAGCACGCAGAAAAAAGCGCCGAGAATGTAGGGAAGTGGACTTTCGAAATGCACAATGTGCAGATGACCTTGAATGCCGGTGAGCTGATCGACAAATTCTTTTTGAAAAAACGGTCCCGCCAAGCCAAAGACCGCGGCGACCAAAGAGCTGAGCAGGATCAGGATCCGCGCATAAAAACGAGTGAATACGACTTCAGAGAAAAGCGACTTCATGATGCATCGTCCCTAAACCAGCCCGTGACGCTGAGGCGTGGTTGAAAACTCTTCTCGACTTGATGAGGGAAGAGGTCGCTGCGAAACAAAACGAAAGTGCCAAGAGTCGGTTCAATCCGCGTGATCAGCTGATCGGGATTTTCCGGCTGGTACAAACTCAGCTCTCCGCCGTGTTCCTTTTGCCAGCGTTCATTGAGATAGAGGATGAAAGTGATCTTTCGCGCTCCGGAACCTCGATGATTATCAACATGCTTATCATAACCAGCGCCCGGTGGGTATAGGGCAAAGTGAGTTTCATACCTTTTGAGACCTAAATAAAAAGCGCGGTTGAGATGCTGCAAAAGAATGCTGAGGGCTGTGAGAAAGTCTCTTTGTACAGGTGAAGCCGTGTTTTCCTCGATCCACAGAGTGAAATCACCGCGAATTTCAGCATGCTGAGTTTTTGTGGCTCCGCGTCCGATGGCGGCTTTGTTGAACTGCCCCTCATCGTGAAGTCTTTGACACTCGTGGGCGAGTTGACGTGCGAAACTTTCCGGAAAAACAGTCTTTGAACTCGCCCAATTTTTCTCGGTTAGTTCATCAAACATTCTTTCCAGTTCCAAGAGATTGATTTGATTCTGTTCCAAAGTGTTGCCATTCTAGGGGAGGAGAGGGATTGATGGCAAAAAGTTCTTTGAGTCGCCGTGAATTTTTAAAGGCGTCCGCCTTAGGCACGTCCGCCTTGGCACTTGGCAGTTGCACCAGTTTAGACCGTTTGTTTATGGGCGATGTCCGGGATCTGCGTAAAGAAGTGATTATTCTTGGCGCGGGCGCTGCAGGTCTTGCTGCGGCATTTGAACTTAAAAAACGCAAAATCCCTTTCCGCGTATTTGAGGCCTCCTCGCGAGTGGGGGGACGTGTGCAATCCGTCAAAATGTTTCCGGGCGAGGGGCCCGTGGCGGAACTGGGGGCGGAGTTTTTTGAATCCGTGCACACGACTGTTTTCGATATCGCTAAAGAACTCAGTCTGCCTGTGCAGGAAATCAAAACGCCGGCCGGGCGTGAGGCGCACCTTTTTTCTTTTTCTGATAAAATCTACCGCGTGCGTGACCTTGCGCCGCGAATGAAGTCACTGCAGGCCCCGTTGCGTCGCGTGCGCGCGGATCTTTTCCGTGAGCAAGACGTGGTGCTCAGTTACAGAAACTCTTTGCAGTTTGAGCGCTCGGTTTACTATGACTCTTTGTCTTTGCAGGATCTGCTCAACTCCTGGAGTTCTGAAGTCGATCCGTTGATTCTGCGCTTGATCGAAGCGCAAGCTCTCAGTCGTTTTGGCGCGGAGGCAAGTCAGCAGTCCTCTTTGCATTTTCTTTCGACGCTGGATGCGGAAGGAAGTTCGCTTCTAAGCGGCCGCCCTTTGTATCGCATGGAAGGTGGCCTGTCTCAGCTCACCAATTCCATGGCGGAACGAGTGGCTGGGGTTATTCCCGATCAGGTCATCAAACTGCAGTACGCCCTCAGCGCTATTTCTGAAAAAGAAGGCGTGTTTACACTGACTTTCAAAACGCCGCGCGGAGAGGAGACTTTCCGCACACGCCACGTGATTTGCACGGTGCCTTTTTCGAAATTGCGCGAGGTTCAAGGTTTTGTCGATCTGGATATCTCAAGCCTGAAAAAAGACGCGATCTTAAGCCAAGCCTATGCCACTCACAGCAAAGGAGTGCTGCCCTTTGCCACCGCATTCTGGAATAACAAACGCGGTAACACGGCGGCCAACCTTGGCAACTTCACCGGCGATTTTATTACACAGAAAATGTGGGACTCGGGCCGTGGTCAAACAGGAACTCAGGGTCTTTTAACTTTCCAGCGTGCCGGCGTTTCCGGAGAAAAAGCCGGAGCCAATGCTCCTCAAGAAGCGCTTCGTGATTTGGAATTGTTTTATAACGATGTTCCGAATTTGAGCGGTGAGCCCATGATGGTGAACTGGGCCCAGCGTCCCTGGTCGCGGGGATCGATGGCGTACTTCAAGCCTGGACAGTACATGCGCTATAGAGGCGCCGCCAGTGAGCCTGAATACGGGGGACGTTTTCTTTTTGCGGGAGAGCATACCAGTTTGCGGTTTGCGGGAACGCTACAGGGCGCTTTGGAGAGCGGCGTGAAAGCCGCCTCCGAAATTTTCATCTAAAGAATTACTTAACTAGGTTCACTTGCAAGGTTGCAGCTTCGCCTTGCGCGGAAACAAAACCGTCAACATCGGTTCTGTTGATCGCATTGATGAGTGAACTCATATGATTGCTGGTCAAGCTCATGCCTTGCGGAACGCTGCCATCCGCGTTCACCCAGCTGTAATTGGACTGCGGTGACACGACAAAGACGATGATGTTGTAAGAAGGACGGAAGCCTTCTTTTTCAACCTGCACCGCCGGCAAAGTCATCGCATCATCTGAGATGTAAACGGTGCGCGCTTCCTTCACTTGGGAAATTGTGATCTGTGAAGAATCCGTGGAAATAAACGGGCGCGATCCCACCGCATAAAGCACAGTCAAATATTGCCCGCGGAAGTTTCCAAGACGGTTGACCTGCAAAGAAGGAATGGTTTCAAAGCGAGCCGCTTCCGCGTTTCTTTGTGAAACCGAACCGCTCATAAGACCCAAGCCGATAATCAGTGTCAGCGCGTTGATGATGATAAGTTTTAGCGATCTCATTTCTTGTCTCCGGTTTTCGCGTAATCCAGATACATCATCAGATGACCGTTTGGATCCATATTCACGCGATTGATATCCAGTTTAATTCCCAAAATCTCCGGCGGCAGAGGCAACTTCCCAGGAATGGTTTCTTCGGTCTTTGCCCAGCCAGCGCTTTTCTTGCGCAACTCATCTTTCACACCGTCTCGAACTTTGCTTTTAAAGATTGAGCCAAGGAACGAGATGTATTTGTCATCCAGATACATGCTGTCCACGTCGATGGAGCGCAGGATGAGCTGCATGCCGGACTTATCGCTCATCTGACGGAGTTTTGCAATAATATCGAAGTCGATGACAATGACGTCCTTCAGGAAGGAACTGTCGGGACGGTTTTCCACGGAAACGCGCAATTTAACGAATGTTTCCTGTGGTTTCAAAACCTCTCCGGCTGGAGTTTTTACATAGTCAATCAGCGGTGCTGCTCTGAGTTTCAAAGTGGAACCATCGGACTGGTGGATCTGTTCAAAATTCTTGCGCTCATAGCTGAGCTGCAAAACGCGGTTGATAAGCGCGCGGTCCAAGCTCAGGCCGATATCATAGCTTTCTTGTGGCAGTGTAAAGGTCGGCGCGCCCCGGGACGCATGCGACTTCACCGGTTCACTGCGGCTGTTGAGCGCGTCTTCCACATACGCGGTCAGATCAATATTCAGGGACTTTTTCAAGTTAATGCTTTGCAGTTTCAAGCCCCATTTGAAATCCGGGCGAGTGTCGTTGTCGTCTTTGCCCGGAGGAGACATGTTCTGCACCTGCTCCAGGGAGCCGCCCAGGAATTCTTTGGCTTTCTCATTCAGCAATTCAGGCAGTTGCTTCTTCATGAAATCACCGAGATTCTCGCGCACTTTTTCAAGAATCACCGGAGCTTTGGCGTTAAAGAGCTTTTCCACCTCTTTATTATTCAAGTAGAACTTTTTGCCGTTCACTTCCACCGCGAAAGTGGGAATGATCAGTTTTTGATACTGCATCGCCAGAGGCACTTGGTTGAGATTGTGTTCGATCTCCAGGGCTTCGAATTCCAAAGCGCCGTAGGCATTCATACGAATATAAAAAGGCAGACGCAGTTTAAGTGGTGTTTGTGTCTGACCCATCGCCATGGAGACATCTTCAAATCCGGCTTTACCAAGGAAGGTGTTATTAATATCCCACGCGATCACTGAACTTGTGGAAACGGTGAGATGTTTTACTTCAAGTTCCACGGCAAGAACGGCGCCATCACGCTTGCCGAGAACATTCATCAAAGCTTCATCGGTGACCAGGCCGAAACGGGAGAACTCCGCCACGTAACCGGATTTGCCGATTTCAATGACAGGACGGTGGTTGTTCAATGAAAAGCCGACGAGCCATTGCGTGAGCAGGTCACGGATTTGCTTGTACACTTTCATCGTGTCGGAATCGGCCAGTTCATCGGGATTGAAGTCTTTATTAAATGTGTACGTCATTGCGGGGAAGTAGCCTTCGTCGAGCTTGACTCCGAGGTTGCCAAGAATATCGCTCAGACGGTTGTCGAAATACTTCATACCGCGGGAAGTGACCTGCACCTTGACTGCGTTGGGCAGCAAGTGCTTGTTGGCAATGGGCGGCCCGGCATCCGGAGCCGCATAGGCGCCGATGCTTTGAAAGGCCAGGAACAGAGGGATCAACAACCTCGATGTTGGAAGCCGACGTACCATTTAAACAACCTCATCTGTTGGGGGGCTTTTGCCCGTGTTGCCCCAAACTGCAAGCCCGGTTCCATCTCAAGTCCGTTTATAGTGTTTCTCTGGAAAGTGTGACTGTCTAAGTTTGAGACACCGGGCCCAAAAGGGCCGCCAACGGAAACCTTTTACAAGGCCGGTGGAAAAATCCCTCTTTGCAGAAAACTTTTGATAAAACGCTGTGGCTTATTAAAGGAGTCAATCATGCTTAAAAAATTATCCCTCTTGATTGCCGCGTCTGCGTTGATGGCAGCTTGTGCGGAGCAATCCAATACGGCACTCGAAATGAATGCCCAACAAAACGGTGTCATTGGTGGTGACGAAGTTTCCGCAAACTCTGCAATCGCTCGTTCCACGATCGGTCTTTATGATGCGAAAAACTCTGCTCTGTGCTCTGGAACACTGATCGCGCCGAATCTTGTTTTAACAGCGGCTCACTGTGTGGATCCTTCTTCCGACGAACTGGTTGTATTCTTCGGTCAAAACTTTAAAGATGCTAAAAACAATCCGCAATTATTGCGTAAAACAGTCAAGGCTTTGCAGCACGGTGACTACAATCCCAAGCGCGGCGAAGACACTTATGATATCGCGATGGTGCGCTTTGAAGGCGCGTTGCCTGCGGGTTACGCTCCAGCGCCGTTGTTGAAAGACTTCTCTGCTGTACAAAAGAACTCACGTGTGATTGTTGCTGGTTTTGGCTTGAACTGGTCTTGGGGCGTAAAGAAGGGTGCGGGTGTTTTGCGTACAACAGATCTTAAAGTTAAAAAACCTTTGTACGGCAGCTCTGAAATCATGATCGATCAATCCTTGCGTAAAGGGATCTGCAGTGGTGATTCCGGTGGTCCTGCGTATGTGGAAGTGAATGGTCAATTGCAGTTGATGGGTGTGGCCAGCCGTGGTGACTCTTTGCCGATTCCTCTGACTCCGGACTGCTTCATCCTTTCCATTTTCACGCGCGTGGATTTCCATGCTTCATGGATTCAGTCCACCGCTCAGCAGCTTCTTTCCATCCAATAGTTTTTTCTTAGAACAGAATGGAAACAAAAAACTCCGGGACCTTCCGGAGTTTTTTTTTTAGTTAAAAGCTAAAACCGTATCCCGCACGCAAGATGATTTGATTCGCAGAAGAAGTGGCGTTGTCCGGATAGTAGGCGTAATCAAGCTGAATCGGGATAAAGTTACGGCGGTTCAGGCGATAATCCAAGCCCAAGGAACCTACGATAGTTTGATTTGTACTGATCTTGCTTGTGTCGAGAACGTTACTGCTCTTGCTCACGGCAAAAAGAAAACCAAGACCCGCTCCGGCCCAAGCATCAAAAGATGCACGGCGCAGATAAGTGTAACGGACCAAACCTTCAAGACCGAGATAACTGATATCCACTTTACAGTCGGAACTGCCACTGCAGGATGCGGCCGCGGAAGAACCACTGGCTTGCAAGGTCTCATAACCGCCCAGAATGCGCGCACTGAAATTACCATCAATGGTCATCTGATAAAAACCGGAAAGATTGAAGCTGGAACCTGACAGCGAAATAGAAGAAGCCCCTGTCGGTTTCACATTCATGGAGTTCATAGCATAACCCGCCGTGAGTCCCCACGCTTTTTGACCATGAGAAGCACTGGCGCGACCTGTGGGAGTGGACGAAGTCCCACCGCGAGGTGTGTACTTCGTGACAGTGAAGTCTTTTTCCATGCGGCCCTTAAGAATGGCGGCCACAGCTTTGCCGTCTTTCACCTGTCTGATTTCAAGAAGAGCGCGCGGTTTTCCGTCAGCGCTGCGGGCGCCGAGTTTGTCACCCACTTTAAGATCTCCGCCTTCCAAATCCAGAAGGGCGCGATCGTTTTTCACGACCAGAGTGCGGATGGCGTAAGCGGGTGAAACCAAAGATGTCAAAATCAAAGCAGTTATCAGGCTCTTCATAGAGCACCTATCGACATAATCAAAATGAAACTAAAGGGCGGTTTTCCGAGGGGATTTATGAAAAGGGTTCCGTAGGAATCTCCGAACGAAACCCCCTGGAGTTCTGTTTAGTATCCTGGAACAGTTTATCGTTAAATTGCGTCTCAAACTGAGAACAGGGGTCGCGCTCACCAGCGAACGTCCGATATGATGAAAGTGAACGGAACAGTTCTATGGGGGAATGAGCCGTGATGAAGTCTATTTTAGCGCTTCTGGCGCTGTCTATGACGGCCGTGTTCGCCGAGGGACAACCCTTAAGCGAAGCCGGACTCTACAATCGTTGCTATTCTCATTTGACGGGACGGCCTGTTCCTCTCGGGAATGCCACTATGGCGCAAATCCGTGCGGGCAAGATCAAAGCTTTGGATGCATGCAATGCTTTGCTGGATAAGGCGGAACTGGACCCCAACGGTCCGCTGATCAACCGCAACGATATGGAAGCACGCGCTATTCTCAATAATTTCTATAATTTTCATCGCACCTGGTTTTCAGCCAACACCGTGGAACAGATCCAAGAGTACAGTGATGAGTTGTCACGTGGGACAACGGACATTTACGACTCCACCGAGCCAGGGCTTGCGATCACACGCGCGGTTTTTTCGCGTAATGGTAAATATTCAGATGTATTGACTCTGCCATTGGGCGTGCACGCGCAACGCGAAGAAAGTGCGTCTGTGCGAGCTTCCATTGGCTGGACGGTGAATTTTCCGGGCCGCCGTATTTTTGGTAACAACTTGGGCTATGATGAAAACCTCTTTAACTTTCGCGCTTTCACAGGCGGTTTTGACGGCAACTCGGACACCACGAATTCGATTTTTCAAAATCTACCAAAGATTGAGGTCGGTGAACTCGTCGGTATTCGTGTGAAGGGTGAAAGTGCGAATATTCCTAACGTATCTTTGCATCCGCTCGGTGACGACAAACGTGGAAACGAGCAGCCGGGATTGAATTTTAGTTTCGATTTATTCAAAACTTATGGCGGCGGTGTTTTAGGCACGCCGATTTACTTTATGCTGAACTACGGTCACGGCCGTGGAGTCGAAGCCAACGGCACAACCAAGGTGCCGCGCCGCTGGTCCCAGACCAATATGAATTCTTTCTTATGCGCCGATCTACCCGCTCTTCGTGAAAGTGACATCCGTCAATATGTTGTCGGAAATTCTTCGGCACCATTTAGAAATTCTGCGAGCTGCGTGATGTGCCATGCCACTTTGGATCCGATGGCTTACACCGCCCGCAATCTGGTTGTCGCCAATTCCGATTACTTTGTATTGAGCACAGGCTCGCGCACGCAGGCGAAAACGGCGCTGCTTTTAACCAGCTACCGTGCGGAATTTCCATCGGTGTCGGGCTGGCCTTCAGAGCCGGTGGCGAATTTCCACCGCCAAACCCCGACAGGACGTTTGTTCTTCCGTTCAATGACGGGGCAGCTGATTGATAAGCCCGTCAACGGCATCGCGGAACTGGGACAAGCGATGAGTCAAACCAAGGATTACTACTATTGTGCGGCGAAACGCTATTTTGAATTCCTCACAGGCATTCAAGTGGCGCTCTACGACCGCACCAATCCTGCGAATGCCGAAATCAACCGCAAGCTTTCCGCCGAGGCGATCGCCGACCGCAAGTATGTCGAAGATCTCGGCGAAGAACTCAGTCGCACTCAGAATGTGCGCGGCCTGATTAAAAACATCATGGCGTCGAAATACTACCGTGATGTGAACTACCGGGAAAAATAAGGGGCAAGTATGGGGGACGGAAAAAGTAATTTCACACGCAGAGCATTTATTGCCGGCGGTGCCGCCGCGGGCGCTGCGGCCGCAGTTCCCACTCCCGTGGAATACCTGCTGAATGCTCTGAGCAGCGGTTTTATCCGCAAAGCGCAAGCCGAAGCGGCGGGCGCGGAAGGCTCTCGCAACTACATCAATATTCTGGTTGCCGGCGGGCCGATGCGCTACGCGTTCGATGCGTGGATGCGCACGAACAACTCCGATCCCGATTTGGAATACAATCCCATGGTGGCCACGAAGTTCGTGTCCTCCGGTGGACGTGTGGTGGGCACTCAGAACGCGACTTTCAATTACAATGGCGTTCTTGTGCCGCACATGTTTTCACACTCGGTTTTCAATAGTGCCGGCGGGCAGCGGCCATTGACGGATTTGCTCAATCACATGCTGGTCATTCGCGGTTATGGCACCGGCTTTGACGGTCATCCTTTCAATGCAGTCGTACAACAAGCCCCGGTGGGTGGCGTATCTTCCGTTGCGGGCCTCGCCGCCGATTATTCGAAAAAAACTTTTGAAGCCGTGGAGTGGCCAGAGCGCGGCTCTTACGGTGTTTACGCTTCTCACGCTGGAAAGGCCTTAAACAAGGTGACCGGCAGTCCTTTGTACTCTCTGCTGGAAGGTTTCGGCGGACCGCAAGGGGGCCGGGTGAAAGGCCGTTCTTTGAAAGACCGCCATCGTGAGGCTTATGAGTTAGCGCAAGCCCGCTTGCGTGCTTACGCCCAGTCTGATTTTTCCGGATCCACGGTTCTTGCGCGCAATCTTGCCAATGCTTCTGACCTTATGAAAAAAGGCACGGGCAATATAGACTCTTTCTGGGGTCCGGCCGTGGCTCGCTATCGCGCGGTGATTGAAAACAGCATGCGCCAGTCCGGCTTGGTCGGCATCAGTGATGTGCCGATTATTTCGGATCGAGGTGCGATGTGGGGCGTGCATGTGGCCGATGGCAACCGCCGTTTGTTGCTCAGTGAGGATTTCGATGCCAGAGCCGCGGTTTCATCAATGGTGGCTCCAGGCGCGTTGAGCGAGGGCTTGGCTCTCGCTGAATATGTCTTGAAGGAAGGTTTAGTCACCTCTTTGAATTTGCAAATGGGGGATCCTGCCAACGTAACGTTGAAGGACGCAGGCAACGGAGCGCAAAACGTGCATATCGCGATCAAAGACATGCATGAAACCGGCGCTATTCCGGGACTTTTGATTACGACAGCGTACTACCGCGCTTTGGCGGCGGGTCTGCTCGAACTGATGGATCAACTCAAGAAAACCAAAGTCGGCAATACCGATTTGTGGTCTGAGACGGTGGTACAAGTGATTTCTGAATTCAATCGCTCGGCGCGTGTCAACGGCACGGGCAGTGACCACGGCTTTAATCAAATGGTCACCAGTGTTTTCAGTGGTGCGATCACCAGGGGACCGTTTGTCGTCGGTAATATTTATCGCGGCGGTCACGGTGGCGGCTATACGGGAACTCAGGGTATCGGTGCGCCGATTGAGGGATACAATCAAGCTGGTCGTCCGACGCCGACGATGGCTGCTTCGACGGTGGCAGCGCTCTTGCGTGTGCCGAAAAATCCGTATGAAAATCTCGCCGCGCCTTTGGTGGAACTCGTCAACGGTCAAGTGCGTGTTTTGAAAACCGCAAAAATCGTGGGGTGACAATGAGAATGCTCAAGTCGCAGAAAAATAAGATCTTCACCTTGCTGCTCACCGGGCTCGTGCTGACACAGATGTATCAGAACTGTGGCCAGATGGGCGAGTTTCAAACCCTGGACATGTCGTCCATGAATCTGTCCATGGGCTCCGGAGGAACCACGGACATGGATCACCCCGCGCAGAAAGAAGTGGTTTTACCGACGCAAAAAATTCAGATTGGCAATCGCGATTATGTAGCAGCACTCTTGCGTGAGGTGTTCACACGCTCTTCCGGGCCGATTCCGAATCTGGAAGGTTTGCTCAATCAATGGATCATCAACCGCGGCGCTCAGTATGGTTTGGGTTGCAATCCCTACAGCAGTTATTCCGCAAGGGACTGTGGTGGAGATGTTGCCAATGCCAATCTGGCTTATCGCACCGACGATAATACCGTGCGCGAATCGTTCCGCATTCAATTTTGTGAGAACGCTTTAGGCATGGATGAAGGTGTGAATGCAATTCTGGAAAAGATTCCCAATCGCGGAGCGGCCCCTTCGGCGGAAACGGCGAAACAGGTCTATGGTCTTTTTTATCGTGGCGACGGGCCCAGTGATTTGGTGGTGAGTTCACTTCTGGATCTGGACCGCGCGCTCGCGGCTAAGAATGAAACAGCGTTTGAAAGATGGCGGGCTCTGGCACTTCAAGTTTGCGAATCGCCGGGGTGGCAGCTACAATAAATTTGTTTTTGGGGGAGAGAGAATGAATAAGGGTTGGATTGCAGTCGGGGCTGCAACCGTTTTAATTTTGGGCTTCCAAAATTGCAGCGACTTTGCACTGCAAGATCAAGTTCTTTATGAACAAGGACTTTATGATTCTCGTGAAGCTCTGGACGCGAAAACTCTTCCCAAACTTCTGAACAGTGAATCTCTGTTGGCCTGGTCCAAGCCGGGGCAACCGAACTTTGTGAATAAGGGCCTCATCCTCGCTGATCAGTGGTCGGTGATCGCCGCTGTCGATCGTGACGTGACCGGAACCATTGTCACAGTGAATTCCGGCGGGGGCTCCGAAGAATCCACCCTTTCCGTTGTTTCCGGAAAAATTCGTGCGACACGTACAAACGGAGGAGCTTCGGAATACCTGCAAGTCGATCTGCCTTCCGCGGGCGACAAAATGGTTTTGGCGGCGGCGTTTGGTTTGAAAGCGGGTGAGATTTCTTTGCTTGTGAACGGCGTAGTGCAATCCGGGACCCTGGTGAAAAGCGGAACTATTGGCGAGTTCTCTCTGATCACCAAGCAGATCACCGCCAGCAATAAAGTGTCTGAATACGTTCTCTATGCCGGTGACAGCCGTGACAGTGTGGGTAAGCTGAGCAAATCGGAGCTGAATGTGATGTCCCGTTATGTGGCCGACAATAATATGATTCCGAATGTGATCTATGACCCCGCACTGCTCAATGAAGACACTGGCGGTGGCACGACCGTGAATCCGAAATTCCTGCTGGCTAAAGCCATTTTCGATAATAAATGTATTACGTGTCATAGAGCCGGCGGCGATTATCCGAATCTCACCAATCTGAAAGAAGCCACGGCGGTCGCGAATAACTGGGTGTATCCAGGAAATCCGGAAGGATCGAAACTGTATAACGCTCTTCAAGGTTCCACAGGCAATGGTTTAAAGACCATGCCTAAAAGCGGCAGCATTTCCGCCGCGGAAGTTCAAACGATCGCGGATTGGATCAACAGTATCGGGCAGTAATTTTATTTAATATCTAATCACCAAAAGGGGGAATGGTTCATGAAATTTTTGGCAGCGTTGTTTTTAGCGATGGGGCTTTCACAAGCGGCGTCCGCACAAAGTGTTGTTGTTGACGTGATCTTGAATCCAATGGGGGATTTCAAGGCGAAAACAAGCGACGTGAAAGGCTTTGCAACAATGAAGGGCGACGAAGTGAGCGCGGAAAATATCGTGGTCAATTTGAAGTCTTTGAAAACCGGTGTTGAGCTGCGTGATAAGCACACGCAAAAATATCTCGAAACACCGAAGTTTCCGGAAGCGGTTCTTGTCTCCGCGACAGGCAAGGGCGGCAAAGGTAAAGGTAAAATCAAAATCCGTGGCGTTGAAAAAGATATCGAAGGAACTTACAAGGTGGAAGGCAAGCTCTTAAAAGCGGACTTCAAACTGACTTTGAGTGATTTTGATATTAAAGACATCAACTACATGGGTGTCGGCGTGGAAGACGAGATCACCCTCCATGTCGCCGTTCCCATGAAATAATCTAGAAGCGGTAATTCACACCGACTTTCCACAGCGTGGCTCCCTCAGCGAGGGGGCCAATGCCTGAATAAAAATCCCACTTCTGAAAAAGACGAATGTTCAAATCCATCAGGCCCATAAGATTCGTATTGCGGCCCGAGTTGATGGTTTGATTGCCGGCATCTTCCGGCCAGTCAATGTTCTTCATAAAAATCATCGCGGTAAGACCGGTGTTAATACGCCCGGAAAGGCGGTAAAACACACGCGGAGAAATACCGTAAACCGTGAAAGCCACTTTGCCTTTTTCATAGCTGATCGCACTGCTATTACCACCGCCGCTGGCGCGCCCTGAGCCAAGGAAAGCCCCCATGCTCCAGCCCCAACGGTAGTAGCTGATTTCTTTTTGCAGGCTTAAGGTCATGCCATTGAAATTGGCGTAATCGGTGTCATTGGTCACACCTTGCTGCAGTTTCAAAGGCTCGTTCCACTGCAAAGCGGAAAGGCCTACTCCCCAGGATTCCAAAGATTTGGCGCGCGGTTTTGCCGTGGTCTTTGGTGCCGGTGTTTCCGCGGCTTCTGTCGCGGCGGGAGTTTCTTCGGAATCTTCGCTAGGCGCTTCTTGTGCGAGCGCCGTGTGCGCCAACAAGGAACTTACAAAGAGAAAAAGAAAGATTTTTTTCATGCGAAGCTCCCTTTAGTAAGACACGTGAACCTGGCCCTGCAGCATCCACGCGTCGGGGGCGCCGGCCGTATCCATGTAGGTTTTAGCGTTGGTGACCATCGTGCGGAACTCCAGACGCGGAAGGGGGAAGAACAAAGCTCCCAAGCTCCAGCGCATAGTTTCCGGCGAAGATTTGTTAATATCCGTTTTGCTGTGTTCAATCACAGAAAGTATGTTGTAACCGCGACGGATATTCACCAGCGTTTCAATCAAGGCATAAGTTCCAAGTTGCGCGTCGGTATTGGCGAGCTTGTCGGTTTTTTCTTTAAATCCCGCTTCGGCCATGATGGCTGAGCCTTTGGAAAGTCCCATGCGCGTGGTGAAAGCAAGAAGGTTCCACTTGGCGATATCACTCTCGGAACTTAAGACGGATCCGCCGACTTTGAATTTTTCATACACCTGGTATTCGCCGGCGATGGAAAATCCTTTTTGCTTTTCGTTGTCCTCTTGCGCGCTATTTCCGAAAAAAGCATTCAAAGCAATATCCCAATCCGGGTAGGTGAAGTGTGCGACGAGCCCTTGCGACTGATCGAATTGTCCCAGGGTGATGGCTTTACGGTTGACGGCGGTGTGGTCGACATTGCGAATGCCGAACACTTTGTCGAGCTGGCCGAGGTAAATCCACAGATTGTTGTTCTGCTTCCAGCGCAGATAATATTCTTTGGCAAACCATGTATTGGTTTTTCCGTAGTAGGCTTCCAGGCCCGTATAAGAAATCGTGGAAACCAAAGTCAGGCGCTGTTTTTTATCTGCAAACAATGTCAGATTCACATCGTTTTGCATATTGATATATTTCTCCATGGAAGACTTGGAGCCGGGATCCATTTTCATCCATAAACCACGGTATTTGATGCCCGGACGAATCCACCAGGGAAGTTGTTTTGAACCGAGAAAACCCGACTGCGCGGCGATTTCCTCCTCTTCCATTTTTTTCGGAAAGATATCACGAGCGGTGATTTCGGTCGCGTAAAGAGCGCGCCCGTAATCGTTCAGGGCACCGCCGCCGTGGCCATTGTAATGGCAGGTGATACAGGACGAGTAGCCGTAACCGATGAAGTCGGGATAGGCCTGAGCCTGGTTTAAACCCAAAAGTAGAGCGGCGAAGATGAAAACGGGATGAAATTTAAAATGTTTCACAATGAGACAAATTCTATTGGAGGAGAGGGCAGAATCAATAAAAATCTCATTTGCGGGGATTGTTTGCCGATAAGTGTTCCATGGAAACAAAAGCAACCACTCTAGAACGTCCGCGCGCTGTGCAGATGGCTGCTGCAGTGCTTATGCTGACTCCCGTTTTGGATCTCATGATGTCACAAAGAACCGGGGCTCAGGTGTTCAACGGGCTGAGCTGGGTGCTGATTTTTGCGGCGGGAGCCAGCCTCATGATCCGCCATAAGCTCGCGTGGATGGTCGGAATTGTGCTGTGTTTTGTGATCATCGCCTCCACCGGTTACAGCCTTATGAAAGAAATGAATTATGCGGACCCGGTGATTAGCACCGCGCGCCTCTTAGACTGCCTTTTGATTCTTTTTATCGTCGGCACAGTGACTTTCTTTTTCCGCTATCCTTATTTGGATCGTCGTCAAAACTGGTTTGCGCCGACCGGGAATCGCTATGCGATTTCCACCGCCGTGCTGTTGGGAGGAGTCGAAACCAAAACGCTCGACTTGTCATACACCGGAGCCCGTATCGCTTTGCCGCCGCAAAGCTCGTATAAGGCCGGCGACACAGTCACAGTGCAGCTCAGTGAGATCAACGATATCCAGTGCAAGGCCCGCGTCATTGATGTGAAAGAAGATCATGTCCGCGTCCGCTTCGATGGCGTCTCGACAACGGACAAAGACCTCATCCGTCAGTGGTTGAGCACGCAAAATTTGCAAAAAGTATAGCAGCAAGAGGGTTTTAAGCTTCCGCCTTGAGTGAATTTAGGGCATAAGAGGGCTTTTCCACCCAAGGTAGAAACAATGGCAAAAACAGCTAAGAAAAAAACATCCAAAAAGACATCGCAAAAAACTGTCGCAGGCGAAGAGTCCGCCCACGAAATTCCTGTCGCCGTTAAAAAAATTCTTGAAAACGTGCGCCCCACACCGGTGATCCACAACGGTCTTTCCAATGAGGAAAAAATCGAACGCATCACGGATAAATTCACCGACATCATGCAGACTCTGGGCTTGGATCTTGATGACGACAGTCTGAGAGAAACACCTCACCGCATCGCTAAAATGTTCGTGAATGAAGTTTTCAGCGGTCTTGATCCCAAAAAATTCCCGAAGATGACCGTGATCGAAAACAAAATGAACTACGATCAGATGATCGTCGTACAAAGCATCGGCTGCTTGTCTTTCTGTGAGCATCATTTCCTGCCGATCGACGGCTATGCCACAGTGGCGTACATCCCCAATAAAAAAGTCATCGGTCTTTCCAAGATCAACCGCGTGGTTCAGTATTTTTCCCGCCGCCCGCAGGTGCAGGAGCGCTTGACCAAACAAATCGCCGACTGCCTTCAGTACATTCTCGAGACTGAACACGTGGCCGTTCACATCAATGCCAAGCACTACTGTGTGGTGATGAGAGGCATTGAAGACACCACCAGTACGACATCGACATCGGATCTGCGCGGGCACTTTAAAACCCGCCAGGAAACCCGTGAAGAGTTCTTGCGTCAGATTAAATAAGTCTTTCTAAATAAAAAAAGGCTCCGAAATACGGAGCCTTTTTTATTTGTTCTAGCAAGTCGCAGAAGGTTTATAAAGCCGACTGCAAAAGCTCGCGAGAGTTTTTCGACAGAGTCGGGACCGCGACCATGCGGCGGATTTCCGTCAGGGCCTTTTCCTTCATCACCGGATCCAGTTTTTGAACGAAGTTGAAAGCCGCGCACAGGCGTGCCGCCACTTGCGGGTTCTTCGCATCCACTTCCAAAATCTTATCGGCATAGAAACCGTAAGCATCGGTTTTAGGATGGTGGAAGCGCACGATGTTCGCACCGAAAGCTCTGAGCAATGAATACACATTGTTCGGGTTGGTGATATTGAACGCCGGATGTTTCGTCAAAGCTTTGACATCATCCAGGATCTGCGTGCGTGTGGTTGTCGCTTGGGCCGTGAACCATTTGTTGATGACCACAGAGTCCTGCTTCCAGTCTTCGTAGAAATGTTGCAGCACTTTTTCACGGTGGGCGGATTCTGTGTCAGCTAAAATCATCATCGCCGTCATACGGTCGGTCATATTTTGCGCTTCCCAGTACTGTTTATTCACCAACTCCAGGATTTCCGGATCATGCAGATCTGCCAAGTATGTGAGTGCCTGATTTTTCAAAGCGCGGTGACCGAAAGTTTTCGTGTCACGGCTCTTGGGTTCGACACCGTGGTACTTGCGGTAAATATCCAGCAAAGCCGTGCGGTTTTCGCGGGCAATCGCCGTGCGCAGGGCTGTTTTCGCCGCATGGAAGGCTTCGGCATCAAGCACGGCTTCTTCCTGCGCTAAAATCGCATAGCTTGGCAATTGCAGCATCTTCGCTTTAAACGCGGGGTCCATGCTGGAGTCGGCAACCAAAGCGCTTAAAGCTTTCACAAAGCGCGGATCGGCTTGAAGCTGTTTCTTCTGACGGGCTTGATTGATCAAGTCACGCAAAACACCCATGGCGATTCTTTGCGCCATCTCGCGACGGTTGAAAGAATCCGTGTCCTTTTGCATGAGGAAGTACAAGTCTTCATCGGAAGCTTGCCAGCGCAAATTCACAGGAGCTGAGAATTCACGCAAGATGGAAAGAACGGGGCGTGCTGACAAACCTTTGAAGACGAAAGTTTCTTTCGTCTCTTTAAGCTCGATCAGATTTTTGCCATCGGAGTTCACCTGGATTTTTTCACACTGCAAAGGCAGCTCCCGGCCGTTTTGATCCAAAAGGCCCATCATCAGCGGGATATGGAAAGGCTCTTTGTGCGGCTGATTGGGAGTCGCAGGGCAGTGTTGCTCCAGAGTCAGGTGATACTCACCGCTGGCACTGTCGTACTTTTCACTGACGCTAACAACCGGAGTTCCCGCTTGAGTGTACCAGCGCTTGAACTGGGCGAATTCTTTCTTATTCGGTTCAAAAATAGCCGCCGCGAAATCATCCGTGGTCACGGCCTGGCCGTCATGACGGCGGAAGTATTCATCCATGCCTTTGCGGAAACCTTTACGGCCCACAATCGTTTGCATCATGCGGATCACTTCCGCGCCTTTTTCATAAATAGTCATGGTGAAGAAGTTATCCACCGCCATGCAGGATTCCGGGCGCACAGGATGCGCGTTAGGGCCCGCGTCTTCGGCGAATTGCCCGGCGCGCAAAGCATCGACGTCTTCGATTCTTTGCACCCCACGGTCGGTCATATCCGCGGAAAATTCCTGATCACGGAAAACGGTGAGGCCTTCTTTCAAAGAAAGCTGGAACCAGTCACGCAAAGTCACGCGGTTGCCGGTCCAGTTGTGGAAGTATTCGTGAGCCACTACGGATTCAATGCTGTGGAAATCCACATCGGTCGCGGAATTGGAGTCCGCCAGAACCAAGCGAGAGTTGAAAATGTTCAAGCCTTTGTTTTCCATCGCGCCGGCGTTGAAATCATCAATGGCAACGATCATGTAATCGTTCAAATCATACTCAAGACCGAAGGTGTCTTCGTCCCACTTCATCGCTTTTTTCAAGGAATCCATGGCATGCCAGCAGCGCTCTTGTTTTCCGTGCGCGGCGTACACTTCCAAATTCACCTTACGGCCCGAGCGGGTGGTGAAATTGTCGCGAATAACACCGAGATCTCCCGCAACGAGGGCAAAGAGATAGCAAGGTTTTTTGTGCGGATCGCGCCAGAAAGCCTTGTGACGGCCGTTGCCGAGGTCTTCAATTTTGATACGGTCGCCGTTGGAAAGAAGCACGGGATATTTCTTTTTATCCGCTTCAATCGTCACAGAGTAAGTCGTCATCACGTCTGGACGGTCCAGGAAGTAAGTGATTTTGCGGAAACCCTGGGCCTCACACTGCGTGCAGAAGATACCGTTGGATTTATACAGACCTTCCAAAGACGTGTTGTTTTGCGGTTGCAGCTCGGTTTCGATCTCCAGCGTGAACTGAGCGGGAGTGTTGGCGATGATAAGTTCTTCCGCCGTGACTTGGTAATCGCTAGGAGAAAGCGGTTTGCCGTCGATTTTAACAGAAATCAGTTTAAGATCTTCGCCATTCAGGTGCAGTGCCGCCTCCGCGGAGACCTTGTGCATGTGGCTTTTTGCGACCACTCGACAAAAGTCTTCATTGAGGTTGAAGTCGAGGTTTACGGAGTCTACGGTGAAAGCAGGCGCTTTATAGTCCTTCAAATAAATTTTTTCTTGTTTCATGATGCCTCGATTCAGATAATAGGTGACATGAGTTTGCTAATCACTTCTATCACAATAAACACCCCGCATCTACAAGACATGCTGGGTTTTTATCGAATTATCGGCTTTCAATTTACAGCGTCAAAAGTTGATAAGGGAAGTGAAGTTCATAGAGCTGTTCATAATTCCGTTGAATTCTCTTTGTATTCCATCAAAACCGCGGAACAAGCGCGCATTCCCAGTCTGCAATTGGGTTTCAAAATTACAGATCTGGAACGAACTGTCGGGGAACTTGTTAAGATCCCGGGCGCAATGTGCATCTTGGATCCGACGGATATGCCGGATGGAAAAAAGGCCATCGTGTTAGATCCCGATGGCCATGCAATCGAACTTTGTGAATATTAAAAGCGCGCCGGTTTAAGCGTGCGCGCTTTTGCCGCCATACATGCGATCTTCAAAGGCCGCCAAAGCTGCTTTCGCACCTTCGCCCATGGAGATGACAATCTGCTTGTACGGAGTCGTCGTGACATCCCCTGCAGCATAAATTCCCGGAACCGACGTGCGGCCCTTTTCATCGACAACCACTTCACCGAACTTATTCAGATTCACAGTGTCTCTGAGGAACTGACTGTTGGGCACAAGGCCGATCTGTACAAACACGCCATCGATATCCAGCTTTTCAAGCTTGTTCACGGAACGATCCATGTATTCAAGCTGAGTGACTTTCTGGCCGTCGCCGATAATGCGTTCGGTTTTCGCCGCGGTGATGATCGAAGCGTTGGGAAGTGACTTGAGCTTATCGATCAAAATCTGATCGGCTTTCAAGTGTTCATTGTACTCGATCAGCACCACTTCGCGTACGATACCGGCAAGGTCAATCGCGGCTTCAACGCCGGAGTTGCCGCCACCGATCACCGCGACTTTTTTGCCTTTGTAGAAAGGTCCGTCACAGTGCGGGCAGTAGGCGACACCACGGCCCATGTAGTCTTTTTCGCCGGCGACATTGAGCTCGCGCCATTTTGCGCCGGTCGCGATGATCACGGAATCCGCCGTCATGTGTTCACCACTTTCCATGGTGATGGCTTTCAAAGAACCTTCGTCACGGATTTGTCTCACGCGGCGATTTTCAAAAACCTTCACCGGATAGCTCGTCACATGCTGATGCAGCTGCGCCGCCAGTTGCGGACCTTCGGTGTAAGTCACGGAAATCAGATTTTCAATGCCGCGGGTTTCTTGCACCTGACCACCGATTTTTTCCGTGATCAAAGCTGTGCTCAAACCTTTACGAACACTGTAAATCGCGGCTGACGCCCCGGCAGGACCGCCACCGATAACGAGCACATCGAAGTGACCCATATTGGTGTTCACAGGCTCTACCGCTTCCGCCGAATCATCCACGCCGAAAGTGGATTCAAGTTTCGCGAGCAAATCCAGCAGTTGAATACGGCCGGAGTGGAACATCTTCGCATTTGCAACCAGACTTGGCACACCTTGGATACCCAAAGCCTGCACGTCGTCCTGCACGTAACCACCGTCGATGATTTCATGACGGATGTGACCGTTAGCCAAAGTGAATTGATTTAACGCTTGCACAACGTCCGGGCAGTTTTCACAGGTCAAAGAGATGTAAGACTGAATCGTAATACCTTTTTTCAGGCGCTTTGCACGCGCCGCCAAGACGCTGTCCAAAGGCTTGCCTTTGCCGTCCGTATTAAGAATAGCTAAAATCAAAGAGCTGAATTCATGACCTCCGGGAATGCCTTTGAAAACGATTCCGGTAGGTTTGCCTTTGTAAGCAATAAAAAACTGCGGCATCGGAGAAACCGCGCCCGCGTTTTCACGCACCACGATCTTATCTGACGTGGAAGCGACATCGTTGAGCATTTCGAGAAGGTCTTTGTGATCTTCGTGGGAGCTTTTTTCGTACACCAGCTCCACCGTGTTTTCGAGTTTTGAGAAAAGATTTGAGAGCTGTTCTTTGAGTTGTGGATCAAGCATTCAAGCCTCCTTAGAACTCATTTCAAACCCCCATCCGCTGGGTTCCGCCTTCGGCTTGCGGTTGAGGCTTTCAAATGAGTTCTACTTAAAATCGTTCCCGCCCTTGCGGACGGGAACGTGACAGAGTGGATTAGATTTTACCAACCAAATCCAAGCCAGGTTTCAAAGTCGCTTTGCCTGGAGTCCATTTAGCAGGGCAAACTTCACCAGGGTTCGCAGCGATGTATTGAGCCGCTTGAACTTTGCGGTACAACTCATCCGCGTTACGGCCGATACCGTTGTCTTGAACTTCAGCAAGAACGATCTTGCCTTCGGGGTTCACAACGAAAGTACCGCGGTAAGCGAGACCTTCTTCTTCAATGTGCACGCCGAAAGCGCGAGTCAATTGGAAGGTAGGGTCCGCAAGCATTGGGTATTTGATCTTCTTGATAGTGTCAGAAGCATCATGCCATGCTTTGTGAGTGAAGTGAGTGTCGGTGCTCACGCTGTAAACTTCTACGCCCAATTTTTGGAAATCAGCGTATTTGTCAGCCATGTCACCCAATTCAGTTGGGCAGACGAATGTGAAATCCGCTGGGTAGAAGAAGAAAATGGACCATTTTCCTTTCAGGTCGTTTTGAGTCACGGTTTTGAAATCGCCGTGGTGGAAAGCTTGAACTTTAAAGTCAGGCACTTTCGTGTTGATCAGTGTTTGCATTTATTCTCCTTAGTTAGAATAAGTGGTTTAGTTGTTTTGGCTCCAACGGCCTAAAATAAAACAGATCCGCCAGTGACCAGTTGTTACTGGAGGATATCTTTCGTTCTTGAGAGTAGAGGATCAACATCTTTTAGTAAAATCGATTATAAATATGTGTTGATAGATTTTATCTATTGAGACATAATAATACCAAAAGAAGCACCGCATGGTCCCAAAAGTGAACTTTTCTCTGACGCAGCTCGAATATGTCATGGCTGTCCATAAGCATGGGCACTTCGCTAAAGCGGCGGAGGCGTGTTTTGTGACGCAGCCGACACTCAGTATGCAGATTCAAAAGCTTGAAGAGGACTTGGGAGTGGTTATTTTTGACCGCTCCAAGAAACCTATTTTGCTGACACAGATGGGTAAAAAATTAATTTCTCAAATGCAGACGGTTCTTTTTGAGGCCAAAAAAATTGAGAATTTGATTCAGCAAGAAAAAAAGGGCGGCAGACAAGGCTCGCTTGTTGTCGGTGTGATTCCAACCGTAGCGCCGTATTTGCTGCCGCGTCTTTTGCCGATGTGTGAGGAGCTTTTTCCCGAAGTGGAACTCAATATCAAAGAAATGCAAACAGATCAGATCCTCAAAGCATTGGATGATGATGAGATCGATGTCGGAATTTTAGCGACACCCACACAGGTCGCGAAGATGTTTGAGTTTCCTCTTTATTACGAACCTTTTTACGTTCTTTGCGAAAAAAACCACGAGTACGCGCAAGCAAAGAAAATCAAATATCAAGGCTTGCGCATGGAAGACGTCTGGCTTTTGGAAGAAGGCCACTGTCTGCGCAATCAGGTTTTGGATCTTTGCTCGATCAAAAAAAATAAGGGCGGCTCTTCCCGCCGTTATAAGTTTGAAAGCGGCAGTTTAGAGACGCTCAAAAACCTGGTGGATCTCTACGGAGGGTACACTTTGCTTCCGCACCTTGCCACTGAGCAGATCGGGGAGCATAGTCAGATCGTGCAATTTGAACGGCCGGTTCCAGCCCGTGAAATCGGTCTTGTCTACCGTCGTGAGCACTACAAGAGCGGACTCATCGAGGGATTGGGGGAAGCGATTCTCAAAGCCATTCCCGAAGAATTGCGCAAGATACGCCCCAAAGATTTGGACGTATTGCCAATCGCATAACAAGTCCGCCGTAGCTTTTTTGTCTGCGCGGTAAGTAAGGATTTTTGAAATGGAAAAACGTAAACCGATTGAAACTAGAGAAGACATTCAGCTCCTCGTTGATAGCTTTTATGCCAAAGTTCGCAAAGATGGTTTGATCGGTCCTATTTTCAACGACGTGGCGAAAGTAAACTGGGATGAGCATCTTCCCAAATTATACAATTTCTGGGCGGATCTTCTCTTAGGCGAAGACACTTATCGCGGTCGTCCGTTTCCACCACATATGAAATTAAATTTGCAGCACGGACACTTTGAGCGCTGGCTGCGCCTGTTTACGGAAACTGTCGACGAGCATTTCATTGGATTAAAAGCCAGTGAAGCCAAAGCGAGAGCTTTGCGGATTGCGCGTAACTTTATGATCAATCTAAGTTTATTGGACCCTAGCTAAAGTCCCGCGCCTGTATTCCGGCACGAGAGAGGGCCTTTTCTTGTGTTCCGTCAGGGACGGGCGTACTGTGAAGGAAGCGGAGGACTTTATGATTGTCACCGTGAACTTCACTTCCCACGAGCGCATGATCGAAGCGCTGCTTTTTCTCCCGGAAAAATCCGTCGAGCATCAAACAACGGCCCTTCTCTTTGAAGGTTCCGTCACGGGTGTCACCAATCAAATCACGGAATACATCGCCGATCAGGTGAGTTCCCAAGGATTTGTCTGCCTTGTGATGGATCACGCTTTTTACGGCAGTACGGAAACCGTGATCAACGCCATCATGCCGCCGGAAAGACGTATTGAGGATCTTATCGCCGCTATGAATTTTTTAAAAATTCACAAGGCTGTGGATCCTGAAAAGATCATTGGTGTGGGGGTGAGTTTGGGGGCTCACTTTATGGTCGAAGCCTGCCGCAAAACGACTTTGTGTAAAGGCCTGGTTATTGTGCGCGGTCCTTTAGACGAAACACCGGAGAACCTGGAAAGCCTGCCGGTGCCGCATATTTTGATCGATGAAAGCAGCCTGGATTCGGCTGCGGATGAAATCACACTGTGGTCGCGCACATTGTTCAACCAACGGCCCGCGGAGCGCGACGCTGAAATGTGATCACTTCAGTTTGATTTCGACTTTGTTTTCTACGGCATTGCCGAGACCGCGGATTTCCACGTTTACTTTCTTGTTTTTCCAGTCCATCGTCGCCAATCCATAATTTTCTTTATTGTACACAGGGCCCAGGTAATGGCTGTCGGCATCCGGGTAATGATTCGGACGGTTGATGGAGCTTGAAGTGATCTCATAGAGTGGACCGTAGTTTTTCAAATCTATTTTGGAAATGCTCGCGATATGACGGTCACCGCTGAGAAGAATCACGTTTTTGGCGTGAGTTTTTTTAAGCAAATCAAAAAAGCGCTGACGTTCTTTCGGAAAGTTGCCCCATTTCTCGAATTTAGGATCTTCGGCGATCAGCTGAATGCTGGAAACAATGAAGCGAATTTGCGCCGGGCGCTGCAGCTGTTTTTCCAGCCACTGCCACTGGCCTTCGCCGAGCATGGTGCCGTCTTCGGAAGGAAGGTAATCCATCGCTTTTCCTTCCATACCGGGGCGTTCTTTCAAAGGACTGCGGTAGTAGCGCGTGTCGAGCATGATCACTTGGACCAATTTCTTTTTAGGTCCGATGATTTTGGCATGATAAACGCCGCCTTGCTCAAGGGGAATCGCATTGCGAACATAAGTCCAATAGTTCATGAAATCACGGCGGGCATTGTCTTTACCGACCCAATCCGCACCGCCGTCGCGCAAGCCAAAGTCATGATCATCCCAAGTTGCCATGAAAGGAACCTTTTCACGCACGGAGCGATACTCCGGGATCTGATCCATCTTGCGATACTGTTCGGCGATGGGTTGCTGGTTTGGAGAACTGGCGTAGACGTTATCGCCCATGAACAAGAAAAGATCCGGTTGCGCGGCTTCGACATCTTTCCACAGCGGTTCAGGCTGATCTTGATTCGCGCAAGAGCCAAAGGCGATTCGTGACAGCGTTACCGAATAATCCAAACCCCGCGAGGGCAGGGAAGAAACGTACGTCGAAACGCCGTGAGGACCTGTAAGAGAAGACTTTTCCACCGGTGGCGCCTTGGGAGTTTGCGCGCACGCAGCGACGAACAGGGATAAAATTAAGAGCTTTTTCATGCCGCTATTTTCACGCCAGAAAAAGAACTTTGGCAACTAGGAATCGTCTCACAACGGGACACGGCACGGCGCTTGTACTGATTAAAAAGCATGACAGAGAAAATGCGTTTATTTTTAAGAGTAGCGGCTTTGGGATTTGTCGGTTTTGCGGTTTTAGCTGCGGAACTGAGTTTGTTTGGACTTCAGAGCAAGAATCTCACAGTGAGACAGCCACGAAATGGCGCTCCTGTTCAAGTGGTGACCAAGCACCAAGTGCTGCACCAGAAAATGGAATCGGCAAAACGCTGGGCCGAGCGTCTTGATGTGCTTTCGCTGCACATTCTGTCTGTTTCTTCTTTGAGTACTTTTGAAAGATGGCGCCACAATGTGGATTTAACGGCGCTTAAGAATCAATACTCCCGCGATCTACTGGCGCACATGGAGTCCATGGCGGCGGTTTTAAAGATGCGCCGTGAAGCCGGTGGCTTTAAAAAATTGCGTGAATTCGATTTCCAAACGACGATTCGCAAGAGTGATTATATTCTTGCTTTGCCGCTGACCCAGGAATGCCTGGAGCGTCTGCTACACGATTCCGGTTTAAGTGAAAACACCAAAAAAGTAGTGGCGTTGTACAATCAAGAGCGCGTTCTTTACGACCATAAAGTCGTCACGGTCGCGGATAATTAACGGGCCGGCACACACTGGTGCGAAGCTTGGCAGGCCATAATGTCTTCGCGCATTTGCATTAACTCTTCATGCGAATACGGAAGCTCAACGTTGTAACCCTGTTTCCGTGTGCCTTTTTGACCAATAAATAAAAACGTATTCGTTTTGTTAAACTGTGTTTTTGTTAATTTTTTTGAAGGGTCCCAAAGCCATTTAAAACTTAAGGCCTTTGATGATTGCACGTATTTTTGAAATCTCTGACGTTGTTCTACAGCTTTCTTCAATCCGCTTTTTGGTGTGGTGTAACATTTGACTTCGCCGATAATTTTAGCCACCTGGGTTGCATTATCAAAAACGACTAAATCAAGTTCTCCGAGAGTGTTTCCGGTTTTTCCGTCCAAATATTGAATGCCCGTGACGACCGTGTATTCCGGTTGCGGGTATTTTTCAGCAAAACGCAAACGCGCGACCTCTTCGCAAATGGCTCCTGAAGGTTCAAAATCACGGCCTGTATTTTTTAGAGCTTCGAAGTCTTCTGGGATCCCGGCCAACGTCGAAAGAGAAATAAAAATAACGCCGATAAACACGAATAGTTTCATCTGAAAATCCCCTGTGGACGACCTAACTAAGCTAAAAAAATTAACCGCGCAATCAACCTTTTTCGCGGGTCTGCTGAAGAGTCATTAAAGCTGGTTTTAGGAAATAATTTCAGACACAGAAGCTAAAAGACAACCCATAGCAAGAGGTACGATTTTTATCGTGACCTACCTTTGTTTATAAAAGACGATCTGAAGCGATGTCGTCTAACTCTAAACAGTGAGACAAAAAAACCCACAACTCATTTAGAATTGTGGGTTTTAATTTTAAAAGACGTTTTCTTATTTGCGTTCGTTCAAAGGAACAACTTTGCGCTGTTCTTTACCAACGTACTCAGAAAGAGGACGGATGATACGGTTGTCAGCAGCTTGCTCCATGATGTGCGCAGACCAGCCGGTCGTACGAGCCATCACGAAGATCGGAGTAAAGAAATCGATATCGAAGCCCATCATGTAGTAAGCAGGGCCCGCTGGGAAATCCAGGTTCGGATAGATTTTCTTTTTCTCAAGCATCACTTTTTCAAGTGCCGCATACATTTGCATCCATTTTTGCTCGCCAGTCACATCAGCCATGACTTGCGCATACTTTTTCATGGTTGGAACGCGAGAGTCGCCGGAGCGGTACACGCGGTGACCGAAGCCCATGACTTTTTTCTTCGCAGCCAGAGCATCGAGCATCCATTGTTCCGCTTTCGCAGGATCGCCGATCTCTTTCATCATGTGCATAACCATTTCGTTCGCACCACCGTGCAATGGGCCTTTCAAGGCGCCGATGCCCGCCACAGTCGCAGAGTAAATATCGGACTGGGTGGATGTCACAACACGCGCGGTGAAAGTGGAAGCGTTGAAGCTGTGTTCAGCGTAAAGAATCAAAGAAACGTCGAAAGCTTTAACCACTTCTTTTTGTGGCACTTTGCCGAAGCACATGTGGAAGAAGTTTTCCGCCATGGAAAGATCCGCTTTCGGAGGAATGAAATCCAAACCTTTTTTGAAGCGGTAGTCCGCGGCGATCATTGTCGGGATTTTTGCCAACAACTGAATCGCTTTATCCATATTGGTTGCTGGAGATGCATCCCAAATGCGTGGGTCTTCCGCGCCCAAGAAAGAAACCGCGGTGCGGATGCTGTCCATTGGATGGCATTTTTGTGGAAGTGCTTTGATCACGTTCAAAAGAGTTGTGGAGATTTCGCGGTAGCCGCGTTCTTTTTTAGTGAACTCCGCCAATTGCGCCGCTGTTGGAAGCTCGCCGTTGTAAAGCAAGTAAGCGACTTCTTCGAAAGAGCAGTTTTCAGCCAAGTCTTGAACCGGGTAACCGCGATAGATCAAAGAGTTGGTGTGAGGGTTTACTTTAGACACAGAAGATGTGTCCATCACAACGCCTTCAAGACCTTTTTTCACGTTCATCTTGTCGGGTTCTGGAACGTAATCGGGATTGATGTATTCAGCCATTTTTCCTCCGCTGCGAAGCCTCGCGCCTTTAGGGTGCGATGCGTAATGTCTATTTAAATGAATGGTTCAAGCTAGCTTGGGGTTTGGCATCGGTCAATAGTGCGGCTCGGATAAACGCACTTTGCTTGCTGCGGCGACCGGGAAATGTTCCGAAAATTTCGTGTCTCAATACAGATTGCGGCGCAGGGCGGGGAGAGAAAGAATTTTCGAACGGGAATCTTTTTTCCCGTGATGTGGAGTCCTATGAACCGCCGCCGTTTTCTCGTTTGGTCGTTGCAGTCCGTGGCCGGCTCGATGAGCCTTGTTCTTCTCAGTTCCTGCAGTGAGATGGAGGGGCGTGGCGCGAATCTCACTCCGCCGCCGTCAGAAAAAGCCGAAGGCAATTGTCTTTTCCGCGGCACCTGGGTTTATGTGCAGCCCTTGCATACGCCCAATCACGTCGTCAACGTCACCGCCTACGACATTGATCAAGCGGTGGAGCAAACCTACGTTCTGGAAGACAACGACAGCGGTCACACGCACACGGTGGTGCTCACCCCGGAAGATTTTCGTCTCCTGCAAGACAATCAAAGCGTTATGAAAATGTCGAGCGTGACCAACGGCCACGCGCATACGGTGAGAATAGACTGCGTTTAAAATTTAAACTTCAATGTGACGGCAGAGCCACTGCTCAAGCTCATCCAAACCCGCGGTGATATCGGTGAATTTTTCACGAGCCTTGGTGAAGGCGGCGCGAACGGTGTCACCGCGATAAGGCTGACGGCGCAAGTGCGCGGTGAGATCGTCGATCAGCTGCGGGTAAAGACAATCGGTGAAAATTTGCAGCTCTTTGATCACGCCGTCTTCCACTTGGAATTGGAAATCAAAAAAGCCCAAGCTCAGATAATCATCCATTTTGTGATTGAATTCCAAAGTGTTCCCGTAGAGCCACTCCCACGAACTTAGAGTGTCGTACTGCGCTTTCAGTTCTGGAATACGCTGAAGGCTGGCCATGGTGAGGGATTCCACTTCCGCTTTTCCGCCATAGAATTTTTCAAACGCATCCACCATGGTTTCAACAATCTGCTCATGGCGGAGGTTGGCAGCGACCTCGGTGAGATTGGCGACGCGGGCGCGCACGGATTCTTTTCCTTTGGCCTGCAGTTTTTTTGGATTCGGTGTCAGGTAATTGCCAAGGCGGGTGAGATCCGTGTGCAAAAGCAGCGTGCCGTGGTGAAAAGCACGGTCTTTCTTTTCACGATAAGCGCTGCCGCTGAATTTACGAGGTCCATCCGGAAATGGGATCAATAAATCATTGCGTCCGGAGGCTTCTCCTTGGATACCGAAATTTTTCAGCGCATTGAAAATCACCTGAATATTGTTTTCACGCTTATAGGATTCGCGCGGAGAAAGAAAAGTGAAGTTCGTGTTACCGAGATCGTGAAACACGGCGCCTCCGCCTGTCGTGCGACGGGCCAGGTGCACTTTGTCGGATTTCATTTGCGCGAGATTGCACTCGGACCAGGGATTTTGGTTGCGGCCGATAACGACGGTCTCTTCATTGCGCCAAAGGAAAAGAACTTGTTGTGAGGGATCCAGATTGTGAAAGATCCACTCTTCTGTGGCGAGATTTAAATGCGGATTGAGGCTGTCGGAAAGAAAGACTTTCAGTTTTTGCATACGCCCCAGAAACTAGTCTTCACCCGAGCAGGGGTCAAGGCCACCCGCGGGAAGTCTTGACTTTTTTACCGGGTCCTTTCTATATAAGAGCATGCTTTGGTTTTCCGAAGCATCCGGACGATGTGCGACGTACCCGGTTAGGACAAGACGACGCTTTTTTCTAAGGAAAGGAGTGTTGGTAATGTCTAACACCACAGCATGGATTCTTTTGGCGATAGCCGGTCTCTTGGAGGTCGGTTGGTCTATCGGTCTTAAATACACAGAAGGTTTTACAAAGTTAGGACCCAGCGTTTTCACCCTGGTAGCCTTAGCGGCCAGCATGCTTTTGCTCGCCAAGGCGGCGACGGTTCTGCCTATTGGAACGGCCTACGGAGTGTGGGTGGGAATAGGCGCTCTGGGAGCGGCGGCTTTAGGGATTCTTCTTTTTAAAGAATCCGCGCACCCCGCACGGCTTTTTTTCCTGGCACTGCTCTTGGTTTCCATCATCGGTCTTAAGGTCACCTCGGGTGCCAAGTAATATTCACTCCAAGAATATATAATATCATTTTATTCATTTCCGCTTTGCGGCGCTCCTGGTTATAAGGGGTCCGTCTTCAAAACTTAGAACTTACTAAAAAAGGAAATGAACTATGAAAACTTGGATTTTGATTGCGACTCTCTTTGTTTCAATGTCGGCCTCTGCAAAAAACAAATGGGTGGATGAACGTATTTCCACGGCGGCGGGAATTCTCGCGCAAATCGCTGAAGGCAGTGATGAGTATACGCTGACTCCGAACAGTGATCCTAAAAAGATGATTTTGGAATTAGCGCTGAAAGAGCAAATGGTCGAATCGGAAGAAGAGTTCGAGCAAAACTGGGTTGGTGACAGCGGTCAAGCGTGGGAAGTCGATGGCATGTATTATGGCGTGGACACTCTCTCTGGAGCTTATGATTACATCAACAACGTATTGACTCAAACTCTTGAAGACGGCGAACGAAACGACGCGGATAAAGTAAAATTCGCGGAGGCGACGTTGAAACTTAACCAAGCCATCAGCATCTTGCGCTCCGTAAAATCCGTCAAATTCGGCGTATGGCCTTCCGGTGCGGTTCAATGTGGCGTCTCTTTCCCATCCTTGCTCATCCTCGACACTGAAAACGGCAAGGCCCATCAAATTATTATGGAAGGCTCCGGTTGCTAACAAGCTTTGCCATAAATAATAAAAAAAGCCCTCGCAAAGAGGGCTTTTTTTATTTTGAGAGCGTCAAGTTTCCGACGGCGAGCGAATCCATTTGGGCAGTTCTGGTGCCTTGTAGCGGCGGAATTTTTCAAGCAAGGCCGAGGGAGTTTTATCGACAAGCAGTAATCCCTTGTGCTGCTCGCGAATGAATTGCTCTGACAAACCCGTGGCCACCATTTGCAGCAGGGGTTCGTAGTAACCTTCGACATTAAGAACGCCGACGGGTTTTTGGTGCAAACCCAATTGTGCCCACGTGATGATTTCAAAGAGCTCTTCAAAGGTGCCGTAGCCGCCGGGCAGAGCGATAAACCCTTCGGCAAGTTCCGCCATCAAAGCTTTGCGTTCATGCATGGAGGACACCACTCGCAGGTCTTTCAAGCCGTGATGAGCCACTTCCTTGGTCATTAAAATCTGCGGGATCACGCCGATAACATTTCCACCGGCGGCAATCACGGCATCGGCCACGGCTCCCATCAGGCCGACGCTGGCACCGCCATAGACGAGGGTGATATTTTCCTTAGCCAAGGTGGTGCCGAGTTCACGCGCGATATCGAGGTACTGAGGCTTAGCGCCAGGACTTGAGCCACAAAAGACACAGATGCTTTTCATATAATCTCGCTGAAATATTTTTTCCGCAGTTGAAGCTGCCGTCTTCAATACATGACAGATCTTATCTTACCGCAAGACCAGAAGGGAAATAAAGCAGAGCAGTGCCGGTCGCGGTGCAGAAGGCCTTGCAAAGAATTTCAAATGTCAGGGATGGGACAAATTTATTGCATTTTTAAAGCGGCACGAGTTGTTTTAAAGAGGGAGGCCGCAATGAAGCAAGCGCTGGCCATATTGTTTTTATCGGTTGAAACGGTTTTGTTTTTTCTTGCGTCTTTAGTTCATTTTGGAATTCTTGCCCAAGGTTTTGAACACACCAAAGCCGGAACCGCCGAAGCTGTTATCGGCGCGGTTCTGCTTATTGCCCTGTTGTGGACCTTGTCGCGCCGGACACTTTCCATGGCCGCGCTCGTCGCCCAAGGATTCGCGTTGCTGGGAACTCTGGTTGGCGTCACCATGATCGCAATCGGCGTCGGTCCGCAGACCACCGGCGATATTGTCTTTCACATGCTTTTGATTGTTTTTCTCGTAACGGGTCTGATCATGACCATGCGAGAAATAAAAAGAAGGGCCTAAAAAAGCCCAGTTTTTTACCGGGCTTTGTGATTACTTCAAAGTGAAGTTGAAAATACTGGTATCAAAAGAGTTGTACTCATCATAGCGAGACAGCGCATAGAGATCTTTGCGAGTCTGCATTTTATCCAAAAGACCTTCTTGAGTGCCTTTGGCTTTGATCTCTTGAAGACCGGAAATAGTCGCCCCCATCGCCAGACGGAAAGTCGTCACAGGATAGATCACGATATTGTACCCCAGATTGGAAAGCTCTTGATAAGTGAAAAGACGGCCCTTACCAAACTCCGTCATATTCGCAAGCAAAGGAACGTTGACGGCCTTACGGAAAGTTTCAAATTCTTTTTCATTCTCCAAAGCCTCAGTGAAAATGCAATCCGCACCCGCATCGATGTAAGCCTTGGCACGGTCAATGGCCTTATCAAGACCTTCCACCGCACGCGCATCAGTGCGCGCAATCAAAAGAAAATTCTCATCCAATTTCTTACCACGAGCCGCCGCCGCCACTTTGCGAGTGGCTTCATCACGAGTCACAAGTCCTTTACCATCCAAGTGCCCGCAGCGCTTAGGATTGATCTGGTCTTCGATATGGCAACCGGCAAGACCCATTTCAATCATCTCTTGCACCGTGCGAGTCGCACTCATCGGCTCACCAAAGCCGGTATCAATATCAATAATAGTAGGAAGCTTCGTCGTACGAGCAATCTGACGCCCGCGCTGAGCCACTTCCGTCAAAGAGGTCAAACCAATATCGGGATAACCCAAATCATTGGAAAGAACGGATCCAGAGATATAAACCCCATCAAATCCCTCTCTCTCAATAGCCATACTCACCAACGGCGACCACGCCCCGGGGAATTGCAAAAGCTTGCCAGACTTCAAAGCCTCACGAAAATTCTTACGCTTCTGAGCCGGAGTAATTTCAGGGAATAACATCAGTGCCTCCAAAGAAAGATTTTAAATTGCGAAGGTCGCAGCCATCATACCACATTCAAACGTGAACTTGATTTTAATAAGCTGCAAAAAAGTGATTTCTAAAAAAACGATGAGCCTGGGGAAGTGGGGGTTGCTGCTAAGGTAACTCCGCAGCGGCCTCCGCCAAGCGTGAAGCGTTCGACCGCCACAGGCGGGCGATGGCGGCAGAGCTCAAGGATGAGCGTGCCGCGAAGTGAGGTGCCTTAGCAGCAACCCCCACTTCCCCGGGCGGTCTTCGTGCTTTAGAAGATCCCTTTATTGTCTCTCTTGTTGTTAACAAGCTTGTCGATCGGAATCTGAACGTTCAACTGCTGAACCTCATCCGCAGTCAAAGTCTCAAGTCTTTCAACAAGGTTGATGAAACGATCACGTTCTTGTTTCGTGATAATTCCTTCGGTCAAAGTGTCAAACTTACGGATGTAGTCCGCGCGTTTGAACGGACGAGCTCCCGCAGGATGCGCATCAGCCACACCCAATTCGTCAACGATCTTAGAGCCGTCTTTCAGAGTGATTTCTACGCGACCGCCGAAACGTTTTTTGTTTGGATCTTGTTCATGATACCAAGCGGTCCATTGCGGATCTTCGAGGGTGGAAATCTTGTGCCACAAAGCCACCGTGTCCGGACGTTTTGCACGCTCTGGAGCGTAGGAGTTAACATGGTGCCAAGTTCCATCCTGCAAAGCCACCGCAAAGATGTACATGATAGAGTGATCCAGAGTCTCGCGGGATGCGTTTGGATCCATTTTTTGCGGATCGTTGGCGCCGGTACCGATCACGTAGTGCGTGTGGTGAGACGTGTGGATGACGATGGATTGAATATCATCGAAGTTTTTAATTTGCGTGCGCATTTTGCGAGCCAAATCGATCAAAGCTTGGGACTGGTATTCCGCAGAGTGTTCTTTGGTGTAAGTCTCAAGGATGGCGCGTTTTTCTTCGCCCACTTCTGGAAGCGGCACTTCGTATTTACCGTCTTTACCATCCAGCATGTAAGCGATAACGGAGTCTTCACCTTCATAAATAGGAGATGGAGCGCCTTCACCGCGCATCACACGGTCGACAGCTTCGATCGCCAATTTACCCGCGTGCGCTGGAGCGTACGCTTTCCAGGAAGAGATTTCACCTTTACGAGATTGACGAGTGGTGAAAGAAACGTGCACCGCTTGTTGGACCGCTTGGAAAATAGTTTCAGTTGGAAGATTCAACAAGGAACCGATACCTGCGGCTTGAGCCGGGCACAAGTGCGCAATATGGTCTTTTTTATGTTTGTGCAGGCAGATGGCTTTCACGAGGTCGACGTGAACTTCGTAACCAGTCACGATACCGCGCAAAAGTTCTTTTCCGTTTTTACCCATTTGCTGAGCCACGGCCAAGATCGCGGGGATATTGTCGCCAGGGTGAGAGTAATCCGCCGCCAGGAAAGTGTCGTGGAAATCCAATTCACGAACCGCGGTGCCGTTCGCCCAAGCCGCCCATTCACAGTCAAATTTTTGATCGTTAGGCATACCGAAAACAGTCGCGCCACCGCTGCGTGGATGCGCCAACGCCATGGCACGTGCGGACGCCACTGGACGGCGGTTCGCCGCTGCGATCGCCACAGAAGCGTTATCGATAATACGGTTGATCACCATATCCACAACGTCCGCGCGGATCGGAGCATTGTCGGAAGCGATTTCAGCGATTTTCCAAGCGAGCTGATCTTTGCGCTCAAGCTTTTCTTTGGAAGGGTAAACGCGAACGAGATGTTTCTTCATGAAAAGGTCCTTTCTGGATTAGAAAAATGAACCAGAACAACCTAAACTGCGCTGGGGACAGGGTCAAGACTCAGTTTTCCAGCCTCGTTTGTCATGAAAATCAGCGGTTTCCCGAGGGTGATTCAAGGCCCAATAAGACTTTTCGCCGTCTTGAAATTCCACGACCGCCGTCAAACCCCACGTGCCGGTTTGCAACGGCACGGAACTGTTCACTTCGATCAGAAAATGCGCGTGATCCTGGCGCGCGGTTCGCTCTTTCAGACGCACAGTGATATGAAGGGCGGGGCTCATACCCTGGCGATAACTGCTGAAAGAATAAGCGTTCCACAGACCGTTAGGAGCGCAGTTGATCTCGGTGTAAGGGGCCTCTGCCGTTGCGGACGAAGAGAAAAAGGCTTCCAGGCAGGTGTGCTTCCACAATTCATCCTGACGGGCTTCGATGAGATGCGGATCCGGCCAGAGTATCTGTTCAAGCGGCCCGGAAATATGAAAATCGATATGGACTTGGCTTGCGGACACAGCGTGCAAAGAAGCTTGGATCTTAAAAAGTTCTGTGCGTGGCGTGGAGGTGAAAGGTCGCAAGATTTCCATCAGCGTTTTTCCCATTCCAAGAGAGCGGTGAAAAGTATTTTTCCATCAGCGGCGCGAACTCCGCGATAGGCCGTTTTACCTTGAGAGGCGGTTTCGACCGTGGGGCTGTTGCATTGGCGCTCAATGACGACCTCGTCGCCCAAATGAGTCTCTGCCAAAAAATTCACCGCGTAGGAATTCAGGCGCAGAGTTTTATGCAGTTCATAGGGGATGGCATCGAGAATCCATTGCGCGTACTTGGTATTATTAACGTGCTGATTGATATCCAGATCGGAATTGCGCACGCGGTATTTCGCCAGCTTGTCATAGGCGCCTTCAACGGGAATTTTTTCCGTCTCCAGACCGGTCGCGCGAGGGGAAGTCAGGTGCTGCCAGTCGCGCAGATTTTGCACTGGCAGGATTTTTTTATTTTCGCGGTCCAACGCCAGCCAGCTTGTTGCACAAAAGCCAATGTCTTCTCCTTGGGTATTGGTTAATGCGAATTCGCGGGCGACGAAGGCTCCTTCGGGGGGGCGCAGCCAAGTTTGAATGCGGATTTTTTCCCCAAACGCGGGCCACTTTTTCATTTGCAAAGTTTGGCGGGTGAGAACCCAGTAAAGGCCTTCCTTTTCCATTTCCCGCATCCCGAATCCTAGTTTTTCAGCATGCATCCAGGCGGTTTCTTGGATCAGGTTGAGAGTGCCATAGAGGCCCAAGCGTCCCATGGGGTTCACTAACAGACTTGTAATGTGGAACTCTTCTGTCCACAGAGACGTTTCTTGAATCATGGCGTTATATTCTCATAAATTTAATACGGAAAACATGAAATTATTCGGATCTCAATAGAGACAATGCTAAAAAACAGGCAGCTATTTAGGTCCAAACAATGTATTATCGATTTGTTTAGAGCCGAGGAAAAGTCAAAAGCAAATACTTGTCACGTTCCTGGGATTGTGTGTAAGCTAATTGATATTAGGTGGAAAAATCATGAGACAAAAAAATATGTTGGCAGATTTCTTAAAGCAAAAGCGTGTGGCAGCGGGCCTTTCTCAGAGAGACGTTGCGGACAAGTTGGGTTACTCAACTCCTCAGTTCATTTCTAACTGGGAGCGTGGCGTTTCCCATCCTCCGATCAATGCTTTGAAAAAGCTCGGCGAACTTTACAAAGTTTCCGCTGATGATCTCTTTGAAGTGACCTTGAATGCAACTGTTCAAGAAGTGACTCAAGATCTGCGCCGCAAATTCGCAAGCAGCAAAGCTCGTTAATAAATACTTTAAAATCTAAGTGAGGTCGCGAAAACGACCTCGCTGCGAACGAAGCGCCATGGATAAAGGATCAACAACATTTAAGACCCTTTGTGAAAAGCTTTGCTTTTATATAGAGCAAGAAGGCATGGCTACGCGTCCATACAGTCATCCCAGCGTTTCGTACTTTCATCTTCTTTCTCCGACAGAACAAACTAAAGTGATCGAGACTCTGCAGGATTATCTGCAGATCTGTGAATCCGTCTATCGCGATAAAAAAAGTTTGAAGGATACCGGCTACATGGTGAAAAAAGGGTTGGAGTATTTCTCCATGACCTGTCACCCGCATCTCTACGAAATGCTCGCGCAACGACCTATGCTTGTGGAGTTTTACTCTGCTCGGCATACGCAGTTTTTTAGATCGTTGAACTACTTTGAGGTCGCAAGCTACACCATCGAAGATTTGTACTGCCGTCCTTGGAGCAGCTTATACGTAAGAGACGCGGAACTTGATTCCATTCTTATGGAATATGCTGTGAACACCCTGGAAGGACGTATTCCAGATGAAGGCGCAAGGATTCCCACACAGCATATTCAGACAGAAAAAGATTCTTTGGAAAGACTGAACATCAAGGTCGACATGATGTACATCATGCCTTTGAAAAAAGACAACAAGGTGCAGGGCTTTGCCAGCATCGTTGATTGTCATTCCATTTTCTAATTAGAAAGTTCCAATCGATAAGTGGAAACGCCAAGGCTCTTCGTTGGGGCGGGCGTCGAGTTTCCAAGCCCATTCCAAACTCAAGGGTCCCACCGGTGTGCCGTAGCGGATACCAAAACCGGCGGAGTCGCGATAGCTATCCTGGAACTTCAAACCCTGAATTTGCACCGAGCCGCCATCATAGAAAACTGCGCCACCCAGGTTGCCATAAACCGGGAAGCGTATTTCTGATTTAATCAGGTACATCGTAGCGTCGGATTTTAGATAGTAAGTTCTCTCTGTATCGGAAAGACCCAAATCCTGACGGTTCGGAAAGACTTCCTGAGTTCCCGCTTCGTAACCGCGAATCGTGGTTTGTCCTCCGAGTGTAAAACCTTTTTTATCCCACGGTACACCGCCGGTGGGTTTATCGCTGAGATTTTTCAAATAACCGCCGCGGACCTGATTCGCCCATACCACAGGCTGTTTTTGCCAGGTCGCTATCGCCCAATATTTGGTAAAACTCAAAGTGCTCTTCCAGTAATCGATGGAATAATCGGTGCGTTCGGTACTGCCAAGGAAGGGAGCGGAATACTCCGCACTCCAGCGCGTGAACGTTCCCGCTGTCGGGTTGAACGGATTGTCGCGGAAATCAAGATCCACCGTCGGGCCTGTTGTCGCGATGTTTTGTTCTTGGCTTGGGAACGGGTAGCGGTTGTCGATACCGAAATCGCGGATTGTCGCCAAAGACCAAACGTCCCAAATACCTAGAATGTGCGAGGTGAAATCTTTTTCCAGTGAATACGTCGTCGAATTCACTTCAGAGACCTGGCGCAAATCAAAGTCGGTCACCGTGCTGGAGCGAGTGATGTTAATACGGCCGCGCACGCGAGTGCCGAAAATGTACGGCTCAAGATATCCAAAGATCACACGGCTTTCGAGGTACTTAATGTCGGCAACGTTATAGTTTCCTTCCAAACGCACGGAAGCTCCGCGACCGGTGCCCCACAAGTTGCGATAAGAAGCGGCGATGTAACCGCGCAAAGTCAGAATACGCTCATTCGTCGCACCGCCACCGATAGTGAACACACCAGGATCGCGCTCACTGACTTTCACAAGCACGGTGCGGTTGGCTACATTGGTTTTTTCCTCAAGAGTGCGGATTTCCACAGAGCTGAAAAAGCCCGTGCGTTGCAGGCGAGCGATGGATTCTTCCACTTTGCTGGGCGTGATCAGATCGCCTTCCGAAAATTCCAGCTCTTTGCGAATCACGTAGTCCCGGGTGAAGCTGTTACCTTCTAAAATAATGGAAGTAGCGCGGACCTGTGGACCTTCAAGAATTTTAAAGCGCAAGTTCGCTTTGGTGTTGGTGTCGTTGTAGGTCACCAGATCTTCTTTTTCATTGAGAAGCAGCATTTCGATATAACCGCGCTCGCGGTAAAACTCTTTCAAGCGCGCGATGGCTTCCTCAATATGCTTTAAGCGCAAAGGGCCCGGCCGCAAGCGGGTGACGCCCAAAAGTTCTTCTTGGGAGAAGTCTTTGTTCCCGATAAATTCCACGGATTCAATTTCCGTGAGCGGGCCTTCATCGAGATTCACATACAAAGAAACCTTATCCCTTTCCTTATTGTACTGTGTGCGCGTGGAAAGAACTTTGGCTTGCAGGAAGCCGCTGTTTTGCAGCTCCAGCACCAGATTTTTGACGCCGTTATCGAAGTCTTCCTTGTTGTAGTAGCCTTCGCGAATCAAAGGAGAGCTGAGTTCCCTGATTAAACGCACATAGTGGCCTTCGCGGCGGCTGTAGCGGCCGTTGATCGCGATATTCTGTATGCGGATCTGCGGGCCTTCGCTGATGTGGAAGGTCACTTTTCTTTCAAAGCGGTTTTTACCTTCAGTTTCGTCCGCGGTGACTTCAGCGCGGGCGTAACCGCGGGCAAAGTAAGAGTTGCGGATTTTTTGCGCGAGTTCCGAGCCAATGGCGGGATTGCCGGAGTAAAAATTCTCCAAATCCAACTCATCCTGGATTTTTCGGATCGTGAAAAGCTGGACACCTTGGTAGTCAAAAACATAACGCTCGATTTTCTCCAAAGCGTAGTGCAGGGTCACTTCCGACTCATCCGTATTAAACTCGGTCGTGGGACCGTTGATATCCGCACGCACATAATGATTTTTTGAAAGGAATGTGCGCGCTTTCTTGTGGATCGCTGACAACGTGGCGTCGGTGTAAGGATCATCGAGGTAAGATTCCAAAGCGCGGGCCAGATCCCTGTTAAGTTCTTCATTCGGGCTTTGTAGAACGATGTTGTGAATGCGCGTGCGTTTGTTTTCGGTGACTTTGACATTCACGCCGACCAGATTTTCACTTTCCGGGGGCATTTCAATATCAATCACCGCGTTCAGATAGCCGCGCTCCATAAACGCCTGACGCAGTTTTTCGCCGGCATCAATCAGCGTCTGCTGATCGAAAACATCCCCCGCGCGCACGCCAAAAATATTTTCAACCTCGGAAGCGGCGATATTGTTGACGCCGCTGATCTTCACTTCGGCGATCCGGCGCGTACGCTGGAACTCCAGGCGATAAGGTGAACCGTTCCCGTCATCCATCAAGCGGATATTATTGAACTGCGGTTTCAATTGCAGAAAACGCAGGATTTCATCGGCTTGTTCCAGGGAGATTTTGTCTTTTTCAATCTGCGGAAAGCGCTTCACCAGCTCGGTTTGTGTTTCCGGCGGAAGATTATCATAGCGCAAAGCCTTGCGCGCCCACGCAGGACTGACTGCGAGAACGCTGAAAAGCAAAAAAAACACCCAAGGCTTGCGCACTACTTAAACTCCCTCTTAAATTCCAAATCCAACCCGAAGATACTTTGCGACTCCGGCTGAATGGATTGCAGGGTCGTGTTCTCTTCCGTGCCACGGCTTTCGAAAGAACCGATGGCTGTCCAATTGCTGTTGATCAGATATTCCAGTTTCAAGTCATAAGACTGTGAATCGCGCACCGGCCGGCTGCCTGAGACTTTCACACGGTCAGAAAGGCGGCGGCTGAGCGTCACTTTAGGAACGCTGATGTTACGGGTGGAATCGTATTGCGATGTGATCTGCAGATTCAAGCCAAAAGCGCTTTCCAATTTTTGACTGATTGGTTTTGCTAAAACCGCGCCGCCGATTTCCACGCCCAATTGCTCGGCCTGCTGGCGGGACTGCAGATTCTGATCCATGGCCGAAGAGGTCACGCCCAGAGCAATCAAAGAAATGATATCTTGCTCGGGCAGGGGCGGAACGCTCGTCAAACGGATGCCTGGATTTTTGGAGGGGCCTTGCGCGAGCAGCGTCACGTCGTATTCGTTAATGCGTGATTGAGCGCTGATATAGAGGTTGGGGTTGATCTCATTCGGATCGTTGAACTCGATCAAACCGTTTTGGATATCAAAGATTTTGTCTTTAAAAATCAGACGTGACTTTTTCTCGGTTGTGATTTTGCCCAGCAGAACAGGATTCCCCGGCGGTCCTTTGACTTGCAGCTGCCCCGACACGGAGCCGTCAATCAAAGAGTTTTTCACGACGATATTGCGATCCAGAATTAACTGCAGATCCAAAAGGACCGGTTCAAAGTGCCCTTCACGCAAAACTTTGGGCAGATAAAAACTTTGACGGATGCCGGTGACGCCGCCTTCTTCCGTGAACTCTTTTTCCACCAAAGCGTTGTGTACATGGTACGTGCCCGAGAGAGTGAACGGGAACCAGCGGCCGGAAAGCAAGAGATCGGCATTGCCACTGCTGCGCACCTTGTCCGGAACATTGAATGTCACGTTATCCATGCGCAAGCGGATTGACGTGGGGATGTCGCGCAAGGCATTGATGGAAATACCTCCGTCACCGCTCAAAGTTCCTCCGGCAATTTGCGCGCGGATGGAGTTGATCAACACTTTGGTTTGTGAAAAGACGACTTCGGTGGAAAGACGTTCCAACGGATGCGGGAAGCCTTTGAGTTTAATAAAAGCGTTAGACGTATTCAGCGTTCCTAAAATCTCAGGTTTTGCCACCGAACCGGACACCGTCGTTGAAACCAGAATCACACCGCCCAGATCGTCCAGAAACGGAGTGAAGATTTGCAAAAGATGCATATCCGTTTGCAGATTCACGGCGACGTTTAAGCGGTCTGCGGTGAAGTTCTCGCCACGAATTTGCAGATTTGTGTCGGGCCCTTGCAGATGGAAATTTTTAATGCGCACGATGCCGGCGTCACTTTCAATTTCGATTGGACCGTTGTTGGACAGGCTTAAAGTTCCGCGTTTGAGGTTGAGGGCATCCACATGAACTTTACCGCTGGCTTTAAACAAGTCCCCGGCCTCTGAGCGCAGATCCACAGAGGATGTGAGGCTTGAGCTGTACTCGCCGGCAAGATTCGCACCGCCAATCAAGCCCAACAAGGAAGAGTAATTCCAATTATTGGTTTTCATTTTAATCGCCAGAGGGGCGCGGCCTTTTTCAAAAGGAAGCTGGAATTCACCTTGCACCTTATCGCCAAAAAGACTGAGCTGGGCACCAAAGCTGTCACGATTAAAACGCAAAATAAAATTGGAATTGGGGATTTCCTGCTCTTCAAAAAGTGTATCGGTGATAGCTCCCTTGATCATGACTTGCGGCGTTTTTACGGAATCTTTCAGTTCCGCGGCAAAATTCAAATTCCCGAGAATGTTGGAATTGATCTTGCTGATGACATCGGATTCTTCAAGCTTCCAGTTTTTTCCATCCGCATACAGATCCATGACTTGATCGGAACCGATACCGCCTTGAAGCACCAGTGTCCCATTGCCCCTTTGCAGTGAAACCTTATCGGTTTTCATATTACCGTCTTTGGCAGAGACATTGAAATTCAAAAGATCAAAGGTCTCAGGACCGATACTGACTTTCTTAAAGGCGGATTCAAGGTTGTAATTGAGCTTCCAAAAATTAAGCGGCCCATCGACATGGGCTTTCGCCGAACCCAGACCTTGCACAGCCACCGGGAACTTGTAAATTCGGTTAAAGACAAGAGCAATATCGGCAAGATCCGCCGTCGGAGCACTGAAATCTCCACGCAGGGCATTCGCATGCAGATCGACGGTGAGATCTCCCAGATACTGAGTCTTGTTAACGGCTCCGGCGACATCTTCAAAAATCAGCTTGCCACCGCGATACTTTAAGACCGTGGCGAAATTTCCCAACGTGAAGTCTTCAAAAACAAAGTCGCGCGCGGTGAGATTCATATCAAAGATGGCGGCGTGAGAATCTCCGGACGTGGAACCTTCAATCCCAGCCGAGCCTTCAAATTTGAGATGCGCGAGATTTTTGACATCTTTCATTTCGAGCTTTTTGGTTTTGAAATTGATTTTAAAGCCCTGATCGAAATCAATCACGCCGTCACTTTGACCGTTGCTGGCTCCGGCGTTAATGATGGCCGCATAGCTCACACTTTGAGTTGTGACCTGCACTTGGCCCTGGGCTGACATCGCGTTCATATTCAGGATGGCGGTGTCATGGGGTTTCATGCCGGCTTTCACCCAAATGTCTTTGGCGGAAATTTGGGCGTTGGAGCAAGTCACTTGGAACGAAGGATAAATCTGTCCTTCGCAAGGCAGATCCCCTTCAATGTCAGCGCCGACAGGGATGTTGTTAAAATCCAGAGACTGAAAAAGTTTTTGCAATTCCAGACTGGTGACGCGAACGCGTGTTTTAAAATCATAGTTGCCGTCCAAGGCCCATTCGGATTTGGTCACCACCGCTTCACCGGCGGGGTGTTGCACTTTCATTTCCGAAAGAGTGATAGTGCGATCCTTGTAAGAACCCTGCACACGCGCGTCACCCAGTTCAAACTTATCCGCCATCACAGAGCGTGTTTTGATATCGACTTTGGCGCGCAAGTTTTCCAAACCGTCAAAGCGCGTTTCCGCATCCAGATTCAGCTCTCCGGAAAGCGCCGGCATTTTGACATCGGAACGAACTTTTTTGAGTTCTTTGTAAATATCGCCCAAGTTCACCTTGCCGGAAATATCCACGACACCGGAAGGTTTGATAAAGACACGGCTGATGCGAGTGAGCTCACCGCGCGCCAAAAGTTCGGATTCATCCAAACGGACGCCGAGCTGAATGATGCGCAAGGATTGGCGGGTCAAATACAAATGCGTATCCAGAGAGCCTTGAAAGGTGCCGAAATTCTTCAACGCCAAAGTCAAAGCGGGAACATCCGCCTTGGCGGTGATGTTTTTTCCCATGTTGGTTAAAAGCAAGTCGCCACTTTGGATCTCTGAAGCGAGCTTTAAATTTTCAGAACTTAAGCGCAGATGAATGTTTTGTAAAAACACTCTCTGCAAAGGCAGCTTTTCCAACTGTGTGAAAAGAGCCTCCATGGGAAGCTCTCGCGGCGGGCGGTCGTCTTTCAAAAACGGATCAAGATTGATTTCTACATCCGGAGAATCCACGATCACAGCCGAAAGGGTGAGGCGTCCTCCCAGGAGATGAAAGAAATCAACAAAGACACGCACGCCCCCGATGTGAATTTTTTTAAGCGCGTCGGCCAGTTCCCCTTTGCCCTCGATGTCGATGTCTTCCAAAGTCAGTGAGGGTTTAAAAAGTTTTAAATGCAGATTCTGCGCGCGGATGCGCACGGGCAGAGACGACTCGGAATATGTCTGGATATTTTGCAGCACCCAGGATTCCACCTTGGGCGCCACCACCATCGAGCCTACAAGCCAAAGCACAAGGAAGCCGGCCAGCGGCGTGATGAGAATCCAGAACACACGCTTCATTGACCGCTCCAAATACTCAAGAGCGCATGAGCGGCACGGTAGTGCGGGCGTGAAGCAAGCAGACCTTCAAGAACTTCGACGGCGGTGTGTTTTTGTCCCAAGCCCCACAAAGCTTGCGCGCGCAAGTAAGCGGTCGCAAAAAAAGTTTCCGGCTCATGCGCCAGAACCATTTCCACACGGGAAAGTTCGTTGAGCAATTCCACAAAGCGGCGGCACTTCAGCAGCACTTCAAGGCGGAACCACAAAAGCGCGTCGCTGTTTTCACAAAGCGAAAGAAGTTCCAAAGAAGTTTCGTAACTCTCGAGCATGAAGGCGACGACCGCAAAATCAAAAGCCATGTCCGGATTCTGCTCGGCGGTTTCGCGCAAGCTGACGAGCAAAGCTTCCAGGGCTTTGTCCACTTCCGGGTCTTTGCTGATGAAGTCGTCGATCTTCACCGCACGTTTTTTTGGTGAGCGGCGCTGCAAAATCTCCAGCGCGTAACGCTGCTTATGTTCGTTCACTTCACTGCGGATTTCTGAATCGCCGGGATAAAGTTTCTGCAGGCGTTGCAGAAGGTTTTTTTCCTGTTCGTACAGCTGCTGCGTGCGCAGCGTGATCAACTGCTCGAGCAGAAGTTTTTTATTGTTGAGGTAATCTTTGTGAATGCGGTATTTGCGGTTGCTGCGCCATTCGCCCAAAAGCGGGATGGAATCTTTCAGCACCAAAGAGCGCGCGGCTTCAGTTTCGGCATTTTCTTCTTCGATTCCTTCGCCGAGAGCTTTGATGATTTTTTCGTCCAGCTCTACTTGCACGGCATGAAGAGCCTCAAGAAAATACGGCCACGGCACCGGAAAGCTTTCGTTTTCAATGTGCTGAATAACGAAGTCGATAAGTTTGTGCGGGAGCTGAGCTTTGAGAAGAAAGCGCGCCAGTGCATTAAGATTATCGCGCGTGAAATGTTCCGGAGAAGATTCCAGGTTTTGGATAAGGCGTGTCCCGACTTGATCGAGATCTTCGACCTCATTGAGTAAATTTTGAATTTCCAACTCAAGATACGTGGACAACCAAAGCCTCCGCCACCTCTAATCTTCTATCGATCCTGGTTATTTTGCGATAAAATTGAGTGGTTGCGGAGACTTAATACTAGGCGTTAGTCTACTTTTGAGAAACGCGCTCGACGTACTCTCCAGTGGAGGTGTCGATACGAAGAACGTCGCCTTCGTTGATATGCAGAGGAACGTTCACAACCAATCCTGTTTCCATAGTTGCAGGTTTGGTCGCGCCGGTCACACGGTCGCCTTTAATACCGGGATCTGCTTTTGCAACAGTGAGGTTCACGGCTTTCGGAACATCGCACGCCACCGCTTTTTCATTGTAGAAAAGGATCACAACTTTGAGGTTTTCCGTCAGATAGTATTTGGAATCGCCCAGATCGTCTTCAGACATAGCGATTTGTTCGTAAGACTCGGGGGACATGAAGTTGTAGCCGCTGTCGTCTCTGTAAAGAAAGGTCATCTCTTTATTTTCAACGTTGGGAACTTCAAATTTTTCGCCTGATTTAAAAGTGGATTCGAGATTTTGGCCGGTGAGAAGATTTCTGAGTTTGGTGCGTGTGAACTGATTTCCTTTTCCTGGTTTGACGTGTTGGAAATCCACGATCACATAGGGCTTACCCTCGACCATGATTTTAAGACCTTTTTTAAAATCCGACGTTTCGTACATTGTTCAATCCTTCTTAAAATTAAAATGCGGAAGGGCCATATTGGCCTAAGTGGTTGTATTTGGTCAATATCGGGCCCTGAGAGAAGAGGGCTTGCCTGATTGCGTTAGAGCTACGTCTGAAGTCGATACTCTTCAATTTTGCGAAGCATCATCTCGAGAACTTCGAGTTTGCGTTCGCGAATGAGTTTCTCGCGCGGCTGAAGAGGGCGCAGCGGAGTCGCTTCATCGGTCTCATTGTAGCGGACTTGCAGGGTCTTCATGCGTCTTTGAATTTCCGGATGATCGCCGAACTCAAGGCGCGTGTCTTTCAAAAGCGCATGGGCTTTTTCCAAATCATTGCGCACGATAAAAGCATCAATCAGCGAAAGCATACGTTCCAGTGCTTTGTTCGCACTCTTTTGCGGAGCCGGAGCCACCATCACATCTTCTTTAGGAGAAGAAGATGCCGCCGGAGCATTTTCCAGATTCACGTCAGGAAGCTTGGACATGGCAAAGACTTCCTCGTCGTATTCATCCGCGGTCAGGGACTCCAGTTTCTGCACGGCTTTCTGCGCGCTTTGCGAGTTGGGATTTAAAAACAAAACCATTTTGAAAGCTTTGAGAGCTTCCTTCGGATTTTTATTCGCCAGTTGCAGTTCGGCTAAAAGTTGGTGTGCGAGAATATTTTCCGGCGCCAGGGAAGTCGCTCTCTTCAAGGCTTCCAGGGCTTTACCGGTGTGGCCGAGGTCGCGCAGGACTTTGGCGAAGGTGACCAGTCCGCCCACGAATTGCGGATGGCGTTGAACGCCGGCAGTCACAGTTTTTTGCGCTTCTTTGAGCATGCCCATTTCACGGTAAGCCTCCGCCAAAGGAGCGAAAACCTGAGAGTTCGGGTCTTTCTCCAGCATCAGCTGATATTTCTCGATGGTGCTTGCATCAATTTTCATCACATTTAGATAGTATTGCAGATTTATTGACTAAGCAATAGCTTCAGCTTCAAATAAGGCGGACGGATGGAGTTTTGATGTCATTGACGATTCTCGGGGTGGATCCCGGTTCCCGCATTACAGGTTTCGGTGTTGTTCGTGTCGCCAACGGAAAGATCGAGCACATCAACCATGGCGTGATCCTTTTGGATGCGGATCAAAGTTTTCCACTCCGGATGAAAGAGCTGGGTGCGGCTTTCCGTGAAGTTATGGAAAAATACCGTCCTCAGCAAGTGGTGATCGAAAAAATCTTTCTGGGTAAAAACGCCGACAGTGCGTTTAAACTCGGTCACGCCCGCGGCGTCGTGATGTACGAAGCGGGAATGGGTGAGGCGGAGGTTTTCGAATACGCCACACGAGTGGTGAAAAAGGGCGTCACCGGCAGCGGCGGGGCTTCCAAGGAAGACGTGCAGGCGATTCTTAAGGCGGTTTTAAATCTCAAAGTCATCAACCGTATCGACGCCTCCGACGCTTTGGCCATGGCCTGCCACCATGCCTTTGAACTGAAGAAAAAAGCGATTCTTGAAAGAGCGGTGAGTTTATGATCGGGTATTTACGCGGAAAAATCATTGAGGTCACAGGCGATGCCGCTTTAATCGATGTTCAAGGTGTCGGTTATGAAATCCTGGCTTCTTCAAACACGCTGATTGATTTGCAAGCTCTGCTTGGGAAAGAGATCATCGTGTGGATTCATACGCATGTGCGTGAAGATGCGCTTCAGCTTTTCGGTTTTCATTCTAAAGACGAAAAAAATCTTTTCCTTTCCCTGCTCAAAGTAAACGGTGTGGGCCCGAAAATGGCCTTGAGCATTCTTTCCGGTGGCCGTCCGGCGCAGATTCAGGAGATGATTGAGTCTGGCAATGCCAAAGGTCTTTCTTCTTTACCCAAAGTCGGTAAAAAAACCGCGGAGCAAATCATTCTCACTCTTAAAGGAAAACTGGTTTCCATTGATGAAGCCGTGAAAGCCAAATCCGAAGCGCACACGCAGATCACGTCTGCGTTGCTCAATCTGGGTTACAAAGCTCAGCTGGTCGATCAGTTCGTCGCGACTTTGCCGAAAGATATGTCCTTAGAAGAAGGTGTGCGTAAAGGCCTGCAAGCTCTCTCTGGAGGCTTGTCATGAGTCGCATTCTTGAAGGCGATCCAGTCGAAGGTGAAAAGAGCTGGGAAAATGAATTGCGCCCGCAGAAGTTTGAAGATTTCCCAGGCCAAGACGATGTGAAAGAAAAACTCAAAGTTTTCGTGGCGGCGGCCAAACATCGCGGCGAATCCCTCGATCACGTTTTATTATGTGGACCTCCGGGGCTGGGGAAAACAACACTTTCAAAAATTATCGCCAACGACATGGGTGCGGAAATCAAAATGACTTCCGCTCCGGCGATCGATAAAAAAGGTGATTTGGCGGCGGTACTGACTTCGTTAAAGCCGCACTCGGTTTTATTTATTGATGAGATTCACCGCCTCAGCCGTCACGTGGAAGAGTATCTGTACACGGCGATGGAAGACTACTACATCGACATCGTTACCGGTGAAGGTTTGGGCGCGCGTTCCATGAAGTTTCAACTAGCACCGTTCACACTGGTGGGCGCGACGACACGCGCGGGACTTTTAAATCCTCCGTTCCGGGACCGTTTCGGGATTGTCGAGCGTTTGCAGTTTTATGATAAGGACGCTCTTCAGCAGATCCTGATGCGCTCGGCGGAAATTCTCAAAGTGAAAATGGACCGCGACGGAGCCGAAGAAGTGGCCCGCCGTTCACGTGGAACCCCTCGTGTTGCCAACCGTTTGCTGAAACGTGTCCGTGACTATGCACAAGTCAAAGGCAACGGCATGATTTCAAAAGACATCGCCGTTTATGCGCTCAATCAGCTCGGAGTGGATCAATATGGTTTGGATCTGATGGACCGTCGTATTTTGAGTCTGATTCAAGAAAAATATAACGGAGGCCCGGTCGGTATTGATACAATAGCTGCGGCCCTCAGCGAAGAGCGCGACACTCTCGAAGAGGTCTATGAACCTTTCCTGATTCAGGAAGGCTTCATTCAAAAGACGCAACGGGGACGTGTAATCACGGAGTATGCGAAAAATTCCGTTTTAGTTTCGGAGAAATAATATGGCTTCAAGACAACCTTTGGTTGTGGAGGTGCTGCGAGGACCGATCGTGGAAAGCCTGCACAACGTTATGGCCGTGGTTGTGAACGAGATCGGCACCGTGACGCATTTCTGGGGGCATCCGCAATTTTTAACGGTGCCACGAAGTGCGATCAAAATGTTGCAAGCATTGCCTTTGATCGAATCCGGCGCCGCCGATCATTTCGGTCTTGAAGACAAGCATATTGCTTTAGCCTGCTCCTCTCATCGCGGGGAGAAAGATCACCTCGCGGCTTTGGCGCAGTGGGGAGAAAAAGTGCACATCCGTGAAAGCGATTTCGTGTGCGCTCCGCACTTGCCTTATGATGAAGCCAGCGCTCATGAGCTGATTCGTCGCAATCAAAAACCGACAGTGCTCTGTAACAACTGCGCGGGAAAACATTCCGCGATTATCACGGTCTGCAAACACCTCGGTGAAGATCCCGCGGGATATGACAAGTACGAGCATTCCGCGCAAAAACGTCTGCGCAAGATTCTTTCCGAAGTGACTCGGGTCGATCATAGTAAAACCGCTTACGGTATCGATGGCTGTGGTATTCCCACCTATGCTGTGCCTTTGCAGTCTTTGGCCTTGGGGATGACCACGTTTATCAACTCCAAAGAAACTCCGGCGCGCAAAGCCGCTTGTGAGCGCATTCTGCGGGCTGTGAGGTCTTTTCCATTTTACATTGCCGGCAGTGACAATTTCACCACAGCTGTGATCGAAAAGTCACAGGGACGAAGCATCGTCAAAGGTGGGGCTGAAGGTGTTTTCTGCGCGATTTTGCCGGAAAAGAGAATCGCTTTTGCCGTGAAAGCCTCTGATGGCGCCGGTCGCGCGGCTCAAGTTGCAACAGCATGGCTCCTGCTGCAGTTGGGAGGCTTAAGTGAGGCGGAGTTCAAGTCCTTGGCGAAATACACTATGCCTTCGGTCACCAATTGGAAAGGCGACGTTGTCGGGCAAATGCGCGTTGCGAAGAACAGCTAGTTAGAGTACATTAATTCTAATATGTTCTTGCAGAAGACGATTCGCAAAAAGACCGTTGTTCATGGGATCGGCATTCACTCCGGTGATCCTTGCACGCTGACATTCAGACCCGCACCCGCTGACACCGGTGTTTACTTTATCCGCACGGATTTGCCTGGCACACCGTCTTTAAAAGTCACTGCCAAGAATGTTCAAGCCACCTCTCATCAGACGACCATCGGTGGCGGTGTTTTTTCCGTCGCAACCATTGAGCACTGTCTTTCCGCACTGTCCGCTCTGCGCATTGATAATCTTTTTATTGAACTCGACGGTCCTGAAATTCCGATCGGTGATGGCAGTGCCCGTGATTTTCTTAAAGCCCTGCTTGAGGTCGGTATTGTCGAGCAGGATCAGCCGCGCAAGTATTGTTATATCACGGAGCCGATTTATTTCAGCGAAGGCGAAAAGCATGCTTACGTTGTGCCTTACCATGGTTTGCGCCTGACTGTGACCATTGACTTTCCACATCCGAAGATTGGCAAACAGACGATTGATCTGGATATTAACGAACAGTCTTTTGGCAGAGATGTCGCCAACGCACGCACCTTTGGTTTTATGAAGGATGTCGAAGCATTGAAAGCCCGCGGCCTTGCCAAAGGTGGAAGTCTTGAAAACTGCATTGTTCTTGATCACGAGGCAATCATCAATCCTGAGGGTTTACGCTGGGAAGATGAGTTTGTTCGCCATAAAGCTCTCGACGCTTTAGGTGACCTGGTGACGCTGGAAATGCCGTTGATGGGCCATGTGGTTCTCTATAAAGCCGGCCATGACGTTATGAATAAGCTCGTGAAAAAAATCTGGGATTCCCCGCAAAGCTACCGTCACGTGGAACTGGGCGCTGATATTTCTGAAGAAGTGCAGCGCTATTCCGGTTGGACGGTTCCTCTCGTGTAAATGTAAATTAACATCCTCAGTGAATAGTGGCGCTCCCGTCCACGCAAACTGTTTATGCTGAAATCAGTGGTTTTTTATTGCAGCCTCTTCAAAAAGGGGGACGCGATGAGCTTGAAGGAACCTGATTTCAAAGCGCTTTTTGAAGCAGCTCCGGGGTTGTACCTGGTTCTCGACAAACAGTTCAACATTGTCGCCGTGAGTGATTCTTACGCACGCAACACATTAACCCGACGAGATGAAATCCTGGGTAAGAATATCTTCGAAGTGTTTCCCGACAATCCCGAAGATCCGGCGGCCACCGGTGTGTCTAATTTACGCCGTTCTTTGGAAGATGTGGTGCGCACGAAAAGTCCCAGCGCCATGGCCGTGCAAAGATATGACATTCGCCGTCCGCCGGAAGAGGGCGGAGGCTTTGAGGTGCGTTACTGGAGCCCTCTGAATGTGCCGGTTCTCAATGAAAAAAACGAATTGATTTACGTCATCCACCGTGTGGAAGACGTCACTGATTTTATCAACGCCAGACAAGCTCAAAGTGAGCAAACCAAAGTGGCCACCGCCCTGAAAGACAAAGTAGGGCAGATGGAAGCCGAAGTGTATCAGCGCGCGCAGGAAATCCAAAACGCCTACAAAAAACTAGAAAAAGCCAATGAAGAACTGTCCCATCGCGAAAAAGAATTGCGCTCCCTGTATGAACGCCTGGCCTCGCTCGACCGCCAAAAGACCCAGTTTTTCGCCAATGTCAGTCACGAGTTGCGCACACCCGTGTCTTTGATTTTGGGTCCTCTGGAGCGCATCCTGCGTGATCCTGCGGTGGCACAAGAACACAAAAACTCGCTCGGCATGGTGAAAAGAAACGCGCAGCTTTTGTTAAAACACGTCAACGATCTTTTGGATGTGGCTAAATTAGATGCCGGCGAAATGAAAGCGCAGTACGCCAAAGTGAATGTCTCTGTTTTGCTCAGTCGTATCGCCGATAATTTCGCGGCCTTAGCCGAAGAGCGCGGAACGCAGTATAAACTGGAAATTCCCGACTCTATTTACGCAGAGATTGACAGCGAAAAGCTAGAGCGCGTGATGATGAATCTGCTCAGCAATGCTTTTAAATTTTCACCGCCTCAAGGTGTTGTTCGTTGCAGTCTCGAAAAAAAAGGAAAAAACGGCGAAGCTGTTTTGCGCTTGACGGTGGCTGACAGCGGGCCGGGCATTCCTGAAGAGTGGCGGCAAAGTATTTTTGAAAGATTCGTGCAAGTCGAAGACAGCATGAGCCGTCAGCGTGGCGGCACGGGGTTGGGACTTGCCATTGTCAGGGATTTTGTGGAGCTTTTGTATGGCAAAGTTTCCGTAGAGCGTGCCCCGGAAGGCGGGGCGCAGTTCGTCGTGGAAATTCCCGCGCAAGCTCCTGTGGGTGCGGTTGTGCGCTCCGATGTTTTCAACACCGACGAAGAAGCGCGGGAAGCTTTGCAAGCCGGTGTGCAAGATCAAATGACGGCCACTCAAGCGGAACCGGAAGAAGATTCCCTCCCCGACGAAAGAACGCAAGGGTTGCCCTTGGTTTTGATCGTGGAAGACAACCGCGATTTGCGCCGCTTTATCGCGGACTCCCTGGCGCCGGAATTCCGTTGGGCCTGTGCCGCTCAAGGTGAGGAAGGATATCAAAAGGCCCGCGCGCTGAAACCTGATTTGATTTTAACCGACTTGATGATGCCAAAGTACAGCGGTGAATATCTTGTCAGCCGTGTGCGCAATGATGAAGAAGTGCGTGATATTCCCATCATCGTTCTTACTGCCAAAGCCGATGACTCCTTACGCTTGCGTCTTTTAAAGGCGGGCGTACAAGATTATCTGCTAAAACCGTTTCCCACCGAAGAGTTGCTCGCGCGAGTGAATAATCACATCCGCGTCCACCGCGCTCGTTTGCTTTTAGAGCAAGAGTTGCGCACGCGCGGACTGCATCTTGAAGAGCTCGCTCATGAAATCATCGAAAAAAATCAAGAGCTGCAGCGTCTGGGGCGCCTCAAAGACGAATTCCTGGCCACCATGTCTCACGAATTGCGCACGCCGGTGAGTATCATCTATGGTTACGCCCAACTTCTGAGTGATGAAATGGCCGGAGACCGTGACCCCGGAACTATCGATGAAGCGGTGAAAGCGATTGTGCGAAACTCTGAAAATCAGCTGCGCCTGGTGGAAGACTTGATTGATATTTCCAAAAGTATTACCGGAAAGCTTGTTATCAAAGCCAAGAAAACCTCTTTTGATGAAATTCTTAAAGGAGTTCTTGATAATCTGAAAAGTGCGGTTTCGGCAAAAAATATTCAAGTGAAGACGGAAGTGCCCGGGCATTTGCCGCCATTATGGGTGGATCCGGCGCGCATGACTCAGATTTTGTGGAATATTCTTTCCAACGCCGTGAAATTCACCGGTGAAGGCGGGGAAATCACGGTGGCAGCTAAACCCGTTGAATCTTTTTTGGAAATCAGTGTTCGCGATACCGGCGAGGGCATTGCGCCGGAATTCTTGCCGTACATTTTCGATCGCTTCCGTCAGCAGGACAGCTCCACCACACGCCGACACGGCGGCTTGGGTTTGGGACTGTCGATCGTGAAGCATCTCGTGAATCTTCACGGCGGCGATATCAGCGCGGAAAGTGAAGGCGTGGGACAAGGGGCTCGTTTTACAATGACGCTGCCTTTGTACAAAGGCCATCACGAGACCGCGGAAGAGCGTACGGTTTCTCACGTCGATGAAGAAGTCTTGCACGGACGCCGGGTTCTCGTGGTCGATGATGAAAAAGAGGCGCTTCGCCTGGTCAGTCGTATCTTGAAGCGTTACGGTGTTGAAGTTTTGACGGCATCCTCCGCCGAAGAAGCCCGTCAGTTGCTGGAAAAGAAAAAGCCTGACGCCATCATCAGTGATCTTGCCATGCCGGGCACGGATGGTTTTGAGTTTATACGCTCTTTGCATGAAGAAGAGCCGAAAGAAGATATTCCAGCACTAGCGCTGACAGCGTTTAACAATAAACAAACCGAAGAAAAAGCTCTGAAGGCGGGTTTTAAAATGTATATGCCCAAACCCATCAAGACACGGCAGTTGCTCAACGCTTTAGAAAAACTTATTGAAAAGGAATCTTAAGCGTTGAGCTGCGAAAAACTATCTTTGTGATTTCAGGTAACCGACGATATCCACATCCGGCGGTGTCTCGATACCCACACCTGGAAGCGGGCCCGTGAGCTGATCAAGAGTGTAGTCCATGCGTGCGTCGTAACGGCGCTCGTATTGGTAACGCAGCCATTTTTCCTGTTCGTACCAAGCACGTTTATTGTCGTCATCCGGGCAGGCCGCAAGTTCTTCCGGCAGGCGCGCGCCCCAGCGGTGTTCAATACAGTGATAAGGGTCGAAGCTCATCGCAAACAAACGCTGGCGAGCTGCTTCGAGATTCATTCTCACGGTCAGTCCGTTGGATGTGGTGTAAGAGAACTGGCAGGCTTGAGCCTTCTGCGCGTAAACCGCGAAAAGATCAGCCGCAAGGTTTCCACCTGAATAGCGCAAAGCCGGATCGCGTTTTTTATAGCGCTCGATATTGGCTTTGGTTTGCGCCAATAAATCCATGAAGGCGACTTTCAAGCGCGCATCACGTGACGGTGTCGCATAGGCTTCCCATTCGCCGTCCGTGCCGAAAATATTCTGCGGCAGTTTTTCCGGATGAGGTTTCAAATAAACACCGGAAGTGCGCGCGGCTTCCACGGCTTCCACACGGTCTTTCAAACTCACGCAGATATCATCCGTGAGTTGCGCCATATCGCGGATCGGATCGATGTGCATTTCCCCTTGCATAAGGCTCATGCGCACGTAATCGTAAAAGTTCACTTGTTGGCCATTGACAACAAACTTGCCTTTGCTCCAAGAACCACCCGGATCCGGTTGAGTTCCATAGAATTGTTCCGTGCCGAAAGAACGCAGCTGATTGTTCGCGGCACCGACAATGCGTCCGCCGACATAAGTGCCGGAAGAATCCACTTTAGCGTCGATCAAAGCCAGAGGACGGAAGTTTTTAAAACCCGCACCCTGTTTTGGATTGCTGCGCACGAATTTCGGAGTGAACATTCCCATCGTCAAAGAATTGTCGGGGTGCGCGTCGATGTAAAACACGCGGCCATCATCCGCCACTTTATAAACGATGGCGACGTGACCGTTCGGATCGTAAATCACCGTGCCGGGACGGATGCTTTCGCGGTCGATCTTCGCAGGATAGAAATCAGAGAAAAGATCTCCTTCCTCCGTACCCATCAAGCGATAGGAAGCAGAGAATGTGAAACCGGGAACGATTTGATTGAGAACTTCCAGGGCATTGGGATAGGTATTTTTAAAGAGTCCGTTTTTAGCCACGACGTCGTAACGTTTGTTAACGTAGTTTCCTAAAGACGTGTAGCGTACGTCTTTAACTTCTTTCGGATCCTGACCCAATTCCAAGTTCGGTTTCATTTCGCTGGCGATGGAAAAAGGCAGGCCGTTTTTCCAAGCAAAATAAGCGCGTAAGTAATAAGGAAGATCAGCGCAGTCCGCGAAGTATTTAAGACCGACAGGGTCTGTTCCATAGTAAGGGTTGGCGGTGCTTTGCAAGCAAGTATCTACTTTGTAGCACTGACGACTCTCGACGGCTTGACCAATGCGCGAGACAAATTCACCAAACTGACGTTCGTGCTGCTCTGTCCAGACGGGTTGAGTGATACGCCACTGCGTAGGATTAGATTGCGCCGCGGCCTTGAGGCCCCACGATGCCATAATAATAAGAGAAAATGCTCCTAAGAACCGCATACAACGTCTCCACAGAAAGTTCATCGGAGAACGCTAGAGCAACTCCTTTGCCAACTTTTTAAGCATAAAAACGACTTTATTTGCATTTGACGGGATGATTTCTCGAGAAAGCCGTAAATTGCCAGCCCCTGTCTAAGGCTTGCGTACCACCCTGACGCGGCGTTTTTCCCAGCCTTTGCTTTTTTACACCGTTCTGGCATAGTTCGATGGTTGCTCATAAGTTCAAAATAACGGCTATGAAAAGCCAGGAGTGAAACATGATTATCGGTGTTCCTAAGGAGATTAAGATTTCTGAAAACCGCGTGGGTATCACAGAGGCGGGTGTTCGCCAGTACGTGAAAGAAGGCCACACAGTTATTGTTGAAAAAGATGCCGGCATTGGATCTGGTATCAGCAACGAACAATACGAAAAAGCGGGTGCGAAAATCATCGACACGAAAAAAGAAGTGTACGCGAAAGCGGACATGATTCAAAAAGTGAAAGAGCCGCTTCCTGACGAATACGATCTCATGAAGGAAAACCAAATCCTTTACACTTATCTGCACTTGGCGGCAGAGCCGAAGCTGACAAAAGTTCTTTGTGAGCGCAAAGTGAAAGCGATCGCTTACGAAACAATCCAATTGGACAACGGCTCTTTGCCTCTTTTGACTCCTATGTCTGAAGTTGCCGGCCGTATGGCGACACAAATCGGTGCGTTCTACCTGCAAAAAGATCACGGTGGAAAAGGCATTTTGATGGGTGGCGTGACAGGTGTTAAACCAGCGAAAGTCACTATCATCGGTGGCGGTGTGGTTGGTACCAATGCTGCGAAAATGGCTGTGGGCTTGGGCGCTTCCGTTACTATCCTTGATGTGAACACAGCGCGCTTGGAATACTTGGACGATATCTTCCAAGGCCGTTGCATGACTTTGTTCTCCAACGCGAAAAACATTGAAGACTCTGTGAAAGACTCTGACTTGGTTGTCGGTGGTGTTTTGATCACTGGTCACAAAGCTCCGACTCTGGTTTCTAAAGACATGGTTTCTTCCATGAGCAAAGGTTCCGTGGTTGTTGACGTCGCCGTGGACCAAGGTGGTTGCATCGAGACGTGCCGTCCGACTTCTCACCAACAGCCGACTTACGAAGTTGACGGCGTGATTCACTACTGCGTACCGAACATGCCTGGCGTTGTGCCTAGAACTTCCACTTACGCATTGACGAACGTCACTGCGAAGTACGGCTCTATGCTTGCGGCTATGGGTGTGGAAGACGCGATTGCGAAGTCTCCGGCGTTGTTCAAAGGTTTGAACGTGTACGGCGGTTATGTTTGCTACGAGCCTGTGGCAAAAGACCTGCACATGGAATACAGACCTTATAAAGGTTAATCGCAATATTGCATTTCAGATCGAAAAACCCGCTTTCAGAAAATGGAAGCGGGTTTTTTTATTCATCCGTCAAAGCGGTTTCAAACCAGATATGTCCCCAGTCTTCGGTTCTTAATAAAGCAATGCGTGCGCGCTTCAGTCGCGCTTCCACGGCGGGATGAGGATGGTGGTAGCGCGCCCAACGGGCGGAACTGACGGCCGTGTGCACCGATGGCAGACTTTCTAAAAGTGCTGGTGATGTGCTGGTCTTGCTACCGTGATGACCCAAGACCAAGAGACGCGGCCGCAAAGGTGCTATAGCATTATTCCAAATCCGCTCTTGCGAGGCGGGCGAATCTCCCGGCAGAAGAACTCCGGTATAAGTAAAAACAGTGCTACGCTCATTGGCATTTTTTGCGCTTGAGGATTTCCAGACAAAAACCTTTCCCCAGAGTTCCGCAGAACAAGAAGGTAAAGAATTTAAAAGCTTTTCTTTTTGCCGGGAGGGCGCCTTGCCAAGAGGACTCACCGCCCGGCAGGAATCCAGCGCTTGCAGCGTTTTTCTTGCGAGCGCGCCAATATGATCCCAATCCCAATGACTGAAAAAGAAAACATTTTTCTTTTCACCGCAAACGCGCAAAATTTTACGCCAGGGAAAAAACTCTCCTCCCGCATCGAAGTGCCGGCAGGTTTCAAACCCCACCGCCGTCGTCCATTGTCCCTGACCGACATTCCAAACAACAAAATACCCATGCGGAGGCAGATCTTTTAAAAGCGAAGCACTGAAGGTGATAACCAGAAAAACAAATAACTTCATTGCGAGTCTCTTCCTTGCCACAGACGCAGACGTAAGATGTGCAAAGCCGTGTGCGCCGTAAAAATCCACATCCACAAAAACAACGGCGGGGGAGGCGCTTTTTTCACCAAGGCAATGGGTTCCGCCATCCACGGCAACATTTCACGGAATAGACTCATCAGCGCTTCAAAGATAAAAACGCTCGGAGGAATTACGACGGCCAAAAGCGCGGACGGTAAAAGTACGTATGCAACGAGGGGAGCCAGAAAAAGATTGTACACAATACTGAGCGGATGCAGGCTGCCCAATCCCCACAAAGGTGCCGCCATTAAAAAATAAATCGCCAGTTGCGCGAGCACCGTGCGGGCAAGTCCGTGATGGAGGCGAAACACGGAAACCGATGATAAAGCCAGAGCCGCACACCAACTCATCTGCAAAGACAAAGAACTCCACCAGGCCGGAAAGAAAAACAGAAGAGCAAGTCCTGTCGCAAGAACGTGTAGATCCGCGGGCAAGTGCCAAGCGCGATGGCGAAAAAGTTTCCGCAAACTCATGCCGAAAAGGGCGCGCACTGCCGGCGCCTGCCAGCCCACGGCGAGCGAATAAAAAAGCAAAAATAGAAATCTTAAAAAGAATGGAATACGCAAGATGCTTAAGAGTTCATCAAATAAAATCAGGTGTGAACCCGACACAATGAAGATGTGAATGAGCGAAGTCTTACTGAGATTTTCTTTGAGTTCTTGATCTGTGATTTTTTCTCCACACACCAGAGACGCTAAAGAATCGTGATGCTGTGGAGACGATGGCAGAATCTGTTCACACTTTTTCTGAAAATCCGCGGCTAACTCTGATGCATCTCTGAGCAAATGTGGAGAGAGTGAAGTGCTTAAGTTCAGCGCAAGAAACAACAGAATAATCATGGTTCCAAGCACTTAGCAATTTTTGCGGCAGTGCGGATTTCTAAAATAATCTGTCTTTGGATCCGTGCGTCTCCTAAGGGCGGATTTTAAGATCTGACATTTCTGCGCTGAAATGCACAGCATATTTGACAAAATACTGAAGAAAAACAATGGTTTATCGTGTGCGTAATATCTATGCAAATCGCTGAAACCCTTGAAAATGAATAGGTCTAAGGTCCAGTATTACAATAACTCAACATTTTATGTGGATAACTCCTGCTTGTTTGCACTTCTCAATGCGTGTCATACTTAAAAAAGATGCAGAGGTGTCGATAGATGAAGCAACTTAGACGATTAGCAGCAACGGTCCTTTTAAGTGTCCCCATGTGTGTCCTGGCAAAACCAACTCCATCTTCGTCCAAGGACTTAAGCCCACAGAATTTACTCGTGGAACTCACGGGTAAAGACATCACGAAAGAAAATGACATCACCCTTTATGCTGAAATGGTGGGCGCTTATCAGCGCGATGATGAAATCGCCTTTAAGAGCCGTTTGCAAAGTATGATGGCGCGTTTTCCGCACAGTCCTTACGCTGACAATGCTTTGTTCTTGGCGGGGCGTATGGCGGTGGATCACAACAATTATGCCGAAGCGATCAAACACTTCGCGCGCATTGAGAAAGAATATCCCCACAGCAATAAAGTTGTCGCTGCGAAATTCGCCAAAGCCATGACTTACAGAAGAATGAATCTGCCGGAGTTCGCAAAGAAAGCGTTGCAGGAAGTGCGTGTGAAGTATCCCGGCAGTCCGGAATCATTCCGTGCTGATGCTGAATTAAAGATGTTCAAATAAAGCTCTTCGCAAGGATGCCCACTGTGATGAACAAGAAGTTCTCAGTTTTAATGACAATCCTGTTTTGCGCCTTGCTCGCGCAAGCTCAAGATACGCCGCCGGATGCTCCGTGGGAGTCCGATCCTTTGGATGTTCTTGAGCCTCCAAAGCAGGAAATGGTGGAGCCCACGGTTCCGGAATTTAAAGAAATTGGACCGGGCAGCGGTGAAACCGCACCACCGGCTCCAGATATCGCGGAACCAGCGCCACCTGCGACGGAAACTTTGCCGCCGTCCTCACCCGTGAGCACTCCCACTGAGAGCTTTGGCAGCAGTGAGCCTGACTTTTCTCGTGAAGCGGAATTCCACCGTATCTACAAAACCTATAATGAGCAGCCCACACCTGTGGAAAGCTGGGAAAAAGCTTTGGGCGCACGTGAATCCGAAACTTACAAAGTGCAAAAGGGTGACACTCTTTCCGGTATTTCGACGACCTTCTTTGGCGATCAGTTCTTCTGGCCGAAAATTTGGTCTTTGAATAACGGAGAGATTCTGAACCCGCACGAAATCGAACCCGGTATGACAGTGCAATTCTTCCCGGGCAGCATGGATGAAGCACCGACTTTGGAGGTTACGACCACCAAAGAGGAAAAAATCATTACCGATGATGGCAAAGAGGAAATCCGCAAGCAGACGGTGACAACGCCACTGCCGAAACCTAAAAAACGCACTCCGGTTCTAAAAGCTTTGCCCGAGAGTTTACCGCTTTACCGTATGGGGGCGGTGAATGAACCGCCGGTGGAAGTGCAAATCGATCTTCCTAAAAATCAATTCCCCGCGGCGATGGAGTATCTCGAATACTATATCAGCGACAACCCCGTGCAAGGATCGGGCGTTGTCACAGCGGCGGAAATGGATATGAAAACCGCCGGCGAATACCAGTACATTTATGTGCAGCTGGATAATCCCGGAGAAAAAATCTTCACCGCGCAAAAAAATGTCGGCGCAGTGAAAGATCCGCAAGTCAAAGATCGCACGGGTCAAATGGTTGAGATCCAAGGCGAGATCGAAGTGCTTGAGCGTGTGAACGATCAAAAGAATGTCTACCGCGCGATCGTGAAAAAAGCGATTCAGCCCGTGGAGATTGGCTCAATATTGGTGCCAGGAAAAATCCCGATGATTGACCCTTCGGCGACGGCACTGACAACAGGCGTGGGTGCCAAGATCATGGGCGGACCTTTTGATAAAAAGCGCCAGCTTTTTGGGTCGCGCTCTCTTGTGTTCCTGGATAGCGGCAGCAATCAAGGTTTGCAGGTCGGTCAGTCTTTGCCACTTTTGGCGGATGAAAAGATTCATACGAAAAAAGCCGATGCGGTGATGAATGACCGCGTGATCGGCACCGTCAAAATAGTGCGTACCTCCGCGAACTTTGCAACAGGCTATGTGATCAAGGCCACGGATGATGTGCTCTTAGGAGATTACGTCGGTAAGCCGAATGTGCAAGCCCGCACCGAGATGCCGGCGACTAGTGCGCCGGCAAAGGTCGACGAAGATTTTGAAAAAGAATTCGAAGACACGCCGACGGACACCGCTCCGCCTGCTGCGCCGGAACCCGGAACTGACGACACAGATCTTGAGTTTTAAACTCAAAACGAAAAGGCCCTGCACATGCAGGGCTTTTTTGTTATGAACGATCTTTACTCTTTATCCCAATTAATTAAGACCCATCCTCTGTATTCTGTAGAGCGCGATGCCATTCATCGTGTGTATTTGCAGTTAGCACGTGCGGGAAAACTGGATGCTGAAAATCTTTTGCGCGTACTCAAAGAGCAGCAGCCGGTTCTTTTCGATTCTTTGCAAAAGAACCACGCTCTTTTCAAGCGGCACTGCGAAGAAAGTGTGAAACTGAAACTCAAAGGTGTGCATTTGGTGTGCTACGGTGAGGAGCTTTTTCCGTCGTCCTGTTATCGTATGGCTGAGCCCCCTTTGACACTGGCGTTTCAGGGCGCTCCTGCGTGGCTCAATGAGCGGACCATCGCCGTTGTTGGCAGCCGTGAACCTTCCTACGAATCGGTGCAGTGGATGGAAAAAGAATTCACCCCGTTTTGTGAAAAAGAAAAGCCGTGTGTGATCAGTGGTGGCGCGCGTGGCATTGATCAAAAGGCGCACTCCGTGGCGTTGCGGAACGCCTCGGCCACCGTCGTGGTGCTGCCGTCCGGTTTAGGAGAGCTTTATCCTGAAAGCTTGTACGAATGGCTGGCGCCTGTGCTGGATCAAGGCGGTTGTTTTTTAAGTGAGTATGCTTATGAGCAGAGAATGCATAAGCATCTTTTTCATCATCGCAACCGTTTGATCGCGGCTCTGGGGCGCGGCACTTTGCTTGTCGAAGCACGCCGTCGCAGTGGAACGCTGATCACCGCTCAACAGGCGGCGCAGTTAGGGCGACCGGTGTGGGTGGTGCCTGGTCATCCTTTAGATCCGCACTTTGGGGGCAGTTTGGATATGCTTGCGGAAGGCGCGTCGTTGGTTCGCGATGCTCAGGATTTATCCATGTGCTTTGGCGCCGAACTGATGAGCGAAATGATCACAGCCATAGGGATAGAGCATTGACATAAATGTCACCACTATCGGTAGTGGTGCTTGTAAGTTGCCAAAATCTCTGAGAAAAAAATGAAATGATCTGAAAAATTCTTTTGCAAGGCTGCGGGAATGCCCCTACCATTTGAGTTAAGGGAGGGGCGATGTGGTCAAGGATGACCGTGGTAGTATGGATGCTACTGCATCGCTCTATTTTTTAAACCGCCGCTCCCATCACTAATTCCAGTTTCTTCGCAACGATTCCAATCCTAGCAGACCAAAGATGCAGTTCGGTGCCCAGATCGCAAAGGCCACAGGTAAAGATCCGCTTCGTGCCATGCCTTCCGCGGCGACGTACAGAACCCAGTAGAAGATAATCAGAACAATACAAAGAATCATGCCTCCGGCTTTGGCGGCACGGCGATTGGTGGTCGTACCCAGGCCCACGCCGATCATCGCAAAGACCAGGCATAGCACTGAGATCGCCCAGCGTTTGTGGTACTCGGTGCGCAGCGTGCGCTCCAGCTCCGGATCTTTACTGAGATCTTCTTTCAGACGAGTGCGCACCTCCTGCAAAGTCAAAGACTGCGGAGATTTTTTCTTTTCTTCGAGATTGAGCGGCTCGGAAAAATGCACGTCATAAGTGTCAAAGCTGATCTTGGTGTGTGTTTTTGCCTGACGGTGGATCTCGCCATTTTTTAAGCGCAGAAGAACTTCGTGACCGGGGCGTTCCGGATCGGGAATGATTTGGCCTTCGCGAGCGATGATCGTTAACGGCACGTCCCCGGCTTTTTCATCATAAATGAAAACATCACGCAGGAGGCCTTTGTTGGAATCCACGGTGTTGGCGTAAACCACCATATCAAAGAAGCCTTCAGAAAACGTACCCTCTTTGATCACTGCGCCAGCTTTGGTATTCGCCAAGCGTGAATAAAGAACTTCAAACTGACGGTTGCCCCAGGGCGCGATATTGAAGGACATTTGCGCCGAAATAATCCCTACGAAAGTGGCCAGAATCAGAGCGGGGAGCAGCAATGTACCCATCGGCAGGCCGGAGGCCTTCATCGCCACAATTTCAGAATCCTGACTGAGGCGGCCGTAGGTGAGCAGCACGGAAAAAAGCAAAGCCATAGGGAACAGCACCGGCAGAAGGGAGATCACGACGTAACCAATGATCTCAGCAATGGTTTTTAAGGTCACACCGTGAACCAGGGCAAATTCGGTCAGGCGCAATACCTGAAACATGAGAATGATCGAGATAAAAACCAGAAGTCCTAGAATGAAGCTAGGGAGCATCTCAAAGAAAATATACTGCGCTGCTTTTTTACCCTGAAAGATACTCAAAAAAGACGTCTCCCTTATGAAGGCTCATTGTAGAACGGCTTGCAGCGCGAGTCACCGCGCCCATCGTCTAGGGTGCGGGAGCGGCAGCCGTTTGTTGACCGCACGAGAGGCATATCCGACAATATCCTCATGAACAAGATTCTTCTGGTGTATGAGGATTACGCAGACCTGATGTCGGTCGAAGCGACTTTAAAAAAAGTAGGCTTCGATGTCATCGGTCTTTCCAGCGAGTACGCTGTTGCGGAGCAGATGCTGGCGTTCAATCCGGATCTTGTGGTTGGCTCCGGTCGCGGTGGGAAGGTGAGTTCCTTGGGCGTGGGAAAACGCTTAAAGGAAATGAGTCGCTGGCAGGGAAAGTCCGTGCTTATATTTCCGGCAAACTTCAAGCCCAGCCCGCAAGATCTAATCCGCATTCGTGTCGACATGGTTTTGGAAGCTCCGGTGCCTCCCATCCGTTTGGTGCAGGTGATTGGTAAAATCTTAGGTCATGATGAAACCGTTCTGCTGGAGCGTCTCAATAAATCCATGCACGTGGAAAGCCCGCAAAAGCCCGGCACTTCGCTGGCCACCGGGAAATACTCCACAGAGGAAGAAGCGATCTACGTTAAAGGAACAGTTGAAGACGCTTCCGAGGGTCATGGTGAAGCGTCGCTGGCTAGCGAAAGAGTTCATGCAGAGGATGAAGAATCTGCAGTAAGTCCTGAATCTCCAAAAGTGTCCTTCCGTTTCGGTGATCGCATGTCGGAAGGAAGTTCCGAAGGCGAAAAAGAAGGTGCCGCGGAAGAAGCTTTTCCCGACGTGGATCTGAAAGCGCTGGAAAAAGAGATTCTTGGCGGAGGAGCTCCTGAGGTTGAGCGCATCGAAACTGAAGAAGTGGTGCCGGCCGCTGAGCTTTCCGAAGATGAAGAAATACAGCTTCGTGCTAAAAGTGACCTTGAAAAAGCTGACAAGAATCTCAAAGAACGTATTGCCAAATACAGTGATATGGTTGCAGATGTGAAGGTCTCTCCAAAAAGCACAGTGACTCGAGTTGAGGCGCGTCGACGCCAGAGGGGCCTTGAGGCGGATTGGGACCCTCAAAACCTCAGTGAACTCGATGAGTTACGTCGCCAGTTTACCAAGGCGCTCTTTAAAAAATAATTGCTCTCACAGCGTCTTGACGGTAAAGGTTTTGATGTTCAGATTAATAGAAGAAACGGTACTGATTACGGAGGCCATTCATGGGCACATTTACGAAACCTGTCACTGACAGTTCATTTGAAACAGAAGTTCTTAATTCCTCAACACCGGTCCTGGTTGATTTCTGGGCGGAGTGGTGCGGACCTTGTCGTGCTCTGGCTCCGAAGTTGGAAGAAGTGGCTCAAGAGTTGGGCACAAAGGTGAAGATCGTGAAGGTGAATGTCGATGAAAATCCCGGCACACCTGGCAAATACGGCATTCGCGGTATTCCTGCGATGTTGCTTTTCAAAGGTGGCAGCGAAGTCGGCCAACTTGTCGGCAATCATCCTAAAGATGCGATCTTGGATTTCTTGAACAAGAACGTGTAAATTTCTAATCTCAACAAACATAAAAAAACCGCGGTCTCCCCGCGGTTTTTTTTATTCCTTCTTTACAACTTCGTAGCGCTCACCAACTCAAATGAACCTTGCAGTTTCGTAACGTTCTGACGTTGGACAAAGAATTTCTTTGTCGATATGGTTTTATTTAATCACTCTTGTGGATAACAACGTTGGCATGATGCCAGAGATTCAGCGTGGAAGTGCTTAAGGCTCAAGATGAGGCTGCACTGCAGTTCAAAGATCTTTCCAACAAATTGTCAGTCTTGCTTGCTACTGAAGGCATCGATGTTAAGCCTTATGTAAATGGGCTGCCATTCTTTTCCAGTTTGTCTATCGGGAGTCAGCAGGCGGTGAATGAGCATCTTAAGCTTTACTACAGTCTGTGTTGCGAGCAACTGAGTGAGGGGTATCAACTCAGTGATGGGGCTTCTTTTCTATGGCGAGCGCTGCGCAGGCTGGGGCTTGTGCCGCGTTCGGATCTGTTTCAGCATTTTACCAAAGATTCAGTTATTGAAATCTATTCGTTCGAGAATAAGCAGCTTTTTAGAAACATTAACTTCTTTAAGTTCTGCTCTTACACGCTGGAAGAGCTGCATGCCGTGGAGTGGTGGCGGCTGTTCCAGCGTGACGACTCTATCACGCAAAGACTCTACGGTTACGCCGCTCAGATCTTTAATGGTGAGCGCGCGAACAATTTTATACCGGATGTGTCTAAACATACTGTTTACGAGTTGGCCTCCGCAGATAAGCTCGTCATGGAAATTAATTTTAACATCATGGGACCCTTAAAGAGAAACCACCAGACCGAAGCTCTCATTGTGGCTGAGGATGTGCGGATTGTTGAAAAACAACAAAGTGTTTTCTAATTACCTGTTTTTATTTAGAAATCTTGCACTTTCGTAACACTAAAAAAATGTCCCCGTATTGGACAAAGAAGTTCTTAGGGGATATGTTTTATTTTAGTCGCGTAAGTGACAAAGGGATAAGGAAGTTATGGAAGCTGTAGGTTTGCTAAACAATAAACAGATTGCAAAGGACGTTCTGGTTGATCCACACAATCTGAACTTGTTGCATGCACTGAGTGAATTCGCACTCACGCTCGCCCGTTACGGTATTCATGTGCAGGTTTGCTCCAAGAGATCCTTAAAGAGACTTCCGGAACTGCCGGCAGAATTTAAAGACAATGTTCGTCGTTCGTTTATTTTGTGGAATGAATGGATTCAGCCTGAGGGTTCCGCCGTCGAATCTGGTGTTAGCGTTAATTTAGAGAAACAGTTCCTGAAAAAAGCTTTAAAGCATTTCGGCTTTACCGTAGACGATGAGTTCTGGAATGTGCTGGAAAAAGATGATCTTGTGGAAATTTACGGAGAGGATATGGTTCAGCTCTATCGCAGCATGAACTTTTTCGAAATCAGTGGGTACTCTTTGCTGGATCTCTCCGTAAATGAGTGGTTTGTTCTTTACGAGCGCTCACGTCTTGTCCTGGAGCAAATCAACCAAAAGATTGCCGAAGTTCTCAAGTATTCATTACCGACGCAGCGTTTTGAAATTCCTCGCCACATTCTGCGTGAGCGTTGCGAAGTGGGAACGGCCGAGCCTTTCGTGCCACGTGCGGTTCTTGTCGACTTCCGACATATTGCTTCCTTGAAGCGTCATCCGCTGGGTAAAGCTCAAGGTTTTATTGTCACTTGCAAAGCACAAATCATTGCCGCAGGTGAAGAGTCCATGAAAATCGGCTTCGTGTAATCACGAAGCCTTTTTCGCCGGACGCGCTTGTCCAGGAGCCATTAAGTCTTCCAACGGCTTTTTTCTATTATTGACGATGAAGGCCATCTTTTCATCCGTATTAAGTTCGTCGCCGATCAACGTCTGCAACCGATCATGAATTTTGTCCAAGTGATACCAAGGTGCATCCGGAAACATGTGGTGTTCGGCGTGATAATTAAAATTCAAAACCACAAGACGGGATAACCAGCGCGGGTAAATACAGCTGCGCGCGATTTCATGTTGCTCCCAAATATGCAAACGTTCGTCGTTGTGATGCTGTGGAAGCCGCAAATGATGCGGAAAATTGACGACCTCCACAGAAATTAAATAAAGTACCAGTGCGGGAACGACAATAGGCATGGTGAAGGACATTGGCAGCAGAGAAAAAACAGCGGACCAGAAAAGTACCGGTAACGCGAGACTTGCCAGAAGAAACGGTCTTTTCGGATTTTGCAAAAACTGTTTCGCGGATAAATTCCAGAACACCCAGTGTTGCATAACAGCCATCAGCGGAATCCAGTATTTCCATCCAAGATTCAAACGCTGGCGCGTTTTTTCCGGCATGGCCGGCAGCACCTTAACCAAGGCCATGACCGGGTCCTTATCAACGTTTCCAGCCCAGTAATGATGCTCTAAATGTGATCTTCGCCAGGCATCGAACGGCAGCAGAGAAAGCGCGCCTGAGATAAGGCCGCAGAAGTCATTAACGAGTTTGTTTTTGCTGGCGATGCCGTGAACCGCCTCATGCATGATCGAAAAATTGCGAAACATCAGTGTGGCGATGACAGGAATGGATAAATATCTTACGCCGGGTACGGCGGAAAACTCCAGTGCGAACACTGAACAAACAAGAACGGTATCCGTGAGGAAATAACGTAAGAGGGCTCCGCGATGTGGTTTTAGATTCAGTTCGCCTCTGAGTTTAAGATAATCTTGCTTTTGCATAGCACCTCCTAAGAAGCTTTCAAGTGCTTCTTAGCCGCGAAGTGTTCGTGAACTTCAACACGGCTGATTTCCAAACGGTGGTCCCACAGATCTTTCACAAAGGACTTTAAAATGTGTGGGGGAGCTTCGCTGACCTGGTCTTTAAAGAAAGCGACGATATCCACAGTGTCGCCATAACCGGATGGTACATCCAAAGCAATATTGGTAGCACCCCAGCGGCGGCAGCCTTCATTAACATTGCGGTCGCGGCGGGGAGTTCCCGTCATTGCGTCAGCCCGCGAAGACATGAAATTTTCAACCGCGACACCTAGAATAACTTCTTTGGTTGGAACACCTAAACGCATGCCGCGAGCTTCGGGCAAAATACTTAAGTTACTAAAGACAATAATCTCCGGTCCGCGTGAGCGAAGAACATCAATGTGTTCTTGTTCCCAGTTGGAGAAATAACTATCCTTCGCAAATTCAGAGCCGTTAGCGTTCGCCCAACGGAAGAATGTCATACCGACGCAATGATCTTTGTAAAGTAAAGCGCCAATGAAATCCTGTCGTGTAAAGGAATCGGAGTAAAGAGGCTTATCGACGTGCAGCTCTTGAAAAGCTTGTTTCCATACGGTTTCCCAACAGTGGAAGATTTCCTGGTGAAGGTCCGCGTAACGTGGGTCAGGTTGAGAGCCGGGACACATGACATAACGGAAATCAGTCTTAGAGTAAGACATAATCTCACCTCTCTACGCTAGGATTTCCCCTTAGCAATTTTTTTGACATTCTTTATCGGAGGATAATGAAAATTCTCGATGGGTAAACGGACAAACAAACGAATGTAATGTTTATGTTCAAGTTTGATCCGATCTAAAAAGAGAATATGAAAATCAAATGAAAGAACGGTTTTTTTTGAAACCGTTCTTAACAGAAAAATGTGTGTCCATATAAATTAATTTGCGGCGATAACGGTGTTGGAAGAGTCAGAAATCTTCGCATAAAGCTCGCCGTAGTTTTTCATCACGCGGGAGCTGTATTCAGCAGGCTTCACATTTTTCGCGAGCAGGCGGCGCACGTTGCGTGGGCCCATGTTGTAAGCGCTCACATATTTAAGAGCCTTACCGTTGAATTCTGTACGCAGATAATTCATGTAAGCCAATCCAATTTTGATATTGGAGGAAGGATTCTCCAAAGTTTTCTTGCCTTGCCATGCAATCCCGAATTTGCGCGCGATCCATTCCGCCGTGTCAGGCTTGATTTGCATCAAACCGATTTCACCAAAGCGGCCGATAGCTGCGGGATTGAATTTACTTTCGGTTTTAATCACCGCTAAAACGAAGACGGGATCCATTTTGTATTTACCGCTCTCGGCAATCACAGTGCGAGCAATAGAGCGCGCGTGCGCTTTCCATTTCGGCGCCAAAGAGTTTTGAACTTTCTGATAAATCATTTCATTCAAAGCTGTGCGGCCTTCCAGTTTCTGCGCGTCACTGCCTTTGTAGCCACCACCAAGAAGTTCCTTGGCGTGTTCAATGCGAGACGCTTCATTCACTGTTTCCATCACCGGTACATTCAACGCCGGCCAGTGAAAGAAATCGAAGTTGTTATAAAGAGCAGACGTGAGCGTTGCGGCTGCGATAGCGAGTCCGATTTTGAGATGTTTCGTTTTCATATCCGCGACCTCCTGTTACAGAGAGGTAAGTTCAAGCCCCGTGCCGAGAGCTTAACTGCGCGGAATCAAAAGGTTCTTAGATTGAATCACGAATGAAAACCCATTCCTTCGAGTTGGGCTTACCGACTGTCAATCAATGTCTAGACAATGTCTGAATAGTGGTTAGTCGAATTAGAACAAAATCTCTTTACGAGACATTGTTTTTGATACATCAGGTTTTGAAGGGAAAGAGCCGGTGCTGGCGACGAAATTTTGCTTGAAGCCTGCTGCTAACTTAAACCGCTACGGTGGCACGCCATCCGGGCTCTGTCAGCGCCGCCTCTGCGAGGCGGTTCGGGCCATCCAGGCCCCGCTGAAGGCCACCTTCGGGTTTAAGTTAGCAGCAGGCTTCAAACAAAATTTATCGCTATCGCTCTTTTTCTTAAAACACGTGCACAAACAAAATGGCTGCGCGGACATCCTTGTTCTAACGATGCACCAACGTTGCATCTTTGTAGATTCATTGAACTTTGAATTTTAGCAAAATTTGAAGTGCTGGGAGGGGGGCTTTGCAGTTTGAATCCGCAGTGGCCTTTGCCGGCGCCACGATGGCGCGAACCGCCTCGCAGAGGCGGCGGCAACTGAGCCTGGAGGGCGTGCCACGGAGTGGTTCAAACTGCAAAGCCCCCCTCCCAGCACTTCAAATCCCCGCAAAAAACCAAACGACTCAAAGAACTAGAAAAGATAACGACGATAAGCCACGCTAGAAACAAGTCCGAGGCCAGCCATTGTTGTTAACATGCTGGAGCCTCCGTACGACAGCAGCGGCAACGGCACCCCGACGATGGGAAGCAAGCCGATGACCATGCCGATGTTTACGAACATGTGCCAGAAGACGTAACAAAGAACTCCCACCGTCAGCAGTGCGCCGAATTTATCTCGCGCGTTGGTGGCGATGCGAATGCCTGTCACGAATAAGAAACAGAATAAGCCCATGACGGCGACAGAGCCGACGAAACCGTGTTCTTCGCTCAACACAGAATAAATAAAGTCTGTGTGACGCTCGGGGAGGAACTCGAGTTGGGATTGAGTTCCTTTCATAAAGCCTTTTCCGAAAAAGCGACCGGAACCGACGGCGATTTTGGATTGGATGCTGTTGTAACCGGTTCCGCGCGGGTCACTCGTCGGTGACAAGAAGGTGAGGATACGGTTTTTCTGGTAATCGTGCAAAACGAATTTCCACGCCACCGGTAGGGCGATAATTCCCAAGGCGACGATGGAAGCCAGAATGGCGCGCTTCACTTTCGTGAAAATCAACATTGAGCCGCCGATCGCAGCCAGCATCATCGCGGTTCCCAAGTCGGGTTGTTCGACGACGAAGACAAATGGAATTCCTAAGATAATCAATGGCGACATCAACTCCTTAAAGCCCATGCCGGAACCCATCGTGTTTCGGGTGGCAAGGATTTTTGCCATCATCATAATCAGCGCCAGCTTCATCGTTTCCGACGGTTGATAGCGGAAGAACCCTAAATCAATCCAGCGTTGCGCACCCAGGGCGACTTTACCAAAGAAGGTCACATACACAATTGCGCCGAGGTTCAGGACATAAATGAACAGCGCCACGCGACTGACAATGGAATAATCCAGCAAAGTCATCACCAGGAAAACCAACCAGCCGACCACGAGCCAGACGATTTGTGAAATGAACAAGGACGCCACATCTGTGGAAGTCGGACCATGAGTGGCACTGTACAGATTGATAAGACCAATCACGTTGAGGGCCAAAATCACGATCATGAGATTGATGTCGAGTTTTTTAAACAGCGTTCTTTCTTCGACGTGCAGAGATGTAAACAACCTATTCTCCTTCCACGGTTTCAACCGGGGCTGTGGCTTTTTTCACGCCTTTGGCTTTTAAAGCGGCTTCAATAACTTCAGGATGATACTTTTGGAAATACGCTTGCACGATATCGCGAACGATAGGGGCCGCACCCGTGCTTCCGTGGCAGGCGTGCTCAGCCAGAGCAGCGATAGTAATTTCCGGATTGTCCGCCGGTGCAAACGCCACAAACCAACCGTGGTGACGCATGTGAATCGGACGGCCTTCACACTTCGCATAGATTTGATCCGCGGAGAAACCCATGACCTGCGCGGTTCCGGTTTTACCGGCCATTTGCACGCCCGGCACTTTCCAGTGTTTCGCGGTTCCGCGATCGCCGTTGGCTACGCGACGCATACCTTCTTTGACGACTTTAAATGTCTCCGCGGAAATATGCACACCGTTGGGTTGAGTCTGCTGCAAATCACGCACGACTTGCGGGAAATTCTCGCGCAGGACTTTGCCGTCTTGATCGATGATCTTGCGAACCAGGAACGGCTTCACCACTTTCCCTTCGGTGCCGATCGCATTGTAAGCAATGGCCATCGATAAAGGAGTCACAGTCACGAAACCTTGGCCGATCGCGGTGCTGAGGTTTTCACCGGGCTGCCACTCTTCACCGACAGTGGCTTTCTTCCATGCGGAGTTGGGCATAATGCCAGAAACTTCACGGGAAAGTTCAATACCGGTTTTTTGACCGATGCCGAGCAGGTGAATGTAGTCATACATTTTATCCACGCCCAGCGCGATACCCATCTTATAAAAGAAAACGTTGGAAGAGCGTTCCAAGGCATCATACACCGTGATATTTCCGTGACCGCCTTTAAGATGGTCATGGTAAGGACGACGGCCGAAATAGAAAACACCCGGCGCGCTGACGATCGTAGTAGGCGTGATGACTTTTTCTTGCAGAGCCGCCACAGCGACAAGCGGTTTGAATGTCGATCCCGGTGAATTGTGATCTTGAATGATTTTATTGCGCAAAGGTTTGAACGGATCGTTGATCAAGCGGGACCATGTTTGCGCCGAGATGCCCGTCGAAAACTCATTCGGATCAAAAGACGGTGTGCTCACCCAGGCCAGAATTTCGCCGTTGGTTCGCATCGCTACCACCGCTCCGATACGGTTTAAGCTCATAAAGGATTTAAAGGCCGCCTCTTGAATTTCACGGTCAATGGTCAAAACCGCGTTGTTACCGTGAACAGGAATTTGATCTTTGATCTCTTGACCATAGATGTTCGGAGTTTGAGTCACAGTCTCACGGCCGTGAGCGTCGACTTGGATAAAGCTCACACCGTCAGTACCACGGATGTCTTTTTCCAGAGTTTCTTCAAGACCGCTCTTACCGATGATGTCACCTTGTTCAAAGCGCAAAAGACCTTTGTAGAAATCATTTAAGACGGGGAGCTGACGTTTGGAAATCTCACCCACGTAACCAAAAAGCTGCGCGCCGTTATCTTTCAAAGGATAATAACGGATGATGGATTCACGAATCTCAAGGCCGGGTGTATCCAGGCGCATGCGTTTTAAACGGAACACTTCTTCACGGCTGAGATTTTCTTTTAAACGGATTTGCGCGAAAGGACCGTTTTGGCGGCGAGACTTCGTCACTTTTAAAATGAGCTTTTCCGGCTCCATGCCCAGAACCGGGCCGACGGTTTTCGCCAGTTCTTCCAAGTTCTCAATATATTGTGGAGAAAGGATCGCTTCAAAGCCCGGCAGATTTTCCACCAGAACTTTGCCGTCACGATCGAGCATCAAACCGCGCGGAGCAGTGATTTTATTTTGTTTGATACGGTTTTTTTCCGAGAACTCGCGCAGCTCATTTCCGGAAATGACCTGCAGATACCACAGGCGCATGGTGAAAACGATGAGCGTGAAGGCGATGGTGAAATAAAAAATCTTGTACCGGCTGTGATACTCTTTAGCTTCGTCCGGATTACTGACGTAAGTACTCATAATTCCAATCCCCCGGGCTCGTGCATGAGTTCATCCTGCGTGACTTTGTCGATCTTGGCGAGAACCCAGTACATCGGGAAGGCAAAGGAGGGAGTCAGGATGATTTGAACAAGGCGATCGACAACTTCAAAGCTCGCCGGATTTTTTTCCATCACCATGGATCCCAAAAAATAGATCAGGTGATAGGCCACGGCCGAGAACGTACACATGATTGTATAGTATCCGGAGCCGCTCCAAAAGACGCGGGTTTTGATACCATAGACCAAGGTAAAGAGGATCAAAAGGCTGATCCACATCATCTTCAACGGCATTGCGGTGAAGGCGAGCAGAATAAAGCCCATAGCGTAAATGGTGAACACCGCGGGAAACGGTTTACGATAAAGGATCACATATACAATCAGATTCAGCCACAAAAGTGGTGCTGGCACATTGCCGAAAAGCTGAAACCAGAAGGTCGTCTGTAAACCCGCCACCAAAATCAAAACGGCGAATAAGACGAGAAAATTCAAAATGACGTTCCAGCGGATTTTCACTGTTTTTTCTCCTCAGGTTTTTTCGGAGCCAAAGGAGCCGGAGTCGCGACCGGAGTCACCGCCAAAGCGGTGGAGCCGTGCTGTTCTTCAGAAGCCGGTGCCAAAGGCGCTTCCGCATTCTGAGTTTGTGGCGCGTACTTATCGCCAAAGTCTTCATTCGCGGCATTCAAAACCACAAAGACCTCTTCCACTTTATAAGGATCGACCACGGGGCGCAGATCCACTTTCAAAGAAACGCTGAAAGTTTTTTTCTCGACGGATTCAACCACCGCCACAGGGAAACCTTTCGGGAAGATATTATCGAGGCCGCCGGTAACAACCAGGTCGCCCTCTTTCACGTCTTCCGTTTTCTCCACATATTTCAAATTGAGGGTAGAGCCGTACTGACTTTTTCCTTCGACAATCCCGTGAGCACGGGTTCTTTGCACGATACCGTCGACAACCGCATAACGGTCGGTGATGAGCATGACGTGAGCGGTGAACGGCTCCGGCTTAAAGATGTAACCCAGAACGCCGCCCGTGGTGATGACCGCTTGACCGGCTTTCAAACCGTCCATGGAACCTTTGTTGATTGTCACGGTGTTATGATCGATGACCAAATCGCGGCCGATCACTTGCGCCGCCATCAGATTCATTTTCGTTTGTTCTTTAAAGGTCAGCAGTTCACGCAAACGATCGTTTTCAATGAGCAGTTCGTTCATCTTTTCCAAGCGCGCTTGCAATTCATTGTTGCGGCTGATCAACTCTTCGCTGTGCTTTTTCACGTTGATGAGGTTGACGTACATCGCCGTGGTGTCCTTCACGCCGTGGCTGAAGGAGTAGAAGGTTTCGGACACAGCGCTACCCAGCAGAGTGAAAGGTTTGGAAAGCCAGTTGGATTCTTGGGGTCTTTGCTGCATGTTGATAGAGATGAGCGGCAAAGCCAGGACAATCCCGATCATCACAAGTTTCTTGAGATCAAAGTTGAAAAAGTTCAAAAGGTCACCTTCTGTTCACGTGTATTACTCAAACGCTAGTAAAAAGACTCAAAGAATTCAACAATTTCCCCTTGAAAAATTATAAAATTCGTTGGGTAATGGGAACGCCCCGCCGGACGCCGGTGGCACTGAAAAATGAGTTCGTTTTAGGAAGGAAAAATTATGAGCGATAGTATGGCTGAAAAAATGAAGAGAAAACTCTCCGCGAAAAGCTTCACGGCGATCATTCTCTTCGGGGCGATCATTCTGGTTTTTGTTTTCTTCGGTTTGCCAGGCCGTCTGGGAGCAGGTGTCGGCTCCGTGGCGCGTGTGAATAACGCTTTGATCTCCATCGCGGATTTCCAACAAGAGGAAAATCGCATTCAACAGTACTACCAAAACCTCTTTGGCAGCCAGATGGACTTTAGCTCTCAGCGTCAACTTTTGCGCCAGCAAGCGCTTGAGAACCTGGTGCGTATGGAACTTGTTGCCCAAGCTGCGGAAAAAAATGGCATTCTTGCTACCGACGCGGAAATTCGTGACTTTATTGTGAAGGACATTCCGTTCTTCCAGCAAAACGGTCAGTTCCAAAGAGAATTCTACAGCCGTTACTTGGAATCCACACATTCCAGCCCGGCGTCTTTTGAGACTAAAGTGCGCAAGGATATTGTGAATGTGCGCACTCGTCAGATGTTTGAAATGGTCAATAAGCCGACAGATGTCGAGCTCAAAAAGCTTCAGGAAATGCGAGGTCAAAAAATCAACGTGATGTTTGCGCGCATTGATTCTGAGGCGGCCTCTAAAGCCATGAGCAAAGAAAAAGCGGAAGCCGCGATCAAAGCCCTGGATGAGGCTTTGGCAAAAGGCGACGAAGCGGCGGTGAACGCGCAGCTGAAAGAGTTGAAAGCGACTTGGGAAGAAACAGGTCTTGTTGAAATCGGCAGCGAAAACTTCCCGAAAGTCACAAGTGCGGTGGCAACCGAAGCGATTTTTGAATTGACCAAGGCGGAGCCGATGTTGAAGCGCCTGGTTCGCGACGGCAGCGCGAAGTATGTTTTGAAACTGAAAGAATCCAAAGTGGAAGAAGTGAAAATGTTGGAACCGATGACGGCGGAAATGATGCAGAAGCGTCGCGGCGACGGCATGTTTGAAGCCTGGATCAATCAGTTCCGTTCTAAGTCTCATGTGACAATGAACACTCAAGCTCTGCAACTTCAATAAAGTAATGCTGCAGTTTGTTCGCGAGGTACCCATTCGAATTGTGATTCAAGGAGCCCTGTCTTCACGACGGGGCTTTTTATTTCATCTTGCGGCGGGATTTTCCCATGACGTGGACCCGCTTTCGGGGATGAGTGTGAACCTCATGCTGATTGATGAATGGCTGTGGAAGCTTAAAAAGAATCTGGAAAAAGATCCTTTTATTACCGACAGCGAGAGCATGAATCCGGCGTTTTCAGAATTGATGGCGGTGGCCCGCTTGAATTTGACCGAACAGGCCGAATCCGTGGGCGCGGAATTACGCAGTCTTACATTCCGCGAAGAGCGCGGTTGGTCTTTTTCCTGGGAAGCGGATCAGTCTCCGGAAGACATGGTGTTCTGTTATCCTCAGTATCTTGAATCCTTACCGAAAGAGGATCTTTTTGATCTTGTGCGTGTGGGTTTTCGCTGGGTGCGCGTGCAGGGGTGTAACGCCGACTACCATCACGAAAGCTTTCTTCTTTTAAAATCCCTCGCCGTCAAAGAATCCGCTGTTTTGCTGGAGCAGCTTGAAAAGTGGGTGGGCTACAAACTTCCTTCGGGAAGTTTCGTGCAAGGCGTGCAAGTCGAATACTTGGGTGAAAACTATTCTGTGACTTTACCCTGAAGCCTTTTTACGGCTTCAGAGCTCGCGTCGCCATAAAACAGTTGATAAATTCATGAATGGGCGCGGTGCCTTTCCACGAATCTTCGTAAAGACCTATCAGGTGAAAACCCGCGGCGAGTTGTCCGCCGACCAGATCCTCCAAGGTATGACCGTAATTGATCGGCTCATTCGCTCCAAAATAGCGCAGACGTTCTTCAGGCGTAATATCCGTCGCATCCGAGTATGGAATCTTGTACTTCATTTGCACAACACCTTGCTTTTCAAGCTCCAGATCCGGAGTGAAAAGCACCGGATTGCAAAAACCGGAAATCATCGTGCCGCCTTTTTTGAGAACACGAAAGGCTTCTTGCCACACCGGTTTCACATCGGGCACAAAGCAGTTCGAACACGGATTAAAAATAAAATCGAAAGACTCATCGGCAAAGCAGGATAGATCTTTCATATCGCCTTCGACGGTTTTCAAGATGAGACCGTCGCGATCCGCGACGAAACGGTCTTGTTCCAACTGCCGTGGGGAATTGTCAAACACAGTCACTTCCGCACCGGCGGCTGCGAAAAGTGGACCTTGCTGTCCGCCACCGGAAGCCAGAGCTAGAATCTTTAAACCGGGCAGGGGTGGAAACCAGTTTGCTGGAACCGGTTTGTCCGGTGTCAGCAAAACAGACCACTGACCTTGGCGCGCTCGCGCGACTTCTGCGGAGGTGACCGGCACGGTCCAAGGATTTTTCTTATCGACCTGATAGTTCCAGGCTGTCTTATTAAAAGCTGTTGTATCCATGGCTCATTGTTAAGCGAAAAGGAGCCTCTTTCAAAGGACTATTTTTCTTCCGTCATTACTTAAAAATAAGTGGGGCGAGGCGCCTTGTAGGTGTAGCCATAAAGTTTAACGGAGGAATCTATGAAGGCCCTTATTTGTGTCAGTCTTTTGACATTGTTTTCAGCCGTTTCCGCAATGGCGGCGCCCGATCGTGAAACTCAGGTGATTGCGGAATTCATCACTCAAGCCAACAGCAAAGATTCAGAAATCGGCAAGCGCCTGCAAGCGGCCCGTGAAGAAAAGGCCAACGGCTTTCGCTCGGAAGAAAAAGTCATTCCTATTCCGGTGCAAGCTTCTGATTTTAAAATCGTGGAAACAGACAGCGACGTTTATTTAGGAAAAATCATCGGGCCGAATCAAAACGACCGCGAACCCGGATATGAAAACCGCACCTACATGGTTTATGTGCCCGCTTACGAAACATGGTACGGCGGCCGCATCGAAATCAAATCCACTTTGCAGTTTTCGTGTTCTCTGCACGCCATAGACTACGGCGCGCCAGATCCGACAATTCAATGCAAAGAAGTGGTGGCGCAATAACCTTCAACCGCCTTTTTTCAAGAGCGCTTTGGCTTTTTGCCAGTAGGATTCTTTCTCATTGAGAGTCAAAGCGCCCCAGTCTTTGCCGTCGGCGGAGGCGAGTTCGATCATTTTATTGAACCGAGTTTCAAAACGGGTGTTGGCGCCGCGGAGCACTTGTTCCGGCTCCATTTCCAAGTGACGTCCCAGTTGTGCTAAAGAAAAAAGCACGTCTCCCAGTTCATGTTCGACGGCCTCATCGGAACCCTCTTCCAAGGCTTCACGCAGTTCCGCGAATTCCTCTTCCACTTTGGTCATTACGCCTTCCGCATTTTCCCAGTCGAATTGCAGTTTCTCGGTGCGCTTGCCAATTTTGTAAGCGCGTTGCAGAGCCGGCAGTGGCGGGACATTCAAGTCGTAGGCGGAAACAGATTCTCCCGCGACAGCTTTTTCCTGTTTTTTGATTTGTTCCCAGTTGCGAATGACTTCGGCGGAATCAGCGACTTCCACGCCGGCAAAAACATGGGGATGACGGCGCACGAGCTTTTCGGAAATGGAGGCGACCACATCCTCGAAAGTGAAAGCGCCGCGCTCTGAAGCGAGCTGCGAGTGCAGAATCACTTGGAAAAGTACATCTCCGAGTTCTTCTTTGATTTTCTGATCTTTTTGCGCGGAAGACGATTCAAGAGCTTCCACCAACTCATGGGCTTCTTCAATTGCGTACTGAGTCAAAGATTCGTGAGTCTGCTCTTTATCCCACGGACAGCCATCAGGGCCGCGCAAGCTGGATACGATCTCGACTAAGGACTCAATTTGACGTAAGTTAGAAGGAACACGTGCCATGAAGTGCCTCGACTTTCTGATGGAATCTCTTCATTGCTAGCACAATTACACAGTGATTTCGACAATTTTTGTAAAACGGGTTACTGTTAGAATCATTGCCGTTTTTGAGAATGACAGACTAAAGGAATATGCAGCGAGCAAAGCATTCAAAAAAAGGCGAGAGTCCTGCGACTCGAGTCAACTATGAGGATCACAGTCTTAAGTTTTTAGACTGGGTGGATTCCATTGGCCTGGAGAAAACCTTCTTTGGCCGCGTGGTGCAAATCATGGAGGAGAAATTCTTCGTGCGCCGGGCCGCTGTGATTTTTCTCTACTGCGTTCTTTTGTCATACACCATTTTCTATCAATTCGACATTCCCTACAATTTCAACGTCGGTGACGTGGCCAAATTCGATGTGATTTCACCGATCGGTTTTGAAATGACCGATGAAGTGACCACCGAGGAAAAACGCCTGAAGGCGGAATACTCCGTGCCCATCGTCTACGATTATGACACGTCGGTTTTTGAACGCGTGTCGGTGAATCTGATTCACTCGTTCCGCACCATGCGCGCGTACTACCGGGAAACCAAGTGGCCGACGCAAGCCGCGGCTTATCGCGCGAAGGTCAAAGATTTCTTTCAATACAAAAAGCAATTTGAAAATGAACTCGGGGTCCCGGTTTCCGATTTCATGTTCGAGTGGCTGATCGATCTCAAATTCAGTCCGCGCATTGAAGCGATCGTGATCCGCAATCTTGAGAGCTGGTACGATAAAAAGATCGCCGAGGCCCCGGACCGCTTTATCCCGGCCAACCAAGCCAATGTGATCGCGCGGGTGGTGCACCGGAACAATCTTGGCAAAGAGTTTCCGATCGGACGCGAGGAGATTCTCGATCTGCAAGCTCCGGAGAATTTCGACTTTGATTCTAAAAAAGACCTGAATCGTTTTTCCGAAAGTGATCAGGCCAATATTCTTTATTTCGCGCGCTCGCTCTTAGTTCCGAATCTGACCTTGAACAAACAAGAAACCGCCAGCCGCCGTCAGGCCGCGCGTGAGGCGGTGATTCCAGTCACTATCACCATTAAGAAAAACCAAACCATCATCGCTCAAGGCTCCGTCGTTCAGCCTTTCCAAATGGCGGTGATCAAACAAATTGAGAACATCCGTGCGGATAAACGAAAGGACGTGATGGCTCTGTCCATGGCGTTGATGTTATCCGTCGCCATCATGGTGTTCTTCTCGTATTTAAAGCGCTTCACCATGAACAAAGTCAAAATCGATTTCAAAGACGTTTCGGTCATGATGTTGATCGCCTTTGGAGTCGTGTTCTTCACCAAGATTTATCTCTTCGTGACGGATGCGGCGTTTGTTTCCAAGCTTGGTCATATTCTGCCGCCGGCGGTGTTCTTGTATGCGGCTCCGGTCGCGGCAGGCCCGATGCTGGTAGGCTTGCTCATCACTTACGGCGAGATTGTGTGGCTTTTCACGGCCTTCCTTTCTGTGTGCTTGGGTATTATGGTGGATTACAATTACAGTTTTATGTTCGTGAGTCTTGTCGGCGGTATCGCGGCAGCTCGGGGCGTGTTTAATTGTAAAACCCGCAATGACGTGTACTTTGCCGGCGTGCGCACGGGTCTTGTCAACGCACTGATGATCGCTTTCATACTAACTATGACGAAGTTCGATCAAGAGGGCGGAGTCAGAGAAATCCTGATCTCGATCCCGGCAGGTTTCATTGGTGGTATTTTCAGTGCGCTTGTCGCGATGATGTTCATCCCGCTTTTGGAATCCATCTTCAATTACACCACGGATGTCAAACTTCTTGAGCTCAGTAACCTGAATCACCCGCTGCTCAAAGAAATGATCGTCAAAGCTCCCGGCACCTATCATCACTCCATGATGGTGGGCTCGATGGTGGAAGCGGCCGCGGAAGAAATCGGCGCCAACCCGTTGTTGGGTAAGGTGATGTGCTACTACCACGATATCGGTAAGATGGAGCACGCCAATTACTTTATTGAAAACCAAAAGCCGGGCCACAATCCGCACGATCATATTTCACCGTTTATGAGTAAGACGCTTTTAGTGGCGCACGTGAAAGACGGTATTGAAATGGGAACGGCTTACAAACTGGGTAAGCCTATTTTGGATGGTATTATCCAGCATCACGGGACGACCCTGATTTCTTATTTCTACAACAAGGCTCTGGATCTGAAAAAGGAAGACGACCCTGAAATCAGTGATCAGGACTTCCGTTATCCCGGGCCGAAGCCGCAGTTCCGCGAGTCCGCTCTGTGCATGCTCGCGGACAGTATCGAGGCTGCTGCGCGCTCTTTGGATGAGCCGACGCCAGCGCGTTTGCAAAACATTGTTCGCAATATCATTCAAAGAAAATTCTCTGACGGGCAACTGGATGAGTGTAATCTGACCCTGAAAGATATTTCGAAAGTGGAAGCCGCCTTTGTGCGTATTTTGCTCGGTATCTACCATCAACGCATTGATTATCCGAAAAGTGCCGGCGGCGGTTTAGGGGATGTGACCACAGTCACGCCTTCGCAAGGTTGAGCCGCATGGAAGTTTTGATCGTCAATGAATCTAAACACGCGGTGCCGCGAAAGTTTATCACCGGATGGATGAAAGATCTTAGCAAAGAACTTGAAAAGCGGCGTGTGCTGAAAGCCGCGCATCGCGATCAAGAACTCACCTTGGTGTTCTTAGATAAAAAACCCGCCCAAAAAATCAACCGGGAGTTCCGCGGTAAAGACTACGCCACGGATGTTTTAAGTTTTGATTCCATGGATCCGGCTTCTTTTGGGGAGCTCGTGCTTTGTCCCGAAGTTTTAAAGCGCCAAGCTCAAGAACATGGGCTCACTTATCAGCAGGAACTGGGTTACATGCTCTTACATGGAGTTTTGCATTTGCTCGGTTACGACCATGAGACGAATGAGAAAGACGCTCGTGAAATGTTCGGGCTCCAGGATGCTGTTTTCGAGAAGCTTTTGAAAAAAGTTTCCGCCTGATTCGCACTCAAATCCTTTTAAAATTTAGATCAACACCGAATCTCGTGAAATTTCCGCGAAAGAGACCATTTGCGCACCCGAAATTGTTCAAACTTTGAGCGGTGGACGGGGGCTTTGTTGTGGTGATCGCATAAAACCCCGAACGAGATTCCGAGAAGCCTTGCAAACTCACATTATTTCGCAAACCGTCGAAGAAAATCCGCTGGCACCGAGTTTGTAATAGGGAACAGACATGTTCTCCCTAGTTGTCGCCTCCGAGAGCTTTCCCCCTCCCTGTTCTCGGAGGCGTTTTTCTTGACAGACCTGCCTTGGTAGATACACTCAGGGCTATGTCTATCGTGACCGAAACATCCGACATTAAAAGCCGCATTGCCGCTCTCGAAAGTTTCTCAAAGGAACTTCGGGGGTATCTTTGACTTAGATAAAAAGAAAAAACGCCTCGACGAGCTTGCCATCCAAGCCGAAAACCCCGCCATTTGGGAAAAACCCGCGGAAATGCAAAAGATCAACAAAGAGCGAACCCTGCTGCAAAAAGCGGTGGAGGAGTTTGATTCTTTCGCCAATCGACTGAGTGACGCCGAAGTCTTATTGGAAATGGCCGTCGAAGCCCAAGACGAAGGCAGCTTCGCCGAAGTGAAAAGCGAAGTGACCGCCCTTGAAAAATACGGACAGGAACTCGAACTCAAGCGCGTGCTCAGCGGCGAGCTTGACGCCAACAGCGCTTATCTTTCCATCAATGCCGGTGCTGGTGGTACCGAGTCTTGCGATTGGGCCTCCATGCTTTTGCGCATGTACACGCGTTACGCTGATAAACACGGTTATAAAACTTCCGTCGTTGAGATGACCGAGGGCGAGGGCGCGGGGATCAAGTCCTGTACTCTGCTGATTGAAGGCCCTTACGCTTACGGATATTTGAAAGCGGAATCCGGCGTGCACCGTCTGGTGCGTATTTCTCCGTTTGACTCCAATGCCCGCCGCCACACGTCTTTTGCTTCTGTGTTTGCGTGGGCGGAAGTGGACGATGATATCAATATCGAAGTCCGTTCTGAAGATTTGCGGGTTGAGACCTTCCGTGCCAGTGGCGCCGGCGGTCAGCACGTCAATAGAACGGACTCGGCCGTGCGCATGTATCACATTCCAACGGGGATCGTGGTGTCGTGCCAAATGGAACGCTCCCAAATCCAAAACCGTGAAAAAGCTTTGAAGATGTTGAAAGCGCGCTTGTATGAAATGGAAATCGAAAAGCGCAATGCCGAACGTGATGCCATGAATGCGCAGAAAAAAGCCAATGAGTGGGGCTCACAGATTCGTTCCTATGTCATGCATCCCTATCAAATGGTCAAAGACCACCGCACCGATTTTGAAACCAATCAGGTTGATGACGTGATGGACGGTGATCTGGACAGTTTCATCATGGCTTATCTTAAAGAGCAGATCACTGCCGAGGCGAATCCTTCGTGAATAAGTCTCTCCCGTGGATCGCATGGCGGCTTTTGATGTCCCGAAAAACTCTTTTCGGGGGCTCCGCACCCCTGGCATTGCTGGGACTGATCTTGGGCGTCGCCGCTCTGGTTGCTTCCATGGCTGTGATGAGCGGTTTTGAATCCACCTTGAAAAAAGCCATGGCCGATGTTTCCGGGCATGCGCAAGTCGTGAAGCGCTCGCGCTTTCCTGATGACTGGCGTGAGCTGGAAGAGCGCATTCGCAAAATCGAACCCACTCTCGTTTCTTCGTCCCGCTTTGTTTTTATCGAAGCTGTTTTAGCTCACTCGGGAAAAATCTCCGGTGTTCTTATCCAAGGTGTTGATCCGGAACGAGTGAATCATGTCCTGAACTTCCGCAGCCGCGTGGTGAGTGGTTCTGAAGACTTGCGTGGCAGTACAGAAGTACCCCTGGCTTTGATGGGAAAAAGTCTTGCCGCCAAAATGAATCTCAAAGTGGGGGATCGTTTCCGCGTGGTCGTGCCGGTTGCGGATGCCGTGGACCCGTCTAAATTTCAACGCCGGGTCGGTGAGTTTCAACTGCAAGGCATTTTGGATTTAGGCAAGTACGAATGGAATGAAAGATTCATTGTGACGGATCTGGCAGCGGCGCAAAAAGTGGCCGATATCGGCGATCGTTATTCCGGATTGCTGTTGCGTTTTAAAGACGTGGACCACGCCCGGGATGCGGCTTTCCAGCTTTCGCAAACGTTAGGGTCGCCGTACTGGATCCGGGATTGGCGTGACGCCAATGAAAATCTTTTTGAAGCCGTGCAAGTCGAGCGTCCCGGTATTTTTATGGTGGTGCTGATCATCACACTGGTTGCGGCTTTCAATGTTTCGGCCACTTTGTTTGTGAATGTCGTGCGCCGTTTTAAGGACATCGCTATTCTCAAAACCGTGGGCCTGTCGCCGAAAGACATTATTAAAATCTTCGCCCTGCAGGGAGTTTTTCTGGGCGCCATTGGGCTGTTTTTCGGTTTTCTTCTGGGCTTTGTTTTGTGCGGATTGTTTTCTCTGGCGCAATCACGCTTGGGCCTGATTTCCGGGGAAGTGTATCGCTTGGATTCGATCGAACTCAATATTCGTTGGGTTGATTCGCTGGCGATCTGTGTGGCCACCTTGGCGATTTGTTTTATTGCGACTTTGGCTCCCGCTCGCCGCGGCGGTAAGCTCAATCCCGTGGAAGGACTTCGTAATGAGTGATAGCAATGTATTTCTAAAAGCCGTTGATATTCATAAATCCTACACGCAAGGCACAGGCGAGCTGGAAATCCTGCGCGGCGTGAGTTTGGAAATCAAAGAAGGCGAAGCTTTGGCGATTCTCGGCGCCTCCGGTGCGGGCAAAAGCACTCTGCTGCACATCATGGGAACTCTCGATCGTCCCAACCGTGGAGAGCTTTACTGTGAAGGCCGCGATCTTCTTGCGATGGGCGACGAAGAACTCTCTCGCTTTCGCAACGCTGAAATGGGTTTTGTTTTTCAATTTCATCACCTGCTCAGTGAGTTTTCCGCTTTGGAAAATGTCATGATCCCGTGCCGTGTGGCCGGTGAATCTCTGCGTCTGGCGCGCGAAAAGGCTTTGCATCTGCTTGACTTTATGGGTTTGGCGGAACGGGCGGAGCATTTCCCCAATCAGCTTTCTGGCGGGGAGTTGCAGCGTGTGGCCATTGCCCGCGCCTTGGTTCGTCATCCGCGAATTCTTTTTGCTGATGAGCCCACGGGGAACTTGGATTCCATGACCAGTGGCAAGATTCAGGAACTCTTTTTCCGGCTCAAAGAAGAGATGAAGCTTGCGCTCGTGATCGTCACCCATGACCTTACTTTTGCGACCCGATTCCCCAAGGTTTACCGTATGAAAGACGGCCAATGGCAGAGCTAGTGCGTCGTTGCGAAGGCTTGACGCGCTGTAGAGCTTTGACAGGACCTTGGTCTTAAGTTACGATTCTCCAATCAAATTGTAAGTATTGAAAAGTCTTATAGATTTTTAAAAACTGTTGGGGATTGAAACTTTGAGTAAGCTTCTTTGTGCATTGTTAATCACGACTTTATCTTCGACGGTTTTGGCAGCGCCTGCGAAAAAGAAAACCTCTAAGAAGAATCCACCCCCTGTTTCCACCACCGCAGCGGCGAACCCTTCCGGCCTCGTTATTAAAAACATTGAAGTCGCCGGTAATCGCAAAATCGAAAAGGACGCGATCCTCACCAAAATCATTTCCAAAGTGGGCGACGCTTACAGTGCGCAGAATATTCGCGAAGACGTCGAAGCGTTGTTCAAACTGGGTTACTTCAACGACATTCAAGTGGACCGTCAAGTTTCCGGCAAAGATGTGACTTTGACGTACACGGTTTTAGAGAAGCCTTCCATTGTGGAGATCGCCTACGAAGGCAATAGCGAAGTGAAGTCCGATGATATTGCCGATGCCACCGGCATTAAAGCTTATCAGTTGCTCAACATGACCAAGGTCAAAGAGGCCGTCGAGAAAGTGCAAAAGCTTTACGAAGACAAAGGTTTCTTCCTCGCTAAAGTTGAAGCGGAAGTGCAAGTTCTGAAAAAAGACGAAACCGTGCGCCTGGTTTTCAAGATCCGTGAAAACGACAAAGTGAAAGTCAAACAGATCACTTTCCTTGGTAACAAGCACATGGGCGACGATCAGTTGAAATCCAAAATGCTTACCAAAGAAGGCGGATTCTTCTCGGCGGTGAGCGGCTCTGGTCAGTATAAGCAGGAAATGTTTGAGCGCGATGTGCAAATCTTGCGTTTCCTTTACTGGAACCAAGGTTATGTGCAAGCCAAAGTTGACCGTCCGCAAGTGACCGTCACTCCGGATAAAAAAACCATCTACATCACCATTCGCATTGACGAAGGCGAGCAGTACGATGTCGGTGACGTGGATTTTGCCGGTGACATTCTCTTCCCGAAGCAAGAGCTTTATGAAGCGATCAAAATCGATGACAACGGCGTTTTCGCATACGATGTTTTGCAAAAAGATATCAGCGAGCTGACGGCGAAATACGGCGACTTGGGTTACGCCTATGCCAACGTCATTCCGCGCACAGCTTTCAACGCCAAAGAACGCAAAGTGAATTTGATCTTTGAGTTCGACAAAGGCTCCAAAGTCTACTTCGGCCGCATCAACATGGTCGGTAACACCAAAACGCGTGACAAAGTCATCCGCCGTGAACTGAAAATCCATGAGGGCGAGCTTTACAACGAAACCCGCCGCCGTCAGTCTTTGGAAAATATCCAGCGTCTGGGCTTTTTTGAGGAAGTGAATTTCAAAACCTCCGTGGATCCTGAACGCACGGAAATCATGAACGTGGATATCGCGGTCAAAGAAAGAAACACCGGACAGATCCAGTTGGGCGCAGGTTACGGAACTTCTCAAGGTTTCACTTTGCAAGGTTCTATCAATCAGGCGAACTTCCTGGGTAAAGGACAAAACCTCGGTGCTTCTTTGAACCTGAGCAACACGGGCAGTTACTACAGCTTGTCTTTCACGGAACCGTACTTCAACGACACGCTTTGGTCTGTGGGCGCAGATCTTTATCAAAGTGCTAACACCGCTCGTTTGGACTTCGATGAAGACCATCGCGGTGGTGCGATCCGCTTCGGTCATCCTATCGCTGAGTACACGCGCGGTTACTTGCGCTACAAATACGACGACACTCAGCTTTCAAAAAAATACGACTCTGACGGCAAGCTCATCACCGATCCGGATTTGTTCCCGCTCGATACCGCTTCCGGTGTGACCAGTTCTGTGACCGCCACTTTGGAATATGATACGCGCAATGACCGTCAGATGCCGACCAAGGGTATCTTCACCAGCGGCTCGTTTGAGTACGCAGGTCTAGGCGGAGATCTGAAGTTTACTCGCGGTAACGCCACATTCCGTTATTACTTGAACCTCTTCTGGGATGTGGTGTGGAGAAATAACATCACTTACGCGCGCATTGATTCTTTGGAGGGGCAACAGGTTCCGTTCAGCGAATTGTATTTGCTCGGAGGTCCTTATTCTCTAAGGGGTTACCGCTCTTACCGCGTCGGTAAAATGAAGTTCTCGAAAACCATTTTTGATAAGATCAAAGCCGATGATCCGACGATGAGTGACGAAGAAGCCACAAAACGCGCGATGCGTTTTTACGGCGGTACTCAACAGGCTATGTACCAGACTGAATTACAGTTCCCTTTGGTGAAAGAAGCTGGCATCATGGGGGCTGGATTCTTCGACATTGGTGCGGCGGATGACGTTATCTCTGACAACAATCTTTTCGCCGATGTCGGTTTTGGAATTCGCTGGTATTCGCCGATCGGGGTCTTGCGTTTTGAATGGGGCTTCCCGCTGAATCGCGATCCTTTGTATCAGGACGCAACAGTGTTCGAATTCTCTATCGGCCCAAGCTTCTAGCGCCTGCGCGCAAGAGGCCGACTTAAAAAAGAATTAAAACCTTTAAGGAGGAATTTAATGAAGAAAATGTTGATCGCGATGAGCCTGCTTCTTGCGGCTTCGTTCGCACACGCAGAAGCTAAGGTTGGCTACGTTGATATGCAGAAAGCGATCCAATCCACGTCCGCTGGTAAAAAAGCCAAAGGTGAGTTGGAAGCAGAGTTCAACAAAAAGAAAAAAGAACTCGAAAAGAAAGAAGCTGATTTGAAAAAAATGGGCGAAGACTTGGAAAAGAAAAAGTCCGTTCTTTCTGAAGAAGCTCTCACTAAGAAACAAGCGGAATTCCAAGAAGAAATGTTGAAGTACCGCGATGTTGTTGGCAAAAGCCAAGTTGAAATCCAGAAAAAAGAGCGTGAGCTGACGGCTCCGATCCTGGATAAAATGAAAAAAGTGATCGCGAAACTTGCGAAAGACAAAGGCTACTCCATGGTGATCGAGAACTCCCAGATGGTTCTTTACGCGACTCCGGACGCGGATCTGACTGAAGATGTGATTAAGGCCTTTGAAAAAGAAAAATAGGTAAGTCAAAAGGGCCTTCTGAAAGGCCCTTTTTTTATTGGTCGCAAGACGGCGGCCTGAAATCAGGATTCTATGGCAAATTATAAAATTCATCCAAGCAGTGTGATCTCTCCGGACGTTGAAATCGCCGATGATGTTGAAATCGGCCCGTACTGCTTGATTCAAGGTAAAGTGAAAATCGGCAAAGGCACCTTCATTGAAGGTCACGTGACGCTGGGATACCGTCACGGCATTATCGAGATCGGTGAAAACAATCATTTCTCTCCAGGAGCGGTGATCGGCGGTCCGCCGCAAGATCATTCTTACAAAGGCGAACCGACTCGTTTGATTATCGGCAACAATAACACCTTCCGTGAATTCTCCACCGTGAACTTGGCGACCAGCAAAGGCGACGGCATCACGCGCGTAGGTAATAACAATTACTTCATGGCTTACACGCACGTCGGTCACGACTGCAAAATCGGTGACAACGTCACGATTGCCAATGACTCCCACTTGGGCGGTCACTGTGAAATCGAAGACGGTGTGACCATCGGCGGGGTGTGCGCTTTCAATCAGTTCACCAAGGTGGGTCGCGGCGCTTTCGTGGCGGGGTCTTCCGTTGTGAACAAAGACATTCTTCCGTTCTGCCGCGCTCAGGGAACTTACGCGACCATTCGTGCGACCAATAAAATCGGTCTTGCCCGCCGTGGATTTCCGCGTGAGGAGATCGCGAACGTTCATAAAGCCATTCGCATCATCATCATGGGTTCTCACACGGTGGAAGAGGGTATTGAACGCATCCGTCAAGAATGCACTCTGAGCCCGAACATTGAATACTTCATCAACTTCATTAAGGCTTCCAAACGCGGCATCGCCGTCGACCGCAGCCCTAAAGGATGGCAGGATGACGACTAAAAAACTGCGTGGCGCCGTTGTCGGCGTTGGATATCTGGGAAACTTTCACGCGCAGAAATATAAAAACAATGCGCACGTGGAACTTGTCGGTGTGTGCGATCATTTTCCCGCGCAAGCCGATAAGATCGCCGCAGAACTCGGTGTGCGCAGTTTTCACCGTCCGCAAGATCTTGTGGGCGCTGTGGATCTGGTCACGATTGCTGCCAGCACTCTGAGCCACTATGAATTGGCAAAGATGTTCTTGCAAAACGGCATCCACGTGAACGTGGAAAAGCCGATCACCGCAACAGTGCCGCAAGCCGAAGAGCTTGTGGCTTTGGCTGAAAAAAACAAATTAAAACTCGCCGTGGGCCATATCGAGAGATTCAACCCTTCGGTGAATGAGCTTAAAAAGCATTTGAACAAACCCCGTCTGATTGAGCTGACTCGTGTGGCTCCTTACAAAGCGCGCGGCGCGGATGTGAGCGTTCTGCATGATCTCATGATCCATGATATGGATTTGCTCTTCTGGTTGTCGGGAAGTGACATCGCTTCCATGATGGGAACCGGCACCAAACTTGTTTCCAAAGAACTCGACACCGCATCTGTGTCTTTCACAATGAAAAATGGTGTGCAGGGGATTATCAATGTCAGTCGCGTGGCGACCTCCGCTCAGCGCTCAATCCGTGTTTTGCAGGATGATTGCACCTTGTTTGCAAACACCGGCGTGCACGAATTGGAAAAAGTCGTTCCCGGTCCCGGCGGTGATGAACTGGTCACAGTCACAAAATGGACTGTCGGCAAAGAAGATGCTTTGCAAAAAGAAACCGATGCTTTTATCGATTGCGTTCTCAATGACAAAACACCTGTGGTGACAGGTTTGGACGGTCTGAAAGCGCTGCAGGCGATTGAAGACGTCCGTAAAATGATTGAGGGCGGATAAAAAAGTGGATCAAGTTCTGATTGTCGCGGCGGAAGCCTCCAGTGTTACTTATGCGCAGAGAATTCTTGAAACCTGGAAAAAGCAGGGAAGAAAGATCCATGCTTTTGGCGTCGGCAGTCAGGACATGGAAAACCTCGGCTTTGAGCGTCTCGGTAAATCCGAGGAGATGGCCGTGGTGGGAGCCGCGGAAATCATCGCTCAGTACAGCCATTTGAAAGGTGTTTTTGACAGTCTGGTGGCGGAAGCTGAAAAGCGCCGTCCGAAAGTGGCGATTGTCATGGATTACCCTGAATTCAATCTCATGCTGTCAAAAAAACTGCATGCTCTGGGTATTCCGGTGGTCTACTACATTTCTCCGCAAGTGTGGGCATGGCGCAAAGGCCGTGTGAGGACGATCAAGAAATACTGCAAAAAAGTTTTCGTTCTTTTTCCTTTTGAAGTGCCATTTTATGAAGAGCACGGTGTGCCGTGTGAATTCGTCGGCCATCCGCTTTTGGATGAGCTCGATGACCGCTTGTTAAATGATCCGGGTTATCTGAAAACTCACCGCAACCAGTGCGGCATTCGCGATGATGAAATCGTTTTGGGCCTGATGCCGGGAAGCCGCCGCTTGGAACTCAAGCAGCATTTCCAGATCCAGCTTGATACGGCAAGGTTGCTGGCGAAGAAGTATGAAAATTTAAAAGTTGTCATTCTCACAGCACCGACATTCAGCAAAGAGCAGATGCAAGACTACCTCGAAGACTTCCGTTTGCCGTATATTCTTCTTAAAGATGAACCGTTCCGTATGATTCATCTTGTGGATATGATGCTGGTGGCTTCGGGCACGGCGACCTTGCAAGTCGGCATTCTGAAAAAACCGATGGTCATCATGTACCGCATGAAATGGCTCACCGGGCTTTTTGCCAAACTTGTTGTGCGTGGGACGAAGTATTTCGGTCTTGTGAATTTGATTTTAGGCAAAGAAGCCGTGCCAGAGCGATTCCAGTCGGAAGCCAACCCGGAAAATCTGGCGGCTTTACTGGAAAAATATATTCAGGATCCGGCTTACAAAGCGCAAGTGATCGCGGACCTCGAACAAGTCCGTCAGCACTTGGGCAATAAAGGAGCGACTCAACGGGTGGTTGCCGCCTTGGATGAGTTTTTGACGAAATGAAGTTTTACTTAAAGCCCTTCTCTTTCCTTTACGATCAAATCGTAGGGATGAAAAACTCCCTCTACGATCGCGGCGTTATTGGTGTTTACAAAGCACCGGTGCCAGTGGTCAGTATCGGGAATTTGACGGTGGGCGGAACGGGTAAAACTCCGGTGACGGATTTTTGTCTCAAGTTTCTCGTGGCCGAAGGAAAAAAAGTCGCCGTGGTGAGCCGCTCTTACCGCGCCGATGCGGAGTCTCCGTGCCGTGTGGATGTCGATCATCCGTTTGCAGCTCGCTACTACGGTGATGAACCGGTGCTTTTAGCGCAAGCCAATCCGGAAGTGGCTGTTTATGTCGGTGCCAGCAAGTGGCAGACCGCTCAATACGCGGTTTCAAAAAATAATTTTGATGTTTTGATTGTCGATGATGGTTTTCAACACCGCAAACTTGCGCGCGATCTGAATATCGTGATTCTGGATGCGACAGAAAGTCTTGAAAACTACGCCGTCATTCCTGAAGGCCGTGCCCGTGAATCCTGGGATGGAGTGGCGCGCGCGGATGTTTTAATTCTTACCAAGTGCAATCTCGCCAAAGAAGACGATTTAAAAACTCTGGAAGAAAAGCTCCCGCCGGGAAAAGAAGTTCTTTATTTCGGCTATGAGATTCCGCGTTTTAAAAACGCGAAAACCAAAGAATTCAAAAGCCGTGATGAATTTGCCGGCCAAGAGATGTTCCTGGTTTCCGCCATCGCTCGTCCGGATGTTTTTGAAAAAATGATGCGAGAAATCGGGCCGGTCTCTAAAAAGAGTCTGCATTTCCGCGATCATCACCAGTACTCCAACCACGATGTGAAAACTATCGAGGAAGAATTCAGAAAATCGCAAGCCCGCTATCTTGTGACCACGGAAAAAGACGCCGTTAAATTGCGTCATCTTATGTCGGATCCGGCACAGCTATGGAGCGCCTCACTGGAAATCGCCGAGCAGGGTCAGAAGGGTCGTCTCAGTGAAATTATTGGTCAAACTCTTCGTTAAGTTCATGGTTTTTTTCAGTTCTCTTTTTCCGCGCACCCTTTTGCGCAAGTCGGGGGCTTGGGTCGGCTTTCTGTGGTTTGACGTTTTAGGTTTTCGCAAAAAAATCGTTTTGAACAATCTCGACATTGCTTTTCCGGAATGGCCCGCTGAAAAAAAATATCAGATCGGCCGCGAATCCGTTTATCAGCTCGGCTATAACTTTGCTGAATTTTTCTTTATCCCTTCTGTAACTCCGGAGTGGATCGCAAAGAACGTCGTCTTTGAAGGCTGGGAGAATATTGAAAAGGCCCGCGCTTTGGGGAAAGGCATGTTCTTTTTAAGTCTGCATCTTGGAAACGGGGATCTGGCTTCCAATGCGATTGCGCAAAAAGGGCAGGAGATTTTTATCATCACCAAACGCTTTAAGACAAAGTGGTTTGATGATTTGTGGTTCTCCGTCCGGGGTGCCAAAGGTGTGCAGTACATTGATGCGCATGGCCCGAATAACGCCTTTGAAATTCTAAAAGCTTTGAAAAAGAATGCCGCTTTGGTGTTTGTGCTCGATCAGTACATGGGGAAGCCCTATGGCATTGCGACGAAGTTTTTCGGGAAGAATACCGGCACGGCCTATGGTCTAGCTCTGTTCGCACAAAAAACCCGAGCACCGGTTCTGCCGATTTACACCTTCGAGGGGAATGATAAAAAACTTCACGTCGTTGTCGAGCCAGCTATGGACACAGCCCGATGGGTGTCCGATGATAAAGATCAGACGATTCTGAATTTAACCCAATCCTTCAATGACAAGCTTGAAGAGATTGTGCGCAAGCACCCCGAACAGTGGATGTGGGTGCATCGACGATGGAAGGACTTTAAGTGAACTTGAAGACGTTTTTGGCGGTTCTAACGGTTTTTTCTCTCACGGCGTGCTCCACGTCGTTTTTGAAGTACGACAAGGAAGAGCAGCTAAAAAAGATCGAAGAGTTCGATGAAGCCGTCACCATTGTAAAACCATCCGAACCTGCGGAAGCCCCGGCTGCAACCGAGGCCGGAAAAACTCCGGCTGAAACAGCTCCTGTCGCGGCGACACCGACCCCAACCCCGGCACCTGTGACGGCAAAAACCAAAACCGCCACCAAGAAAACCACCACAAAGCCTAAGAAAAACGCCAAGACGGCGGTGAAGAGTGAGCCTGAAGTCACGCGCCGTCAGCCGGATATTGAAGACGATGCAGGCTTTAACGGCCGCCGTCCATTGCAAGATCCTTTCCGCGTGGGCGAAGAAGTGGTGCACGATGTGCATTACTTCAAAGTCTCCGCCGGTGAATTGCGCTTAAAGGTCGAACCGTTTTCCATGGTCAACAATCGCAAGTCCTACACTTTCGCGATTGAAATCAAAACAAGCTCGCTCTTTTCCACTTTTTATAGCGTGCAAGACCGCGTGGAAACTTTCGTCGATTACGAAGATCTAGTGCCGCGTGTATTTCAGTTGCACGTGAAAGAATCCGGTCAGTTGCGTGAAGCGAAAATGCTTTTCGACACCGAGAAAAACATGGCGACCTTCTGGGAAAAGAAAGTCACCAAAGATCACGGTGAAGAAGAGAAAAAAGAACAGTGGGAAATTCTGCCATACACGCAAAACGTTTACAGTGCCATTTACTACATGCGCCTCTTTCAGTGGGAGCCCGGTAAAGAAATCTCTTTCCGCGTTGCCAATGATAAAGAAAATCTTGTTTTTTCAGGCAAAGCTTTGCGCCGTGAAGTCCTTGATACAAAGCTTGGTCCTATGAAGGCGATTGTGATTCAGCCGAATATCGTTCTTAAAGGAAAGTTTAAACCTATCGGCGACAACTTCATCTGGCTTTCTGACGACGACCGCAAATACATTCTCCGCATTGAATCCAAAATCAAAATCGGAACGCTTATTTCCGAAGTCGTTTCGATCAATCCCGGTAAGCCTTAAGATGGTCTCCAGCCGTTTTTTAGAGCAAGGCCTCTTTCATAAGAGGCCAAATTGTTTCCGCAAATTGTGATTTAAAAACGCCAAAATGACCAATGGTTTTCGCGCCAAACTTTCGCGGTGTTAAATACACTTCTTTAAACTGCACATGCGGATAGCGCGGCAAAAGTTTATAAATGGCTTTCGCTGGTGCATAGTTATCGTCGGAAATAAAAAATACCGTTCCTTGCCCGTAGACTTTTCCATAGTTATTCGGAAGAGCCGCGCCGACTTCGTTAAACAAATAATTCGGTTGCAGGCACCAGGTGCGCCACTGCCAAGCCACGTTGCGGGGGAGATCTTCGCCCATTCCCAGGCGTGCGGCAGGAAAGTAGCCAAAGATTTTTATCAAAAGAGGAAAGATAATGTACCACATCGCAAGCAAGAACGGCCAAGAACGCAAAGGGAAGTTACGCCAGTAACCCACCTGCGCGCCGACAAAAAGCAGGCGGTCCACCTTTTCGATATTGTTCAGAATGCCGACACATTGTCCGCCGAAAGAATGTCCCAAAACGGAAATAGGAACACCGGGAAAAGTTTCGATCACAAAATTCAAGACAGCCTGCGCATCCAGCAAAGCCCAATCCGCCATGGAGGCTGTTTCTTCCGTCAACGGACGATGCTTGGAAACGCCGATGCCGCGATAATCATAGGTGATGACGGCGGCTCCGTTTTGCGCAAGGTACATGGCGAATTTCGTGTAGATCCCTTGCACGACGGCCGTCGCGGAATTGATGATCACGACACGGCGAGGGGCGTCCGCAGGACTGAAAATCCGGGCGCCGATTTTCACTCCATCCGCTGTGGTAATGCGCACTTCATCGTAAGCCATGGCTTATCTTGGCAAAGCTTCAGCGGCGGATCAAGGCGCTCTTTTTGCGTCTTGTGCTAAACGCTGAGCCGCCAGAGTTTCGATTTCTTTAGCAAGTAAAAGGTTCTGGGAGAGAACGCGGTAAAAATCGTTTTGATGAATTTCCAAAAGCACGGAATCCTGCTGCGTGGTCGCTGTAGCAGTTCTTTGTCCGCCACTCATCAGTAGTGAAATCTCACCGAGGGTCGACCCTTGTCCCAGCACATTGATGTTGCGACCGCGCTGACTGATGACGATGCTTCCTTGAATCACCACATAACAAGTGTTGCCTGGCTGGCCTTCGGCAAAAAGTCGCTGATGGGCCGGCGCTTGGCAAAGGCGGCCTGTGAAAATCAAACTGTCCAAACTGTCGGTGGGAAGATCTTTAAAAAAGGCGGAAGACTGCAACGCTTGTAAAACCCAAAAACGGTGCTGCAAGCTTTGCGCTTTTTCGGATTTGATCAGCTGATCAAACTCCGGCAAGTGGCGCACACGCAAAACTTCCGAGGGCAGGGTGGTGATGATATCCGCCGATCGCGGCATATTGAGCAAGAATCCACGCTCACCAAAAATCGAACCCGCTCCCAACACGGACACCATCTGCCGGCGTTTTTCATCAAGCACGCGGTAGATGGCGGCTTGTCCTTTGAGTAAAATAAAAAGATCGCGGTCGCGAGTGCCGGATTGAGTAAGACGGGCTTGCGCGGGGACGGAAAAGATCTCCGCTTTTTGCAAAAGATACGCGGCCAGTTGCGGATCCAAAGAACGAAAAAAAGGCAGATCGCGCGCGGACACGGAAGAGTGCAGGCGGTTTTCGAAGGAAGAGTTTTTAAAACTCACTTCTTCGCCGGAAGACTTTAAAAAGTAGTGACGGAATGTCGGATTGAGCAGGATATTTTCCTGCACCAGAAAATGCAGAAGACCATAGAGTTCACGAAAACTCACCAGCCACCCTTGGCCAAGATAAAACTGCACCAGGCTTTCAATACTCGCCGAGTTTTTCAGCACATCAAGATAAGAGTACTGTAAGCTGTTCAAGCGGAAAGTTTGGCGGTTTTCCAGAACCATGACGTCCCCGCCACCGCTGCCCAAAGGGTGCAGTTGCAAAGCGCGCAGTTGCAGGGGTTCTTTTTCGATTTTCATCCCTGGACTTATCGGAAGAAGTAAACAAAACTGGAACCGTTCCTGCGGCATCAGGCATCTACTTTGGTCGAGAAGGTTTGTTCCATTGTGGCTCAGGACTCATGGCAAGGCGGAACTTCGCCTACACTGGATATATGCCAGTGACCGACTGCCGATATTTTTCGGGTTATAAACCGTGTGGAAAAAGTGAACGTTGTGACTCCTCATGTTCGCATAAGGATATCGCCACGGTCTCGATCCTGCTGATTCACTTGGGCGCTTTGGGTGCCGTCGTGCGCAGCACAAGTCTCTTAAAAGCGATCAAAAGAAAATATCCCGGCAGTCATATCACCTGGGTGACCGACGCGCCCGCGCATCATCTACTGAAAAATCATCCGGCTATCGACCGTGTTCTGACGACAGCGGAAGCGGATCTTTTGCAGTTGAGCGCCTTGGAGTTTGATGTGGCTCTGGTCATTGATAAATCTCTGAAAGCGGTGGGAGTTCTTAAACGAACTACCGCCGACCAAGTGTTTGGTTTCACCGTGAATGCGCGAACCGGCGCGATTCTGCCCGCCACATCCGCCGCGCAAGAGCTGTGGGAGCTGGGACTTAATAATCATAAAAAATTTTTCGAAAACCAAAAGCCTGAAACACAGCTCATGATCGAAGCTTTGGAACTGGGCCCTTTTCAGCGCGATGACTATTGGTTGCCGCTGACATCCGCGGAAGAACATGAATCGCGACAACGCCGTGAACAGTGGTTGTGCGAAAGCGGAAATAAAAAACTTCTGATCGGGTTGAACACAGGTTGCAGTGCTGTGATCCCGCATAAAAAACTCACCGTGGACTATCACCGTCGCATGATTGAAAGAATTCAGCGCGATTTCCCGCAAGCGGGGATTGTGCTTTTGGGCGGTCCCGAGGATACCCAAAGAAATGCGCAGATTGGCGCGGGCTTACCGGTGATTTCTTCAGCGACAGAGTCTGGTTTGCGTGACGGACTTGTGAGTGTCGCGGCCTGCGATATCGTCGTGACTGGAGACAGTCTCGGAATGCACATGGCGATTGCGCAAAAAAAGCAAGTCATTGCCTGGTTTGGTCCTACTTGCGCTCATGAAATCGACCTTTATGAGCGGGGATTTAAGATTCTGACTCAAAGCTCTTGCAGTCCGTGCTGGAAGAGGACTTGTGAAAAAAGCATTATGTGCTACGATCAGGTGTCTTTAGAGGAAATCGTTCATGCCCTTGAATCTTGTTGTGCAAACAGCCTTTCTGGGAGACCTGCTGCTCTCCATACCGCTTCTGAAAAAATGCCGGGAGCTGTGGCCACAACATAAACTCGCGCTGGTGTGCCGCAAAGGTCTGGGTGATTTCTTTTTAAAAACTCATCTGGTCGATCAAGTCTTTGAAATCGAAAAAGGCAATAAAAAGAGTTATTCTAAGATTGTCGAGCATCTGCGCTATGCTGACGTCGACAACCTTATTTCACCTCATGAATCTCTGCGTACGGCTTTTTTCTGCACACAGATTAAGGCAAAACACAAAATCTCTTTCCAAAAGAATTGGAACTTCTTAGTTTTTTCTAAGCGCATTCAAAAAAATGTCGAACTACCAGATGCGATGAGACAGCTCGGTCTTTTAGCGCCGGAAGATAAAATTCTGGCGCAAGATTTGGCAACATACGCTCGCGACGGAAAACCTTATGCGACGGCGGCCCAGGGAAAACTCACCGCTCCTCCCAACTGGGCCTCGATGAGTTTGCGCCACCGTGTGCTCGAGTTGCAGGACGTGTATCAATCCCTGAAAGAGCGTTTCAATCTTCGTGGCTTTGAAGAGGGAAAAGCGGTTTTGCTTTTTCCCGGCAGTGTCTGGGCGACCAAGCGCTGGACAGAGGAAGGCTTCGTTCGCACAGGTCAGGCTTTGCAAAGCAAAGGCTACCAAGTGTATGTGATGGGGGGCCCCGGGGAAGAAGAGCTGGCTGACAAAGTGGCGGCACAAATTCCCGGTTCTGTTTCGCTTGCGGGAAAAACCAAGATTATTGAATCCGCCCAGCTGATTGCGCGCGCGGCTTTATTGATTGGCAATGACAGTGCTTCCACGCACTTGGCGGCGGTTTGTGAAACGCCGCTGATTGCTGTCTTTGGCCCGACGATTTTGGAATTTGGATATCGTCCCTGGTCAGCGGAAAGCTACGTTGTGCAGAACGCAGGCCTGAAGTGCCGGCCTTGCGGAAAGCACGGGCACAAGGTGTGCCCGATTAAAACTCATGAGTGCATGAAAAGCATTTCCGCAGAGGAAGTACTGCGCACCGCTGGCTTTATTCTTCGTTCGTAAAATCCTTTACATTGATGCCGTACTTACGGATCTTTCGCAAAAGAGTGTTCTTGGGAATATTCGCCTGGGCCACGGTTTGATTGATACGACCGTTGTTGGCTTTCAAAGCGCTGACAATAAATTCCTTCTCCATCTCTTCTTTAAACGCATCGAAGTCCAGAGGGCCGGAATAACCCACACTTGCAGTTTTATCCGCGGAATCTTTCGGTGCCAGTTTCAACGACTCCGGCAGGGAGTCCACCGTGATCATGTGCGTGTTTTCAACGATGAATGCGCGTTCAATCACGTTTTCCAGTTCACGGATGTTGCCCGGCCAGCGATAGGCTCTCAAGAGCTCCAAAGCTTCCGGAGTCACACCGTGAATAGTGCGGCCGTGCTGTTTAGAAAACTTCTTAATAAAGTTTTGCGCCAAAGCTTCGATGTCATCCGTGCGTTCACGCAAAGGCGGCAGAAAGATCGGCATGACATTCAAGCGATAGAACAAGTCTTCGCGGAAAGTTCCTTCTTCCATCATCTTTTCAAGATTGCGGTTGGTCGCTGCAATAATGCGCGTCGTGGTTTTCACCTCACGAGTTCCGCCGACGGGAGTGAACTTACGCTCCTGCAGAACGCGCAAAAGTTTGACTTGCATATCAGGGCGCAGTTCGCCGATTTCGTCTAAGAACAAAGTTCCGTTATTGGCCATTTGAAACTTGCCGATTTTTCTTTCCACAGCGCCGGTGAAAGCGCCTTTTTCATGACCGAAGAGTTCGCTTTCCATCAGATTTTCAGGAATGGCGCCGCAGTTGATCGCGACAAAGCTGCCTGATTTGCGAGGCGAGTTGAAGTGAATAGCGCGCGCAACAAGCTCTTTACCGGTCCCGTTTTCACCACGCACAAGAACGGTCGTGTCGACTTTGCAAAGACGGTAAATAAGATTGAAGACTTCTTTCATCTTCGAAGAGCCACCGACAAATTCGCTTTCGATATCATCGTCAAAAACCGGATTACTCAAAGCAAGGCTGGAAACCAGGTCACGGGCTTCCAAACTCTTGCGCACGATTTCCGTCAGGCGCTGCGGTTCTACAGGTTTTTCGACGTAATCATAAGCGCCTTCCTTGATCGCTAAAACCGCATCATTCAGGTTCGAGTGCGCCGTCATCAAGACCACAAAAGTGCGTGGATCATGCTCCTTAATCGCGGTGAGCGCTTCAAGGCCGTTCATCTCCGGCATTTTGACATCCATCAAAACCAGATCCCATTGTTGTTGCTTCACTTTGTCCAGGGCTTCTCTTCCGGTGGAAGCTTCGTCAATGGTGAAGTCGATCTCCGGCATTGTTGACTTAAGGATGGAAATAACCGAGCGGCGCAGTTCCGCTTCGTCATCAACAATCAGAGTGTGGAGTTTGTTCATCATGCTATCACCTCAGCTTCAAATTCATTATCTAATGGCAGCGTGAAGGAAACCGTGGTGCCATGGCCCACAGTGCTTTCCATCTTCACTTTGCCGCCGTGAAGTTCGATAAAATACTTTACGAGATAAAGGCCCAATCCGGTACCTTTGGTTTTCAAATCCTGGTCACTTCCGCGCGTGAATTTGCCCCAGACCTTTTCCATGTCTTCAGGTTTAATCCCTTCGCCCGTGTCTTTCACGATCACATGCACCAGGTCATCCGATTCATGAGAAACGACCTCAATGCGTCCACCGGCAGGGCTGTACTTGATGGCGTTTTCAACGAGGTTGATCACCACTTCCTTAATCAGCGTGGTGTCAAATTCCAAAGAAAACATGGGCTCCAGCGCGGTGTTGATATGAATATTCTTTTCGCGTGCTAAAGGACGCAAGGCTTGCAGAGCTTCCTCGATGACTTCATTGATGTCAGCCACTTCTTTGTTGATTTTGAAATCCCGGGATTCAACACGCAGGACTTTCAAGATACTTTGAATATAACGATTGAGTTCATCGCCATAAAGGCGCAGTGATTTCAAATCCTGACCTAATTCCGCATCGTGGTGCTGAGTCAGCAGCCGGTCGACGATGGCCTGAATTTTTGCAATTGGTGTTTTCAGATCATGAGAAATCAAGCTCACGAAATTGTTTTTAAGCTGTTCGAGTTCCTGCAAGTAAGCTTGTTCCTGCTGCAGACGGAAGTTTTTCTTTTCGATTTTCGTCGCCTGATAACCGATAAAGATGATCCATGACGTTCCCAATAAAACAAACGGAGAAAATGCCGGCGACCAGAAATAGAATGTATCAAAAACCCATGCCGACAAAGCCGCAAGCAATGTCCCGATCCACAAAATAAAAAACAACGCCACTGACTGCGGATAAGTCGTGATCAGGAAAACCGCAAAAAGCATTAAGACGAAAAATCCCGAAGCATACCACCAAAAAGGCAGACGCTTGATCCATTTATTGCCCAAGACCGTATCGGTGACATGGGCCAGAATCTCTGTGCGCGACAAGGTTCCCATCGGCGTCATATACACCGGCCCTGAAGAGGTTTCCGCACCGATCAAAACAATCTTGTCTGAGAAGGCCTGCGGTGGAACTTCATCGTACATGATTTCGCTTAAAGAATACTGCGTGAACACGCGGCCCGAGCCGCGATAGTTGATAGGCAGACCGGCCAGCTTCGTCGGAAATTTCTTGCCGGTGATTTTTTCCACTAAGTGGGGCATCTCCGCTCTTTGTGGGAATACACGGCGCACGACACCGTCTTCATCACGGCGGATTTCATTGCTGCCTAAGTTGTCATGCTCACGATTGCTGAAGATCGGGGTGAGCACGCGCTCTAAGCTGTTCGTCGTCGAGGCCCAAACCACGCGGGGATCTAAAAACAGGCGTTGTTCCTCGGGCGATAAGCGCACGCTGCCAATATTGTCGCCGAAGTACAAAGTCACACCCACAGCCTTAGGGTTTTGGCGGAGAATGCGCAGTAACAGCTCGGACCAGATTTGTTTGTTCCAGAAGAAACTGTCGGTGATGTCCGTCACTTCACTCATGTTGTCGAGAAAATTTGTGCGCGACTCATAAACATTGGAAAAGTCGGACTGGCGGATGGTGATTAAAACGATGGCCGGAGAAACCTTTTGGTCTCCGCGCAATTGGAAGCGCTGGTCATAGGCGTTGATCTCATCATTGGACAAAGCCAGACAGCCGATCGCCCAGCACAACAGACAACGAAGCCAAAAACCCCGACGGCGGGAAAAGAAGCGAAGTAAAACTTCGAGACGGAGCTTTAGGTGTTCCAATGAGACTTTTTGCACGCGTCGCAACATAGCAAATTTATTAAAAAATTCAACTATTAAAAGCCCTTACCCGAAGGCGGGGAAAGGAGTATATTTGAAAAATATGCATATTTATCAAGGCGTAGAGCAGTTAAAACAGGAATTACCCTCTTCCGTCGTCACGATTGGGAACTTTGACGGGGTTCATCTCGGTCATCAGCAGCTTATTGAGAACGTAGTGCGAGAGGCTCGCTATTTCGGTGTGCCCTCCGTTGTTTACACTTTCCACCCCCATCCGGTGAAAGTTCTGCACCCGGAAAAGCCGACGTACCGCATGTTTGATTTGCGCGATCAGCAGGAGCAGTTCGAGCAGCGGGGCGTAGAGTACGTGATCATCGAAGAGTTCACCCGTGAATTTTCGAAGCTGACTCCGCAGGATTTTCTGGATCGTTACATCGTGGGGCGTTTGCATCCGAAAACTCTCGTTGTCGGTCATGATTTTTCCTTTGGCGCGGACCGTGCCGGGAATATTCCGTACTTGGAAAAATACTGTGCGCAGAAAGGCATTCGTCTGATCATCATTCCACCGTTCCAGCTTGGCGGCACAGTCGTGTCTTCAACACTCATCCGTGAAAAACTAAAAAACGGCGAGGTTGAAAAAGCCAATGAATTGCTCGGTCGCACGTACTACGTTCGTGGGCACGTGCAAAAAGGTTTTCAGCGCGGTCGCACGATCGGTGTGCCGACGGCGAATATCCACCCCGATGTTGAATTCATTCCGCGCTTGGGGGTGTATTGCACGCTCACCAAAATAGGGGCGCACTTGCATCCGTCGGTCACGAATATCGGTGTGAATCCGACCTTTGAAGAAAACGGCAAAAACCCCGTGAAAATTGAGACGCATCTTTTTGACTTCGATGCGCAGCTTTACGGCATGGAAGTGGAAGTTTATCTTTTGCACTTCATCCGTGATGAGATGAAATTCTCTGGCATCGACGAACTCAAAAAATACATCCAAAAAGACATGGAAGAAACGCGCAGGTATTTCCGTGAGCACCCTCAAGCTCGTTGAACTTCGGCCCGAAGGATTGGGCGTTTTCATGAAGTATCTGAAATTTCTCGCGGAGAAAAAATCCTGGAACTGGGAGTTTTCCTCCATGCCGCAGTTTTCCTGGGAAGCCTTGCAGGGGGCGGCCGCTGTCAAAGTAGCACCGGTCTTATCCAAGGACATTGTCCCGCAGCTTAAAATTTTGCCGACACAAGTGCGGGCTTTGCAGTGTGTGGATTCATTTTTCAGTGAGGACGGTTCGTGGTATCCGCGTCTGGTTCTGCAAGAGGCGTTGCGGAATGTATTGATTAAAGAAGCGCGCGATCTCGACATTCGTGTGCCGGCCTTCGTGGTTGGGCACAATGAAGAAGCCCGTGTGGCCTCGGCGGTTCTGGCGGAAATGGGGATCTCGGAAATTTATCTTGTTGGTGAAATCGCAAGCTTGCGCCAGCAGCAAGACATTTTAAGCCGCTCACAACTCGGCATCCGTTTTCACATCTTGCCGCCGCAAGATCTGACTCTTCAGGCGGTGAGTTCGGGAATTGTGATCAACACCGTGGATCTTTCCCAAGACCGCGAGCTGCTTGTTGACCTTTCGTATTTCAATTTCATGAAAGCCGACGGCTACGTGTTGGATCTCAATCTTTTGCCACTGGAAAACCTCTTGCTTGAAGAGGCACAAAAAGCCGAACTGCGCGTGCTGTCGCCGGTGCTTATCGCCGAAGAAGTCACGCGCCTGTGGCTGAAGCGTCTCTCCACGGAGCCGGTTTCCGATGAAGAAATCCACGAAACTTGGCAGGTGTTCCTGCAAAATCCTGGATAGGCGCGAGAACGGCCCTTCTGGTCCTCTGTATCAACTTTAGACACCCGGGCGCGCATTTAAAGGCTTCTCGGGTTTGCATAAGCTTTGAATATTCTTTGTCAGAACATACAAAGAGGGTCTTATGCTTTCAAAGCTGCTCATTGCCGGAACATTGCTTTTAGGTCTTCATGCCCAGGCGGAACAATACTGGCAAGCCGACCCTCGCCCGCCGCGTTTCTGCCTGCAAAACTTCAATGCTTACGGTCCGCTGTATGCTTCCTCCATTGTCGAACGCACCCAACGCTTCACCGGTTATCTGCAAGGAATCCCCAAGTGCGACGTGGTTCATTTACAGGAGGTTTGGAACGACTCCCACATCGACCAAGTCGAAAGAAATCTGAAACACCAATACAATATCAGCGCTCCTAACCGCGACGCCCGCATCGGCGTGATGTCGCTTTTCATGGGTGATATCAGGGGCCGTCAAACTGTGAACTTCAACGTCAATAATGAAGGCGGAGTTCTGGATACCGTTCGTAAAGCTCTCGACGTGAAAAAGGCCTATCACATCGTACGCGCCAATTTCTTTGGTATTGATGAGGATTTCTTTTTTATGAATACGCACTTGCATCCGTCTTCAGCGGCGGTGCGTATCACACAAATTCTCGATATTCTGCAGTGGCGTATGAAGCATCAGCAGCTCAAGCTTCTTCTTTCCGGTGACTTCAACGCCGACATTGACAGTGCTGAGCGCCGTTTGTTGATGCTCACGCTGGGCACGCACGATGCGATGGAAGAATATCTGGGTTCTTATCCGCAAGGCTACTGCACATACTGTTCAGGCAATCCCTTGGGTTGGATGCTGACTGATCATACTTTTGACTACATTTTCTTCTCTAACGTGGGTGAGTCGGGCACGACTTTGAAAGCTGTCGAAGGGGAAGTGAATATGCGCGGTTCGCCGCGTAAGCCATGGTCTGACCATTTCGGTGTGCGTGTGCAATTCTCCGTTGAGCCTGAAACATCGGCGATCAATGCCGACGCTCTGGAAAAACGCCGCACCCAAGCCATCGAAGCTCTGGCCGTCGCCGATTACATTCTTAAACAAGAAACCGGTCCCGAGTTCGGCCCTTACCAAACTCTCGTGAACAACCTCGCGCAACAGCTCAAAAACCGCCAAGGCGATTTCAACACCTACTTCGAAAAATTCCGCTAAAAAAAGGTTCCTGGTACTTTTTTCTAACTAAACTGCGTTAAAGGAGGCGAAAGCCTCCTTCTGCTGATTAATCCAAATGTTTAGGAGTGAAAGCTTCGGGGAAGATTTCCGGAAACTGGAAGGATTTGATCTTGCCGCTGAGATTCGCGGTGTGGATCACAGTGTGTTCGTTGGCAAATTCCGCAATCACCTGGCGGCAGAATCCGCATGGCGGCCACGGTTTTTCCGCGTCACTGACGACCAGAATTTCTTTGATTTGTTTGTGAGCGCCTTCGCTGACAGCTTTAAAAATCGCCACACGCTCAGCACAAACCGTCCCGCCGAAAGAGGCGTTTTCAATATTGCAGCCCGAAAACATCCGACCGTCCGTCATCAGCACCGCGGCTCCAATCAAAGCATCGGAGTAGGGGGCGTGGGCTTTTTTTTGTGCTTGAACAGCCATCTCAAAGAGTTTTTTCTGTGTTTCTGTCATAGACCCTGATTCTCTAATATTTTGCTGAGAGCAATCAAGGGTAAACCTTGAATCGCAGTGAAATCTTCACTCTCAATTTTATCAAAGAGCATAATGCCGTGCTTTTCGATTTTATAACTTCCGGCACAATCAGTCGGCATATCCAGCTGCACGTAACGCTCGATCTGCGCGCGCGTGAGTTTTTTCATATGCATGCGTGTGATGTCGGTGTACGCGGTCATTTCGTCGCCGTTAAAAACGCAGATCGCGGTGATAAGTTCATGAACTTTCCCTTGCATGGATAAAAGCTGCTCCACCGCTTTTTCGGACGTGTGAGATTTTCCTAAGATACGGCCTTCAAAGGAGACAAGCTGGTCACCGCCGATCACGACGCGGTCCGGCCCCTGAAGACTTGCGGCCTTGAGACGCGCGAGTTTTTCCGCCAAGGCCTTTGGAGGAAGACTCGGATCTTTTTCCTTGTCTTCATCAATTAAAGGCGCCTGGGCTGTGAAGCTGTAAGCCAATCGCGAAAGCAGTTCTTGGCGGTATTTCGAGGTGCTTGCGAGAATGAGTTGTTTTTGTGCCATGGTCACATCCTGCGGCACGAGCCGCGTTTAAACTATAGGTCAAAATAGCTGTAAAAACTATAATTTAAGAGCCAAAGAGATGAAATTGCGGTAAAACCGTCGCCGTATTGGACCAAATTGTATGACAAAAAAAACTCTCCCTGACGTTGCCAAAGAAACTCACGCTGAAAATTACGCTCCTATCGACTGGGTCGGAATGGGCTCGATCGAATTGCCTCTGCTGTTGAAACAAGCCGACGGTGTCTACCGCATTCCCGCGCGCGTGGACGCGAAAGTGAGTCTTGATAAAAAACCTTCTCGCGGCATTCACATGTCACGCTTGTATTTGATCACTCAAGATCTGCTTTCTAAAAACGAAATGTCGCTGGGACTGCTCGGTCGCACGACAGAAGAATTCTTAAAAACACACGAGGACCTTTCTTCGCAAGCCTTGGTGCAAGTGCAGTTCGAGGCACCGTTGATTCGCAAAGCTTTGAAGAGCGAAAACCAAGCTTGGCGCTCGTATCCCGTGGTCCTTTCCGCCTTCAATCGCGAAGGGAAAAAGAATTATTTCGTGGAAGTGGTTGTGACTTACTCAAGCACGTGCCCTGCTTCGGCGGCCTTGTCGCGCCAGTTGATTCAGGATGGATTCAAGCAGCAGTTCCAAGATCAATCTCTTGATTTTGACGTGATTCACTCTTGGCTGGGAACGCCTCAAGGAATTGTCGCCACTCCTCATGCTCAACGCAGTTTTGCGCGTGTGAAAGTGGAAGTCGGTCCTGATTATTATTACGGCGATCTGATCGACGCCGTTGAAGAGGCTTTGCAAACGGCCGTTCAAGGCGCGGTGAAAAGAGTGGACGAGCAGGAGTTCGCTCTTCGTAATGGACAAAACCTCATGTTTTGTGAGGACGCCGCTCGCCGGGTGAAAGAGGCTTTGGACATGAAAGCCGATATTCTCGATTACGTCGCCGAATTCAGCCATGTTGAGAGCCTGCATCCGCATAATGCCGTTTCGCACATCTCAAAAGGTCGGAATCTGAAGTCGTTCTAAGGACTTTGCTGCGCCGTAGACAGGAAAAAGTACCAGGAACCTCTCTTTTAGTTGAAAATGATTCTTAATTATTTGGACTTTGCCCGCGGAGTCCTCTATAACCTTCCTTCGAGGTGAGCATGGGTAAAGACGCAGTTCCATTTCTTCCAAGACAACATGACGAAGACATCGTGGTTCATCACGACGAGTTTGATGAGGCTGAACTGAAACGCATCATTCGTGCCTTGAACTTGAAGGTGACAACTCAGCGTATGGCGATTCTCAAAGCTCTGCATGAGGGTCGTCGTCACGTCACGGCTCAGGAGCTTTACGAAAAGCTCAACAAAGATCACCCCGAGATCGGTTTTGCGACGGTTTATCGATTCCTGCGCACTCTGACCGAGGGCGCTTTTGTGACGGAAGTTCGCATGGGCGGATTGCCGGCACGCTATGAGCTGACCCCCAAGGGACACCATGACCACTTAACTTGCGTGAAATGCGGTAAGATCTGCGAATTTGAAAACCGCGCCATCGAAAGTTTGCAAGAAAAGGTCGCAAATCAATTTGGATTTAAGCTCACTCATCACATTTTGGAGCTGTACGGCGTTTGTCCCTCATGTCAGACCCGCACCCAAGGCTAAAGCCCGTTTGCGACGAGTCTTGCTGAAGACACCGTTCTCGTCTTAAACTACGGGGATGTCACAAGCTGAAGACGGAATCATAGTAAAAGGCGCCAAAGAACATAACCTGAAGAATGTCAGTGTCACCATTCCCCGCAATAAGATCACCGTGTTCACGGGCTTAAGCGGAAGTGGCAAATCCTCTTTGGCGTTCGATACAGTCTACGCGGAGGGACAGCGTCGTTATGTCGAAAGCCTTTCCGCGTACGCGCGCAACTTTCTCGAACAATTAAAAAAACCGGAAGTGGATGCCATCTCCGGTCTTTCTCCGGCGATTGCGATCGACCAGAAGTCCGTCAGCACCAATCCACGCTCGACGGTCGGAACGGTGACGGAGATCTACGATTACTTGCGTTTGCTTTACGCCAAGCTCGGAATTCCCGAGTGTCCTATTCACCATATTCCGGTCACCAGCCAAACTCCGCAGCAGATCATCGAAGATGTGATGAAGAAAAGTCTCGGCACCAAGTTCTATGTGCTGGCACCTATGGCAGCGGGAAAAAAAGGGGAGTTCCTTGCCGAATTCCAACGCTGGGCCAAGAAAGGTTTTGTTAAAGCCAAAGTTGACGGCAAGATGATTGAGCTCGACAAGGCGACGAAACTGGCGAAAACCAAAACTCACGATATTGATCTTGTTATCGATCAGTTGATTCTCAAAGACACCATGAAGCTGCGCCTGTCTGAAAGTATCAACACCGCTCTTTCCATGGCTAACGGCCGCGTGGTGATTGAAACTCTGGACGGCGAACGCACGTCTTACTCTTTGCATTCCGCGTGTCCTGAGTGCGGTTACAGCTTTCCCGAAATCGAGCCGCGCATGTTCAGCTTCAACAATCCGCGCGGCGCTTGCCCGACTTGCAACGGCCTGGGCACTTTGGATCTGGTTGAAGAAGAGCAGTTTTCCGACTCTGAAGTGGGCGGCAAGAAACTTGATAAAGTCGTTTACAAATACAAAGGCAAAAAAACCTCTGACGAGGACGAAGAAGAAGCGGAAGAAATTGTTCTGAGCGAATGCCCGGATTGTCACGGCTCGCGCTTGCGCCCTGAAGCTTTGAATATTCGCCTGGGTGGTAAAACCATCGCGGAGCTTTCCGATTTGAGTGCGGTGGAACTGCGCGAATGGGTGAGCAAGCTGCAATGGAAATCCAAAGATCAGTTGGTCGCGGAAAAAATCGTCCGCCAAATCATCGCGCGTCTGGATTACCTCATTCGGGTGGGAACAGGTTATCTGTCTTTGAGTCGCCCTTCGCGCACTTTGTCCGGTGGCGAAGCACAACGCATTCGCCTTGCGACACAAGTGGGCTCCTCGTTGATCGGGGTGCTTTATGTGATGGACGAACCGAGTATCGGTTTGCATCCGCGGGATCATCACCGCTTGCTTGATATTATCGGCGAACTCAAAGAACGAGGAAACACGATTCTGCTCGTTGAGCACGATGAAGATACCATTCGTTATGCCGATTTCGTTGTCGACTTAGGGCCGCGCGCCGGAGTGCTCGGCGGTGAAATGATGGCCCAAGGCACACCGGAAGAGCTTGAGAAAAATCCAAACTCGTTGACGGGAAAATATCTCAGTGGTGAGCTGCGCATTCCGGTACCGAAAAAACGCCGTTCGGGGAACGGTGATGTTTTGCGACTCGCGGGAGCGAGCGGCAACAACCTTCGCAATGTCACCATGGATCTGCCCTTAGGCACTTTCACCGCTGTGACCGGTGTTTCCGGTTCCGGCAAAAGTACGCTGATCATCGATACGCTTTACAAAATTCTGGCGCAGCACTTTTATAAAGCCAACGCTCATCCGTCGCCATATAAAAAAATCGAAGGCCTCGATAAGATTGATAAGGTCATCGACATCAATCAGCGTCCCATCGGAAGAACTCCACGTTCAACACCGGCGACGTACGTGGGTCTGTTCCCGATGATCCGTGATCTTTTTGCGAACCTGCCGGATTCCAAACTGCGTGGCTACGAGCCGGGCCGTTTCAGTTTCAACGTCAAAGGCGGGCGCTGTGAAACCTGCCTCGGGCACGGACAGATCCGTGTGGAAATGCATTTCTTAAGCGATGTGTTTGTGACTTGCGACACCTGCCAAGGGCGCCGTTACAACCGCGAAACTCTGAATATCAAATACAAAGGCAAAAGCATTGCCGATATTTTGGAGATGAGTGTGGCGGAGGCGCTGGAGTTTTTTAAACATCACAACCAAATCCACCGCAAGCTTGAAACTTTGCATCGCGTGGGTTTGGATTACATGACTCTGGGACAAAGCTCGACAACGCTTTCAGGCGGTGAGGCGCAGCGGGTGAAGCTGTCGAAAGAGCTTTCGCGCCGAGGCACCGGTAAGACGCTGTATATTCTCGATGAGCCGACAACAGGTTTGCACTTTGATGACGTTCGCAAGCTTGTTGAACTGATCCAAGAACTCGCGGATCAGGGCAACACGGTTTTGGTCATTGAGCACAATATGGAAGTCGTTAAATCCGCGGATCACGTGATTGATTTGGGACCCGATGGCGGCAAGGGCGGCGGGCAAATTGTCGCCACCGGAACGCCGGAACAAGTTGCCAAAGTTTCAGGCAGTGAGACCGGGAAATTCTTAAAAGCCGTTTTGAAATAATCTTGATTCTTGCCTCAGAATGAACGAATCATGAGGCATGAAATATTTCACAGGCTCGTTCATTTTCACGTTTCTCGGACTTATCGCTTCTTACTTTGTCGGTCACTATTATGGCGGCACAGTCGGCGCAGGTTTAAGCGCTCTGTTTATCGCTTCCATTCTCGCAGTCCTTGAAGTGTCTCTTTCTTTCGACAATGCCATAGTGAATGCGGTCATCCTCAAAGAAATGACGCCGGTGTGGCGTCACCGTTTCTTAACTTGGGGAATGGTGATCGCCGTTTTCGGGATGCGGTTGGTTTTTCCGCTTTTGATTGTCACCTTTGTGGCGAGCATCAACCCGTGGGAAGCCCTGGTTATGGCGGCGACACGCCCGGATGAATACGCCAAACTCATGCTTTCAGCGCATTTGCAGGTCGCGGCCTTCGGTGGAAGCTTCCTTTTGATGGTGGCGCTGACGTACTTTTACGATGAAAGCAAAGAGCTGCACTGGATTCCATTCATTGAAAAAATCACCGCGTACTTGGGTGCCAAGGTCGAAGCCATTGAAATTGCGGTGTGCCTGATTATTTTAGCAACCATTGCGCACTTCCTGCCCGCCGAAGAATCTTTGTCATTTTTAAAAGCGGGTATGGCCGGGCTTATTGTGTACGTGGTCGTTGATGGTATCGGCTCTTGGCTGGAAGCTTCCGACGACACCATGAAAGACGTGCATCGTGCCAGCGCGGGAATGTTCTTGTACCTGGAAGTTCTCGATGCTTCTTTTAGTTTTGACGGCGTGGTCGGTGCGTTTGCCATCACTCACAATCTTTTCATTATCATGATCGGTCTTAGTATCGGCGCTTTCTTTGTACGGAGTTTGACCATTATGTTCGTGGAAAAACATGCGCTCACAAAGTTTGCGTATCTCGAACACGGCGCTTTCTATGCCATCGGTTTATTGGCCGTGATCATGCTTGCCGATCCATTCCTGCACACGCCGGAATGGGTGACAGGACTCAGTGGCGGTTTGGTGATTCTGACCGCGGTCCTATGGTCTTTGTGGCGGGCTCCCAAAGAATCTGAAAAATAGCCGCCACCAAAATCATAACTGCGCCTGAAAGCTGGAACGGTGACAGGCGTTCGTTCAAAATCAAAAATCCGAATAAAGCGGCAAACGGAGATTCCAACAGGAACAGCATGCTCGCGGTCGCATCGGAAAGAATCTTTTGCGTGCGCACCTGCAAGTAAAATGCGATCACGCTGGAAGCAATACCCAGACAGAGAATTCCCGCCCACGCCTGCCACTGCGAAGTTTGCGTCGTGACTTTTTCCTGTGTCAACAGCAGTGGCAAAAGGGCCAGCAAACACCATAGCGATTGAAAATTATTAAAACGAAAAGCGTTACCCACGCGCGGGGACACACGGCCGATATAAATAATATGAAAGGCGGCGATGACGGAACAACCCATCGTCCACAGATCGCCGACGTTCACGTCGTGAATAGCCGCATCCATCAAAACAAAAGTGCCGATCAAGGCTAAAATCACCAAGGCGTAGTTGCGCCAGCGTGACGGAGTTTTGAAAATCACCGTATTGATGAGTGGAACAATAATCACGTACAAACTTGTGAGAAACCCACTCTTGGTGGCGGTGGTGTATTTAAGGCCAATGGTTTGCAGTAAAAGCATGCCGCCCAAGAGCAGGCCGGCGGGGAGAGCGCGAAAAAGTTCTTCACGCACGGTTGTGAAGTTGGCGCCGCGAACCAGAAAATAAAGTATTTCGCCGAAGAAAAAAGCCACGATAAAGCGGTAAACCAAAGTCTCAACGGGAGTGAAGGCCCGCAGCGCCCATACTGTGGCGACAAAGCCGAAGCCCCAAAGAACTCCGGCTAAGATCAACTCAAGAACCGCGCGATTTTTAGTCAAAGGCTTCAGCCCAAATACGGGTTTTGTCGAATCCTTCGCTGTCAATCAGACGGTGCTTCACGTCTTTGATCATGCCGCCATTGCCGCACAGATAAAACGTCGTCGGAATTTTTTGATAATCAAATTCACTGATGAAGTCTTGAACGTAACCTTTTTTGCCGTTCCAGTTGTCCTGCGGGCGGCTCAGCACGAATTCAAATTTGAAATCTTTGAGTTCTTTTTGCAGAACTTCGATTTCCTTTTGATAGTACATGTCTTTCTCGGAGCGCACGCCGAAGAGCATGCGATAGCGCAGATTGGGATACTGATCTTTTTTGGAAAGAAGATAGCAGATATGTTGAGAAAGACCGGTTCCCGTATTGAGGAAAACAATTTGCTCCGTAGGCGGCTCTTGGAAAAGAACTTTTCCAAACGGTCCGGTGAAGTTGAGCAGCTCTCCGCCTTGCAGTTTCCACACAAAAGTCGAGGCGACGCCATTTTCCACGAATTTAAATAAAAGGCGGAAGCCATTTTTAATGCGGTCATCAGAGGCAATTGAATAAGCACGCAAAATAGGCTTTGCTTCGCCTTGAGGCACGTGAAGCATGACGAATTGACCCGCTTTGAAGCTGAATTCAGCCGGTGTTTCCGTCTTTAAAACGAGCTCGCGCACTGTCGGGGTGTGATCAATAATTTCAGTAACTCGCATGTGGTAGATGGTACGAGCGGAAGACATAGAACTCCTTCGCGGTTGCTAAGGTCTTAATAATCTGAAAATCCCAGACAGTCCAATATTTTAGCTTGTTACCAAACCCCCCATTCAATAAAATTCTGATATGGAACAGCAGCGAGGTAACATCGTGAATATTGCGCAGCATCTGGTATTTTCGGCACTTTTGTCTTTTGCAGCTTTCGCGCAGGCCCAAGAGGCCGCTCCTAACGCGACTCCAGCTCCAAGCCCCGCCGCGGCGAGCGCGGAAAGTCAGGAAGAGGTTCCCGCTCCGCAGCGCTCGTTGTTGAAAACGGCGGCAACTCGCGATTTCAATAAGCCCCTTTACTTTGACCAGCTCGATAACGGTGTGATCTTGCCGCCCATGGAACTGGAATACGATCTCGGCAATAACGGGAAAGTTCTTAGAATCGGCAACGTCATTTTAAGTGAAAAGACGTTCTTCTTTGCTCTGCTGCCTTTGGGAAAAACTCACTCCGAGCTGAATCAGGTGTTGAGGAGTGGCGAGGCGGAAAAATACGCTTTGGTTTTGGCCTGGCCAGAAAAGCTCCTTGGTTCCGGCACTCTGGAAATGATCTCCCGCACAGGTTCCGTATTATGGAGCCACAGCTTTAGTGAATCGGATCGTTTGCAATGGCAAAAAAAATTAGAAGAATGGCGCAAGGCTTTGATCACCAAAGGCGCGGCTGCGAAAGACGTGGCTCGTTCTGGCATCTTCGGCTCACAGTACGCGATTCTTGATGTGGCTTCCGCCAATGCGCCGTTCTGGGGGCAGAAAGAGTCTTTCCGTTTCTGTTTGACTCAAACCGACGGTCGCAACTCTACGAAAATGTGCTCACAGCGCTACGGGACCAAATCTTCCGGTCGCAGTGTGATCATGGGTAAAGTGCGTGTTGATCCCACAACCCCACGCGTGCTGGTTCAGAATGAAGAAGCCCCTTTGAAAAACTCTGTCGCTGTGGCGGCGGATATGCCGACGGCATTCTTCGCGGAATTGGCCGGTGGCGAGTCTTACGAATTTGTCGCTGTTCCCAACAAGCTGGAACTGATGGATATCTCTGATACGAAAAAACCGAATTTGCTCCGTATCGTCGGTTATGACACGCGTCCTGTCGGTCGTTCCATCATCCTGAATCCTGATCAATACAGCGCTTTGACAAAACTTTTAGGTTTCGAAGCGACCATTGGTGATCCACGTAAGTTTTGGGCTGCGGCGATCCGCCGAGAGGATCCGAAAATTTATCTGCCGGGTCAGGGCGGAGGTGTTTTCAAACAGCGCTTCGAGCTTTCAGAAATTCCGCGCACGCAGTCGCGTGTTTACTTGAGCAAGCGCACGCCGACGGGAACTTATATCGACGGTGTGAAACTTGAGGGCCGCAAGCAGCCTTTGGCGGTGGTCACGTCTGAACAAAACTCCGTCCAGCTCAATGACAGAGATCCAGCAAGCTTCGTGTGGGATTTCCGTGCGACCGAGCGCGGAAAAATCAACCGCTCCTACCTGAACGTGGAGTTTGACGGCAAGACTTACAAATCCTACTACGAAATCTACAAAGGTTTCCCACGGGAGCTTTCCGGTCGCTTCACGGGCGTACAGGCGTCGGGCGAATTCATCATCATGGGTGAGGTGGCCTACAACCAATGGTTCGAAGATCTTTTCGGATGGACGAACTACTGGGTGTCCCGCCAGCGCTGGGGTGTGAGCGCGAAGTACTTCCAGTCATTCAATCAATTGAAAGTCGATAATGCCGGCAACACAGCACCTTTGAGCGTGATGACCGTGGATCTCAAATACCGTGTGACGCCAGGTTTGTGGGGGCGTGACGAAACGGTCGGCGGCATGGTCTCTTATCAAAATGTGACTTTCGATAAGTTGAAAGCACCGATGCTGGGTGTGGGGGCTTTCTGGGCGCGCTCCATGCCGAAAGTTTTCGACGACTTTTTCAATCTCTTGCCGTTGTTGCGTTATCCAAAATGGGTGGACATGGAATTCATCTATTACGCGTCCTCCATGGATTCCAACGTCACTCTCAATGCGCCTCTTTCCTTGAATTTCCACGGAAAGGTTTACTGGTCGGATCGCTACTTTGGTGAGGCCGGCTTCGGTGTGAAACGCTACGGCTTCACAGACTCCTCCGTCAATCAGAAGGCGGAGTTGAACACCTTCTACGGTACGGTCGGTTTAGGTATTAACTTCTAAGAAATGCAGGGGCTCTTGAGAGCCCCTCGCAGTCACTTGCACAAAGTTTAGACGGTTGAAAAGCTTTTAAACAAAGGCTCACATTGGTTCAGCCTTTGCTCGCAAATCAGCGTTGCTCTAGAAAGGACGTTGAAATGCGATCAGTGATCTTGTTATTCCTCTTTATCTTGGGATTGATCTCTTCGGTTATTATGACGACGGAAAAAGCCTTTGCTCAACCCGTCGGCGGTAAAGTGATCAATGATTCCTTGGTGAAAAACCTCAACTGCCGCACTCTCAGCGTCGATAATATCTACCGTTCTATCCGTGAAGACGCTTTCGATGAAAGCCGTAACATGCCTATTATCAATTGGCCGTTTCGCAGTGGCGTGGGCATGATTGCCGGCTGCTGGGCACTTTCAAGCACCCAGCGTATGTTTTCATACATGGCTCGTTATCACACTCCGGACAGCCGACGCCTGGATCAACGTGTGCCGCAGGTGTTGGATATGGTCAGACGCGCGCGCCTTGAAGCCATCGTGGGCAGTGGCGGTGACACCACTTATCCTGAAGACAGCACCGCGTCTCGCCAATTCGTCTCTCGCAAACTGCCTTATTTTTCTGTGTTCCCTGTGGCTGAGGGCAGCTTGAATGAAAGCCGTCTCAATTATCAAAACGGTTTATGGAATGGTTTGACTCGTGGTTATGAGCAGACTTTCAACGGCCATAAAGTTTCACGCAACTTCCGCGCGGAAATCGAGGCCAATCAAACTGCGCACTTTTTCCGTTTCGGCAATGTCGGTATGGGTATCGGCACCGGAGTTCGCTCCGAAAGCACCAACCGTAAGACTCTCGAGCAGCTGACGCGCAATTTGGATGGCCGCCGTTTGACGTTGATTAATTTGCGCGCGGGTCGCACTTACCAGCACGTGGTGATGGCGAAATCCTATAAGCGCCTCGCCAACGGCTTGATCGAAATCAAGGTGTACGATTCCAACCACCCGGTGAAAGACGCCACCGTTTTCTTCAGCAATAAAGCGGGTCACTTCTATGCTCCAGAGATCATCGAGCGTTTCGCTCCGGGAAAGGGCAGTAACGCTTTGGGTGTCTTTATCGTTGATGAAGAAGAGCGCACCGCCTTTGAATCGGCCATGCTGGCTTATTACAAGGCTCTCTGTCGATAAGGGTGACAAGGCCGTAAAATTTGCGGCGACTCGTGGAACGGGCGCCGTTTTTTTGCGTTAAAACGTATTAAATGCTGAAGAATTTTTAGGATGGGTCGCATTTTTTGGCCTGTTCTTTGCTGAATCCGACAGCGGCTCGAAAAATGGTTCTGTTTTGCTACCGCGTTCCCTAAGGGAGATTTTTGCATGTCTTTAAGAATCGTGATTGTCTGTGCGATCTGCCTGATGATGCTCTCGATTGCGAGCGCGGAGAGTGTTTCTTTACCTCTTAAAACGGTCAAAAAACCTTCCTCAGACCTCGTTACTTCTTCGGGAACACCGTTGGATGTCGGCCAAGCGGCTGCCATGGCCAACAAAGGAACCGATCTGAGTGTCCTCAATCCGCTGGAAAATAAAATGTGGCAAAACCGCATTTACCCCGCTGTGGAAGAGGTTCCGGGCTCTTATCCTGTAGCCGCTAACGGGGTGCAATTCCTCTCGGAAGAAGCGGCATTGCCTTTCACTTACATGGCACGCGTGCAATCACGCGAAAATCCGGGTTTGTTTTACCGCTTAAGCCTCAGCCGTTACAGTCACACCACATTGATGCGCGCAGCTCTTTTGCGTAAGCTCGGCTACTACGTTCCTTCACCCAAGTACTACAGAAACCTGCGCCTGTTCTTTGCGAACGAAGACGAAAAGAAAGCTTTTCTAAAGAACGCCCAGGAATCCATGATCTCTGACTTCACCAGCCGTGGCTGGGTGAGTGATGATAATGCGCAAAACCACTCCGTTGTTTTTACGGATGCGGTTTTGGAACCGGCCGTGGCGGAGTATTTCGATATCCAGTGGGGTTATGCTCCAGATCCAAACAATCCGGATCAATTGCCCACGGTTCAGCGGTTCTCCCGTTACCGCGCTTACCGTGCTTTGATCATTCCTTTTGCTCTTGTAGACGTGCCTGAAAGCGTGAACCGTTTCTCTGCGAAATTCGGCGCGGTTCTTTCCGGTCACGTGGTTATCAATCATCCTTCGGCGGAATCGTTTTCGGCATGTACTTATGAGGATGCGCGCTGGCTGGTGCGTCGTCTGAATCAGCTCCGCTATCAGGATTACCAGGACATCGTGCGTGCCGGCGCCTTCCCGCGTGAGCTTGAAGAGCTTGTTCTTGCGAAGCTCATGCATCGTGTGAACAATGCTTTTGAATTGTTCAATCTGAAAAACAACTCTTTGCCGTTGCCGTCTTTAAATATCAACTCCGCCGGTGGTATCGTGCAAAACGGCAAGGTGATGAAAGAGTTTGTTCCAGGCTATCCGCAACGTTTTGCCCACGGAGACCGTCAGTCGCCTTTCCAAGACGGAGATTTGGAACGCTACTTGGGTATCCGCGGAAAATCGGCGGCGATCAGCACAGTCATCAATCACCTCAACGAAAAACTGGATTTGCTGAAAGTGAGTGACCTCTACGCCGCTCGCCGTGAAGAAATCACAGAAAGAATTTATCAACACATCCGTGAAAAACCCCTCGAGCCTCTTTACCAAAAAGTCGAAGCGTGGGGCGGACCCGTAGGGGGGTTCAACTTGGCGGCCACTCGCCATGTGACCACGGGCACCTACTTCGGCAGTTCGGCGCCGATTCAATTGGTGGATAACGTCAGTGTGGCGGGACGTTTGGGTTACTTCATGGCGCTTGATGGTGTCCCTATGGTGACACCGATCGGTGGCGCAAATATCGTGGTGATGCGTGACTACACTCACGTGCGACCGCTTTTATCCATCAAGGAAGGGACAAAGGTTCCTTGGCAGGACATGATCCTTCCGCGCTTTATGAACAATGTTTCTAAAGTGCTCATGCAAAAAGACCCGGTTAAATCCGCCGACGGCAAGAGTGAGCGTCAGCCTTTGGATGCGTTCTTGACTGATTTGCGTGAAGGTGAAGTGTTCACCATCACGGATTCCGTGGCTTTGTCCGCTTACGGCCAGATTTCTTCGTCTTTGGATGTTTTGATGGGTATTTCCCCCTTGAACTTTATGTCCACGGTGTCGGTCAGTGCGGATGGTTCTCGCGCTATCTTGCGCCAGACAAGTTTTATGCGCACAAAAGAAGGTGTTCAAGTTTACGTGCGCTCGCAAAATGGCAAAGTTTTAGGCGCGACTCTGGACTTGAACTACTTCATCAACGTGATGCGCATTCGTGCCAGCACCACGTGGACGGACCTTAGCACCGATGCTTTTGTTATCGATTACAATCCTGAGTATGCGGATATGATCGACACCAGCAACGGCGATCAGAAATTCGTAAAAGATTTCATTAAAACTCGGGATAATCTAAGACCGGCTTTGCGCGCCTTATTTAAAAGCAATGACCCGGAACTTCTTTACACCAAATTCTCACACCGCAAGTTTGAGGTCGACCACGATCTTAAAACCCGGGAGATGCGTTCTAAGTTCCTGGCTTTGCGTGTGAACTCCTTCAATGAAGATCATTTGTTGAAAATCCGTTATCCGCGCGATCCGGAAGCTCCCGAGCTCAATCCTAAAGATGAAGAGGTCACTCTTTTTGCCAATAAAAAAGGGGAACTCAAGGGTCGTGATCTGCTCGGTTTTGCCAGCGATTGGATTGAAGGGATCATGAATAAGTTCTGGCCGAAGGGACGCGTGGATCTCTCCCGTAGTGACGACCCGAATCCAGCCAACACGCCTTTCGGAAAAGCGTACTGGCGCATGGTCACGACGGAGTCGGATCTGACGGTCAACGGCCAGCAGTATCCATCCGTGGCCGTTGTTCAGCATGTCTGGGGCGGATGGCATTTGAACCGCAAGAAATTCCTAAAACTCATTGACGAAGTTCAAGGGGAGTTGAAAGGCGCGCCGTTCATGTCGTACCGCCTGATTGAGCCGGAAGCCTTCGCCAATGTGACAGCCGTGGACTTCTATCGTATCACCGCGCAGCTTTCGATCTTGCCAGGTGGTATGGATAAGATCCGTGATCTGATCCTGCAACCTGATGCGGATGGCAAGCCGGTGAAGCGTTCTAAATTTATCAGCGGCGTTTTCCAAAAGCTCAGCGAAAAAATGGGCCGTAAAGCTCGTCCTAACGACAAAGAAATGTTCGAAGATATGCTGCGTATTTTCGGTAATGGCAATTACAACGCCGGCCGCGACCGCTACATGGGCGCGTGCTACGATTACCATGAAAATCGCAACGGCAACAGCGACCGCGGCGGCAGCACCCCCACCGGCGCGTGGGTCAACGGCACGTACTATGATTGCTTGATGCCGTGGACGGAAAAGCTTTTGAAACTCTCCGCCACGTACCCGAAAGATAAAAAATCCCAGACGCAGTGGATGACCAACGTCATTTACGTTCTGGAACAGGAAATTCCACTTCCGCAGCTGTTGAAGTTCTTGGGAGAAGACAATTACATCTTCTTCGTACGTATCAACGGCTTCCGATCCGGTGATGAAGACGGGGACTTGGAGTATTTCTCCAACACTTTGGGTGACCCGAAAAAGAATATTGAATACGCCAACGGTTTGATTGCGATGTACGCCAATAAAACACGCATTTCTCCGATCGAACTGGATCGTTCACTGGGAAGTTTCCGATGAGACGCTTAATCCTGGCTTTAACTCTTTTAAGTTCTTGGACTGCTCACGCGGCGGATCCATTCTCGGCCCAACAGTGGGCCTTGGATAATCAAGGTGTGCCGCAAATGGTGGACCTTGATCCTTTGCACACTTATCGCGTGCCTGCGCGTCCTGGCGAAGATGTGCGTCTGCCGGTAAGGCAGAAATCCCAACGTAAAATTCTTGTCGCGGTTCTCGATACCGGTATTCAAAAAAATCACCCTGATCTTAGAAATATCATTCACCGCAATGAACCGGAATGCCGGGCTCTAGCGAAATTCAAAGCCTGCCTTGAAAATCAAGATCGCGCCGTGTGTGAGAAAAAATGGATGGACTTGAGCAACCCTGAGGTCGATCAGGATAAAAACGGTTATCCGCTGGATTGCCAAGGCTGGAGTCTTTTGGGTGGTGTGAACGCCGCGGGCATCATGGGCCGTCCTGACTTTGACGATGAACAAGGCCACGGCACGCATGTGGCGGGAATTATCGCCGCGGAAGCTGATAACAATATCGGCATACGAGGCTTGAGCGAAAATGTTGAAATTCTGCCGGTGCAAGTGATCGGTGTGCAGCCGAGCGAACCGATCAAGCCCTTGTCTATTTACGATTCGCCACTGGAAGCGGGCCGTGAAAGCATCAAACGCAGCCTCGGTGATGTTGTCGCCCGCGGTGTGATCTATGCGATGCGCTCGGGTGCCAAGGTTATTAACTTCTCTATGGGCTGGCCGCAAACATCGGACTCCGATTTCATGCGCAAAGTGGTTGAAGAAGCTCAAGCTCGTGGCGTGATCATCGTTGCGGCGGCTGGTAATGACTCCACTCGTGCACTGTTGCGTCCCTGCGCTTATCCCAACGTGATCTGTGTGGGTGCTTCCGGTCCTGACGGAGCCATGACTCACTTTTCAAACTACGGCAGCGGCGTGGATATCGTCGCTCCGGGTTTGAATATCTTAAGCACCTTCCCTGAAGGCAAACGCCCTGTGCGTTTCCGTTCCACTTTGGGTTATGAATTCTTGTCCGGAACATCGCAGGCGTCTCCTTATGTCGCGGCGGCGGTGGCTGAACTGCTTTCTCGCGGAGTGCCTGCGGAGGAAATTTATCCGCGTCTGGTATTAGGCGCGCGCCCGCTGCAAAGCAATTTGAGTCTGGTGGCCGGTGGTTCTCATGAAAAAGGCCAGGTGCTCAGCCCGGAAAAAGAAATTTATAAGAAATATTCCGTCGCCGGAAATCTCGACGTGGAAAAGGCTTTGAAGGTGACGCCACAGCCTTTGATCGTTATCGCCAACAAAGAAAAAATTGAAATTCCCTGGGACCGAAAGAGCCGCGATCTTTTCTTTGAGATCTCTTTTGTGAACAAGTGGTCCGATGTGGATGTTTCGCAAGTGAAGATGACTCCGCAGTTCTTAAAACCGCATCCGGAGGCGGTTCGTCCTTGGATCACCTCCATCAAGGAAACCGCTCCGTACGCTTCACTGTGGAAAAAGGGTGAAGTGCGCAAGTATGTTGTGGCGATCAGCCTTGTCGACGCCGCGGACCCGGCTCAGTCCCGCGTTCCGAGTGAGTTGGATTTGGCGGTTGATGTTCGAGTTGGTAATCAGGAGCCTCGCCGTTTCGTGATCGAAAGCGAAATCACGGTGGAAGTGAATGAAAATCTCGCCGGAGCGGACGTGCGCACTTTCGATGTGATAGGCATGCCGAAAGGCCGCGTGTCGTTCATTCCTCTGGATCAAAACTTGGATGCTCAACCTCAACGCCGTGATTATCTCGCTTTGATGGAGCAAAAGAACACCTGGCAATTGTGGCTTGTCGCTGATAACGGCGCTGCCGCTTACAATGCAGTCGGTGGAACGAAAATCCGCATTGACGGTAACTCTGAAAACTTCATTGATAAAGTCACCGCACGCATGGATATGAACGGCGATGGGCAGAGCGAATACGTTCTCGGCGTTCTTGAAGACATGAGCGATGACGAAAAAGCGACGAGCTCTCCGACAAGCTTCTTTGTTTTTGATAAGAACTTAAAACTTTTAGAAAGTTTCAAATACACCGGTGAAATCGCCGCCATGCCTCTGGATTCTTCGCAGATTTACTGGCAGAAAGTGGGCGGCACGAAAAGACCGGCGTGGATCGGTGGCGGTAAAGACCCGGCTCGCAAGCGCTCATTGAAAGACCGCTGGGAAAATCCAGACAATATTGAAAAGCAGAAACTGCGTTTTTACTTTCTCAATGACAAAAACGAATTAAAGGCGCTGGAAGAGTACAACGACTTTAAAATCGTCGACATCATTCAGCCGCGCCAGGATCAAATCGAGGGCGGCCGTGTGCCGATTCTTTTGGCGAAAAACCAAGGCACTGAAGCCAAGCCGTCTTATTTATATAGCTTTGCCATTGCTGAGGTCGTGGACGGGCAGATCCAGAACTTTATGGAGCTGGATTTGTTCCATGATACCAATGTGTACAGAAACATTCTCGACACCCGCGTCGACCGTATTCAGAGCCTGGATTATAAAAAGGACGAATTTGCCGGCAGCTTCTGGTTCGGCGAAGGTTTGAACCGTCAGCAGCGATTGACGCTTTTTGATAACCGCAATTGGGATCTATTGGATCGTCAGGTGGCGGCAGAGCGGTCCCAATTTGACTCCGCTTTGCGCGTCCGTGCGGTGTTTGCCGGCCTTCAACGCAAGGGAGCGTTTGTCCTGACCAACTCGGAAATCCAGTATCATGACCTCGTGGCGAACAGAGTGGTGAGCCGCAGTTTGGACCGTTACACCTTCTTCCCTGACAATCTATTCATCTCTCTTTACATTCCGCTCACAATTCGTGATGCGCGCGACGCGGCAACGAAGCTGCCAGCGATCTTCACAACCGAGGGAGCGGGCCTCAGCCGCGGTGTCAAAATGTTGGTACCGGTTTTTGCAAAGGATGGCTCTGCGGTTGAACTGGTGTCACCGGCGCGCTTGCGCTTCAAATCCTCCGGCTGTCGTTCGATGGAAACTCCGGTGTTTGAGGGCGCGAATGGAGCGCATGCCTTTGACTACTACTGCGGTAATAAATTACTGCGAGTTCATTTGACTTATTAAATGAAAAAATGTTTTTAAGGGTTTTTTTAATCAATAGGAGGAACCACTAATGAAAAATATGATGCGTATTATGGCGGCAGCAGTTGTAGCTACCAGCTTCGCAGCCTGTGGCGGCGGCGGCGGTGGAGGCGGCGGCAGCACACCGGTGATCTACTATCCGTATGAAACTGTTTACGGCGATGCTTGTAAAACTCAAGAAGCGACTCCCGGCTGTACTTTCTTTGCTTCCAACGGACAAAGAATCACTGTGACTGAAGACCCTCACTACAACGACTACGGCCATGGTTCTGATGACCTTTGGTACGTGAAGTTCGATGCGAGCGGACGTGCAGCAGTTTACGACGATTTGGGCCGTTTCCAATACTATGCGGATGTTTCTGACTTCGCAGGTTATGTGGGTGGTACTACGATCGGTGTTGGTACAACAGGTTTCTACTGGGAAAACGTAGCTAACGGTACATACTGGCTCGGTAAAAACGGCGTTCTTTACAATGCGAACGTAGGCGAAGGCAACTACGGTCAAGCGATCAACGACAAAACGTCTTCTTCCGCTTCCGACACAAACTTCGCGGCTTTGAACTCTGATGCGAATAAGAAGCTTGTTAAAATGGCCTCTGAAAAGCTCATGAAAGAATACGGCTTTAAACAAGATAAAGCTGTGGCTGTAGCTTCTGCTTTGAATTCATGGGCGGTAGCAGCGGCTGAGCGTGGCACCACTTCTGAAAAAGATATGGATAAAACGTTCAAAGCGGTATTCGGTGTTCAATTCTCTGACGCTTTGGCGGCTGTGAAAGATCTGACTGCGGGTGACAGCTCTGCGATGCAAGATCTTACTAACAGATCCGCTTCTGAGCTCGGTTTGAAACCTCACCAAGCACAAAAGTTCATGAAGGGCATGTATAAGAAAGCTCTCGCGAACTGGGGTTACGACGAAAACTCCTTCAACTGGTAATCGTCGATCTCAACGGAAGGCCTGAGGGCCTTCCCAAACTTCTTTCCGCTCAGACAGTCCTCGCACGCTCCCTTCGGGAGAGCTGCTGCGGAACTCGCTCCAAGAAGCTTGGGAAGTCCCTCGTGCTTCTTTACACTCGATGTCTCGTTTAAAAGTAACTTGTTAAGCCTGCGGCCACTGCTAGGCCGCTGATGGTGACGTCACTTCCAGTGCCGCCGGATTGTTTTTGGTAAGTGTAGCCGACATCAATGCGCAAGCCTGTATTGCCACCGGTAGGAAACCACTTCACGAAAGGTCCGACGAAGAAATCCATCAGATCGCGTTTGGCGCCCGAGGTGTCGTATTGACCGAAGGTGCCTGTTCCGCCCAGACCATAAATGAAAGCTTCGCCCGGGGCGTTGGAAATCATATTGAAGTCACCGAAAGCACCGAATTTCATGGCAGTCGTTTTGATGGTTTCTTCCTGAGAGGAATAAGAAATCATCGGGCCGAATTCATAGCTGCCGAAATTCCATCCAAACTTAGCGCTCAAATCGATTTCAGTGCGGTTGGCGGAGCCTGCGGCATCGGATTTTGTGTTCAGCATGCTGAAGCTCAAGGCGACGACGTATTTGCGGGAATCTGAAGAAAGACCTGTTTCCGCGAATTCATCGGGCGCCAGTTCATACACTTGGCCGTTTTGCAAAGAGCCGCCGGAGAATTCAACGATTGCCTGGTTGCCTTTGACTTTACGCACTTTAATTTTTTGCGCATAAGACGCTGTGGAAAAAGCCAGAATCGCTGCCGCTAGAAGTCCCTGAGTCCAGATGGTGTGTTTCAAGTGTTTCACTTTGAGTCTTCCTCCCGTAATCAAAGTCTTTCAATCCCGTCATAGACTGTCAACGGGAAGTTGTTCCGCAATGAGACGCAAACGTGGCTCGAATTTAAGTTTTGAGACGGGAAAGCCGACGAATAGTGGGTAAGGGAGAAGGGAGCCATAATGTCGTCTTCGTGGGGAGATATCCCGGCGTGGGCTTATGAAGCCGCGCAAGCACTGATGCAATCACTGAAATTGGTAGACCCTGTCACCTACGCACACTGCTGCCGCGTGGGCGAGATGTCCCGTCGTCTGGCGCGCGATGCGGGCCTTAATGAATACGAGCAAAAGCTGGCGGAGTTCGCCGGTCTTTTTCACGACATCGGCAAAATCGGCATTCCTCAATCCATTATCGCAAAACCTGGAAAGCTCGATGATCAGGAACACCTGATCATGCAAAGTCATCCGGTGCTGAGCGAGGAAATCATCAAACCCTTCGCCAAACATTCATTCTTTGCGGGAATTCTGCCTGCTGTGCGCGGTCACCATGAGCGCGTCGATGGCACTGGCTATCCGGATAAAAAGCGCGGTGACGAGGTTCCTCTCTTAGCGCGCATCATTCTTGTCGTCGACACTTACGATGCCATGTCGCAAACCCGCGCTTACCGCAAGGGCCTTCCCGTGGAAGTCGTCTATGCGGAATTGCAACGCTGTTCGGGCACGCAGTTCGATTCTCAGTTGGTGAAAGTGTTCCTGGAGGCGCACAAAACGTGGGCCGGACAAGACTCCGACCCTGAAACGTTCGATCGCATCCTTAAGCGCGTCGCTTAAGGATTACTTCATCTTATTGGTACTTTCAAAAATCTTATCAGCGGATTTGGCGACAAATCCCTGATAGAGCTTGCCGTTTTGCAGCGGATAGCGCTTGGCGAATTCATAGTAGCAGCCGGGAATATTGTGAGTGCTGCCATCATCGAACTTCACCGGGATCTCGGAAGCCATCGTGGAACTTTGTTCCAGATAATCCGCCGGAGTCCCTTTGACTTCGCCACCGGAAGCGTTCAAGACAAAACCTTTGCCTTTAATAAATTCATTGAGTGTTTTGATATCGCTGAATTTTTTCAGTTTATTGATATTGATCGTGAAGTGGTTCGGACGGAAGCCATAAGCGCCCACCCAGGAAGCGTATTCGCTTTCTTTCGCCAACTGAGAATACAAATCCCATGTCATTTTCCAAGTGCGTCCACTCATAGAAAAAGACTCGCTCTGAAGAGCGGAGTCGGGAACCTGATCGACAAGCTTGTTCACAGTCTCACGAATAAACGGGGAGACCTTTTCAAGCTCCAATTCACTGATGAAAATCTTTGGCTTGTTTTCATCGGCGTGTTCATAGTGTTTGGCATAGAGCTTTTTTTCAACAAAGGTGTATTCGCCTTTTTCTTCGTAACCGTATTTTTTAAACTGCTTCGCCAAAGATTCGATACCCAGGCGCGGATGATTGAAAGTTCGCAAAGCGATGTGGTCATTAATCACGGTTTCGCCTTCCGCAACAAAAATGTCATGAATGCGTTTCGCCGCGGGATTGAGTTCGCAATAATCCACCCACATCTTGTCCAAGAGAGTTTCAAGGCTCATCATTTTCTACTCCTTTACAAAGCACTAAGAGGTTACCGCCGATAGTCCTGAGGGGCAATGTCCCTTCGTATGGCTTTAAGCGTTAATCATTGGAGAGTGGGCTTATTTCGCCAACAATAGAGTTCATGACTTCTTTGCCTGAGATCCAACAAATTGAAAAGCGTCTGCGCGACTCCAGCGGTCTGGTGCGTTCAGAAATTCTCGCATACAGCGAATCCGATTCTTTGCGCTTTCCAATTTATAAAATCACCTTCGGCAGTGAAGATCCCAAGGCGCCGGTTCTGGGATTCACCGGTGGCGTGCATGGCCTTGAGCGCATCGGCGCGCAAGTGTGCGTGGCGCTCATGAATTCGCTGGCGGAGCTTGTTACCTGGGACAGCACCGTGCGCAGAACTTTGCAGGACATCCGCGTGTTCTTTATTCCCACGGTGAATCCCATCGGCATTTATAAAAAAATGCGCTGCAATCCCAATGGTGTGGATCTGATGCGCAATGCTCCGGTCGAAGCCGATAATCCGGCCCGCTGGGTCGGTGGTCACCGCTTTTCCAACCGCATGCCGTGGTATCGCGGTCGCGAAGGTCAGCCGATGGAGATTGAGTCCCAAGCGCTGGTCGATGCTGTGAATAAGGAAATCGCGCACAGTCCTTTGGCGATCACCATGGATGTTCATTCCGGTTTTGGCTTTCAAGATCGTCTGTGGTTTCCGTACGCGAAGACCATCAAACCATTTCACGATCTGCCTTTGGTTTATTCTCTCAAGCAGCTTTTGGATCGCACTTATCCGCATCATTTCTACAGCGTCGAGCCACAAGCGCAAAGCTACACCACGCACGGGGATTTGTGGGATTACCTTTATGACGAACATCTGCGCTCCGCTTCGCCGAGAATGTATTTGCCTCTATGTCTGGAGATGGGCTCGTGGCTGTGGGTGAAGAAAAATCCGTGGCAGATCTTCCGTGCTGAAGGGCCGTTCAATCCAATCAAAGGTCATCGTCAGCGTCGTATTCTGCGTCGTCACAACACGCTCATGGATTTTCTCATTCGCGCGGTGGCTTCACCACAAGCGTGGGCCCTCATGGACGAAACACAGAAGCGGGAATTCCAAGAAAAGGCTTTGGAGTATTGGTATGGCGGAAAGTAGAAACTGGATTTTGCTGCGGGGACTGGCCCGCGGTGTGGGACACTGGGGCTCTTTTGCTGACAAAATCCAAGAGCACTTTCCCTCGGACCGGTTTGAATTTATTGATTTGCCGGGCAATGGCACACGCCATCGCGAAAAAAGTCCCACGCGTATTGCGGATTATGTGAAGGATCTGCGCGCGCAATCGCAGTTCGTGCAAAAAGGCGAACCGTTTCAAATTCTTTCCGTTTCACTCGGGGCGATGGTCACTGTGGAGTGGATGCACGAATACCCGCACGAGGTGCAAAAAGCCTATCTTGTCTGCACCAGCTCTTCGGGTGTTTCGCCGTTTTACCATCGCTTTCAACTGACGAATTACCTCCGCGCCGTGACTCTGTACAAAGCGCAAAAGAATGAAACTCTCTGGGAGCAAACTGTTCTGGAAATGGTTGCGAACAGCCACGAGCGCCGTGAAGCCGAAAAACCGGCGCTGATTTCTTTTACCAAAGAATATCCGGTGAGCGCGGAAAATGTGCTTCGCCAGATGCTCGCGGCTTCCAAATATAAATTTCCGCAACAGCCTCCAGGAGAAATTCACCTGCTGGGATCCTACGGGGACCGGTTGGTGTCTCCGCAATGCACTTTGAAACTGGCGGAGAAGTGGGGACTGAAACCCACCATGCATCCGTGGGCAGGGCATGATATCCCCATTGACGACCCGCATTGGTTGCTTGAGCACTTACTCTAAAATGCGCTGTTCTGTGGCATTTTTTCAGGGGTAAGAATTTCAAACGAAACAACGTTTTTTTACCATTAGACTCGTTATATTCGATCTGAAGCCTTTCGACGCGAGGCTCCGTTGACTCTATAGGGCTTTTCTTATTCTCTACAGTCTGGACTTTTATCCAGAGGCCTATGTGAGGATAAGAACCTATTTCGCGGCGATGCTGACAAGTATTTCCGTGACCGCAAAAGCTAAAACTCAAACTCTGAATCTGAAGGATCTTCAGGCTCAAGGGGTGAGTTCTATGGAAAAACCGCAAGACTCCTCACCGGCGCAAGTCTATGGACAAATCCGCATGGAGGGCATGCAGTATTTCACGCCCATTCCAGAGGCTCCGCAGTTGTCTTTCAGTCAGCTTCTTTCCGCACGTCTTTCCGCTTTAAAAGAAACTTCCTGGGTCGATATGGCTGCGGATATTTCCGGCGGTACGTTCTTTTCCCGGGGACAGTCTCACTTTGTCGTGCACGAGGCGTATTTGGCCTCGCATGGTAATACGGCCTTAAAGGCTTTTGCCGGCCGTAAGAAAAAAGACTGGAGTGAGATGGACCGCCGCTGGCAACTGGGCCTGTGGCAACCAAAATTTGCCATCGATGCTCTTCGTCCCGAAGAACAAGGTCTTTCCGGTCTTTTCCTTGATTACAACGTGCAAGGCTGGGAAATTCTGGGGTTTGCCACGCCGATCTTTATTCCTAGCATGGGCCCTGACATTCGCGAAGAGGGCGGCGGCTTGGTCGCTGACAGCCGTTGGTACCGTGCACCTTCCCGTGATTTCGCTTTGAACAACCGCGAGCGTACGATTGTTTACGAATTGGATATTCCAGAGACGATGAAGCTTGTCGGTAATGGTGCGGTGGCCTTTATGGGCCGTCTTGGCAATAAAGAGCGCGGTCCTTGGATTGTCACTAGTGCCGGCTATCTGCCGGTGAATGAATTGATTCTGAAACGTCGTATCTTGATGGACGCTTCCGAAGAAAACGCGGATGTCACGGTGTCACCGGATGTAACTTACCATGCGCTTTATTCCGCCGATCTTGGTTATTCTTTTTCCAACGTGAAAATGTCCGTGTCTTACTTGCAGGATGAGCCGCGCGAAAAGCGCCCTGACTCCGAAGACTGGGCGATTCAAAAACTTTTGCCGTTGAAAGCTTATTCCGCCGCGGTGGATTTTTCCTTGGCGGACATTCTCAGTAAAACTTTATCGTTTCAAGTCGAGTATCTCAAAGTGGATGGTGGTGGTATCGTCGACATCCGCTCGAACGGTCAGCCGGATGATATGACTCTTTACGATCAGCGTTTGAAGTTCACCAATGCATTGTCGTTCCGTGTGGAAGGACAGCTGGCGACGTTCTTCCGTCGTCCGTTTGTAACGCGCTTTAAATATCTTTACGACTACGATCAACGGGGTTCTTTGCTGAACACAGAGTTCTTGTATTACCCCAGTCAGAAGTGGGCCGTCGTGATGGGCGGAGACGTGTTGGGCGTGCAGGATGAAAACTACAACCCTTCCAGTTTCTTGAATCAGTATCGCGCCAACGACCGCATCTACGGAGGCATGACTTATGTTTTCTAAAGCTTCTTGGGTGAAGGCGGCTTTTGTAGCGGCGCTTTCGCTCTCCGTATTTACTACGGGTTGTGATTCAAAAGTAGGCGAAGAACCGCCTCCGCCAGACAGTCATGAACTGGGCGGCACCAAATGTCTTTCCGAAATGACGCCGGTTGTGAAGGACTTCATCCAAGGCGACGCTAAAAAAGAAGAAGTCGAAGCGGGCTGGGACTGTGCGACGACTGCGATTGAAACTTTCAAGCGCTATGTGCGCGGTCGCAATGCGGATCGCTACACGCCTCAAGAGTTGGCGACCTTTCTTGAAAACAACTTCCTGGACCGCTCTAAAAACGAACGAATCACCGTCGGCTTGCAAACCGAATTCATGAAGCTGAAGCAGATCTTTGTCGGTGGAAGTGCGGACTATATCACGCGTGCGGAAATCGATAAGCTCATCGCGCTTTTGCAAAACTTCCGGGAAATGACCGTGAACCTGAATCCCTACATGAAGGTTCTGGCTATGAACTGGTCCGTTTCGGATTCCAGCAAATTGCAAGTGGATGTGCGCTACTTTGAAGATGCCAATAAAGAGGTGCAAAACGCCGCACGCTTGCTGGCGTCTTTGATTGAAAAGAATGAGCAAAGTTACCGTCTGTCAGACTTCACCGTGCTCATGGAAGAACTGAGCGGCTTTTTTGGTGAATCCTGGGAGTTTCCGAAAACCATCGCGCTCTACATGCCGGTGGTGAAAAAGGTGAAAAAAGCCCTCGCGGGTGGTGATGAAAATTCCGTGGCGCCGACTGAATGGCGCCGTTTTGCTTTGTTGGGCTCGCGCGGTTACGTGCAGTACCTGCGTTATCACTATTTTATTAAATCTGTGCCTGAGACGGGAACTGGTTATCGTCTTTCGTATCTTTCCCGCACCGTGGAAGATGTTTTGTCTGTCTTCCAAGATTTGGTTGCGGAAAAACCGGAAGGCGTTGTTTCCCGTGATGAGATCACGGATCTGCTAAAAACCCTGCAAGTGGTGTGGCCGACCTTTAAAGTTTCCAACAATCTCGTTTTTGAAGCGATGAAAGTAAAGCAGCTGTTCTTTGGTGGCAGCGTGGATTCTTTCACCACCACGGATTTTGAGACCGCGCGCTTAAAAGTCAGCCGTATTAAAACTCTGATTGAACGTTTCCTGCCTTATTACACCATCTATGGACGTGAGTGGGAACCGGACATGTATGAGCCGGAAGAAGCACAAAAGCTCTACATGGAATCGCAGTTCGTGCTGGAAGCCACTGTGCGCGAAGCCGGTGTTTTGTTTGAAGGCGCCTACGATTTGAATGATCTTGTTCGTCTGATTCACGAAGTGGAAGAGCTCTATCCGCCGAAAGGTGAAAGCCTTGAAGCGCAAGCGCGCAAGTATCTGCCTCTTATTATCGACACGAAGAACATTGTTTTGGGTGGTAACGATTCTTCTCTGAGAAAAGGCAACTGGAGTGTTCTGCTGGGCTTTGCCGCGCGCTTTTACTCTGACTTCCTCTATTACGATTACTTCCTCAATGAAAAGCCGATAGAACAGCCTTTGACGGTGAGTTATTTCTCGGTGTTTTTGAATCAAAGCTTGAACATCTTCCGTGATCTTTTGACGACCAAGAAAGAAAATCAGCTGACACGAGCCGAGCTGAATAAAATCGGCGGCCATCTGATTGCTTTGGAGGTTCTGCCGAAAGGAATCAAGCCGGAATCTTTGGATCAGGTTTTGGGCGTGGTTTTAAACAACATCCTCGTTTCTCCGGAGCAACGGTTGGGGTCTCCGGCGCCGAATGCGATCACGCTGGCTTCCGTGGAAGTGGCTCGTCAAGAGTTGCAAGTGTGGCTGGATACTGAACTCTTTATTGCGACTTTGTCTGAAAACTGGAAACCGGAAGAGGGTCTCAAAGCCAAAGCTTTGACGGATGTCTTTAAACAGGCTCAATCCGCGCAAGCGTCTTCGGTTTCTTTGCAGGCCGGACTGCGCGAATTGCTTTTGTCGGTGCAAAGCCCTGTGCCGATGACCGTGGACAGTGAGGGCCGCCTCATTATTTCTAATAAGTTTGAGCAAGTGTACACGGCGAAAAGTTTGCGCCGCTTGAATATGAATCGCGCTATCACGCGTTTGCTCTTGCGTTCTTTTGTGAATGATAAGGAGCGTATTGCGACTTATAAAGGTGCGGTCCTTGAGGAAGTGCAAAGTGCGTTCTTCACGTTGAAACCGCTTCTTGTGGAAATGGGTTTGATTGAGCCGAAGAATATGACCTTTGCTTCGTCACGTTTCCGTGAAGCCAATATCTTTGTGCCTCACTCCGACGGTAATACTTTCGCTTCTTACAGTGAGGTGGCGGATTTAATTGGCATGATCTGGTCGGGTGTGAGCATCAATTCCATGCTCAAAAAAGACCTGATCCGCGTGTGCTTTAAGGGCAACGACCAAATCACCAATGAGACTTTAGTGAGTGTGAGCTGCGCGCGCGCGGCTTACAAAGACTCGATGCCGAAGTCGATGACGGCGACACCGGAGTACCTGCGTTTCATGAAATCCATTTCCAAGGACGAATGGGCAATTTACATGAACAACGTCTTTAAGGCCGCGGGTTACGTGCCCAATGATAAAAATATGGCGATGATCGAAGATATATCCCTCGCGCCACACGTGATCCAGTATATTGAGATGGTCTTTGCGCGCTTTGACCGTAATAAAGACGGCGTGATTTCGACCTCGGAATCGCTGAATGCCTTCCCGGCATTCAAAGGTATTTTGATGGAACTGGCGAAAGATCAACTGGCCAGCGGTTCGATCAAAGAATCGGATCTGTTGGATCTGTTCACTTACATCCTTCGTTACGGCAAGCCGCCGGAGACGTTGAAGGAAAAACTGCGCTTTGTCTTAAACTGGCGTGGAAAATCCGAGAAGTGGGATGTCTGGGCTGATCGTATGCAGCTTTCCGAGATCCTGGGCTACATCGCCGATCAAGTGAGCAAGAGTGCTAAAAAGCCGTCGCTGGCGGAAGCTTCGTCGCAATAGGGACTTATGGTCCGGCCACAGGGGCACCTCGTACGGGGTGCCTTTCTGATAATGTCAGATTAATCGAGAACTTTTTGAGTTTCTAAACGTGCCGCAGTGACTGTGGAATTTTGAATGATCAGCCCTGCGAAAGAGCCACCGCCAGTTGTTACTGGTACGCTGCCGCTGAGATCTCCGCTGCGGCTGCTGTCAATATCGGCCGTGGTGACGCTGTATTCGACAAAGTTTCTTCGCCAAACAAGAACTCGCGCTTTAGGGTTTATATTGTGAACTTCAATAATCACATCGAGAGATGTCGGGAAGTAAAACGACATTTTACTGCTGGTGACTTGTAAAGACGTGCCGTTGTAAATCACTTCCGCCGTAACACCGGCGCCATTGCGGGTGAATTTCACCGCAATTCCACTGGTGGAGGGGATCGTGCCGTTAGAGGAATAGAAGACCGCCGTCACCGAACTCATGCTGATGGTTTGATCCAAGGACGCTTTCAGTGCCAAAGCTTTACTGGAAGAAACGGGCAGAGCCTCAATGAAACGGATGGTGCCCGAGCCGCTGATGGAAGAGCTGCTGTATTCAGAAAATGAGGAAGTAACTATGGTATTTGAATCAATGCCGCTCACATCCTCGACAACGCCGCCGCAAGAGGTGAGAGTAAGAACGCTAAGTATAAAGAGAGATCTTAAAATGAATTTTTCCACATCATGGACTCAACCGGTATCGGCTTTTTATCGTTGTACTTCGCGGATGGCTTGACGTTATAAGCCGTCAAAACATCACCTTTCACTTCAAAGTATATCAACTGGCCGATAGGCATGCCAGTATAAACACGAACTGGCTGCTTAACCGAGATTTCTAAAGTCCAATAGTTGCAGAAACCGACGTCGCCTTTGCCTGCGGTGGCGTGGATATCAATACCCAAGCGGCCGACGCTGGATTTGCCTTCCAAAAATGGGACATGCTTCAGAGTCTCTGTGTACTCGAAAGTGACGCCCAAATAGAGGGTGTCAGGCATGAGAACATAGCCCTCTTCCGGAATTTCGAACGTGCGAATCTTGTTATGCTTCTTGGCGTCCAGCGTCTTCTCTTCATAAACGGCGAGAGTTTTACCCAAGTGAACGTCGTAAGAGTTCGTTCCCAGGCATTCTCTGCGGAAAGGTTCGATCTTAATAGAACCTTCCTCCATATGTTTGAGAATCTGCTGATCCGTTAGAATCATTACTTAGTTTCTCTGTGAACTGTGTGGCGCTTCAAGTTCGGGTTGTATTTCTTTTTCTCAAGACGACCTGGAGTTTTGGTTTTGTTCTTAGTCGTTGTGTAACGAGAAACAGGTTTTCCTTCAGCGCGAGCCTCAGTGCACTCTAGAGTGACGATGATTCTTCCTGACTTTTTTGCCATTGCGGTTACCCCTTAAGCTACTTCTATCCAGCTTTCGCTAGAGTCTTATATTGCCATGCGTAATATGGAAAAAATGACAATACCTTTTCAAAGGGGCTCAAGGTATCAAAGGAACAAGGAAACTTCAACAGACAATTTTGTGTCTACAGGGAGAATTCATGAATTCTTGGAACCTTTTTTTGGTTGCCGTCCTGATGTCCGCCTGCGCTCATGCTCAATCTCGAGGCATTTTGAAGGGAGACACCCTGACTTCTGCGACTTTGGCAGAGGCGGTGCAAACGGTGACTCCGGGTTCCATCGTGGTGATCGGAGAAAACCACGGATTTAAAGAACACCAGTCCCAGCAAATCCAGATTATGCAGGCCTTGCGCACCCGCGGCTTGAAGGTTTCCGTCGGAATGGAATTTTTTACATACACTCAGCAGAACCTCGTGGACGACTACCGCCAGGGCTGCATCTCCGAGGCGTATTTTCTGAAAGAAATCCAGTGGGGCAGTCCTTCTTATGATTTCTACCGTGATCAGGCGCAGTTTCCCGATCTTGGTGAGGGCGCCGTTACTTTGGCCTTGAATGCGCCTCGCAGTTTGACCGGCAAGGTTTCCAAGCAAGGTTTGGAATCTTTGACGGCGGAAGAATCCGCTTTGCTGCCGCCGCAATTCACTTTGGGTCGCGACAGCTATAAGCAGCGTTTTTTAAGCATGATGCCGCATCTGCCTTCACCGGAGGCGGGCGATCGTTACTTTGCCGCGCAATCCATCTGGGATGACACCATGGCGTGGCGAGCGACGGACTTTATCAAAGCTCATCCTGACCAAGTGCTTGTGATTGTGGTCGGTGAGTTCCATGTCCAGTATGGCGGCGGGTTGCCGGATCGTATTCATGCGCGCGCCCCTCAGGTGCCAGTGCTCACTTTTTCGCAAGTGAACACCGAAGGACTGACTGAGGACGAGATTTCATTTGAAATTGCTCCTTCTCCGACGGAAGGGCCGCGCGCGGATTTCTTGTGGCTTGCCCCCGCACAAAGTCTAGGGTTGTAAAGATTCTTTGAGCTTCCTCTCAAGTTTTCTAAAATAAGGAAAGCTTTGCAGAGGAGCCCTTACTATGTTTCCCCTTGAAACACGCATTCTGGTTATCGACGACATGCCTTCCATCCGTGATCTTGTTAAGAACACTTTAAAAGCGATGGGCTATAAGAATATTCAGGAAGCCGGGGATGGTGAAGAAGGGCTCAAAATCCTTGTGCAGAACAATTCTCCCGGAACACAGATTCAACTTGTTATCTCTGACTGGAATATGCCGAAAATGAAGGGCTTGGAATTGCTCAAGCAAGTTCGTGCGACTGCGGAATGGAGCAATCTTCCTTTTGTGCTTCTGACGTCGGAATCCGAGAGAGATCAAGTGACTGAAGCTGTTCTTGCCGGTGTGTCTCAATACATCGTCAAACCGTTCTCGGCGAAAATTTTTGAAGACAAACTCAAAGCCGCCTACGCAAAACACAACAAAGCCTGACGCAGAGAGGTCGGGCTTTTTCGTCTCAAACTCACGTCATTGGATCTGACGGCCTTCCGTCATTTGTTAGTATCTAATTTGCGCGTTCCGTGCTCTACTGCTTGAAACGTCATTCACGCACTTCATTAGATTTCCTTTTCTTCTGTCTTTTGCGAATGGCCTTCGTTTTTCGGCCGTGAGCCGAATTTCTTTTCTCAAAACTTAAAAGGGGACTTTATGGCAAAAGATGATCTTGTAACTATGGAAGGACGCGTTTCCGATTTATCCGGCGGTGGAGTTTACTCCGTAGTTTTGCCCAACGGGATGAATCTGAAAGCGCGCCTCTGCGGTAAAATGAAAAAGTTCAATATCAAAGTGGTCGTCGGTGACCGTGTCACTGTCGGCGTATCACCTTACGATCCCACTCACGGTCTGATCATGCACCGTCATAAGGTGTAAGGGGTCTCCTTACACCTCTTTGGAGTTCACCATCAGTTCCGCCACTTGTTGCGAGAACTTGACCGGATCCGGAATGGTGGAACCTTCATTTAAAAGAGCCTGCGCGTAAAGGATTTCCGCCCATTTTTCCTGCTGTTGCGGAGAGGCTTTCAGCATTTTTTCAAATAGCGGATGCTTGGGATTGATCTCCATGATGCGTTTCACTGGAACGCTGTATTCCTGACCCATTTGCGCCATGAGTTTTTGCATGTGCGCCGATGGATCGTGGCTGCCGGAAACAAGGCATACAGGCGTATTCGTCAATCGCTCTGACAAAACGACGTCTTTGATGTGTTTCTCAAGCGTCTTCTTGATGGACTCCATCACAGGTTTGAGGGTTTCCGCGGCTTTTTTCAGCTCTTCTTCTTTTTGTTTCTTTTCAGATTCGCTGTCGAGATTCAAACCTTCTTTGGTGATGGACTGCAGTTTCTTGCCTTTGTATTCCGGAAGAGAGTTCACAACCCACTCATCCACAGGATCGACCAGTAAAAGAACTTCGTAATTCTTTTCTTTAAGTCGCTCGAGGTAGGGGCTGTTGCTGACCTGAGACAGAGTATCGCCGGTGATAAAGTAAATATCCTTTTGCCCCTCTTTCATGCGGCCCACATACTCTTCCAGCGTTGTCATTTTGTCGGAAGAAGTCGTATGGAAGAGCAGCAGATCCTGCAGTTTTTCTTTGTTCGCGGGATCACCAGGAAGACCCTCTTTCAAAGTGGCGCCGAACTCACTCCAGAAATTTTCATAAGTGGTGCGATCTTTAGAGAGCATGTCTTTGAGTGTGCCGAGGATTTTATTTGTGACGTTTTTGCGGATCTGCGTGACCTGGCGGTCTTGTTGCAGGATTTCGCGGGACACGTTCAAGGACAAATCGCTGCTGTCGACCAAGCCTTTCACGAAACGCAAATAGGGTGGCAGCAAGTCTTTGCAGTCAGCCATAATGAAAACGCGCTTAATATACAGACTGAGCCCGTATTCCGCTTCGCGCATATTGAAGTTCCATGGTTTCTTGTTCGGAACGTAGAGAACCGCACTGAATTCCATGGTACCTTCGGCTTTGTAGTGAATGGTTTTGAGCGGTTCGTTAAAATCGTGGGCGATGTGTTGGTAGAATTCTTTGTGCTCTTCGGCTGTGACCTCGGAAGGATTTTTCAACCACAGCGCTTTTTGTGAGTTGAGAGTTTCATCTTCTTTTTCGCCTTTCATCTTGATCGGATGGGCGACAAAGTCAGAATATTTTTTCACCAGGGATTTCAGAACCCAGGCATCCGTGAAATCTTGGACCTCGTCTTCTTCTTTAAAGTTTTTCAAATGCAAAGTGATGGTGGTGCCGGTGCCTTGCGGACGCGGAACGCTGTCGATGGAGTAAGTGCCGTCTCCTGTGGATTCCCACACGACCCCTTCGTTTGTGCCGGCTTTTTGCGTGTGCAAAGTGACTTTGTCAGCGACCATGAAAGCGGAATAAAAACCGACACCAAACTGACCGATCAGTTCGGGTTTGTTTTTAAGTTCTTCATTCATCTGCATGAAGGCTTTTGCGCCTGAACGGGCGATAGTGCCGATGAATTGCACGACCTCTTCCTGGTCCATGCCGATACCGTTATCAATGATTTTTAAAGTGCGGTCCTGGCTGTTTGGCTCCAAGCGGATTTCGGGTTGCCAATTTTCCGGCAGCAGTGAAGCGTGCGTCAAAGAATTGAATTTGAGTTTGTCGATGGCGTCTGAAGCATTGGAGATCAGTTCGCGCAGGAAAATTTCTTTATGTGAGTAAAGCGAATGGATGACGATGTCCAAAAGCTGTTTGATTTCGGCATTGAAATTTTGCACCTGTTTTGCCATGGGAACTCCTTAAGAAATCGGTTTTCTATAATTTAGGAATTCTCGGAGGTTTGGCAAGTCCACGATGGCAAAAAATAAATGGAAAACGCAAAAGAGCTTTGCGTCAATGAAGCGCCCAGGGCCCCTAGAGTGTGCCGTGATTTTAAGCGGCCGCGGGGAGTTTTGCGTCTTTTTTGAATTCAGTGATATAGGGGACTTCGATAAAGAGCATCGTGCCTTGGCCAAGGGCGGATTCAACCCAGACCTGACCCTGCAGGGCTTCCGCTGCGGTTTTTATGGCGTCCATACCTACGCCACGACCGGAAAGCTCGGTGACTTTATCCCGAGTGGAAAACTGACTGTCAAAAATATGCTGGATGACTTCATGGTCCGATTTTTTTCGTGTATCAACCATGCGGCCGGCGAGCTTTTCGCGGATCTTCGCCGGATCAATGCCACCGCCGTCATCCTGGATCTTGATTTTCAAATAGGGGGCCGTGTCTTTATGAGTGATTTCAAAGCTGACTTCAACATGGCCTTCGGCGGTTTTGCCGGCTTCAAGGCGCTGATCAGGCAATTCAATACCGTGGTCAACGGCGTTTCTAAAGGCGTGAACCAAAGTTGAGAACAGAGAATTGTAAATTTCAGGGACAACCATGACTGCACCGTTGTTGATTTTTAACGGTGCAACCATCTTATCGATTTTCTCAGCCACTTTTTGCATCACATCGCTGTAAGGCTCAATGAAGCGCGCAACCGGTTCCATCGCCAGTTCCAGCAGCAATTCCTGCGCAACAGGGCCGCCGCCGGGCAGAGTTCCCACTTTGCGAGCGATGTCGTTGAGCTTGCTGATCGCGATTTCAATCTGGCGTTCCGCACTGAGGGCGGAAGTGCCCAGAATTTCTTTTGTCTCCTCGAGAAACTTGAAGAAATGCTCTTCGATTTCAAAACACTTCGCGCGCAAGGAAATAAATCCTGCTTGCGTCCAGTCGTTTTTAAGTTCAGCTAAAATGCTCTCGCCTTGATGGCAGGCTTCGGCCACTTCTTTCACAGAGAAAAGAGCCGCGCCACCTTTGAGCGTGTGCAAGTGACGGAACAGAGTTTCCGTATCATAAGGCTCTTGATCTTTGGAAACTTCCGCACGGATGGCAATGAGCAAGCCTTGTGCTTCCTGAATGAAGCGATGAATCTCGCGCTTGCTCTTAATCATATTGATAATAAGCTTGGCGTGTTCTTTTTCCGTCTCGGCTTGTTTCTGCGCTTCGACCAGGGATGTGATATCGGAAGCGACAACCACGACACCTTCCATTGCGCCTTCTTGGGAGCGCAACGGATGGTATTCCAAGGCGATATTGCGATTCTGCGAGTGCGGATAAGTCACGGGCCCCAGAGGAGCGAGATCTTCAAAGGGAAGCATTTCCATGAAAAGAGTCTGCATCCATTTTTTGAAACCTTCGACTTTGTTTTCCGGAAGACGCAGAACGTCCCAGATATCATGACCGTCGGGTTTGCGCTCTACCGTGGTTTCGCAGGCCTTGGAGGAAACATCGAGCACCTTTCCTTGCGCATTGAAAATAAAGAAACCTTGTCCCAGGCTGTCGAGCAGGGCGGACATGGTTTGATTCAGGCGCGAAAGTTCACGGGTGCGCTCAGCCACCATTTGTTCCAAGTTTTTACTGTAGTTTTCCAGTTGAGCTTTGGCGTCTTCAAGAGCTTTGATGACGTCTTCTTTTTGCTCAAGCTCGGCGCGGTATTTTTTCTGCAAGCGCTCTTCCAGAGTTACGTCGCGCACAAAGACGATCCAGTTTTTATCGCCCATGGAATCAAAGATCGGCTGCAAGGTGATTTGCACTTTGCCTTCACCGCCTTGAGATGTTTTGAAGTTCACTTCTTTGTAGGGAGTGGCGTCACACACTTCGAAAAGCTTATCGAGGCCCTCGATCGGTTCGCTGAATTCAAAAAGTTCTGAGAACTTCATTCCGCGAGTGATTTTGCGAATAGAAAGACCGGCGACAATGGCCGCGGTTTCGTTGCAATAGACAACCTTTTGTTCCACGTTAAGAACAAAGACCGGCTCTAGAAGTGTGTCGAAGAGTGAGTATTGGATCTTCATTTTACAAACGTCTCATTCTTCTGATGGTAAAGGGTGAATTCGCGCTTTTCCGTCCATTCCGAAGACTCGGAATCGCCCTGCGATTCGGCCCGCACGCGCCAGTAGATTTTTCCCAGCGGCACGCGGTCTTTGATCAGATAGCGGTTGCCTTGCAAGGATTTGGAAATCAAAGTGCGTGAGAAATCCGCTTTGTCGGAAATTTCGATGCGATAGGAAGTCGCACCTTCCACTTTTTTCCATTCCAACCAAATGAACGGTTCCATTTCCGTTTGCAGGAAGATGGACGCGTTATTAAACGGCTCCATCAATTGTGGCGTCGTCAAAGGCGTGCGGAAGGTGTAAAGCACTTCTTCGATATTGGAAAAGCTGGTAAGGGGTTTGTTATTCTCATCCAAGGCTTGCACGCGCACGTGATAGCGGCCTGGATCCGGAACCGTCAGGGTGCCGGCATTGGAATTGTATTCCATTTGTGTCGGGTGAGCGAAGTCTTTGGACTTATCCATTTGCAAAAGATAAGACTTCGCAAAAGGAACCTCGCTCCAGCTCACAGGTGTTTCTTTAGGACCCGGTGCCTGGCCGATAGCATTGATGGTTTTTAAAGGATCGAGTGTCAATCCGCCCACGCCGACTTCAATCGTGCCGGTTTCACTCGGCTCACTGACCAGGCCGTTCAAGCCACGGGCATAAACGCGGTAGAAGTACTGGCCGGGACGGTATTGCGCCCATGCGGCTTGGGTCTGTGTCACTTCATATTTTTCAGCATCCTTAAAGCTCGCATCTTTGGAAATTTGCAGAATATAGTTTTTCGTCTGCAAAACAGGCTTCCACGCCAGCTTCGGAGCTTCCGGAGAAGCGGGGTTGCGGTCTTTTCCAGTCGGCGCTTTGAAGTCGACTTTTTTCGTGATCAGCACAGGGCGGTTCGGACGCTCTTCTTTATGAGCAAAAAGATTCAAAGTGAAGGACACGGGTTCCGACCACGGTGAAACTTTTTGACTTTCGGTCTGACCTTGCACGCGCACCCAGTAAGTGCCGGCAGTCAGTTTCGGACTGAGGGCCGCCATTTCCGAAGTTTGGCCTTCCTTGACGATATTCTGGAATTCCGCATCGGAAGCAATTTGCCAAGTGAAGTTTTTCAAAGCGTCCTGGGCGCGCCATTGGATTTCAGTGGTCGTCGCCAGTTCCTCTTTGGGTTTTACTTTCAACTCAAGATTGATTTGTGCAGCCTGGGTTGGTGTTATGATCTGCGGTCCGGCGAGGTGAGTGATGCGCATGTGCTGCGTGGCCGATGTCGCGCCCACTTGACCGTTATGGTCGTAGGCTTTCAAACGCCAGAAGTAAGCGCCGGGCTCCAAAGGATCCGTGACGGCGACATGAGGTTCTTTGGTCATTTTCGAGATAGCGACGGAAGAGAAATCTTCTGTCGGAGAAATCTCCAGTTCAAAACGCGCGATATCGCCTTTGCTTTGCCATTCAAAAGGCAGTGGGTCATCGGGATTCAGACGCAGCCAATTGATATTTTCGGCCGTTTTCAAATAGATCTCAGGCTTTTCGACTTGCTTGACTTCGCCTTTTTTGGTGACAGCGACAACCGCGTTCTTCGGCAGTTCTTTGACGGCCTTTTTCTTTTTATCCACGTATTTCACGTCACCCGAGATGAGTTTCAAATCCACATTGCCACTGTGAGCTTTGTTGAATTGAATCTTGGATTTTTCAGGCGCGTCTTTTTTACTTTCAAGTTTGAATTCTTCGGTGCCGGATTTGACTGTCAAAGAAGAACCTTGCGCCAGTTCCCCGACGAGATTTCCGTAACGCAGATCCAAATTCATCTGACCGTTTTTCAAATTCAGCGTGATCAAAGAATTGGGTTCGATTTTGATTTGTGTTCCATCCTGCAGACGGATGGTGGCTTCGGAGCGGTCTCCGGTAAAGATCGAGTCGTTTTGGTAAACGGCGTCTTTTTTCGAAGCCGGAACCCAGCTGAAAGTGTCGAGATTTTTACGGCGCACGTCGTTTTGTGAGATCGCGACATCACCGATCAATTCTAATTTTCCATTGTTGGCTTTTGGGAATAGCAGAGAGTCGTCGTAGAGAAAATACGAGAAGGCCATCAGGGCGATGATAGCGCAGACGAAGATGATTTTTTCTGTTTGCCCAAAACGCGACATAATTCTCCTTGCGAGAACTTATCGGTTGGAAATGACAAAGGATTTACGGACCTTGGGCTAAGTTTACGCGAGAATTTCTTTTCGCAGGTTGTGTTAAAGGGCATACTGAAGCCGTGAAAAAACGTGGCATATCAATAAGATATAAGATTCTTTTGCTGCTGACTTCCTTGCCTTTGATCACTTTGACAGTGTATCTGGTTTTGGCGTTGAAGATTTTTGAAGACGATAAGATCGCCTATGTCTTCGATTCCTCCAGCAGCATGTCGGGCACCATGGCGGCTCAAATTAAGACACAGCTCAATGCTGTGCTCGGAACCACGAAGCCGATCTTTCAGGATTATCTGACTCAGCAAAAATTCACTTCCGTTTCCGATTCGATCTTTATGAACGAGTTCAATCTCGAATCGATCGCGGTCTTTACACCGTCACAAAGCGGATCTTACGAGCGTGGTGCGACTCTTGAGAAGGTGCCGGATCAGACAGCTTCCGTCCTGGCGTCGCTCTCAGCGCAAATGCCCACGTACTTTGCCGAAGTGGAAGCCACTCGCCGCGTAGTCAAGGTTCCATTCAGTGACGACCGTGTTTTTATTTTTGAAAAGGTGACTGACGAAACCAAAACTCGCAACACGGTGTTCTTGGTGATCGTGCGCATGAGTGAAGCGGCCGAAATGTTCCGCGCAGCGATGTCACAGAAAATGTATTTGATCTCTCAAGACGGCACAGTGCTTTTCGGTCCGGATGGAATGCCGGGGAAAAAGCTTCAAGACACGGTGGCGCCGTCTTTCCTGAAGGGAACTTCCAAACAGGTCGCACAAGGGGCGGAAACGGACAAGGCGACGGACGGCACGGAATTGCTGGTGTCTTTTTCTCGTGCGGGTTTTGGTGATCTGATTGTTGTTACCACCGTCGAAAAAGAAAAAGCTCTGGGAGCTGTGCAGATCTTGATCCGCAAATCTTTGATCTTTTTCGGCATCTTGATTTCTGTGACGGTGATCTTAAGTCTTTTTGCTTCCAGTGGCCTAACGCAGGCATTGACTCAGCTTTTTAATGCCACGAAAAAAGTCGCCGAAGGTGATTTCAATATCCGTGTGAACGTCGCTTCCAATGATGAAGTAGGAAGCCTTGCCGATAATTTTAATATTATGGCGGCGGAAGTTTCACGCCTGCTCGATCAAACCGCGGAAAAAGCGCGTATGGAATCCGAGCTGCAAACCGCAAAGACCGTGCAAGAAACTTTGTTCCCGGAAACGCGCGCCAAGATCGGGCCTTTGGCGATTGCGGGATATTATGAACCGGCCAGTGAGTGCGGTGGCGACTGGTGGCACTATTGCCAAATCGGCAATAAGATTTTCCTGTGGATCGGCGATGCGACAGGCCACGGAGCACCGGCTGCGTTGATCACAAGTGCCGCGAAATCGGCTTCCACCATTATTGAGCGCTTAAATATTTCTCCAGCCAAAGCGTTGGAACTTTTAAATCGTTCCATCTACGATGTTTCCAAAGGCCGCATCATGATGACGTTTTTCCTGGCATCGTTTGATCTTGAAACAGGCGAGCTGATCTACTGCAACGCCTCTCACGAAGCACCGTTTTTGATCAAAAAAGGTGAGGGCGCTTTAAAGAAAAAAGATCTTGTGCCACTCAATGAAGTGAACAATCCCAGATTGGGACAAGCGCGTGATTCGGTTTATCAGCAGACAAGTATTCAGGTGGATGAAGGAGACGCGGTTTTCTTTTACACAGACGGTATTCCCGATATCCAAAACCCTGGAAAAGAGGCGTGGGGCGAGAGAGAATTTATTAAGGCGTTGATCGCGGCGAACAAAGATTATCCCGGAGTGAACGATGCCGTGGATCGTTTTGTGACGAGTTTTCAAGGCCATCGTCAGGGAGCCACCTTGGTCGATGACGTGACATTTTTTGTGGTCAAACGCGAAAGCCTTCATTAAATTTGTAGAGTGAACGAGGAGAGAAGAAATGGGTAAACTCGATGTGAAATTAAATAAAACTCCCGAGAAGTTGACTGTTCAGATGGCGGGCACAATCGATGAAGACGTGGATTTTTCTCAGTTCAATCTCGCGGGACATCAGATGATCGAAGTGGAGTTGAGCGGACTTAAAAGCATCAACTCTTGCGGAATCCGTGAATGGATCAAGTGGATGGGGACGGCGGGTGCTGCGAAGATCGCTTTCAACAACTGCCCGAAAGTGATCGTGGATCAGATCAATATGGTCGACGGTTTCTTGCCGGCGACAGCCAAGGTGAATTCTTTTTACGTGCCTTACTACAACGATGATTCCGGTTCTGAAAAGAACGTCCTGTTTCGTTATGGGACAGAGTTCACTGAAGGTGGCGTGACACCTCCTGCTTCCGTCAAAGATGAGGAAGGCAATGAAATGGAGATGGACGTCATCGAATCGAAGTATTTCAAGTTCCTGAAAAAATAGAGAACAGATCTTTGGTCTAGTTTTAGGGGCGGGAGCTGGATGACAGTCCCGCTTTTTTCTTTTTATTCTAAATACAACCCCTCTAAAGACCGACAAGACAGACGTGGACTCTGGCAAATCTAAGATTCTGATTTTAGAAGATGACGAAAGCGTTGGCGCGGCTTTAAAAGAAGTCTTGTCGCGCGCGGGTCATCACGTCTTTATGGCTTCACGTCCTGATGAAGCCAATACCATTTTATCGTCCAATGGTAACGCCATCGAGTTCCTTTTCTGTGACTGTCTTTTGCCGCAAATGACCGGCTTGGATTTTATCAAGCAAGCGCGCACGAATTATCCGAATGCGCGCTTTAAAGTCGTGCTTATGAGCGGTATTTACACCGACAAACAATTCATCCAAGAGGCGACACAAAGCACGCAGGCTTTGGCTTTCCTGAAAAAACCTTTTGAGATGGAGCAGGTGCTTAAAATCGTCAAAAAAGAAGAAGCTCCCAAGCGTGAAGAGTCCAGCGCGCGCAAGCTTCTTTATCAAATGTTTGCCAATCCCACAGTGACCAACCGTCAAAAGCGCAAGGTCATCGAGTCCATCGAGGAAGTCAGCGGCTTCGACTTGCCGTTCCTCTATTCACTCTTGGTGGAGACCAAGAGCAGCGGTTACTTGAACATCTACAATGCCGATGGCTCCGTTTCCGGAATTTCTTTCTGCAACGGCAATATCGTCGGCGTCGACGTGGATGATAAAACCACCTTCCTGGGAGAGATGCTGATCCAGAGCGGTTACGCGACTCCGAAGGACGTGCAAAATGCTTTGCGCGACAAAAACAACCGCCGTATCGGAAATTACCTGATTCAAAACAATCAGCTAAGTCCGCATGCTTTCGACTTGATCTTGATGGAGCAAATGAATATCCGTCTGGTGCGCACGATTGTGGATCAGAAAATCCGCGTGAATTTCGCCGCCGCCGAGGTGGAGATGAGCAGTCCGAGCATTGATGCGGACACTCTGTCTTATTATCTCCATGATTGGATTGCTTCGAAAATTTCCATCAGCTGGCTGAAGTCCTTGTATGTGATGTGGTCCGGAAATGTTATTGTGAAAAGTCCGACGTTCCGTGATGATCATCCGGCTCTGTCCATGTCCTTGTTGAAGTCTTTGGACGGCTTGACCTTGAAGCTCAATAATCAAATGACCTTGGCGAACCTTTTGGATGTGAAAGGTTACAGTGAGGTTGCGGTTTACAAAGCGATTCACTTCCTTTTAACCAAAGGTCTGATCGTCTTTGCGCAACGAGCGGCTTTCGCCAATCCGCAAGAGCAACTCAAAGTCTTGAAAAAGATCTGGGCTGAGCTTGACGGTAAGAACGGTTATGAAATCGTGGCTTATATGGAAGCCGGCGGCGGAGGCTCCGCGGAATCCGCTTTGGAAGACTTCATGGCGTTGATCGGTGATGAACCTCAGGATCGCGCTTCGGAATTGTCCTCTATCTGGAATAAGATTAAAAAGGCGGCGGAAGACGCTGTGGCAACGGCCCGTGACAGTCATAAGATCGATCAGTTCCGTCAAGCAAGCCAAAAATCCGAAGCGGAAGCGAAACTGAAAGCGACTTCTTTGATGGAAGAAGTGAAGAAGACCCTGCAGTTCAATCAATTCAGCAAAGCTTTGGAGTTTCTGGCGGAAGTTGCCAAACTCAATCCGCAGACTCAACAGCTGCATCTGTACAGCTCTTGGGCAAAACTAGGTGCTGTCGATCCGGCGAAAAAACAATTCGTATTAAAAGAAGTGGAACTGGAATTGATGCAGGTTCCACCGGATGAGCGTTACGATGCGCTTTTCCCATTTGTCATCGGTCTCTTTAATAAAATCAAAGGGGATGTGGCTTCCGCCCGCAAATCTTTTGAAAAGAGCGTGGCTTTGGATCCGTCTTTCATTCCCGCACGCCGTGAAATTTCCATGCTCACTGCGGCGAATAAAAAACAAGACGTCTTTAATATGGACCTGAAACAGGTCGTTTCAGGTTTCTTCAAAAAACGTTAGAACTTCCAGAAAACACCGGCATTCACACCGATCTGCATGTCTTCTTTTGCGGCTGCGGGATCATATTTGTAAGAACTCACATCAAGGCCGTAGCGTAAGAACCATTGACGGCTGAACTGCCAGTAAGCCTGTCCGCGCAAAACATAAGCGGAGCTGACTTTAAAATCACTGCCGGAAGAGCCCGCATAGTACTGTAATTTCAACTCAGACCAGTGCATGAAGGGCTTCAGCCAGCGGCCTGGTTTTTTCAGCCAGAAAGCGCCTAAACCGTAGGCTGTGGCGCTGGCACTTTCTCCTTGCACCATTTGCAATGGCAAAGACAATCCCCAGGTTTCATCCGTTAAGTTGAAACCTTCGTGCGCACGCCAGAGCAGTTCCACGGTGGTGAAATCCACTTTAGGCTCATCGTCTTTTTCGGTGAGATGTTGCTGACGTTCCACGGCTAAGCCCCAGTGAAAGCGGGACCATGAAGAGTTGATAAAAAGAAAGTTTTCAATCCACCACTGAAATTCCAAACTGCCGAAGATCAAACCTGACGGAGTCAGATAACGCGCTCCCAAGCCAAAACCGAAAGGCTGACCGCGGAAAACATCGTAACCGACAACAAAGTCGTGACCTTCGGCGCTCACATCCAGATAGCGACGGGTTTCTTCACCTGCGGGAATATCGCGCACGGTCCAAAAGAATTGATTTTTCTTAGAAGGTTCCAAGCGCGAGCTCTTGTCATTTTCAGGCACCTTAACTTGCACACCTTCAGGGCTGATGCCGCTGAAAGAAAGGCTTGAGGAATAAGTGCGGGAAACGGAGCGAGGTGAGAGATAAGGGCGGTTTTTTTCCCGGGGCAAAGTGCCGCGGATGTAAAATTCCTGGCGCATGGGAATATCGCCATCGCCTTTTAAGTATAAAACCGGACGGTTTTTAGACAAAGAGATCTGCCAGTCCGTGTCCGAGATTTTTTTAACTTTGCTTTCATCCACGGGTTCCGCCCCTGAGGCGGTGAGGATGATGCGGTTGCCGTCGTCGGAAACGACCACGTCTTTAAAGTCGACGTCTTTTTTGCGTGTTTCAATTTCCAAAAAGGCGCCGGTTTGCATTTGCGCTTTGAAGGCCACGTTTTCGCTGCGGTCGTTAAGATAAATAATACCCTGATTGCCGACGACCTTGCCGTTGATTTCAATCTGCGCGGTCTTCTTGGAGCTGGAACGTGTTTTCACCGCCATTTGTCCCTGCTGAGAACTTAAATACAATTCATTCGAGCACAGGTACAGGCGCGTTTCATCACTTTCACGGTAAATACAGAAAACCATGAACGGGAAGTATTTCATGTCATCCACAGTGCCGGCTTCCACACCATCGACTTCGTATGTGGCAATTTCAGAGCGCAATTTTTCTTCTTCCGCGGAAGTCTCACCGGCGGAGATTTTAATGTTCTGCTGAGTTAAGAGCGCATTGAAGACAGCTTTGCCGGAGTTGTTCTTAATCGCCAGTTCGCCTTCTTTGATCAGGCCGGCGGGCCAGGTGAAGCGGATATTGTAAGTGCCTTTTTGCTGTGTTGAAGGAGTGATTTGAAAAGTGACTTGAGTAGTGTCGAGAAGAATGTCGCCGACTTTCAGGCGGTCTTCATCCAAAAGAGTGTATTCGAATCGTTGTGGCAGAACTTGCAGATTGTTTTTATCCGCTTGAAAGTACAGAGGCTTGAGTTTGGCCCGGTTTTGCGCGGAGGCGGGAAACGCCAAGCAAAAACTCAGAAAGAACAAAAGCCCTGTTCCTAACCTCATTGCAAAATCTCCTTTTTGATATCTTCAGCACTTTTGTGCGCCATGATGGCATGGATCACAGACAAAGAGGTCGTCATCTTGGAAAGAAAATCTTCGTTGTGAGTGATGACGACACGACGAGGATGTCCTTCCCAAGCGTGTTTGATTTTCGCGTTAAGATCCCAGGCCTCCTGGTAGGTTTCGGTGCGGATCGGATTGCTGGTGTCGTAAAAATCCGCGCCGGCCGTGTCGAGATGAATGACCCAGTCATAGCGGGCGAACTCCGCCTCTTTGCTGCTATTGATGGTTTTAAAGAAATGGCCTTCGCTTTCCGGCCAGTAAGCGGCGCTGTCCAAAGAGCCGCGGTCGCACACGATGAGCGGCTTTTGGCTCAGTTCGCAGACCATGTCTTCGAGTTCTTTTTGCGTGTAGTAGATCGCTTTTTGCGCGTGAATAACGCCCAGGGATTCTTTGAAGCGCGGAAAACCGCCGCGGTAGAGAATACTGGCCGCTTCAGGAACCACGGCGCATTTTTGTCCCAGCTCTTTTTTCAAAGCTTCGATCAAAGTTGTTTTTCCCCCTGAAGGGCCCCCGGTGATAGCGATTTTAACGTAAGACTTCATATCTCCAGCATCACCAATTCGCGGGACGAGGTCAAAACAAAAAACTCTTACAGCATGTAGCGCAGACGGAAGGCGATATTGTAAAGAATGCGGGCGAACCACGACGGAGCGGCGAAGTCTTTCGCCGAAACAAGGCGGGAGTTGGAAATATCCGTCTGCCATTGTTGCAACATGTTTTGCAGACTGTTGGGGTCACGCAGAATGACTTCAACTTCGAGATCATGAAGGATGCTGCGGTGATTGAGATTGAAGGAGCCGATGAACACTTCATCGTCGATCACCATGGTTTTTGCGTGCAGAATGGTCTTTTGGTATTCAAAAATAGGCACGCGCTTTTCCAAAAGAAAGCGAACGATGTTGAACGCGGCCCATTTTACGACCGGCACATCCGATTTGCCGGGAATGAGGATTTGCACATCGACGCCTCGGCGCGCGGCCTTCAGCAAAGCGCGCAAGAGTGAACGTCGCGGCAGAAAATAAGCCGTCGTGATGTAAAGCCGTTTCTGGGCATGGGACAGCCGGCGCAAAAGATCACGATAAAGATCGCGGCGCATTTTTTGTGTCGTATTCAGGCGCAAAAGGCCGCTGTCGGGGTCCGCGCGCAGGCGCCAGCGATTCACCCAGGAGAGCATACTGCGGATGTAGGTGCGTAAATAGCTGATATGGAAAGCCAGCACCAGACGGCGCACGGGTGGGCCTTCGACGCATACGCCAGTGTCACGCCAGGCGCGAGTGCCGACAAGGCTTTGACAGTGCTCTTGCGTGAAATTGAAACTTCCCAAATACACGCGCTTTTCATCGATAATGGTGACTTTGCGGTGGGTGCGGCGGTTCATGCGTTTCATCAGCAAAGAGGCGTTCAAGGAATATCTGGCAAAAAGCTGGCGTGCGAGCAAAAGCGGATAGGGGAAGGGGTGAAAAACACGGAACTCAATGCCGTACTGGGCGCAGACGCGGTCCAATTGTGGAATGTAGTAATAGGAACCAAAGCCGTCGACGACGATTTTGACCGTGCAGCCGCGCTCGCGGGCGTGAGCCAGCTCCTCTAAAATCCGCTCGGTGAGCCTGTCGTAGGCGAAAATATAAGATTCAATGGTGATGCTTCGCTGCGCTTGCCGGATGTCTTGAATGAGACTTTCATAGTACTCATCGCCAGAATGAAATATGCGTACGTAGCTCCATGACTCCATATGTCGATTGTTCAATAAATAATTAAAAAAGTCGACAGCAAAGCGGCGGCAAAGGCAAACTTGGAATGGCGGCTTGCGCCGCAGAATGTGGAGCGGTTTTAATGACACACAATCTACTGAATCTTAAAAAAACGCTGACGGGCGCACTCATCGCGCTGGTGTCTTGCGGAGTGACATGGGCCCACTCAGCGCAGGCGGCGGTGCCGAACAATAAAACCACGGTGATTTACTTCGGACTGCAGAAAGCGGAAGATTTTGAACTTAAAGTAAAACCTCTTTTTGAGGAAAGAGCGCGCTCTTGCAAGTCTTGCGAGATCGTCAACTACACGCCGTACACCAAAGAGGGTGCGGTGGATATGGAAGCATTGTATGAGCGGGTGGAGACTCTTCCGGCCAATGCCAGCTTTGTCTTTTTTGATTTCAACATGAAAGTGAACGACGGCAATAAAGACCTGGTGGATCTGCTCAATAAAAAAGTCGATTCCGGCATGGTGGTGGTCGGTACCGCTGGAGTTCCGAAAGCTTCCGAAGCTTCAGGGCCTCTCAGCCGCACGATTTTGGGACAAGTTCATGGGGCTCTGATTATTGGTGAGCTGGGCGAGCGGGACCGTTTGGTGCCGACGGGATTCTATGGTCCGGAAATGCTCACGGCTTTGCGTCCGCCAAGAGACATGTTGGGTCAGGGTGTCGGTCCGCTTCTTTTTGCCGCAGCATTGGCGGAAAGTTGGCCTAAACGCAGCGGCAGCGAATGGGTGGAGTATCTTCGCAATAAAAAAATGAAGAGTCGCAAAATCTGGCTTGAACTCGGAGATATGTTCTAAAATATTTCAACGGCCGGGGTAGAGGACAATGCGTTCGTGATACTCCGCCGGAATGCGGGCCTTTAAAAGACGTTCGGCCTCTTTGTCGGAATAGCGGCTGGAGGCGTGAATAAAAACAATCTTTTCACTTTCAATATCTTTCAGGCGCGGCACCACTTCATCAATATGGGTGTGACCCCATTGCCGAGCTTGCTCGATGGTTTTTCGTTCATCGAGATAAGTGGCTTCCATAAATAGCAGCTTGGACTGGCGCACCCAGGGGCGCGAATCCAGAAACTCGATCTGTGTGTCGCCGGTAAAGCTCACCACCGGAATGTGGTGGACCTCATTGACTTCATGACCTTTGCGGCGCAACTCGACGATTTCTTGTTGGGGCAGGCCCAGGTATTGTTTTTTAAGCTTTTTGTGGATTTCAAAAATCGTGTAACCGTAAGACTCGATACGATGGGTGGTCGGAAAGACTTTGATGTAAGTCTGGGCGTTGAGCGGAATTTCGTCGTCGCCTTTGACTGTGACGAAGTTGTACTTGTATTCGTGCTTTTCAATCTTTTCCCACAGCTTCATGATCTGATCCATGGGTTCCACCAAAGAGCCGGGCATATAGAAGTTCCCCGGTGGCAGGGAGTTCATCGCGCGCTGAGAGATGATGTAAGGAATGCCAGCGGCATGATCAAGATGGCCGTGAGAGATAAAGAAATGCTTTAAGTTTATAAGATACGGATATCCTTGCGCGACATCGAAACACAAAGAGAGCTCCGGCATGGCAATCGCCGTACGAATGCCCGACAGCGACAGACCATGGAACTTATACTTCTGATAAGACCAGCTCTCTCCGGCTTGAACCGACATACTCTACATACAACGTGCGACCAGGTCATGGCCGATCCACGCTACCGGAGCTTTTGGTTTCCAAGAATCGTGCAACATTACATACCCGCATGATTTAAAGACCACTTCGCTTAGGACCGCTGTGATCAGGTTTTTCTGATCTTTATGCAGGTCGAACAAATAGTCAGAGCTTTTCAGCATGTATTCCATCTGGTCTTGGCGGGAGTGTTGCGGCCACTGATCGTATTTGCTAAATTCCAAAGTCAGATCGTTGGTGAGATAGTCATCGGTGAACTTTACGATTTGCTCAAAGGTGACGTCATCTTTCAGCAAAGCTTTGCATTGGCGCAAAACTTCTTCTGCGTGTTTCTTGTCTCCGGCGTCTTTTTGGATAGCTGCAAGCAAAGGGTAAAGTGATACTTCAACACCTTGAAAAACAGAGCTGGAGTTGGTCAGAATCTCAGGGCAGTTGTAAACGCAGCAATGAACACCTTGTTTGGAGAAGTCTTCAGCGTGTTTTTCCAAAGCCATTTTCGCCCAGCCTTGGAAGTAGCAAGTGTAAGTCTGCCAGCGGTACTGGCCGCGGATCATCACTTCCGTGCCGTGGTAGCCGTAAGCGGTGTAAGAAACATGACTGCCTTGCGCTTCCAGTTTTTGGCGCAAAGGCGCGGAAAGTTCAATCAAGTGGCGGAATGTTTCGGCCGTCACTTCGTTGAAGTTGCGCAAGCAGAACTGACCGATTTGTGAATCCAGAAGAGCCTTAGTTGGGATGTGACGTTCACCCGTACCTTTGAAGGCGCGGTTGAGCAACGGCATGATGATTTTTGTGCGTGGAACGCCTCCAGCCATCAAGTGCGCAAACAAAACATTGGCGCCGGCAGGAATGTGTTTTTCCAATTCTTTGAGGAAAAGTTCGGTATTTTTGCGGAAACGCGCGACCCCTTTTTGTTGTGACTCATCGATGGAAGCCCAGTCCAAAGTGGCTTTGTCCCAGTCCGACATCTTGATGTCTTTCAACTGATCGCAAGGTGTGACACCTTTGGAGTCTGGCTCCATGTCAAAACCCGCTTCCAGAGGAACATTGATAAACGGTTGTGGAATCGTCGCCGTTTCTTCAGCAGTGAGCGCACGCAAAGAACCGTCTTTTTCACGGCGGCCGACAGTGGCACGTACAATCGTCATGCCGCGACGTTCAGCTTCCTCGACAAGACCGTTCGCATAACCGCGTGTGAAGAGCTCACCAAAAAGCACAAGCACATCGCCTTTTTTGTAAGGGCTCAAAGCAGGTTTTTCACGAAGAGGGAAAAGTTGCGTCATAAACATACCTCGCAGTTAAAGGACACATACTGTGCTGGCGTCCCGGGAGGGTCAAGAATTTTGACTCTGCATGGCCCAGTGGGTAATCTTGGGCTTTGGAGGAATGAAATGCGAGTGGTGAGCATGGTCCCGTCATGGACTGAAACGCTGTTACGGGCCGGAGTGCAAGTGGTTGGACGCACGCGTTTTTGCATCCATCCTCCGAAAATGATCACCAATATTCCCATTGTCGGTGGGACCAAGGATGTGTCCTGGGACCTCGTCGTCGATTTAAAGCCGGATTTGGTTTTGCTCGATCAGGAAGAAAACCCTCTGGAGATGGCGGAGGAATGTCCGGTGCCGTATTTAGCGACACACGTTTCTTCGCTGCAAGCTTTGCAAAAAGAATTGGCGCGGCTTGGAGAGCATTTTGAAAATCCGCAGCTGATGGAATGGTCGGTGCAATGTTTGGATATTCTGGAGGCTCCGACTCCGCAATGGAATTTTCAGAAAATCCCTGGATTTCTGGAGTGGGTGAAAATGCCCACGCAGGATTACGAGTACGTCACTTACATGATTTGGAAAAAACCATGGATGAGTGTCAGCCGTGAAACATACATAGGCTCCGTTCTTGAAAAGCTCGGTGCGCGGCTCGTAGAATTTCCGGAAGGGGAGAAGTATCCGGTGATCGAAGTCGAAGATTTCAAGAATTCGTTCTTTCTGTTTTCTTCGGAGCCTTTTCCCTTTCACAAAAAGATCGGTGAACTCAAAGAGCTTGATCTGGAAGGTGCTGTTGTTAACGGCGAGTCCTATTCCTGGTTCGGCATCAGAAGCATCGAGTTTCTTCGCGAGGTCCTGATCCGGAAATCCTAGGAGGATTTATGGCGGGCGGTTTTATTCTTGAATCTCCGGCGTTTTCCCACAACGGAGAAATTCCAGCAAAGTACACCTGCGAGGGCGCGGATATTTCCCCGCCGCTGCACTGGAAAGGGGCTCCCGAAGGGACCAAAAGTTTTGCGATCATCGTTGACGATCCCGATGCGCCAGATCCACAAGCTCCGAAAACAACCTGGGTCCACTGGGTGCTTTACAATATTCCGGGTGACATGACAGCGCTGCCAGAAGATGTGCGCGGTTTACCTCGCGAAGCGCATCAAGGAGTGAACGATTGGAAAAAGCTCGGTTATCGCGGGCCTTGTCCTCCGATCGGCCGGCATCACTATCACTACAAGATTTACGCATTGGATACGATGCTGCCGGAGTTGAACGGGACGTCCAAAAAAGAACTGGAAAAAGCGATGCACGGACATATTCTGGAGCACGCGGAATTAGTTGGAACCTATAAAAAACACCATTGAACCGGACCTTTTTAGAGAAAAATTGTGGTAAGTGTCTCGCTTTGAGGCACTTACGCAATGAAGTCTTTAATACTCCTAAAAACTGCTCCGGGAATCTCGAATCTTCTGTCAAAAAACCGATAAGAGAGACATGAGAATTAGAACGTACATTGTCTCATTCTTGGTTTTTCTTTCCGTTGTGTTCGCTCAGGCGGCTCCGCCTTTGTTCACCTATCAAGGGCGCATTCTTAAATCCGATGGTCAGCCTTTAGAATACAGCAACGTCAGTTTTATTTTTGAAGTCACGAACCCAAACGGCACGTGCGTGATTTACCGTGAACAAAAAGATGGCGTGAACATGCTCAACTCCAAAGGTGTGTTCGACGTGCCGATCGGTTCAGGCACTAAGATTTTCCCGGCGGATCCTTTTTTCAGTTTGCTGGACGCTTTCAATAACTCGGCGGAGTTGAACTGTTATGGCGGCGCTAAGTACCAACCGGTGGCAGGTGATATCCGTATTTTGAAAGTGCAATTTCACGACGGCAGTGGTTGGAAAGTGATTTCTCCTTCCAGTGAAATTCGTTCCGTTCCATTTTCTGGCTATGCGCACTCAGCGGAAAAATTAGGTGATAAGTCCGCAGCGGATTTCGTTTTGAAAACGGGACTGCCGACCTGTGCTGCCAATGAATTCTTATCTTGGGATGGCACGGCTTTGGTGTGCGCGCCTGTGAGTGGTGCTAGCGGTGGAACGGTCACTTCGGTTTCTTCAACAAATTCTTATATCACCGTGGCTAATGGAACTTCGACGCCAGCGCTGACTTTGAATGTGGGTACGACGGCGGGAACTGTCGCTGCGGGTAATGATTCGCGTTTTACAGATGCACGCGTTCCAACGGGACCTGCAGGTGGAGATTTGACTGGCACTTATCCTGGGCCGAGCGTTGCGAAGATCCAAGGTGTGGCGGTTTCTGCGGCGGCGCCTACGAGTGGGCAATTCATGAAGTATGATGGCACTCAATGGACAGGTGCTACCATTGCGATGAGTGATGTGAATAATTTGAATTCCACTTTGAGTAACTATCACACGGTTGCGGCGTTTAATTCTGCCGTGGGTGGTGCGAACTGTGCGGCTTATGAGACTCCTTATTGGAATTCCGTTTCAGGGAACTTTTTATGTCAGGCGATCAATGTGTCTGTTGCTGGGGACGTGAGCGGGACTATTGGTGCTGTTTCTGTTAATAAGATCAAAGGTATCACTGTTGATACGACTGGTTTAACTTCGGGACAAATTCTTAAATATGATGGAACAAAGTGGGCTCCTGCCAACGACAGTAATGCTGGTGGTACAGTTACGAGTGTTGGCACGGGTACTGGATTAACTGGTGGTCCGATCACCACTTCTGGAACTATTTCTTTAGCTAATACGGCTGTTACGCCTGGGTCTTATGGTTCAGGTACGCAAGTGCCAACGTTCACTGTGGATGCTCAAGGCCGTCTCACTGCTGCAAGCAATGTTTCGATTCCAACTGCGAGTGGTTCAACCACAGGTCTTTTAACTTCGGCGGATTGGACCACGTTTAATAATAAACTTGGTACGTCTTCAACGTTCTCTGGTGACGTGTCTGGTACTGCGAGTGCGATGAGTGTTGATAAGATCAAAGGAAAAGCTGTCAATCCTGTTGCATATTCCGCAGGCCAAGTGCTGCGTTACGATGGAACAGATTGGGTGAATGCTGTTCTTGGTTTTGCTGATATTGCAGGAACTGTTTCTGCATCTCAATTACCTGTTGTTCCTTTGATAAAAGGTGGTACGGGACTAAGTTCCGCGGGAACAGCTGATCAAATTCTTGGTATGAATGCTGCCGGCACCGCTTTGGAATATAAAACTCTGACAGCGGGTTCTGGTATCAGTATTTCCCATGGCGCCAACAGCGTGACTCTCTCTGCCACGGGTGCGCCTCCGACGGGTTCTGCTGGTGGCGACCTTACGGGCACTTATCCAAATCCCACTCTTACAACCTCAGGTGTAACGGCGGGAACTTATGGTACTTCCACACAAGTTCCGCAAATCACGGTGGATGCCAAGGGGCGTGTTACTTCTGCTAGCAATGTTTCCATTCCTACTGCAAGCGGCACAACCACAGGTCTTTTAACTTCAGCTGATTGGACCACGTTCAATAATAAACTTGGTACGTCCTCAACTTTCTCTGGTGATGTGTCTGGCACGGCTAGCACTATGAGTGTTGATAAGATCAAAGGCACGGCAGTCAGTGGTACAGCGCCAACTTCTGCGCAGTTCTTGGTATATAACGGCACAACTCAGTACGTGCCTGTGACAATGTCAGGTGATGCGACGATGTCGACAGCGGGAACTGTGACACTTAAGAATACTGGCACAGCTGGAACTTACACGAAAGTCACTACAGATGCTCAAGGCCGTGTGACTTCTGGTACTACTTTATCTGCAACGGATATTCCTGCTCTTGATTGGTCTAAGATCACAACGGGTAAGCCTACAACTTTAAGTGGTTACGGTATTACAGACGCGATTCAAAATGCCGGTGCAACTCCGAGTGTTCAAACAGGCACTGTAGCTTCTCGTCCTGCAGCGGGTACTGCGGGAAGATTGTATATCGGCTCTGATGACAATACGTTGTACCGAGACACAGGTTCAGCGTGGGTAAAAATCGGTGACGGCGCAGGCGCCACAGGCGTTAGCAGTGTCACCGCAAGTGCGCCTCTTGCTTCAAGCGGTGGCACAACTCCCAATATCACCATCACGCAAGCCAACTCCACAACGAATGGTTACTTAAGTTCTACCGATTGGAATACGTTTAATAATAAACTTGGCACCGCATCCACATTCTCTGGCGACGTCAGTGGAACTTCGAGCACGACGAGTGTTGATAAAATCAAAGGTGTCGCTGTTGCACCGACAACCTATGCAGCAGGACAAACTCTTAGATACGATGGTACGAATTGGGTGAACGCTGCTCTAGGATTTGCGGACCTCTCTGGAACGGCGAGCACGGCGCAGTTGCCAACGATTCCTGTTTCTAAAGGTGGTACGGGAATTACTTCTGGAACCAGCGGTGGCATTCCGTATTTTTCTTCCGCAACAACAATGGCTTCTTCTGCAGTGCTCACAGCTAACGGCGTTGTTCTGGGCGGTGGCGCTGGGGCCGCTCCGACGACAACGGCAGCAGGAACGGCGAACCAAGTATTGAGAGTCCCGGGTGCTGGCGGTGCTCCTGCTTTTGGCGCGATCGATATTTCTCAATCTGCGGCTGTGACGGGAACTCTAGGTGTTGGTAACGGCGGTACGGGTACTAACACTCTCACTGCTAACAGAATTCTTGCCAGCAACGGCACGGGCTCTGCAATCACGGCTTTCACGTGCGGTGTGGGACAATTAATTACTTTTGATGCTGCCGGAGTTATGGGTTGTACGAGTTACTCCTCCTCAGGATTTTTCGCCAACGGTGGCAATAGTTTCGGTGGCGCGGCTACTCTAGGAACCAATGACAATTTCAACCTTTCCTTTGAAACCAACGGTGTCACCCGTTTGACCTTGGATACCAACGGAAATGCGGTCCTCGGCTCAACCGCCAATGCAAATCAACAATTGACTGTGCAATCAGCAAGCCCTGGGGTTCCGTCCATTTCGTTGCAGAACTCTTTTAACAGTATTTGGATGGGTTTGAACAGTTCTGGTGCCGATGTGAACGGTGTTCCTACCAATAACGCCGGTTTGTCCGTCGGTAATATCGGTCTGGTTTTCGCGACGGGGGCCACACGTACGGAGCGTATGCGCATCAGTAACGCAGGCTTCGTCGGAATCGGAACGACGAACCCCACATTCCCGTTGCAGGTTTCAACAACATCAACGAATGTGCCTCTGAATTTAACAACGCCTTCCACGTCGGCGACCTACCTCTCTTTTATCAACACAAGTGCGGGGGGACGTGACTGGTGGGTCGGAGGAACGGGATCAGCGAACAGTTGGGGCGCAGGTAAGTTCGTAGTTTATGACAATACGGCTTCCGCGAATCGCATGACGATCGACACGAGCGGCAACGTCGGGGTGGGTACAGCGACTCCGGGTGTAAAAATGGAAGTGGTTGGAAATCTTGGTATTGGTTCCGGTGTCGCTGGTAATAGCCGTACGACAGCCAGCTATCTTACGATCGCCACGGGTAGTACAACGGATCGCCGTGCCGGGATTCAGTTTAAGCAAAATGCGACATCCACATTTGAAATGGGTATCGACTCTAGTATTAATAACGGCCAGGATTTTTATATTCACGATAACGTTGCTAACAAAGGTCGCTTTTATATTGATTCCAGCGGTCGTATCGGAAACGTCTCGGCGCCAACGACCTATCTGACCATATCCGCGGGCCCGGGAACATTGACATCAATGCCAACCGGATGGGGTGGCGGTATCCATACTTGGGACATTTACGGAGAGGGAACGATTGCCGTAGGTAGAAACGGTGTGCAAGCGGTTTCAATGAATGCCGCTGGAAATATCAACGCCAACGGAAATATCACCTCCGGCGGTTGTGTTCAGTATAACGGGGGAAGCATCGGGACCTGTGCTTCGGATATGCGTTTGAAAAAAGACGTGCGCACATTCTCTTTAGGTTTGAATGAAGTGCTCGGGGTTAGACCTGTGTATTATAAGTACAACGGACTTGGTGAAATGCAAGCGGATACCCACGACCGCTTAGGTGTAATTGCTCAGGAGCTTGAAAAAGTCGCTCCGGAACTGGTGGAAAAACGTCAGGTGAAAATGCATCCGCAAGACCGCGAGAAAACCGAAATCAAAGTCGTCAATTACAGCGGCTTTGCTTTCATGGTGATCAACGCCACCAAGGAACTCTACGCAAAACTCTTATCGGTCCTGGAAACACAGAAAGAACAAAAAGCTGAAATGGCTTCTTTGCAAGAAGAAGTGCAATCACTCAAAGAACAAAATCAGATGATGAAAGCAGAACTGTGCCGCAAAGATCCGAGCTATCAGTTCTGCCATTAGACTATTGAACCAAGTACATTCCAGGATACGCAGGGCCAGACATTTGGAAGAGCTTTTCCATCATTTGTGTGGCCTGCTTCTGCGGATCTTCTTCTTTTGCAGCTCCCGCCGGAGTTTTAATATCACCCTTCATTGCCAGAACAAAACGGTTGAAATCGTTCTTCGAGCGCAGAGCGATAAAGAAGTTGCGGTTGCGGGCATCACCACTGTCCTGCATTTGTGAGCTGTTCGACTCTTGCGCGATGATATAGTAATTCTCCACAACATCCACCGGAGCTGTGCGCACTTCACCGTCACAAATCATCAAACCGCGTGTGGTTGCATCCGCCATTTCATCAGCGGAAAGGCGTGGATTCAAGATACCCAGGTAATCGCGGCGTCCTGTGAACCAGCCCGCATTCGGGTCTTTGATAAAGAGCACAGGATTAAGACGTACGATCGCACACTGTTCATATCTATTCACGCGGATCTTAAAGATGTTCTGCTGAACCATCAAAGAAGTCTGACCGTTCACCGTGACCGAGTTGCTGGCACTGACAGAGTCCGTTGTTGACCAGGACATTGAGTATCCCAGATCCACACCGATGCTGAATAAATCCAAGAATTTCTTGGAGAGACCCACTTTACCGCTGATGCTCGCCGTGCGGCTCTTAGATGTCGAGTGAGAAGCACTCAGTGAGAAGCTTGTTCCCACGGAAAGACCTTGGTTGAAGCCTTTCATATACTGCGCGCCTACGATGTCTTTCACCATCATGTGTTTTTCCACTTGGAAGAAACGGGATGGATCTTTACGGACGCCGTTATAGCAATCCATACCTAGAACCATCGAAGTTTGATCCAAAAGGGCGCCGCCTTTTTCTGCGGACATCTTTTTCATATAATCAGAAGCCCAGAACGCGCAGAGTTTTTGTGCTAAAGCCGGAGTCAGAGTTCCTTTTGTCAGGAAATCCTGCAAGTCCGCTTTAGTGACAATCAAGCGGGGATCCAATTTGGAAGAGCCTACCAAGGCTTTCACCAAAGGAGCCTGCGCATCCGCGCTATTCAGGTTCACGATATCAAGGTTGTTTTCTTTGGCGAAAGTCGTTTTGTCGCTCAAAGCCAGAAGACGTCGCGCTTTTTCCGCTTTCACCTTCAAACCTTCTTGCACGATTTGTTTGACGATGAATTTCTGTGAGCTTTGGCTCAAGCCTTGACCGCTCAACAGGAACTGGCTGACCGCCGAAGCATCCAGCATGCGCAACGGACGGGAAGCTTCGTCGATATTCAAGGTCACAGGTCCTACGAAGGTAGCGACCTCAAGACCAGAGGAAAGATCGATCACGGAATCCAGAGAATCCGCCGTGTTTTTCAAAGCAATCACGCCGTCTTTAACGGTGACCTTGCTTTCATCCACTGGGTAGACCTCCACCAGCATATTATTGCGATTGCCGAGAGCTTTAAGATCTTGTGTCTGCAACGTGATGTCCGTGTTGATTTGACCGCTGAGAACATTCACGAGCTTATCTGCCGATGTAACATAAGTATTGGTCGTGTCGTAGTCGCGGTTTTGCACAACGACCATTCTTAACAGATATACACCGTCACGCAGGCGTTCACTTTCCGCGCGGCCGTTGGCGAGACTGGAGTAAACCAAAAGACGCGGCTCCATTTTCAGTTGCAGCTTTTTGGTTACGGTCAGATTCAAAAGATTATCGACGCTGTAGCTGTAAGAAAGCGTGTTATAGCTGTAACCATCCAAAATCAACTGTGTGCGAGGGCGGCTTTCTTTTTCGCAGCTTAAAACCAACTTTTCACTGGTGTCGACGTAACGCATATCGCGAGCCACCAAACCTTGCGACTCCCAAGGGTTGACGATGATCGCAAGCTTTTCATTCATACCAAGGTCTTTGTTTTCAATCTGCACAAAACCTTTCAGGTAACGTTGGCAGTCGAAATATTTAAATGTGATGCTCTCATCCCAGTTGATGCAAGAGTTGTTGTCCGTGCGCACTTGCACTACGTGAGCGGCGTCGTTTTCATTTTGACGGAACTTAGTCACTTTGAAAGTGTGGGACGTTGTGCTCTTCTGATCCAAGCCGTTACGTACGCAAGCGCGGATATTGTAGAACACTTCGCGAGTTGACGTTGTCTCTGAGCCTACACGCAAGAAACGGAATTCCAATTGTGATACTTCGATTTTCGGTTTTTGATACGGCTCATTTTCAAGAACGGTCGCGCCGCCACCAATAATTTGACCGCCGCCGTTTTGCGTTTCACCCGTTTGCGGATTTGCCGCCACCGGAGTGAGAGTCGCATTGATATAGTTGGACAGTTTAAATTCCTTGGTTTGCGCGACCAAAGTGTTGAGCTTCAAGAAAGAAGAGCCTTTAATCTGGTCGTATTCACCAAGCAGATAAATACCCTCAAACGCCGTCAGACCTTGCGGGCCGTTTACGGGTTGCAATTCCAAACCTAAGATCATTTGTCCGCGAGTCGGGCGCGCTGGCAAAGACATGATGGATTTAATTGCTAAACTGCCATTTTCCATTTTCACGTCCATCAAAGCTGTTTCGCTTAGCAGACGGTGAACTTCTTTATCACCTTGCTGATAAACGTGGATTAGCTTCATGCGCGCTTTGAAAGCTCCCGCCGTTAAAGGACGCAGGAACATTTCGCCGTTCATTTTCGTAAGTTGAATGGAAGGATTCGGACGCATCTCCACTAGCAGTTCAACGCCGTCCGTGGTGAGTTTTTGCTCCGTTACAAACAAACGACCATCTTCGACCCACAGAGGACGAGTGATCATCTGCTGATCGTTGGAAAAACCTTTCAGCGCCAGAGAGCCGGTTTTTTCATTGTCAATCAAGCGGGGAATCGTATTACCGTCATCAGGGTTTAATACCGGCGCCAGGGACTCACCGTGAGACCATGGATTGATTGCGAAAGCCACCAATTGTGTACCCTTGTGCAAACCGAGTCCTTTAATATGTCTTTCAATACGGATGTACTGTGAATCACCGAGATAGTTGAAATTCACGCGTTCGGTCCACGTGAGGCAGCCGGCTTTATCCGTCGTGACTTTGATATTGGCTTCTTCAACTAAAAATTCATGACCAGAAATAGCTTTATCATAAGCGACGTCTTTTACACACGCTTGCAGATTGAAAACCTTGGAAGAAGGCAAAGCAAAAGTGCCTTGCACAGATGTCTCCAGAGCTTTTGATTTATCCGCCATAGCTTGCGCGGTGAAAGTCGCAGCACCAGAGCCGGAGCTTTCTGTGCGGTCCTTCGGGCTTGGCAGGTTGCAGGCCGCCAGCGTGGACAGGACATAAAGACTTAGCAAAGTTTGGGTGAAAGTCTTTTTAGATGTCAGCATAGAAGGTCTCCAGCTTAATGAACCAGGTCTTTTCACGGGATTGGATCGCATTGGAATACATCACTTCAGAATCCGTGTATCTTACACCGATCAAGAAGCGTTCTTTATTGAAAGCCAATGAGCTTTCCATGCTGTAGCCCACACGGTTTGTTTCAAAACCAGTGGCATTAAAATAAGCAACAGCAGCTTCTGGAGCGACAGAGAAATAACCACCACCCAGAGTCAGGTCCATGTTTTTGCTCAAGTGAAACTCGCCATTAAGATAATAACGGTAAGCACTGTTTTGTTCCGAGGGAGCTTTCTGATTTTGGACGTATTCAGCACCGGCATTGATATCCAAAGCAGAAAAGACGGGGAATTCAAACTCTGTTGAAGCCTCATAGCCTTCGTACTTATAAGTAAAGGCGTATTGCGCATCGGAGATCTTTTCGACTTCATTACCCAAGAGCCCGGACTGTTTCGCTACGCTGGAAGGAAGATTATTATAAATAAAATAACCGCCGGTCGTTTTCCAATAAAGATTTTTAGCCGCCTGCCAGTTGAATTTAAGAGCGACTGTATTCAAAGAGGGAGTTGGCTCCAGTTCCTTGGTGTTAGTGCTTAAAGACGTGGAGGTGGGAATAGCGGATTCCAAGGCTAAAGAAGTTTTAAAGTTATTCGTTTTCAACAACGCTTCCGCGCGAGCCGCCGGGAAAGCGATACGGTCGAGCAGAATTTCACTGTGCATGTGGCGCTGATTCAAAGCTCCCGCAGAGAAACGTAAAGCGGAAACCGGCAAGTAATGAACAGCTGCCTGATTGAGAGTGATTTTATTCTCAGGCTTATCAGCACCATCCACAGATTGAGTCTGTCCCGATTGGAGACGAACGGTCGGCTGGACGTCTAACTGTAAGGAATTGCTTAAAAGGTAACGGGCTTTAAACTCCGCACGGATATCAACGATTTTAGACTGGCTTTGCTCATCATGGACATCGGAACCGGAAAGGCGCAAACGCCATTCAGCAGCGAAACGGCTCTCTTTTTCTGCTGTCGGCAAATCCATGCGGCTCTGACCCTGGCCCCAAGCCTGGGCGGTCAGTATCAAAGCGAGACATGTTGCTGAAATTGCGGTCCTTTTCATTCCTACCCCGTATTCCTGCCAGGGTTATTTCAAGTTCCGTGCTGAGGGGGCGAGGGTTCATTGCAAAAATAAAGGATTTAACCGTTACAGTTTGTACACGTGACGTTTTTGGGCGCCGTCGAGAAATAATTTCGGATTTGGCTGGCGGAGTTAATTTGCGGCTATTTTCTGCCGAAACGGAAGAGTGTTTATTCTCGAATCAAAGGAAAACTCAGCATGGACCGCAGCGAATTGATCGCAGAAATAAAAAAGCAGCTGCAAGCAGAGCTTCAGCAGTACAAAACATCCCTCGCAGATCAAATTCCCGACGAGCAAAAGCAACAAGCCAAAGAGCTGAAAAACACAGCGACGGCTTTGATTAAAGAAAACCCTTGGGCCTCAGTAGGTGTAGCCTTATTAGCAGGTTTCGTGATCGCACGGATGATTTACAAAAGAAGGGAGGACTGATGCTTAAATTTCTTCTTCCCCTCATTTCCTTTTTCATGGGCAGCGCAAAAAATCTTTTCAAAGAACCAGGAATCGCCCTGACGCAACAACTCGTGGTCCACCTGCGCGCCCTAAGCTTGATAATTACCTCCTGCGTAGGCGCCTTGGCATTATTCTGTGTCGGAATTTCCCTGCTGATCGCCCGCATCGCCGCGCAGTTTGACAGCAGTGAAAGTTTTTATTTCTCCACCAGCATGTGGATCTACCTTGGCATGACAATCATCTCCGGCGGAGTTTTAATTTATACATTAAGAAAAAGCACTTGGCTTAAAACCCTAGGTTTTGAGCAAAAACAAGAACCCACATCCGGAAAAAGCGGCGCCCTCGAAAGCGCCGTCGCCTTGCTGATTATGGATTTTGTCGAGGAAAGACAAAGCCGCCGTAAAGAGTCCTTCGAAGAGCGTGCTGGGTAGTTTTTTAGCTATCGCTTGGTCGGAAATCGGTTGATGGGTTGGCATGGGGATGTGCTGGTTCGGTGCTGTCTTGTCTCACGTATTATTCATATAGCATGTTTTTCACTCACTCACTCACTCACTCACTCACTCACTCACTCACTCACTCACTCACTCACTCACTCACTCACTCATCATCTCCGTCACAGATCCTTCAGTTTGTGTCTAGTAAGGGAGTTTGTGTCTGAGTTCAGCAGAGACAGTTTTGCGGTCTTCCGCCATCCGTGAGCTGGCTGCCTTTCGGGCGTCGTGCCCGAAAGGGGACTACATTGGGGAGAGTTTAATTTACTTTTGCTGAGCTAAGGCGGATTGGCGATTTGTTGTTGGATTTTCGCTCTGCCAAGAAACTTTGCAGCATGAACGGTTAAAGAGTGCCGGGTTGAACATTATCTTCGCGGTTGATAATCGCTAAAATATACTCAGCCAGAACGCCGAGGATCTGCGCTTGCGTTTCTCAAAAATCCGCTTCCACTTTCTTGTTTCAGTTCACGAAATTTCCGCTCTAACAAGAAACTTAGCGTTAGTTTTTTTTGGCGGCAAAAAAATACTTGACGGTGTTTTCGCTGCTCTAATTCTTTCTCTGTTTGACGATTATTTTTTCTTCTCGAAGCGGCATGCATTCAGATTTTCGACTTTTCAGAGAAGCTTTTACGATGCTTCAGTGGTCTTTTGTTGATGTTTCTCAAACTCAGTTTTCCATTCTAAAAATCGCAAAAATTGAAAAATAAAAGCCGTGGTAGAACTCTTTTGAAATCTTCTGAAGGATATTTTGTTCTGAAGATTAAATGGAATCGCTGCCCGAATCCATAACTGGTGGGTCGCTTCAAGAAGCAGTCCTAAATAAGTGCGCAAGGTAAGCAAACTTTCTAAAGAAAGGAAAAGACCATGGACCTCTCTTTGATTTCAAATTCTGAATTGTTGAAGCGTTTAGAGAAACTAGCTTGCACAGAAAGAAAGATCACTCATTTG